>ERZ773169.1044-NODE-1044-length-27238-cov-19.605857_pt1 | contig 27238 bp, 24 predicted proteins | sample MGYA00580536_ERZ773169 | MGnify/ENA primary metagenome ERZ773169 (study PRJEB29015, sample SAMEA2737814) | human gut metagenome | biome: human gut; feature: human-associated habitat; material: faeces | place: China | collected 2012 ... | reverse complement strand
CGGACACCGAGGATAAGCCCCAGGGCTGCAAGTGGTTCGGGCAGACCATCTGCCCGCGGGAGCTGCACATCAAGGACGGACGCATTCTTCAGGCCCCGGTGCGGGAGCTGGATGCCGTCCACGGCAAGCGCACCTTTTACGAAAATGTGACGGTGCAAGGCGAAACTTCTCTGGAAGGCATCAAGGGCCGTGTAGCCGATCTGACTGTCACGGTGCAGCCCGGCGAATACCGCTCCTTCACCCTGAAGCTGGCCGCCGATGCAGACCACCACACCAGCCTGACCTACGACCCCTACACTTCCGAGCTGACGCTGGATCGCAGCTATGCCGGTTCCCGTGCCGACATCGTACACCGCCGCAGCTGCAAGGTACGCAGCCAGAACGGTGCGCTCAAGCTCCGTATCCTGCTGGATAAAAACAGCGTGGAGGTCTTTGTCAACGATGGCGAGCAGACCATGACCGCATGGATCTACACCCCCCAGTCTGCCGACGGCATCACCTTTGCTGCCGATGGCAAAGCAACTGTTACGGTGGAACAGTTTGAACTGAATCTGTAACCTGATATTCCCTTCATTTCTCCTTCATTGAATACAGCCCCGCTTTGGCTTCTCCTTCGCCAAAGCGGGGCTGTGTTTGTTATGTTATTGCTCTTCCAGCCTGCCGTGGTCACAGCCAAGGGAGAGACAATGCTCGATCTCCCCACCCAGCACAAGCTGGGCATACTCCAAGGGCTTGTTGCAGAGCAGCCAGTCCAGTTCTGCCCGCTGTGTCGGGGTGTTATCGTGCTCGTCCTCCACGGCGATGCAGTCAATGGAAAGGGGAGTGCCACCCTCGAACCGGGCTTCCACCCGGTTGGTGTCCATGTTGTAGCGGCAGGAAAGCGGTTTGTTCATAAGGAAACCTCTTTCTATATTCTCTTGTGCAATTTCAGTGGAATGATAAAAACGTTCTGCCCAGCCTGCGTCAGGGGGCCGGTTTGCAGAGGAACTGCAGCCGGCAAAAAAGCATCCGCAGCGGCACTGCCGGGCTGTCTTGGCCCATGTGCAGAGCGCTGCGGATGCTTTTTATGCTTGTGCTTTCACCGGGCAGTGCCGTCCGGGGCCAGGATGGTCATTCTGCCGTCCACCGCCGCATCCAGCATCTCGTGCTCCCGGAAGTATTCCATCAGGATATCCTGACAGGAGGTGGCCACGCTGCGGGGCTTCTGGAGCTTGCAGATGGTATCGTAGGAGATGTTGAAAAAGCTCTCGATGTTTTTGAAGTGGTAGTTCTGCAGCCCCACGGTGAACAGGGCATCGTCGCCGATCTCCTTGCCCACCTCCTTGCCGCAGTAGGTAAAGTAATCAAAGTCGCCCTTGGCGCGGTCGTAGCGCAGCCGCAGGGTGGAGGGCAGCTGGTAGAACTCGGTGTGCCCGGCGTAGGCTTTCTCCCGCAGCATGTAGCGCAGCATCTGCCGCAGCTGCTGTCCGGTCACCTTGAACATATACACCCCGTCGTCGTAGGGGAAGCCCTCGATGAGGTCGCCGTAGGTGACGATGGGGCCAAGCTTCTCGGCCCGGATGCTGCCGGAGCCGATGAGCATGATATCGATGCCAAGGCTGCGGGTGAAGATATCCGCAAACAGATTGCCCAGCTCGGTTTCCCGGGTGCGCTCCGGGTGGGTCAGCTCCCGGCGGAAGCGCCCTACGATGTGGCTGTACTTTTCGTCCACCTGACTGGTGAAGCGGTGCAGCACCTGCTCCATGGCGAGGTTGCGGGGGCAGGTGTCGGCGCAGATGGGCACCGTGTGCCATGTGTAGGAATCGATGCAGTTGTTGTCCGTGTCCACGATGATGTCAAAGCGTCCGATCTGGTCGGTGCCGGTGCCCGCCTGCGCGATGACCACGCCGTTTTCCTCCACGGCATGTTCCAGATAGGTGTGGCTGTGGCCGCCGATGATCAGGTCCACCCCCCACGCCGGGTCCAGCTGACGGGCCAGATGGCGGTCCTCCTCAAAGCCGATGTGGGTCAGCAGCACGGTAAAGTCGATGTCGATGCTGTTGTGGGCATTGCAGATCTTGCCCACCTCGGCAGCGGCGGCAGCGGTGTCCACAAAGGACCCCACCAGCGACTCGGACTTGGTCTGGTTGATGACGTCCTGGGTGATGATGCCGATGAACAGGATGTTCATGCCGTCCACCCGCAGGATCTTGTAGGGGGTGAACAGCCGTGTGGGGGTGTTCTTGATGTAGAGGTTTGCGTTGATGATGGGAAAACGTGCGCATTTTTCGATGAACAGCAGATGCGCGATGCCGTAGTCCACCTCGTGGTTGCCGATGGTGACGATGTCCGGGGCAAGGGCGTTCATGATCTCAATGGTGGAAAGGCCCTTGTACTCCGAATCGATGACCGAGCCGCGGAACATATCGCCCGCAATGGCGTAGATGGTGTTGGGCTCTTCGGCCCGCACCTTTTCGATGTAGCCGGACAGCATGGAGACGCCGCCCACCAGATTTTCGTCCACCTGCTCTGCCAGAAAATCTCCGTGCAGATCATTGGAGTGGAGGATGGTGATCTTTTTGGTGTGTTTCATGGTGCATTCCTCCCGGTGTGGGTCGGCGGCGGTCAGCCCATGGCCTCCTGCCGCGCAAAGTAGACGGTGTTGACAAGGCTCAGGTAGCTCTCGTTGCCGTCCAGATAGACCTTCAGGGCAAGGGTGTCCTCGTCCTCCAGCGTGACAGCGTAGCGGGAGCCGTCCTCTCCGGTAAAGGTCGCGTACCACTCCTGATTGGTCTGGAAGGGCACCTCCGGGGTGCCTTCGTGGTAGAACAGGTCCGCTTCCTCCACATTCAGCTCCGGGTAGGGGGTGATGTAGCTGGCGGTCAGGGGCAGCTGGTCGCCCTCGGTCTCGGCGTCTGTGGGCAAAAAGCACATCCGGTCAGCGTCTGCCGGGTCGGTCTCAGAATAGCCCTCGTCAGTGTCGCGGGCAATCTCCAGCCAGTTGCCTTCCAGCGACCACGGACTGGTGGTGGTTTCCCAGTCGTCCCCCTCCGGGTAGATGGTAAAGTCGCACACGCCCTCGGCTTCCACCACATGGCCGTTCTCGCCGGAAAGGAAGGGGCTGAATACCAGCTCTTCGCCGGTGCTGGGGTACAGCTCCACCTCGGTGTTGGGGACGATATCGCTGATGTTGCACAGCAGCAGGATGGGCTGACCGTCCTCACTGTAATAAAGCTGCTTGCCGCGCTGGAGCGGGTTTTCGGCATCGTCTGTCAGGCTCGTCTCGTAGACGAACAGGGTGGCATCCGGGTCCTGCGGGAAGATGCAGTACAAATCGCACCCGCCGTCCGGTGCCACGACCCAGTGATCCTCCGGGATGTCGTAGACGAAGCCCCACAGCTCCCGCAGGTCGGTCTGGCTGTCCAGCACCTTCTGCACATCGGTAGTGATCTCGTAGGAGCCGCCCAGATACAGCACACAGGCGCGGTATTCGTCCTCCCCTGCCAGAAGGCGCATGTAGGTTACGTCCTCCGGCTCGGTGTACTCCTGTTTGGCGGAGGGCGATGCGATCATGTTGTCTCCGTCCAGCATTTTTTCGGGCTTGGAGCTGGGGGCGCTGCTGCCTTTGCCGCAGCCCGCCAGACCGATGGTCAGCGCCAGCAGGGCGGCCAGAAGCTTCAGGTTTTTCATAAGTTCTCCTTTCTCATGCCCTGCCGGGGCGCACCTCAGGAGGCAGCGCCGGGCGCCGGGTGTTGGGAAAAATCGTCTACGCCCTCCACCGGCTCCGGGCTGCCGGTCCCGGCAGAAAGCCGGGGCGACCAGTCCAGCGCGCGGCCGGTGGTGCAGTAGACCACCGCCGTGATGTCGGGGGTGTCCGGGGTGCCGTTGCACAGCAGCAGAATGGGCTGGCCATCCTGCTTGCAATAAAGCTCCCGGCCCGTCTGGTGCGGGTACTGGGGGTCCTGCTTTTCGTAGACAAAAAGCGTATCCTCCCTGCGCACGGCAAAGATGCAATACAGCTCGCGCCCGCCGCCCGGCGCTGCGACCCAGCGGTCTGCCGGGATGTCCGCAACAAACTGCCACGGCTGTTCCTGCAGGCTGTCCAGCGCAGCGTCCACATCGGCGGTGCGCTCCGGGACGCTGCCCAGATAGAGCACTGCGGCAAGGCTGCCGTTCTGTTCGGCCTGCTGCCGCAGCTGCGCCACGGTCACAGCGTCTGGCCGGGAAGCGCTGTCCGAAGCTGCCGCGCCGGAGCGGATGGGGTCGCCGTCCACCGGCCCGCAGCCCGCAAGGCTCAGGGTCAGCGCCAGCAGGGCGGCAAACAGCTTCATGGTCAGGCCCTTCATCTTACGCCCACGGGTCGGCAGACGTGGGGACGCGGATGCCGGTCATCAGGTACTGCTCCCACAGAAACCACTGTCCGTTGCCCTTGCGGCGCAGCTTGATGGGGCGGGGATCGTCGGCACCGCCGCAGGGGATAAACAGCTTGCAATAGCCCTCCTCCACGTTAGAGGTGTGGTTGCTGCCCACCAGCAGGGTGAAGGGCTGGCGGGGGGTATAGCCGTTTTCCGGCGATGCACCCACAAAGTAGGAGAAGGGGATGTAGCTTTTGCCGTCCCGGAAGCGGTCGTTCAAAAAGGAGATATCCTGCCCGTTCAGCGGACGGGGGCCGCGCAGCCAGTTGAGCATCTCCTTTCCGATGTTCTTGTCGGCACCGTAGGCGCACAGCGCGCAGACGGTGAGGGCCGCAGTCTTGAAGGGGGTGTCAAGGCTTGCTTCCGGCAGTGCCTGCATCTGGGCAAGGCTTTCCGGCAGAGCCTGAAAGGTAAAGGTGACGGTCTGGTTTCCACCGGCGGTGGCAGCGGCCTGCTTCATCTTATCAAAAAGTCCCATGAAAATACTCCTTTCTGTTTCAGCTGTGAGGGTTCAGCCCCGTTTCAGCTCGCTGCGGGGCACGGTCCGCCTGCGGACGATCTTCTGGTTCGTATCCAGACTGAGGTTTGCAAAATAGCCGTTTTCAAAATACCATGCAAGGTCTTTAGTGTCCATGCCAACGCTGTTGCACAGCCACCGCAGAGGCACCTCCGGCCCGGAGTAGCTCTCCACCCTGCGGGCGATGGTTCTTGCATGGTAGCGGCGTTTTTCGTTGCGTGCGAACAGAACAAGGGGCACTGCGCCCACCACGATCCAGAACACATACCCGACAACGTGGGAGGTGTCCTTGGCCTGCAGGTCCAGGCAGAGGGTATACAGCCCGCCGACAGAGCAGAACACGCAGAAGGCAAGCCCTGCGTTCCGCAGCCATTTGAGGAAACGGGGGATCTCGCCCCGGGCTTTTTCCGAGAGATAAGGGTTCATAAACATGCTCCTTTCAGAACGAGCCGCCTCCACCGCCGTGGGTGGTGCCGCTGGAAGAGGTGTGGGTGGAGCTGCCGCCGGAATCGCTGGAGCTGGACTCCTTCGGCCGCTCGGTGCGGTGCACGTCACGGTACAGGAACAGCTCCCGGCTGTTGGTCAGGTTCATGCTGCCCTCCCGCACATAGCTGGCGGCGTTCTCCTGGAACGCCACGCTGCGCAGCTGGCTTTTCATTACACTGACGACGACCCATGCCAGCACAAGGCCGATGCCCAGCGCAAGGAACAGGTACATGAGAGACAGCGGCTCCCGGGGCAGGTTATTCACGTCATAGGGGTGGCCCGCCCGGGCAGCGTCGATGTAGGTATCCGACCACTGGACAAAGGTGCGGAATGCACCGGCGTAATCTCCATCGGCCATGAAGGGGGTCATCTGCTGGCCAAGGTACTGGATGCCGGCGTCCGTAAAGGCGGTGATGCCGTAGCCGCAGGTGGAGATATGCCACTTGCGGTCGCCTACGCTCACCAGCAGCAGCACGCCGTCCATATCGGGGCCGTAGCCGTACTGGCAGTAGTCATACAGATCATCGGCAAACTGCTCCATGCTGTCGGCACCAACGCTTTCCATCGACTCGATGGTGGCAATGGTCACATCGAAGCTCTGGCGCAGGCTCAGCTCTTCCAGTGCGTCCTCCAGCTCGTTGTCCTCGTCCTCGGTCAGCACCTCAGCGTCGTCGAACATGCGGTAGTACAGGTCGGCAAAGCCGCCCTCTACCGCAAAGGCCGGAACAGCCAGCGCCGCCGCAAGGACCAGTGCTGCCAGCGCCGCAAAGAGGGAGTGCAGTCGGTTGGAAGTCTTTTTCATCGTTCGTCCCTCCTTTACAGGATCCGTGCCAGCCACAGCAGCCACATCACGCCGTAGGATGCGGCGGAAAGAGCAGCCGTAAGGCCCAGCATCCACTTGCGGGCAGCGCCCTTGTCCACGGGCAGGTCACCCACGAATTTGCCGCTCTGGCCGTTCATGGCAAACAGATAGTTTTCGCCCCGCCAGCTGGTGCTCAGCAGCCAGACCGGGAACAGCGCGTACTTTGCCTTGCCGCCGTGCAGCTGGATGCTGCTGTTTTCCACCTTGACCGAATCGTAGCCGGTAACGGTCTGCTGGAACGTCTCCTCGGTGGAGCGGCGGATGCGCTTGTTGGCCCGCTCGATGCTGTCCTCGGCGTTCACGTCGTATTTGTCTGCCACATAGCCGGCCAGATAGGCGGTCTGGAAGGGGATGGCGTCCTGCATGGCGAAGGGCTCGATGGACTCCATCAGGTCGTCCTCGATCTTGGACGAGCCGTCCACCGGCACTGCATCAAAGCCCAGGGTGCCGTCCCGCCGGACGGAATAGTAGTTGGTCTCGGTGTAGTCGTACTTGCTGTCCGACCAGCAGCGGGTCCGGGTGGCGGTAAAGCGCAGCTGAGCGTCGGCATCGCTGTCGAAGAGCCAGAAGGGCACATACACGCCCTTGATCTCGTCGATGTGGTTCTGGCTGCGGAACACCCGGGGCAGCAGGGTCTTGCCCTTGAGATGTTCCTGCAGCTTTGCCTTGGCGGCCTTTTTGTCCAGCTTGAAGGGGATGATGAGGTCGGGCCGCAGCGTCCCGGCAAACTGTCCGGTGAGGACGATGGGGTTGCCGCAGAACGGGCAGGCGGACGCGGCCATGGTGTCGTCGCCCACGATCTCGCCGCCGCAGCTCTTGCAGCTGTAAGTATGCAGACCGGCGGTCTCTCCTTCTGCCCAGCTGCCGCCGGGGGTCGCCCACTCCATCTCGCTGGGCTTTTCGTCCTTCAGCTCCTCGTCGTAGCCCTTGAGGGTATCCACATCGAACTCGGTGTCGCAGTAGGGGCATTTCATTTTCTGGGTGGCGCTGTCAAACTGGATGGCGCCATCGCAGCAGGGGCACTTGTATTCCAGCATTCCTGCCATAGCGTTTCCTCCTGTTGTTTCAAAGGGGGTCGGGGGCTCTTCCCCGGCCCCGCTGTTTTTGCGTTGGTCTTCCCGCCGAAGCGGTCGGCTCAGAAATCCGTAGTGATGCGGAACACCACCGGTTCGTCCGGCTCGGTGGCTTTGCCGTGGTGGCCCACTGCCAGGAAAGCGTTTTCTTCCAGCGGCAGGAAAACATCAAAGGTGCAGAAGTCGCCGCACAGCTGGCACAGGGTCTCGCGCTCACCCACGGGGAGGGACTTTTCCAAAAAAGTGCCGTCCGGCCCGTACAGCTCCCACACATAGCCCGTGTCCAGCAGATAGCCGTTGGGGCGCTTCATCATCACGGCGTTAAAGCTGCCCACCGGCTGCGAGCTGCGGGCCAGCTCATTGCCGTCCAGATCAAAGGCAGCAAAGTAATCATCGCCGCTGGATTCCAGCTCGCCCACCGTCAGCAGCTCGTCCCCGCTGAGGTTCAGGGAGGACATGCTGTAGAAGGGGCCAATCTCGTTATCGCCCTCCAGCGTCAGCTCGGTGTACTCGCCGTCCTGCACCAGCACCGGCGCGGAGTTGGTCCAGTAGATCACGGTCAGATCCCGGTCCTTGGAGGAATAGCAGCTGCCCGAGTAGTCCAGTGCGTCGCCGGGCTCCTCCGGGTCGCTGCTGTTCAGATCGTAGCAGTAGACATCAAAGTTGTCCATGGCGTACAGGATGCCATTGCGGTCGATGCTGAGGGCGTTGCTGCCGTCAATGTTGTACTCTTCCACCGGGGTCAGCCGGTCGTCCTTGATGGCATACTCGAAGATCTTGGCAGACTGCTCTTCATCGTCCTCGTTGTAGAAGCTGAAGAAGTAATTGCCCCGGTAGCTGTCCGCTTGGATCAAATGATAGGCACCGCATACCTCGCGGCGGACGTCAAAGGGAATGTACTGTGCCTTGAAGGTGTAGTCGCCGATGGTCAGTTCCCCGGTCTGGAACTGGGTCACAGGGGTCCCTGCAGGGGCGGCTTTGTCCTCTGCTGCTTCCGGTTGTGCCGAAGCGGACGGGGCACTGCTGCTGGAAGCCGGTGCACTGGAAACGCTGGATGTGCTGGCGGCACCGGAGCCGCCGCAGGCGGTCAGCCCGAGGGCGGCGGTGGCAAGGCCCATGGCCTTGAGGAAATCTCTGCGCTGGATCTTTCTCATATCCGTTCCTCCTTTTGGGGTCACTGCACCTTTGCAAAAGCTTCGTCAGCACGGCGGCTGTACAATGCCATGCCGCCGGTCTGGGCATCGTTTGCCAGATTGATGTTCTCCACAAAGCGGGCCTTTTCCTGCTCAGAGAGCTGCCCGCCCTTCATGGCGGCGGATGCCACGGCACCCATGGCACCGATCATGCCCATCTGGCCCTTCAGCTCCCGTTCCTCGGCCTTGGACATCCGGCGGCCGAACATGCTGGTCTCATTATCGTGGACCCCGAAGATGTGGTCCAGATGCTGCCGTGCGATGTGGGCATAGCCGATCTCCCGCCGGTCCCGCTTGCTGAAGCAGATGACCAGCTCCTGCTTGATGTAGGGGTGGGGATGCATGCCCCGCTGGGTCTGGGCCTCGGTGATGCTGCGGGGCTGCACCAGCTTCAGCTTCAGGCCGCCGCCGTTGAGGGTGGGTTCCTGGCCCGGCTCCTTGGCGGGGGTCTCGTCCAGATACTCCTCATAGCTGGCGATCTGGTCGTAGCGGATCAGCTCCGGCATCTTGCCCCGGCCGCCGGTGCGGTCGTCGATGTACAGCATGCCAAGCTCATCGCAGAACACCAGCCCCATTTGCGTCGGGGTGGAGGGGTATTCGTTGACCCGGAACTCGGTCTTGTTGAACACCTCGTCGAACACCCGCTTCATCCGGGCCATATACTCCATGTGCTCCTTGGCCTCGTCCAGCGTCAGCTCGCTGAGCCGGATATATTTGGAGCACTTGTTGCCACAGTCATCACAGAGGAACTGTCCGTCCCGGAGCTTGGAGCGGTGCATGGTGCCGCACTCCTTGCCGCAGACGGCGCAGTTTTGTTTTGCGAATAGGTTGGAAAAGAATCCCATCATGGTATGCTCCTTTCATTGCTCTGTATTTGTCAGGTCAGGTCGCTGTCGTCAAAGGGGTCGCCGCACTCCGGGCAGAACTTGGGCGGGTGGGCGGGGTCTTCCGGCTCCCAGCCGCACTTGTCGCACTTATACTTGGGCGTACCGGCGGGCTTTGGTTTGCCGCACTCGGAGCAGAAGCGGCCCTTGTTCACCGCGCCGCAGCTGCAAGTCCAGCCTTCTGCTGCCGCCGGGCGGGGCTTGCCGCACTCCGGGCAGAACTTGCCGGTGACGGTAGCACCGCAGCTGCAGGTCCAGCTGTCCGCAGCGGGCTTCGGTTCCGGCTTTTTGCTGCCGCATTCCGGGCAGAATTTGCCGGTAACGGTAGCGCCGCAGCTGCACTTCCAGCTGTCTGCCGGGGCGGGTGCGGGGCGGCTGACCTGCTGGGGCGCGTCCACGCTGTCCGGACGGGCCTGCTGGCCCATGGCGAACAGGTTCTGGGCGCTCATGCCGCCCATGCCGCCTGCACCGGCTGCCATGCCCATACCCATAAAGCCGGTCATGGCACCGGCGGTGTTGCCGGCGGCGGTCTTCATGGCGTCGATCTGACCGCCCACCAGACGGGCGGCAGCGGTGGTGGGATCGGTGGTCATGGCGTTCTCTTCCCACTCGGTGATCTTCTTCTGCTGCTCCTCCGGGATGGACAGGGAGTTGATGTTGAAGGAGAACACTTCAATGCCGCGCTTTTTGCGCCAGACATTGGAGAGCTGCTCGTTGAGCGCCTCGGAGATCTCCAGCGTGTGGGCGGGGATCTCGTAATACTGCACCTTGTTTGCCGAAAGGGTGGCAAGGGCAGGCTGCAGGGCGTTCATCAGTTCGCTCTTCAGCCGGGGTGCGATCTCGGATGCGTCATACTGGGTAGAGACGTTGCTGCACACGTTGGTGTAGAACAGCAGCGGGTCGCAGATGCGGCAGGTGAAGCTGCCGTTGCACCGCAGATTGACCGAGAGCTTGTAGCCCCGCTCCTCGCTGACCACCACCCGGAAGGGGATGGGGGTGGCAGTGCCGTACAGGATCTCGCCCAGCTCCTTGGTGTTGATGTAGTACACCCGCTGGTCCTTGCCGGTGTCGCCGCCGTAGGTAAAGCGCTTGGCTACGGTCTGGAAGGTAGCTGCCAGACTGTCGCCGAAGTTGCCGGTGAACACGCTGGGCTCAGTGGATGCGTCAAAGGTGAATTCGCCCGGTTCGGCGCACACCTCCACCACGCGGCCCTGCTCCACGATCAGCATGCACTGTCCGTCTGCCACGGCGATGCCGCTGCCGTTGGTGATGATGTTGTCCTCGCCGTTGTTGGAGCTGCGTCGGGAGGTGCGCTTCTGGCCCTTGACCATCAGCACATCCTTGTCCAGAGAATCGCAGTAGAAAAATTCCTTCCACTGGTCTGCAAGGGTTCCGCCCAGTGCGCCCATACCTGCTTTGATAAGACCCATAGTAATTTCCTCCTGTTATTTGTTTGTTATAAGCGACAACGCTTTGTCATCGCATTGCGTTCGGTTTCGGTCACGGTACAAGGGTTAGATCCGGGGAGTCGTTTTTCCAGTAGATGGGACGCGTGTCCCGGTCAAACAGCACTTCTCCGGCGCGGTATTTCAGGCTGCAGCCGCTGGGGCTGCCGTCATCGTTCAGCAAGATGGCCCAGAACTCGCAGGGTCTGCCGTTCTGGTCGGTCAGCGTGAAGTGCAGCTCGGTGCCGTCCTCGGTGCGGCCCTGTGTTCCCTCGGCGGTGCCGGTCAGGGTGCCGTTCCACCCGTCCCATTCCACGCTCATGCAGCAGCTGCCGTCCGGCAGGAAGGTCATCCAGCGGATGCCCTTTGCGGCCTCGTCTCCGGCACGGTAAGTGCCCCACAGCCTGCGGGGGATGGCGGTGTAGCCGATGTCGTCCCATGCCTCGGTGCGCTGAAAAACGTACCAGACCTCACTGCCCTTTTTGGGGCCGGTGGACTGCATCCGCAGCGAGCGGTCCTCCATCATGGAGATGGTCCAGCAGCTTCTGCCGTCCTCGCTGAGACTTGTCAGGTTCCAGCCCTGACTCTTTTCTCCGTCCCAGCCGGTCACAGCGCCGGCATTCAGCTCTCCGGTGCGGGTCTCGGCAGCGGACTGGATCTGCGGGCTGCCGTATGTTTCCCGGATGAAGGAGACGTCCACCGTGCCGGTGATCTCGGCCTTTTCCAGCCGCAGGGTAAAACTTTCGTTGCGGTCGGCGGGGGCATAGCTTTCACCCTGCGTCACCGCCGTGACTGCCATCCACTCGGCCAGCACCTGCTGCTCCCAGTCCTGCGGCAGCGGCTGCGCGTCCAGCGGGATGACCGGGGCATCGTTCACATACTCTCCCTCGGACGCGCTGGACCGCCTGACCACGAAGGAAATGTTTCCCTTACCGTCCAGCGAAAAAGGCAGCTCGTCCAGCGAAGTCCACCATGCGGTGTTTCCCTCTTTCAGGCTGCCGGTGGGCAGCATTCCTCTCTCGATGGCGGCCTGCCGGTCCAGCTCATCCCGGCGCTTCACGTCACGGTACAGCGCTTCTTCCAGCGCGGCGGGGTCTGCCCCCATGCGCTGCAGCAGCTGGGTGGCGGTGAGCTGGCTCCCGCTTTCAAAGTCGAAGCACCAGCCATTGTGGAAGGGTGCATCGGTACCGCCGTAGCAGCTGCTGACCACAAGGCTGACGCAGTCGCCGTACCAGCTGGCGTTCCAGTTCATCTCAATGCAGATGTCCCACGATTCCGGGTCGGCTGCCTCCGGGCAGTCTGCGTACTCCTGCACATCGTATTCGTAGTATTGGGCGATCTCGGCGTTGATGCGGGCAGCGTCGGCGCTGTCGCTTTCCAGCTGGGGCAGATGGATGTTCAGCCGGACGGTGCCGCCGTTCTCTGCCTGCACCACCTTTTCAAGGGTGTACTGCTCGGTGATCGCCGCGGTGGCGTGCATGGAATCCGGCGGGGTCGATTTCAGTTCCCGGCTGCCAGCCGGGCGGGCAGAGGCCGCGGCCTTTGCCCCGCAGCCTGCCAGCAGCGCCGCCAGCAAAACTGCCGGTATCCAGCGGAACGCGTTGTGTTTCATGGTGGTTCTCCTGTGTTCTCAGCGGCTCCCGCCGGGGTCAGGGATCCGGGCAGCGGATCAGCTGCAGCTGGGTCTTTCCCTCGGCAAAGGGGTTCTGCCCGTCGATCATGGTAAGGTTCAGGGTCTCGTTGTACAGGTCGTACTTCACCGCCGCCACAAAGGTGATGCCCGGCATCCCGTCTGCCGTCTCGCTGGTAGAGACGCCCAGCACCATGCCCTCCGGCACCACGCCCAGATAGTCGGCGTAGCCCTGATAGAAAACGTTGTTGTCCTGCACGCCCATCTGGACGCAACCATTGCTTTCCACGTCCATCCAGTTAAACCGGTCGTCCGCCATCTCGTTGAAGGCACCGACAGCCTCCGAGGGGATCTCCTGCCCGTTCCACTCTTCCGTCAGGGGAGCAAGTTCCAGCACAGAGCCATCCTCCTGATGCAGAATTACCTCTTTGCCGCTGCGTTCCAGCGCCACGCCGTTGTTTGCAATATAGATGGGGTCCTGACAGACCAGAACATTTCCGGATATAAGGCAGTGCAGCACATCCACATATTCCACCACGCCGTCCTTGGTCAGCAGATAGACCACCGGGTGGAAGGATGCGCCCAGTTCTCCGATGCACAGGTCGATATACTCATTATAGATGCCAAGGATGGGGAAAGTGCGGTCCTGTTCCAGCCGGATGCCGTAATCCGTGTCCCATGCGGCGGTCTCCGGCGTGCGGCGGAGGGTGATGGTGCCCTGCGTTCCTTCCAGCTGCACCGAAGCGCTGCCGTAGGTATCGGTCAGCACCGTCTGCGGCTGCGGGTCAGCAGCCTGCAGCGGGATCTCCACATCCAGCTGCCGCCAGCCCGACCCGGCGGGGGAGCTGCACCCGCCCCGGAGCACCAGCCGGTTTTGTTCCGGCAGCAGCAGGCACAGGTCATCCAGCTGGTTGTTTTCCAGCGTGTTCATCCGCATGCTTGCCAGATTGCCGCCGCTGAGCAGGCCCTCGTAGTAGCCGCCCTGCGCCATGTGCCGGTCAAAGGTCTGCATAGCCTGCCGCAGCATCTGCTGCTGCACGGCATCCGGGTCCAGCCCCATGCGCTGCAGCATTTCCGCCACGGAGACCTGCTTTTCGGTGGCAAAATCGAAGCACCAGCCCCGGGAATACCCCGGGTCGGAGCCGCCGTCGTAGCGGAACATCACAAGGCTGACGCAGTCGCCGTACCAGTAGGCGTCCCAATTGATATAAGTATCCGGGCTCCCCTCGTCCTGCTGGGGCTCGATCTCCGGGCTGTCCTCGTACTCTCGGAATTCTGCCGCATACATGGCGGCAAGCTCATAGTTGATATAAGCGGCGTCCGGGCTGTCGCACACCAGCTGCGGCACATGGATGATCAGCTTCTGTGCGCTGCCCCACTCGTACCGCTGGATGGTCTTTTCCAGCGTGAACTGCTCGGTAATGCGGTCTTTTTGTGCTGTCTGCACCGCCGTGTCTGCGGTGCTCTGGGGGACAGTGCCGGAGCCTGCGGGGGCAGCGGGAGCCGCCGCGCCGCCGCACCCAGCCAGCACCACCGCCGCCGCCAGCACCGCAGCGGCAAGGCGTTTGTGTTTCATGGTCCTTCTCCTGTGTTCTCAGCCGTAGCTGCGGGTCATCTGCAGCTGGGTCTCGCCCTCGGCAAAGGGGGTCTGCCCGTCGATCATGGTCATGGTCAGGTTCTCGTAGTACAGGTCCAGCTTGAACGCCGCCACAAACTCGATGGACGTCTGCCCGGCTTCGGTCTCGTCGGCAGAGATGCCCAGCACCACGCCCTCCGGCACCACACCCAGATACGCGGCGTCGCCCTGATAGATGCGGCTGTTGTCCTGCACGCCCAGCTGAACGCTGCCGTCGCTGCCCAGATCCAGCCAGTTCCAGCCGGTTTCAGAGGTGTAGTTGTAGGAGCCGGTGACGGAATAGGGAATATCCTGCACGCTCCACTCTGCCGACAGGGGAGCCAGCTCCAGCACAGAGTCGTCTTTCCGGCGCAGGTCCACCTCGCTGCCGCAGAGTTCCAGCGCAGTGCCGTTGTTGGCAAAGTAGATGGGGTCCTGACAGATCATGGCATCCCCGAACATGAGGCAGCGCAGCACGTCCACATACTCCACCACGCCGTCTTTGGTCAGCAGATAGACCACCGGGCGGAAGAAGCCGTCCGCCTGCTCCCCGATGCACACATCCACATATTCATTGTAGGCGCCAAGGATGGGGTAGGTGCGCGTCTGTTCCACCCGGATGCCAATGTCGCCCCACTGATTGGTCTTTGGCGCGGGGCTCAGGGTGATGGTGCCCTGCGTTCCCTTCAGCTGCACCTGCACACCGTCGTAGGTGTCGGTCAGCACCGGGGTGTCGGCGGGGGCGGCGGGGGTCAGCGGGATCTCCACATCCAGCTGCTGCCAGCCCCAGTCGGTCTCGGAGCAGTACTTGCCCCGGAGCACCAGCCGGTCCTGCTGGGGCAGCAGCAGACACAGGTTTTCCAGCGCATTGTATTCCAGCGTGCCCATCCGCATTTCCGACAGGTTCCCGCCGCTGCGCAGGCCCTCGTAATACGCGCCCTGCGCCATCTCCCGGTCAAAGGTCTGCATGGCCTGCCGCTGCACCTGCGCCTGTACTTCGTCCGGGTCCAGACCCATGTGCTGCAGCATCTCGGCTGTGGTGATCTGCCTGCCAGTGGCAAAATCGAAGCACCACCCGCTGTAATACCACGGGGCGTCGTCGTAATCGCGGCGGCGTATCACCAGACTGACGCAGTCGCCGTACCAGTAGGCGTCCCAGTTGATGCTCTCGGTCTCTGGGCTCTCTTCGCCCTGCGGCACCTCAGCGTCCGGGTAGCTTTCATAATCCTTGTATTCCGCCACATACATAGCGGCAAGTTCTTCGTTGAGAGCGGCGGCGTCCGGGCTGTCGCACACAAGCTGCGGCACATGGATGCTCAGCTTCATCACGCCGATCATCTCGCCCCGCACCGTCTTTTCAAGGCTCCACTGGTCGGTGATGCGCTCCTTTTGCGCCGTCTGCACCGCTGCGGCTGCGGCGCTTTGGGAAGCTGCGCCGGAGCCTGCGGGGGCCGCGGGGGCAGCTGCGCCGCCGCAGCCGGTCAGCAGCAGCGCCGCAGCCAGAACCACAGCAGCAAAACATTTGTGTTTCATGGCTGTCTCCTTTCACTTACAAAGCCCCGGGCACACAGGAGGATGGGCAGTGCCCGGGGCCGGGAAATTTCCAAAGATCAATGGGAGACCTTTTCGCCCACCACCAGTGCGATGAAGTAATCCTCACCGCCGATGCTGCGCACCGACTTGGCAAAGCAGTGTGGGTTGTCTACCGCCATGTTGATGCCTTCCGACATATAAGTCAGCCACTTCTGTCCCTGCGCCTCGTTGGTGGGGTATTTCAAGGTCTCCAATTTGTTCGTTCCTTTCGGTCCAATCGATCCAAGGCCCGCAGTAAAATAGCGATCATAGATGGGATACCCCTTGTTAAACAGCGTCTGTTTGATCTCCGCTTCCTTTACCTTTACATCGTTTTCGAACTTTGTTGCGTCAACGACCGGATTCCCCTCCTTTACAAAGGGGCTGATGAGAAGGTCGGTAAGTTCTTCCAGATCCTTCTCATAGACCAGCTCCGTCAGACCCTTGTCCCTGCGGAACTGATTGAGGGCGTCCAGTGCCTGCTGGACTCTGATGTCATTGGAGGGCGTCGGTGCGCTGGGGGCACCGCCGCAGCCTGCCAGCGAGAGCGCCACAACGGCTGCGCCGGTAAGGGTGAGGAATTCGCGTCGGTTCATCTCTTTCATGGGGGGTGCTCCTTTCTATAAAGCCCCGGACACAGGGGGAGTGTGCCCGGGGCAAACAGGGGGATGTTTTGATGTCTTGTTATCTTATGCCGTTTTGTTCCAGAACACGGTAGCGATCATGTAGGTATTGCTCTGAACCACCGGGCAGTAGATGCTGATGAACTCTGCCTTCCGGCTGAGACTATACTCCAGGATTTTATCCACAAATTTCTGAACCACCGCATCCTCGCAGGAATACTTATACGTCAAGGATATCTCCATATTTTCTTCCTCGCCAGTCGGTTCAGAGACTCCGGCAGCTCCTCCAAGTTCATACTTTTGCTTCATTGTGTATTCCCACGCTGTAATATCACCCAGTTTCTTTATGTCATCCATTGTCAGCGTATGCACCGATTCTTTTGCGTCCTCGAAGATTCCTCCTTGGATTTTTATGGCTCCCTGCGCTTCCTGATTGAGGGTCAGCTGCTCATGGTCAACCAGATTTGCATTAAACTTTTCCTTCCAGACCTTGTTGATAGCTGTCAGCAGCTCGGCTTCCTTGCCGGTGGGTGCTGCGGGAGGTGCGGGAGGTGCGGAGGGCCCGCTGCAGCCTGCCAGCGAGAGCGCCACAACGGCTGCGCCGGAGAGGGTGAGGAATTCGCGTCGGTTCAGTTCTTTCATGGGGGTGCTCCTTTCTTCTTATAAAGCCACCGGGCACGTTGTGAGGCTTCCATGCCCGGGGCGAGTGATGTGCTTTAAAAAATCAGCTGCGGCTCAGCGCAGATCCGACAGGGGTGTTACAACTACTTATTGTGCCGCCTATCCGACAGAGGCGCTATCACGATATAGTCCGTTCCCGCAACGGTGGGGCAGTAGATGCCGAGGTCTCTGGTTTCTATGTCCATGGCTTTGAGCATCTCAAGGAACGTATTCTTGAAATTCTCGCCGCTCAGTTCATACGGGATCGTCAGCTTCATTTCATGGAAGGCGGGGTAGCCCAGCACATACCTGCACCCAAGGACCCCCTCTCGCAGAGACATCTCTGATCCGTACTTTATTTGGAGGGCCTTCCGTCGTTCCAGCATCTCATTTTCAAAGGCAGCGTCCTGCTCCGGGGTCATCTCCACCTCTGCCTTGTCCGCCTTCACGCAGGGACTGACAAAGTGTCTCGCGAAGTCGGATGCATCCTGACTGTAGCTCAGCGTTCTGATCATTTCAGGGTGTCCCTGAACATTCCAATAGTCCACGAGCATCTCGTTGAGGGCCTTAAGGAGGTCCAGCTCCTTTTGGGTGGGTGCTGCGGGTGCGGGAGGTGCGGAGGGCCCGCCGCCGCAGCCTGCCAGCGAGAGCGCCACAACGGCTGCGCCGGAGAGGGTGAGGAATTCGCGTCGGTTCATCTCTTTCATGGGGGTGCTCCTTTCTGTTGGTCCCCTCTGCTTTTTAGGGGGCTCTGGTTTTGGTATTCTCTGCACTTGCAGTCCGCTCCATCTTATGCTATCCTTATGAATAGAATCCGCAGTTGCCTGTTGACACGTTTTGTGCACAGCGACAGGCTTTCTGCACCGGCGCAGGACTTTTTCTGGTTGTACTGTACCATACCCGGGAAAAAATTGCCCCCTCAGAAAAGCCGTTTTTGGGGGGCAATTCCAAAAAAATTTTTGGGGGTTTGGGGCTTCCCCCTCAAAAAATCCCCCCAAAAAGCCCCAAATTGGGGGGATTTTGGGGGCTTTTCCCACCAAAACAGGCAGCTGCAGCCCTGCCTGTGCCGGTTTTCCCCCTCCGGCTGCAATGTGCGGAAAGGAGTCATGATAAATGGAACGAAGGACATTTTTAAAGCTTGCGGCGCTCGTCCCCGGTCTGGCACTTGCGGGCTGCGGCGGCAGCAAGACCCTGCTTTCTCCCAAGGACCCCACCATGCTCAGCATCTGGCATGTGTACGGCGAACAGGCCGACTCGCCCATGAACCGCCTGCTGACCGAGTTCAACGACACGGTGGGCAGAGAGAAGGGCATCCTGCTCAACGTGACCAACATGACCAACAGTGCCGCCATCGGCGGCCAGCTGCAGGACGCCAAGGCCGGCAAGCCCGGCGCGCTGGACCTGCCGGACCTGTTCTCGGCCCACCCCGCGGACGCAAGCGGTCTGGGCATTGAGAACCTTGTGGACTGGAACGACTGGTTCACCGCCGAGGACATGGCGGCCTATGTGCCCGGCTTTGTGCAGGACGGCATCATTGACGGGCGGCAGGTGGTGTTCCCGGTGTCCAAATCCACCCAGCTCATCTTTTTGAACGGCTCCCAGTACGCCCGGTTTGCGGCGGACACCGGGGCGCAGCTTTCCACCCTTGCCACATGGGACGGCTTTTTTGAAATGGCGGGTGCCTACCGGCAGTGGTCCCAGGGCAAGCCCTTCTGCGCGCTGGACTACCCCCTGCGTCTGGTGGAGCTGAACGCGCTGGAGCAGGGCAGCGCAGAGCTGTACAAGGGCAGCTGGTACGATCTGACCAACGAGACCTTCCGCGCCTCGTGGATGGAGTTTGCCCGGGCGCTGGTGCAGGGCGATATTCTGATCTCGGACCTGTACTCCAACACGCAGGTGATGACCGGCGAGACGCTGGCGGGCCTTGGCAGCTCTGCGGCCATCCTTTATTACAATGATTTCGTCACCTACCCGGACAACACCACCGAACCCACCGACCTGCTGCTGGCTCCTTTGCCCCACGCCGCAGGCACCGCCACGCCCCTGATGCCGCAGGCCGGTGTGGGCCTGTGCGCCTTCAAGACCACCGACCAGAAGGCCGAAGCCGCCGCCGTGTTCCTGCGCTGGCTCACCGAACAGCAGCGCAATCTGGAATTTGCCGCCGATACCGGCTACATGCCGGTGTCCAGCGCCGCCTTTGACGCCATTGCGGACTATCCCTTTGAGCAGCAGAGCTATCAGCGGCTGTACGACGTCTACAACGAAATGCGCATCCAGAACACCCCCCTGCCCGAACCGGGCATCGTGGGGTACCACGCCAAGGCCAAAGCCTTGTACGACAGCCTGCGCCAGCGCCAGAAGGACTACCCCCAGCGCCTTGCGGACGGCGAAACGCTGGAAGCCCTTGCCGAGGAAACATGGCAGCTGCTGTGTGACAATGCCTGAGCCTGCCGCTCAGCCGGAAAGGAGGGACTTTGATGCACTTTGTTGACCGGCACTGTGAAAAGATCCGCCAAAGCCCCATGAGCAGCCGGCTGCTGTGGGCCTGCCTGCTGCTGGTGGTGCTGCTGGTGTTGACCTTTGGCGCGGCGCTGTTCCTGTTTGCCAGCCTGCACAACACCAAAAAGGACATCAGCCGCAGTCTGCAGATCCAGTTTTCGGTGTTCCAGAACGATATGGAGCGCTATTTTGAACAGCTGGCGGTCATGGGCGTGAACCTGTCCGAGGACATGAGCGCAGAGGTGGACAAGGAGCTTGCCCTGCGGCAGATGTCCTTTGCCCAGCTGAACGACTCCCCCGAGGTGCTGAACGCGCTGGAGGAGGAAATGATCGAGCCGCTGTGCCGCTGTCTGCGCCAGACCGGCTGTTCCGGCGCCTTTGTGCTGCTGGATGCCACCATCAACACCCGCATGGAGGGGGCAGAGCATTCCCGCGCCGGGCTGTATGTGCAGAAAAGCGGTGCCGACACCCCCACCGTGCCCCTGCTGCTGTACCGGGGCAGTGCGGAGGTGGGCAAGGCCCACAGCGTGATGCCCCACCGCAAGTGGCGCATGGAGTTCCAGACCGACCAGTTCCCGGACTACGACCGCTGGATGACCCCCGGAAGCGCCCCGCTGTACCAGTCCTACACGCTGACCGAGCGGTTCGAGCTGCCCGGCACCTCGGAGGAGGTGCAGCTGTTTTTGCTGCCCCTGCGGGGGCGGGACGGCACGATGTACGGGCTGTGCGGCTTTGAGATCAGCGAGAGCTACTTCAAGCAGAACTTTGCCCAGCCCACCGGCTTTGACCGGCTGAGCTGCCTGCTGGCCCCTGCGGGGGACGGCCTTGCTGCCGATGCCGCCCTCAGCAGCGGCACCACCGGCGGCTACTTCCATGCCCCCCGGGACACGCTGATGCTGCGCAGCATGGGCGGCGGGATGACCCAGTTGACCGGCCCCGACAGCGCCTATGCGGGCATCTCCCAGCTGTGCCGCCTGAGCGAGAGCCAGTCCTACCGGCTGGCGGTGTGCATCCCCATGACAGACTACCGGAGACTGGTCTTTTCCGGCAATCTGCAGATGCTGCTCATCGGTCTGTTCATCGCCTTTTTCGTGGTGTTCTGCTGCATGAACTTCCACCGGCGCATCCTCTCGCCGGCGTTCCGGCAGTTCGAGGAAGACCGGCGGGAATCCCGGCGGCGGATGGACGAGCTGCAGCTGGAACGCCAGCAGATGCAGACCGAGCTGTCCCGGCTGGCGGACGTGTGCCGCAACGAGTCGGTGCCCGATGCCTTCCAGACCTTTGTGGCGGGCATCCCCACCCTGACCAAGACCGAACGCCGCATCTTTGACGGCTACGCCGCCGGGCTGCGCACCCGGGAGATCGCGCAGCAGCTGGACATCAAGGACAGCACCCTGCGCTTCCACAACAAGAACATCTACGACAAACTGGGTGTCAGCTCCCTCAAGCAGCTGCAGCAGTTCGTGGCGATCCTGAACTCCGGCAGCGGCAGCGCCCCGGACGAAAACGCCCCGCCGAAAGGCCGCTGAACGGAATGCTCCCGCACCGCTATCCCAAACACTTTTACTTGAAATAGACCTGAAATGGTGGTAGAGTTGAGAAAAACAGGAGGAAGCAGTATGTGGTTTGTTTTTGCGTTGGGGTCGGCGGTATTTGCCGCATTGACTTCTATTCTTGCGAAGATCGGCATTGACGGAGTAAATTCCACGCTTGCCACGGCCATTCGCACTGCAGTTGTGCTCCTGATGAGCTGGGGCATGGTGCTTCTGACGGGAACACAGACAGGCATCGGGGATATTTCTCACAAAAGCTGGCTGTTCCTGATCCTATCCGGCCTTGCCACGGGTGCAAGCTGGCTGTGCTACTATCACGCTCTGCAGATCGGTGCAGCGTCCAAGGTGGTCCCTATCGATAAATTGAGCGTGGTCATCACGCTGGCACTGGCATTTTTCATCCTGCATGAGCCGTTCACGGCCAAAAATCTGATCGGCTGTGCGCTCATTGCTGCAGGAACCTTGTTCATGGTATTATAAAAGCAAGAAATGGCTGCGACACGCTGCGCGGTGCTGCAGCCTGCAGATCGAGCACTTTCGTCTGATATGACTATTATTTTTGAACAAATGCCTTGACATCTTATGCGGACTGCGTTATTATAAAAACAATAAAAGTTTGTTCAGAGAATCGAGCAGAACAAACAAGAGGGAAAGCAAAAACCCTTTTGTTTGCTCTGCTCTTTTTCTTTTGTTCGGAAAACAGAGCGATCAGGAGGTATTTATGCTGGATGTAGCGATCATCGGCTGCGGCGTCATCGGCGCAGCAAGTGCCTACGAGCTGTCACACTACCGGCTGCAGACCGCGGTCTTTGAGGCGGAAAACGATGTGGCAGACTGCACCACCAAGGCCAACAGTGCTATTCTGCACGCCGGATACGATCCCGAGCCGGGCACCCGGATGGCACGGCTCAACGTGGAGGGCTCTGCACTGGCCAAGGAGATCTGTGCCCGTCTGGATGTGCCGTACCGTCAGTGCGGCAGTCTGGTGCTGGCCCTCAGCCCGGAGGAGCTGCCCCACCTGCAGAAACTGTATGAGAACGGCATCGCCAACGGCGTGCCGGGCATCCGGCTGCTTTCCGCAGAGGAAACGCTTGCCATGGAGCCGAATCTGGCCCCCAATGTGGTTGGCGCGCTGTATGCGCCCAGCGCCGCCATCGTCAGCCCGTGGGACTTTGCACTGGCCATGGCAGAAGTAGCTGTGCGCAACGGCGTGGAGCTGCACCGCAGCTGCCCTGTGACCCACATTGAAAAGACTGCCGACGGATGGGCACTGACAACGCCCGATGGCATCGTGGAGACCCGCTACATCATCAATGCGGCAGGCATCTCGGCACAGGCCGTACACGATATGGCTGCGCCCCACAAATTTACCATCCAGCCCACCCGCGGCGAATACTACCTGCTGGACAAATCCGAGGGCAGCCGTGTGCACCACGTCATCTTCCAGTGCCCCAACGAAAACGGCAAGGGCGTTCTGGTCGCGCCCACCGTCCACGGCAACCTGCTCGTCGGCCCGGACGCCGTTCGGGTAGAGGGCGACAATACCGCCTGCACCGCTGCCGGTCTGGCTTTTGTCAGCGCCGCAGCCCGCCGCAGCGTGCCGAGCATCCGGTTCGGGGAGTCCATCCGCAACTTTGCGGGCGTCCGCGCCAATGTGGATACGGGCGACTTCGTTATCGGCGAAGCAGAGGGCGCGCCCGGTTTCATTGATCTGGCGGGTATGAAATCGCCCGGCCTGTCCAGCGCCCCGGCTGTCGCAAAGGAAGTCACCAAGATTCTGAAGGCTCACGGCGACCTGCCCGCCGCCAAGACAGACTACAGGGACGGCCGCACCAGAGTGCGCTTTAAGGAGTGTTCGCCGGAAGAAAAGGCCCGGCTCATTGCGGAAGATCCCGCATACGGCCGCGTGGTCTGCCGCTGCGAGACGATCACCGAGGGGGAGATTCTGAACACCCTGCGGGAAGAGATCCCCGCAGCCACCATCGACGGCGTCAAGCGCCGCTGCGGTGCCGGTATGGGCCGCTGTCAGGGCGGCTTCTGCGGGCCGCGGGTGCTGGAGCTGATCAGCAAAACGCTGGGCATCAGCCCGCTGGACGTGCTGCAGGATAAAGCCGGTACCAACGTCTTACTGTGCGAAACCAAGCAGGAGGAAAATCACCATGATTGATCTGGTCATCGTCGGCGGCGGCCCGGCAGGCCTTGCCGCAGCTTACAGCGCATGGCAGCACGGCCTGCGCGATATTCTGATTTTGGAGCGGGACAACGAACTGGGCGGCATCCTGAACCAGTGCATCCACAATGGCTTTGGCCTGCACCGCTTTGGGGAGCAGCTCACCGGCCCGGAATACGCAGGCCGCTGCATTGAACTGCTGCAATCCACCGGCGTGCGGGTGGAGCTGGGCACCATGGTGCTGGAGGTCACCCCGGACAAAAAGATCCACTGTGTCAGCCGGGAAAAGGGTTATCAGATTTTGGAAGCCAGAAGCGTGATCCTCTGCATGGGCTGCCGGGAGCGCACCCGCGGTGCCATCGGCATCCCGGGCACCCGCCCCGCCGGCATCTACACCGCCGGTGCTGCCCAGCGCTATGTCAACATGGAGGGCTATCTGGTAGGCAAGCGGGTGCTCATCCTCGGCAGCGGCGACATCGGCCTGATCATGGCCCGCCGCATGACGCTGGAAGGGGCCAGAGTGCTGGCCTGCGTGGAGGTCATGCCGTATTCCGGCGGCCTGACCCGCAACATCGTGCAGTGCCTGCAGGACTTTGATATCCCGCTGTATCTGTCCCATACCATCGTGGATATTCAGGGCAAGGCCCGCGTAGAAAAGGCCATCGTTGCCAAGGTGGACGAGAACCGCCGCCCCATCCCGGGCACCGAAATGGAATTTGATGTGGATACCATCCTGCTCAGCGTCGGCCTGATCCCGGAAAATGAGCTGACCCGGCAGGCCGGGATCCCCATGGACCCCCACACCAAGGGCGCTGTGGTCTACGAGAATATGGAGACCGGCATCCCCGGTGTGTTCGCCTGCGGCAACGTGGTGCATGTGCACGATCTGGTGGACTTCGTTTCGGGCGAGAGCGACCTTGCCGGTGCTTCTGCGGCGGCCTATGTTTTGAAGGGCGAAGCCTCCGATACGGTTGTGCTTGACCTTGTCCCGGGCAATGGCGTGGGCTACACCGTGCCGCAGCGGGTGCGCCCCGCCGATGTGGACAGGAGCGTGAATATCTCCTTCCGCGTGCGGCAGAACTACGGCCCCAGCCAGATCACAGTGGCCTGCGGCGGCAGGCAGTTGGCCCGGTTCAAGCGCCAGCGCATGGCACCCGGTGAGATGGAGCACATCACCCTGCCAAAAGTCCTGCTGGAAAAAGCGGACGGCCCTCTGACCGTCGCGGTAGAGGAGGTTATTGCAGAATGAGCCGTATCAAAGAAGTTATTTGCATCTGCTGTCCCTGCGGCTGCCACTTGCAGGTGGACCCGGAAAATGATTATAATGTAACGGGAAACGCCTGTCCCAACGGTGCCGCCTACGGCAGGGAGGAACTGACCCACCCCACCCGCATCCTCACCAGCACCGTGCGGGTGGAGGGCGGGCTGTATCCGCGCTGCCCGGTAAAGACTGCGCAGGCTGTGCCCAAAGAGAAGATGACCGAGGTCATGGCTGCGCTGGACCGCATCACTCTGCACACACCCGTCCGCACCGGGCAGGTGGTGCTGGCCGACGTGTGCGGCACCGGCGTGGACATTGTGGCAACGCGAAATCTGTGATACACACTCCTGAAACGACACGGAGGTAGCAAAAGCATGAGTACAAAATATGTTCTGGCGCTGGATCAGGGAACCACCAGCAGCCGTGCCATCCTGTTCGACAATGAGCAGAACATCATTGCGGTGCAGCAGCGCGAGTTTGAGCAGATCTATCCGCAGCAGGGCTGGGTGGAGCACAACCCTATGGAGATCTGGTCCACCCAGTATGGAGTCATGAACGAGGTGGTGGCCCAGAGCGGCGTCGATGTCCACGACATTGCCGCCATTGGCATCACCAACCAGCGGGAGACCACCATCCTGTGGGAAAAGGCCACCGGCCGCCCCATCTATAACGCCATCGTCTGGCAGTGCCGCCGCACGGCACCGCTGGTGGATGAACTGCTGCAGCAGCCCGGCATGGCAGACTACATCCGGGAGAACACCGGCCTGATGCCCGATGCCTATTTCTCCGCAACGAAGATCAAGTGGATCTTGGACAATGTGCCCGGTGCGCGGGAGCGGGCCGAGGCAGGGGAGATCCTGTTCGGCACTGTGGACACATGGCTGGTCTGGAAGCTGACCGGCGGCAGAGTGCACGTCACCGACCGCACCAACGCCAGCCGCACCATGCTGTATAACATCCGCACGCTGGACTGGGACGACACTCTGCTCAAAGCGCTGGATATCCCGCGCTGCATTCTGCCCCGCGTGACCGATTCCAGCGAGGTCTACGGCACCACCGACCTGTGCGGTGTGCAGATCCCGGTGGCCGGCATTGCCGGTGACCAGCAGGCTGCGCTGTTCGGGCAGAGCTGCTTTGGCAAGGGCGAGGCCAAGAACACCTACGGCACCGGCTGCTTTTTGCTGATGAACACCGGCGATACCATCTGCCGCAGCCGGAACGGCCTGATCTCTACCATTGCCATCAGCCTGAACGGCAGGGTGGAGTATGCGCTGGAGGGCAGCGTCTTTGTGGGTGGTGCTGTGATCCAGTGGGTGCGCGACGGTCTGCGCATGATCCAGGAAAGCCGCGACGCGGAATACTACGCCCAGAAGGTGCCGGACAACGGCGGCGTTTACATCGTGCCCGCCTTTACCGGTCTGGGCGCGCCGTACTGGGATATGTACGCCCGCGGTGCCATCGTGGGCATCACCCGCGGTACCACCCAAAACCATATCATCCGCGCGGCGGAGGAATCCATCGCCTACCAGAGCGCCGATCTTGTGGCGGCTATGGAAAAAGACATCGGCGTGCCCATCACCTCGCTGAAGGTGGATGGCGGCGCCTCCCGTGACCAGTTCCTGATGCAGTTCCAGGCCGACATCCTGAACAAGACCGTGCTGCGCCCGGCCATCCGGGAGACGACCGCTCTGGGAGCTGCCTATCTGGCGGGCCTTGCCACCGGTGTGTGGAAGGACCGGGACGAGATCCGCAGCCTGTGGCACTGCAACATGACCTTTGCCCCGCAGATGGACGAGGCCGAACGCACCCGCCTGCTGGCCGGCTGGCACAAGGCTGTGGGCCGCAGCAGCGACTGGGCAGAGCATTGATGGTTTTCGCTCACGATCACTTACAGCAAAAATGAGACAGGCAGCCCCTTGTTTTCGGGGAAGCCTGTCTCATTTTTTTGTATGGAGCTGTTTGCAGCGGCCCATCGGGCCAAATTATGCTATCACTTGATGTCGAGTTCGGGCGGGACGTCGATCTGATCCGAGACGTACTTCCCGTTCTTTTTGCGCTGACGCACGCACTCGGTGAGCAGATACTCGATCTGCCCGTTCACCGAGCGGAAGTCATCCTCTGCCCAGGCGGCAAGGGCGTCGTAGAGCTTCGCGTTCAGGCGCAGGGGTACCTGCTTTTTGGGCTCTGCCATCAGTACAGGCTGCCGCTGTTCACAATGGGCTGTGCGTCACGGTTGCCGCACAGCACCACCAGCAGGTTGGAGACCATCGCCGCCTTGCGTTCGTCGTCCAGTTCCACCACCTTGTTTTCGCTCAGGCGGTCCAGTGCCATTTCCACCATGCCCACGGCACCGTCCACGATCATCTTGCGGGCGTCGATGATGGCGCTTGCCTGCTGGCGCTGCAGCATCACGGCTGCGATCTCCGGCGCATAGGCCAGATAGGTGATGCGGGCCTCCACCACCTCGATGCCGGCCTGCTCAACATTCTTCTGGATCTCGTCCCGGATGCGGGCGGCTACCACCTCCGAGGAGCCGCGCAGACTGCCCTCATCGGCTACGCCGTCGCCGGTGGTGTCCACATTGGGGGCTACATCATAAGGGTAAACGCGCACCACGTTGCGCAGGGCGCTGTCGCACTGCAGGGAGAGGTATTCCTTATAGTTGTCCACATTGAACACGGCCTTTGCGGTGTCGGTGACCCGCCAGATGACCGCAATGCCGATCTCCACCGGGTTGCCCAGACAGTCGTTGATCTTCTGGCGGGAGTTGTTGAGGGTCATCATTTTGAGCGAGATCTTCT
>ERZ773169.1029-NODE-1029-length-27587-cov-3.926595_pt1 | contig 27587 bp, 23 predicted proteins | sample MGYA00580536_ERZ773169 | MGnify/ENA primary metagenome ERZ773169 (study PRJEB29015, sample SAMEA2737814) | human gut metagenome | biome: human gut; feature: human-associated habitat; material: faeces | place: China | collected 2012 ... | reverse complement strand
AACTCCTACACCTCTCAGATGGTCCGTACCATTAAGTACTTCGCTGAGAACTGCTGATCTCGTAGCTGCGATAAAAATTGAATGATTTGTCGACTGGAGTTTGTCTTGTTCAACTACGAACAAGCCTGATCTGGTACGACAACCATTTTAGAGATTTTTGCACCCTTTCTTTTGTGGTTCTTCCATGAGAGAAAGGGTGTTTTTTATGTGTTTGAAAGATCTCCGCGATGAATTTCTGTATTATGTTACTGTTCGACACCGGGATGCGCTGTAATGAGATGATCCTGATGGAGCCGGAAGATATCAAACCGGACTATATTCTGGTCAAGCATGGCAAGGGCAGCAAGGAACGCGTGGTGCCAAAGTCGCCTGCGATGTCCAAGCAGCTGATGAAGTATCGTACCCTACGGGATGCCTATTTAAAGGAATACCCCAGTCCCTTGGACGCAAGCGAGCTTTGGATGCGGACGATACCTGCACTGTTTATGCGCACCTGAATCAGCCGATGAATCCAGAGAAGATGACAGCAGAAATCATGGAGTTTGGATATATTGAACGTTATTACGATAGAATGACGGGACAAGTGAAGTTGAATGACTGGCTTCAAGGGTATGGAGTCAAGATTGTAAGTGACAGAGATAGAAAGCGCGGCGAAAATTATCAGAAAATGTTCGGTCGTTCCTCTGGTTGATTTTTTACTGACAACGTGAGATTCCTGCGTCCACAACCGTATGAACCACATGATTCATGAAGCAAAACCCCGGTGGTGCGGGTTACCAGCACTCCGGGGGTAGTTAAAAATCTGGAAGGGGACACTGACCCGGTAGAATGAGATAGTTGTTCCATCTCCCCAGACCGAATTAGAATCTAGCAGCAAAAGGCCTCTGCCTTTCACAGAAATGTGATGGACAGGGGCCTTTTAGCGTAAAAAAAAGCCTGACCCATGCAAAAGAGCACAAATCAGGTTGACAATGGATATGAAATTCTAAAATTCACTTAGAAAAGAGAGTACGCGTTGCAGGGAAAGTCGAGCAGATCGTTCGGTGAGCTATTGGTTCTCTTGCTCCAGTTCATCGAACAGCGCACAGGAAAAGAACTGACCAAGCGTGATATCAAGACCATCACAGAGCTTTTTAATGGTGGCGATGGACACACGCTGACGGGATGGGTCAAGCATACTATATACCGTAGATGGTGTTACACCGGCACGGGTCGCTAACTCGTTGGGGCGTATCCTACGCTGGTCGCAGAGTTGTTCAAAGCGTTTGGCAACGGCATCTTTTACAGTCATGATGAAGTTCACCTCAACATGATAGTACAGAAGTTCGTGCGGTTTTACGTACGCAGTTGCGTATATCGTGAAAGTATTTTATGTTGTAGAGAATATGTGGCTGCGTAACGACAAAGAATATATTTAACAAAAATGTATCCTCCACATGAAAAATGGAGGATACCGTTCCTTTGACATCGTTGTCTATAATCTCATCTTATTTTATCATGGTTATATCTGGGATTCAATAGAAATCATCATAAATATATCACATTTGACCCTGAAAAAACATCGCGAAGGCCGGACTGTTTTTGTGTCATGCCCAGTTCTGTATAATAATTCCAGCTGTAAACGAGGATTGAGAAAATAAGGGGTCAGATGAGAGTCTAAACAGCAGGAGGAAACAGCGATGGCGCGACGGGGAGAAAACATTCGCAAGCGTAAGGACGGTCGGTGGGAAGGCAGGTACATCAAGGCGCGCACACCGGAGGGGAAGATCCAGTGGGGTTACGTTTACGGAACGGCCTATGCGGAGGTCAAACGGGTACTAATCCAGAGAAAAGCGGAGGCGGGGTTCTACAACCTGAATCAAACCGACCTGACCTTTGAAGTACTGTCCGAGGTGTGGCTGTGCTCCCTGAAAAACGCTATAAAAGAATCCACCTATGCGCATTATTCATACACGCTGCACAAATATCTTCTTCCGGTTTTGAGCAAGGTGCCCGTTGCATCCCTTGAGGAAAGCTTTCTGGAACAGGCCATGCAGCAAATCATCACGCCCACAGATGCGGCACACAAGCCACTGGGAAACTCCTCTGCCCGGGAATGCCTCTCGATGCTGCGACGTATCTGCAAATATGCCGCTCATTTACGTTTGATTCGTCCAATGGAGCTGGAAGTTGCGCTGCCAAAAGCCATCGACAAAATTTCTGCGCCTCTCTCCCCGGCGGAACAGCAGCGACTTCATCAATATGTACAGGCGAACCCCACGCCTCGCAAAATCGGCTTACTACTGGGGCTGGAATTGGGGCTTCGAATTGGTGAGATCTGCGGCCTGCAATGGGGCGATTTTGACCTGAAACTCGGCACGCTGAACATCAATCGGACGGTCTGCAGAATTTCCTGTGGAAACGGCCATACAAAGGTGGTCATCCAGACACCCAAAACCCGCACCTCCCGCCGGGAAATTCCACTTCCAAAGCAACTGCTTATTTTGCTGAAAAAGCTGCGCGGAAGCGCCAGCAATGCTGCATGGTTCCTGTCCGGCAGCGAGTCCAAGCCAACCGAACCTCGCTGCTATCGGAAAAGCATCAAAGCGTATCTGAAGCAGGCGACTGTCCGTCAAGTGCGCCCGCACGCACTGCGCCACACCTTTGCAACGACCTGCCTGCAGGCTGGGTGCGATGTAAAGACCCTCAGCGAATTGTTGGGACACGCCAACGCCAACATCACCTTGCAGCGCTATGTGCACTCTGACCTGACCCGGAAGCGCCGGGAGATGAATCGGATATTTTCCCATCAGGTGTCTATGAGGGGCAGGAAGGCGCAAAATCTGATAGAATAGCGCCATATTTTGTCCATGGCCCTCCATTTTTCATGTGAAGGATACCCCTGAATTGCGGAAAGGGGTGAACAAGGTGGCATTGCGTCTGTTTGAGCACAACGAGAAAGCATATCATGCGGCTGTCCGGATGATGGAGCAGTATGGCAAGGCCGCCATTGTCCACCCCACCGGCACCGGAAAGAGCTACATTGCGTTCAAGCTGATCGAGGACAACCCGGAGAAGGTCGTGATCTGGCTTTCTCCCAGTGAATATATCTTCAAGACACAGCTGGAGAGCCTGAAAAGGAACGACCCGGACTTTCCGCTGGCGAACGTCCATTTTTACACCTATGCGAAGCTGATGTGCTGTACCGAAGGCCAGCTTGCAGAAATCGCAGGAGTTCAGCCATCTTATATTATATTGGACGAATTCCACCGTGCCGGTGCGGAATGCTGGGGCGAAAGCACGGTGGCTTTATTAAAGTTATGCCCGGACGCAGGACTGCTGGGCTTGACAGCGACAAACGTCCGGTATCTGGATAATAACCGTGACATGGCCGAAGAGCTTTTTGATGGCCGTGTTGCGAGCGACATGACCCTTGGCGAAGCAATCGTCAGGGGTATTTTGCCTACTCCGAACTATGTGACCACCGTCTATCAGTACCAGAAAGACTTGGCACGCTATCAGACAAGAGTGGATAATCTGCGTTCTCCCGGCATTCAGGATGTGAATCAAAAATATCTGGATGCCCTGCGCCGCGCCTTGGAACAAGCAGATGGATTAGACAAGGTTTTCGCTCATCATATCACGAACAAGTCTGGAAAGTACATCGTGTTCTGCGCCAACAAGGAGCACATGGACGAAATGATCTCTCATGTGCCGGAGTGGTTTGCAAAGGTGAATGCGGAAGTGGCGGTGTACGAAGCTTATTCCGATGACCCTGGTACAGACAAGGCTTTTGCCGATTTCAAGGCCGATGAAAGTGGCCGCCTGAAGCTGCTGTTTTGCATCGACATGCTCAACGAGGGAGTTCATGTAGAAGGCATTTCAGGTGTCATCCTGTTCCGGCCCACCATTTCACCCACCATCTACAAGCAGCAGATTGGACGCGCTTTGACCGCTGGGGAAAATTCTACACCGCTTATCCTCGATGTAGTCAACAACTTCGAGGGTCTATGCAGCATTGCGGGGTTACAGGGCGAGATGCAGGAGGCCGTTCACCGGCTCTATGCCAACGGCGAGGGTGATAAGATCGTCACCGAGCGATTTGAGGTCATCGAGCAGGTGCATGACTGCCGGGTACTGTTTGAGCAGTTGCAGGCAAGCCTTTCTTCCAGTTGGGATCATTATTTTTCGGAAGCAAGCATTTACTATGCGGAGCATGGCAGCCTGAATATTCCAAAACGTTATACCACACCGGCGGGATTGAGCCTTGGCGAATGGCTGACGACCCAGCGCCGTGTCCGTGCAGGACAGATTTCTGGTAACCTGACCGAACAGCAAATCGCACGGCTGGATAGCATCGGGATGGAGTGGGGCAACCGCAACGATGCCGCATGGGAACGTGGTCTGGAAGAAGCGAGAAAATTTCGGGAACAGTTTGGGAATTTGCAGGTCCCGGCGAAATACAAAACGAAAAATGACTATCCTCTGGGAAAGTGGATCAACAATGCGCGGAAACGCCGAAGCGATGGAAAGCTGACGGAAGAACGCATCCGACAGTTGAATCAGTTGGGGATGGCGTGGAAGGTATTTGATGTCCGATGGGAACAAGGGTATGCACTTGCGGCAGCCTATGCGCAGGAGTATGGAAATCTGGATATTCCACGAGATTATAAAACAGCAGATGGAAAAACGCTTGGCCGCTGGATTCAAAATCAAGAACTAGCCTATGAGCAGAAAAAGTTGTCTGCGGATCAGATCAAACGACTGGAAACCATAGGAATGCAGTGGGGCAGTCGCTATGACCGACAGTGGAATGAGGTTTATCAGGCAGCGAAACGATATTTTGAGGCAAATGGAAACCTTGACATTCCGGTGGCTTATATTTCGCCGGAGGGCTATGCCCTTGGAAAATGGGTGCGGCGGCAGCAGTATGCATATCGGAATCCGGAGAAGAGCAATGCAATTTTATCACAAGAGCGCATTGAGTTGCTGGATGCCGTTGGAATGCAGTGGGAGAAACCGGACTCGTGGCAGCACCGGTACGAACTGGCGCAGGAATATAAAAAGCAATATGGAAATCTGGAGATTCCGGCGAAATATAAGACTGCGGATGGCATCTGGCTTGGCCGGTGGATATACAACCAGAAGCGGTTGCTGCAAGGCGAGCCTGAAAAGTTGAGCGAAGAACAAAAGAAAAAGCTAAAGGAGTTATTGGGGTATTATGTCAAAATTTCAGCATGATGTGATGTTGAAGATCGTAAAAATCATCGATTTGGTAATGATTACAATTCCGTTTGCACTTTGTTGGGAGCTGTATTATTCGTATCAGGTCTATGCAAAGTTTGGTTGGAAGGGCAACTGGGCCATGATCGGTCTGTTTGCGGTGTTGTTCTTTCTGTTGGGTAAAGTCTACGATGCGTTCTGGATGTCTTTGCAGCGCATCTCAGAGCTGATCTACGGACAGGTACTGGCGGCAATGGCGACGGATGGCATTCTGTACATTGTCATCTGCCTGATGGCCCGGCGGCTCTGCAATCTTCTGCCGGGCATCGCAGCGATTGCCGGACAGGTCATGATGGCAACCCTGTGGGCAAGATGCGCCCATACCTGGTATTTCCGGACTTTTCCGCCTCAACCCACCGCAGTGGTCTACGATGTCCGGCATGGACTGGAAAAGCTCATCAATGAATACGGCCTCTCGAAAAAGTACGATGTCAAGATGACATTGAACGTTGAAGAGTGCCTGAACGACCTGAGCCTGCTGGATGGAATGCAGAGCGTGTTCATCAGCGGTGTCCACAGCCATGAGCGCAATATCATCCTGAAATACTGTGTGGGACAGGGTATCAATGTGTTCGTGATCCCTCGTGTGGGCGATGTGATTATGAGCGGTGCCCAGCCGATGCATATGTTCCATCTGCCTATGCTGCGTGTGGGTCGCTATATGGCAAGCCCGGAATTTCTGTTTGTGAAACGGGCAATGGACATTGTGATCTCACTGGCAGCACTGGTTATCCTGAGTCCGGTGTTTCTGATTACGGCTATTGCAGTCAAATCCGATGGTGGTCCTGCTTTTTACAAGCAGGTTCGCCTGACCAAAGACGGCAAGCAGTTTGAAATCCTGAAATTCCGCTCCATGCGTGTGGATGCCGAAAAAGATGGTGTGGCGCGTCTTTCCACTGGTGACAAAGATGATCGTATCACGAAGGTCGGCCATATCATCCGCGCCTGCCGTCTGGACGAGCTGCCCCAGCTTCTCAATATCTTGAAGGGAGACTTGTCCATTGTCGGCCCACGCCCGGAGCGCCCCGAGATCGCCGCCCAGTACTGCGAGGAGATGCCGGAGTTCGCATTGCGCCTGCAGGCAAAGGCTGGTTTGACTGGTTATGCACAGGTGTACGGCAAGTACAACACCACCCCCTACGATAAGCTGCAGATGGATTTGATGTACATTGCGCATCCCAGCCTGATCGAGGATCTGAAAATCATGCTGGCGACCGTGAAGATTTTGTTTATGCCGGAGAGCACCGAGGGCGTGGCAGAAGGCGCAACTACGGCGATGGGGCAGGAGACGGAAGAATGATGCAGGAGGATTTTGGGCTGATCAGTATCATTATGGCAGCGTACAATACTGAAAAAACAATAGAGCAGGCGATTAACTCAGTCTTGAGCCAGACCTACACGAATTTTGAACTTCTTGTGGTTAATGATTGCTCGAAGGACAGAACGGTGGAATTGGTCAAGGACATCGTGGCGAAGGACAGTCGTGTCCGTCTTATCTCTAATATAAAGAACAGCGGTGTGTCCTATACGCGCAAGCATGGACTGGAAGAAGCGAAAGGTTCATGGATCGCGATTCTTGACAGTGATGACGCATGGGCACCGGAAAAACTGGAAAAGCAGATTGACCTTCAGAGAAGAACCAATGCTGATCTCCTTTTTACAGGTTCTGCTTTTATGGATTTGGAAGGGCAGCCAATCGATTGGTATCTTCATGCTCCGGCTGAGGTGACTTATCGACAGTTACTGAAGCAGAATGTGCTGTCCAATTCTTCTGCGCTGGTGCGTAAGGAACTGTATGCAAAGCATTATGCCGTTGGAGATGATATGCACGAGGACTTTGCAATCTGGCTCAGTATCCTGAAAAAAGGGAAAAAAGCATATGGCGTGGATGAACCGCTGCTCATTTATAGAATTGCAAAGTCATCGAGGTCGGGCAATAAAGTCAAGGCTGCAAAGATGAATTGGAATACATATCGGTATATCGGATTGAACCCGATAGAGGCCGCTTATTATGAGGGCTGGTACATGATAAAAAATGTGATTAAGTACACGAACCTGAAAATATCCGGGAGGGGGGATGGAATGATGTAATTTACATTGCTTCGCTTAATATTCTGGCCTTCCCTGAGCAACTGCATGAAGAACAACTGGAGGCTGCATGATGGCTTCCAAGTATTCTGTATTGATGTCAGTTTATCACAGAGAAAAACCAGAGTATTTGAAGCAAGCAATTGAGAGCATTCAAGCACAGACACTCCAGACGGATGATTTTGTGCTGGTGTGTGATGGCCTGTTGAATGATGCGCTAGACAAGGTGATTGCTGCAAAGCAACAGGAGATGGGTACAATGTTGAACGTTGTTTGTCTCGCAAAGAACGCCGGACTTGGCAATGCACTCAATGAAGGCATCAAGCACTGTAAAAATGAGCTGGTTGCTCGGATGGATAGCGATGATATTGCGTATCCGAATCGCTGTGAGAAGCAGCTTGCCGTATTTGACGAGCATCCGGAAGTGAGCATATGCTCCGGTATTGTAGAGGAGTTTACTACTGATCCGAATACCGTCGATGCGAAGCGTGTGCCGCCAGAGACGAATGCGGAAATTGTGGAGTTTGCAAAGAAGCGCAATCCGTTTAATCACCCCTGCGTGATGTATAAAAAATCCGCAGTCGAGGCGGTTGGCTCTTACCAAGATTTTTATCTGCTGGAGGATTATTACCTTTGGCTTCGAATGCTGATGGCCGGATATCAGGGCTACAACATTCAAGAGCCACTGCTCCATATGAGGGCAGGCTCGGATATGTATTTAAGAAGAGCCGGATGGAAATATGCCAAGACGCGGGCAAGATTGTTCAAATTCATGAAGAATGAAGGCTTCATTGGAGAAAGGCAGTACATAAAGAGCTGTGTGATTCGTAGTGGGTCGGCGTTGGCTCCGAACTGGCTACGAAAGTTTATGTTTGAGAAAGTGCTGAGGAAGTAAGAATGGCAGACAAGAAAATAAGTGTGATTATTCCGGTCTATAATGCGGAAAAATATATAACACAGTGTATCGAGTCAGTGTTGCAGCAAACATTTCAGAGCATCGAAATCGTGGTCGTGAATGACGGATCTACAGATAGAACTCCCGAGATTGTTTCTGAATATGCAAGTAAATATGAGAATATCAAGGTTGTTTCTCAAGAAAACCAAGGGCTTTTTAAGGCAAGGGTAAATGGCTTTAGAGCTTCTAGCGGAAAGTATGTTGGGTGGATCGATGCAGATGATTTTGTGAAACCAACAATGTTTGAGAAGCTATATGATAAAGTTATTTGTGAACAAGCAGATTTTGTTAACTGCGACTATGATTTTTACCCTGAAAAAAATGAGTTCAAAGAAAAGTGGTTTAAGGAATACAAAGGATCCATGGACTGGATGTTCTTGGAACGTAATATGCAGCCATGGTGCAAACTGGTCGACCGCGCATTGATTGAAGAAAATAATATTTTAAACCTTTGGCCAAGTTGTGGGGATGGCGTATATTATAAAATTGCGCTATGTGCCAATAAAATTGCGACTGTAAATGAACCATTATATTGCTACCGTGTAGGGCACGAAAGTATGAGTGGTGGTACATTCAAGGGAAAGACCAAACATTATATTGATTGTGTTGCATGGTCTAAAGCTACTATAAATTTTTCTGAAGGAACAAAATATCAAGGAAAACTGGATGTTTATTTTGAATATCTCTATGTATATGCGCTGATTCAACTTTGTTGTGTTTCGGCCTATAATTCAGAACGTGACATCTATATGAATGCAAGAATGAAAATGAAACCGTATTTAAAAAGGACAAAGCAAATATCCAAAGATATATTGGATTTTAACTATGGGAAACTGAAAAGCTTTGTGCTAAGGGAAGTTGTTTCCCGAAATTATATTCTTGCAACATTAATCGCAAAGTTGGCACTAAGATAAAATTACAATAGAAGGGAATGATTGAATATTTTTACTTATTATGCCGTCTTTGTAATGTTGTTTGGCCTTTTAATTTTAGAAGAGATTGTTCATAAACGAAAAATCAGGACGACATTGTTTTTTTGGATTGCATGGATTGTTATGTTTTTTTTGCATGCAATGAGAAGCGAAGATGTTGGCAAAGATACAGCTGTATACAATGTGATTTTTGCACGATTGGCATCATTTCCTTGGAGCAAAATATTGACGGGAACTATCACATATTGGGATGGAACGGGTAGTATAGTTGTTGAAAATGGATATAAACTATACAATAAAATCGTTTCGTGTCTTTTGCATGGCCCCAATGCAATCATTGTCGCCAATGCATTTTTGTTGATGATTTTGCTGTATATTGTAATCAAAAAAGAAAGCCCAAACAGTTTATTAAGCTTGTATTTGTATTTTACCCTAGGTTATTATCAGTCAAGCATGAATACTATACGAAATGCTATTGCAGTTCTGATTGTTTATATAGGTATCTCATCCTTGGAAAAAAAACAAGTTGTGAAATATTTTCTATATGTACTGTTAGCTACAACATTTCATGCGTCTAGCATCTTATTCTTTCTTATGTACTTTGTTTTCAAATTTCCAATCGAAGAAAAAAATGTGAAGGTGTATTTTAGAATTAGCGTATTGGCATTTGCGGGGATAAGCTTTATTCTGCCGCAGATAAAAGGATTAGTTCCCGCCAAATATCGAGGATATATTACTGCGACGAAAATCGGAACGGAATCCATTATTCTTGGTGCTGTGTTTATAATATTGTTTTTCTTTGTGTTTTTGTCAATGAAAAGGAAAGAAAGAACAACCGTGGTAGAGCGATATCAAAATGGAATTTGGCTAGAATTGATGAACTTTTCCATGTATGCCATGGGCATCCGACTTTCTCAAGCTGCGCGACTTGCTGCACTTTTTGGTGTATGGCAAATTGTTTTTATTCCGCAAATGCTTCAAACAATCGAATCAAAAAAAAGGAGACAAATTATCACAGGCATGGTTGTTGTTGGCATGGCTGGTGTCTATATATTGCGTGTCATGATAAATAATATTGGCTCAACTATACCGTATGAGTTTTCTCAGTTTTACAGAATAATTGGTGGATAATACTAATGAACATAAAGAAAAAAATGAAATCATTTGCCGTGGTTCTAGGATCCAATGCGATATCTAGCGTTATTACGGCATTGGTCTTGTTTATTGTTCCTAGATATATCGGTGTGGAAAGTTATGGCTGGTTTCAATTGTATCAGCTTTATGGAAATTATATACTGCTTTTTCGTTTGGGCTGGCCAGACGGCGTTTTTCTTGAAATTGGCGGAAAAGATTACAGAGAACTTGATACCAAAAGCATACGAAGCAATTTTATTTTATACAGTGCAATCGAAATTGCTTTTGGCTTTTTGATAGCAGTCGTTGGAGTTCTGCTACAATATGGGAGTTCCAAGAAAACTGTATTTTTCCTACTTGGAATTTCGGCAATTTTTATGTTACCTCGGATCATGCTACAGTACATTTTACAAGCTACGGATAGAATGCAGGAGTATGCAAGCTTAGTTGTAATTGAGAAGGTTATCTATGGAATTGGTATTGTGGGTTGCCTGATAAGCGGGAAAAATGATTTTGAACTGCTTATAATAGTTGATATCTGTAGTAAAATTGGTGCACTAGTATACGCCGTTTTGAAATGTAAAGATTTGGTGTTTGGACTTCTGTATCCAATAAAAGATGTTTTGAGCTCAGCAAAAAAATTTATACTTTCTGGCTCGAATTTAATGCTGGCACAAGTCGCGAGTAGTCTTATCGTCGGAGTTGTTCAAATGTCAATTGAGCAAGTTTGGAATGTGGAAGTTTTTGGTAAAATTTCGCTGACGCTAACTATTTCAAATTTTCTAATGGTATTTATTCGTGCTGTTGCCTTAGTTCTTTTTCCGATGCTACGAAGAGCAAAATCGAACGATCTCGCTCAAATCTATAATACGATGTATTTATGTCTGATGGTTCCATTGGCAGGGTGTTTAATTTTTTATTATCCGGCAAAAACTATACTTACAATGTGGTTGCCACAGTATGCAGATAGCTTGAAATATATGGCGATTCTTTTTCCTATATGTATATTTGAAAGCAAGATGTCTATGTTGGTTGAAACATATTTGAAAACGATTCGAAAAGAGAAATGGCTCTTTTTTGTAAATGCGGGAGCTGTTGTTTTAAGTGTGATATTAACGATTGTCAATGTGTTTGCCCTTCGTAATTTGGATGCTGCTGTTTTTACTATTATACTTGTTCTGTTCATTCGTTGCGCTGTTGCAGAACACTTGCTGTCTAAAATAGTATCAATTAACGCTGTCCAAAACACGATATGCGAATTTCTTGTCACAGGATTATTTATTATTTCAAATTATTGTATTGGTGGCGCGATAGGCTGCACATTATACTTTTTGATTTATATGGGCTACTTGCGTTTTCAAAAAGAGAAAATCTATGTGATGATTACAACAATTAAGAATAAAAAATAAAGAAGGTGTTGGAATGCCTAAAATTAGTGTTGTCGTACCAGTTTACAATAATGAGAAGTATTTAAAAAAGTCGATTCAGTCTATCCTTAATCAAACATTTACGGATGTTGAGATTATATTGGTTGACGACGGAAGTACGGATTCATCAGGAGACATTTGTGATGAGTTTGTGGAAAAAGACAGCCGATGTAAAGTGCTTCATCAAGATAATGCAGGCGTTTGTGCGGCAAGAAATGCAGGTATGATGGTTGCAGTTGGACAGTATATTGCATTTATCGACTCAGATGATTGGGTGGAACCGGAATATTTGGATGGTTTGGTTAAAAACATGGAGCCAAATGGGGTTTCTGTATGCGGATTTGTTTTGGACGATGCTATTCCCATATATTGCAACGAATACGAGAAGTTGAATTCAGCGGAATTTCAAATTTCGGTTTTTTCAAGCAACGGGGTAAAGGGCATGATCTGGGGCAGGTTGTTCGACAGGAATATTATACTGCGAAATAACATCAGATTTAAAGATGAGATTGCAATTTGTGAAGATGAACTATTCAATATAGAGTATTCCAAATATATCACGGAGGCAATTATTAATAAAAGTTGTTTATATCACTATCGAACAAATCCGGATGGGGCACTAATGGGAAGATACCGGCGGAAAAATGCGCGAATCTCTGATTTTACAGAGATTGTAGCAATAGAATATGCCGAGAAATATCTTATTGAAAATAACGCGGTGAGATATGCATGGGAGAATCGAAGAGTAAAAGCGGCGGTTTCTACATTAAGAATTATGACTGCTTGTAATTGGGACGATAAAAAGCAGAAAAATCAATTGCAAAGAATCGTTAGAGGGGGGGTGAAGCCATTTGTTTTTGATGCTTCTAGAGGCATATCTGAAAAGACGAGCGTTCTATTATCGGCAGTTTCTCCAACGATTGAATGGTATGTATATAGGAGTGCTCGAAAACTAAAATAATGTTCCATTGTTGAGGGGATTAAGGTGACAGAAAATCATGGGAAAGTATTTTGGAACCGATGGCTTCCGTGGCGAAGCTGGGATCACGCTGACCGCCGACCACGCCTACAAGGTAGGCTGTTTTCTGGGCTGGTATTATAATGCACTGCGTGAGCGCAACGGCAACAACGAGCCTGCACGCATTGTAATTGGCAAGGACACCCGCCGCAGCTCTTATATGTTCGAGTACAGCCTGGTCGCAGGCCTGACCGCCTCCGGCGCAGATGCTTACCTGCTTCATGTCACCACTACTCCGTCTGTGGCCTATATTACTCGTGTGGACAACTTTGATTGTGGTATCATGATTTCTGCCAGCCATAATCCCTACTACGATAACGGCATCAAGCTGATCGACTGCTATGGCGAAAAGATGCCCGAAGAAATCCTGCTGCTAGTTGAGGACTACATCGATGGCAAACTGCACGTGTTCGATAAGGACTGGCCGGAGCTGCCCTTCGCTCACCGGGAGCACATTGGCTGCACGGTGGACTATGTGTCCGGCCGCAACCGCTACATGGGCTATTTGATCAGCCTCGGAATCTACTCTTTCAAGGGTGTCAAGGTTGGTCTGGACTGTGCCAACGGCAGTTCCTGGAACATCGCCAAGTCTGTATTCGATGCGCTGGGCGCAGACACCTATGTCATCAACAACCAGCCCAACGGTCTGAATATCAACAACAATGCAGGTTCCACCCACATCGAGGGCCTGCAGAAGTTCGTGGTGGAAAAAGGTCTGGACGTGGGCTTTGCCTATGACGGCGATGCTGACCGTTGCCTGTGTGTGGATGAAAAGGGTAATGTCATCACTGGTGACCATATCCTGTACATCTATGGTTGCTACATGAAGGAACGTGGCAAACTGCTGACAAACACTGTGGTCACTACAGTCATGTCCAATTTCGGTCTGTACAAGGCCTTTGATGAGCAGGGCATTGGCTAGTCAAGACTGCAGTGGGCGACAAATATGTCTACGATTACATGGCGAAAAACGGCTGCCGTATTGGCGGTGAGCAGAGTGGTCATATCATCTTCTCCAAGTACGCCAGCACCGGTGATGGTATCCTGACCAGCCTGAAGATGATGGAGGTTATGCTGGCCCAAAAGCTGCCCATGAGCAAGCTGGCTGAGCCGCTGAAGATCTACCCGCAGGTGCTGGAAAACGTCCGCGTGACCGACAAGAAGGCTGCGCAGAACGACCCGGCGGTGCAGGAAGCTGTCAAGGCTGTGGCTGAAGTGATTGGTGACACCGGTCGCATTCTCGTGCGTGAGTCCGGCACTGAGCCGGTCGTGCGTGTAATGGTGGAGGCTCCTGACCACGACACCTGCCAGAAGTATGTGTCTCAGGTTGTAGAGACTATCAAGAGCAGAGGCTACACTGTCTGAATGCAGTCTTGATACTGCACAATACAGGTTGATGTATATTTCAGCTGTGCCCTTGAAAACTAGTTTTTAAAGGGTTATATTTGAACCGTGGGAGATTTCTCGCGGTTTTGTCGCTCGAAACTTTGCACACCTCTACGTGGTGGGTGGCAGGCAACACATGAGAATGTGGCTAAGATGCAGAGAATAATAGGTTTAGGCCAGTCGAGCTGGGGTCGCTGAGCTTGTTTGCCATAGTTTTAGTGTTCATAGTCTGTGTACTGTCTTGCCCCTTTCAGAGATACCTAACAAGTGTCGCCGTTAAATACAAGGAGGAAAAGTCTATGAAAGCTAAAATGATAAAAGTTTCTGCCGCAGTCACCGCCGATGTCCTGTTTATTTTGCAGGCTGTGGGCACTAATCTTTTGGCAACAGCTCTGCTGGCCTAAGCCTATTGTGAAAAATATAGGGCTATTGTATTAGCAAAAGGAAAAATACATGGGATTCAGACGGTTCTTGTGGAATGTGAAAATGAAGGTGCTTTCTATGATGAGTAAAGATGCAAAAGTTATATATTCATCAATTCGCGAGTTGGAGATTCCTAAAGAGCAGTTGTATTTACATGATGATGAAGAATGTCCTTGTGGCTCTGGTAAAAAGTATAAAGAATGTTGCAAGAACAAGGAAGATCAAAATCCTATAGCATCAAAAAAGCCACCAGAAGTGATTTTGATGGAGCGGATGAGAAAAGGACTGCAACAGGACAAGGTGTGCTTACATCCGGATAAAGCCCATTGCAGGGGGAAAATTAAAGAAGCCCATGCACTTCAAAATCATAAAATTATCTCGTTACTTGCCTCGGCAGATAATCATGTTATTATGCAAGATCCGACAAGGCAACCTATCATATTAGATAGTAATCCTAAACATCCTTTTTTTGCTGTTCCATTTGTTAGAGTTAGCGGAAACAAGGCAACAACTCAGACTTGCTTTTGTGATGTGCATGATACAATATCATTTAAGGCGATAGAGGCAGGGGCTCCGGACTTTGATCCGCAAAACGAAGAAATGAAATTTGTATATGCATATAAGGCATTCATTTTTGAATTCTATAAGCAACAGCACTTGATGTGGATGATGAGAAAGTTATTTTCAGAAAAGCCGCAACTTTTTTCGCGCCCTGAGCATGTTGCCGAGTATAGAGTGCAATCTATGCGGATGACTGAATTCCAGAAAATAAAAAAGCATTATGATTCAGAGATAATGAACGGTACCCATAATGGAGTGGAGACGTTTGTTGTAGAAATACCACATGAAATTCAGTTTGCTAATTATGCCTATATTGCACCTGAGTTTGATTTGAATGGTAATAAGATTAGTACCATTGATAAAACTAATATGATGCACCGTATAGCGGTAACGGTACTTCCAGAATCGAGTAAGTCATATATTTTGATGAGTTGCTTAGATACAGAAATGGAATTTTATAGTTCTTACTTTAACGAGATGTCAAATGCCCCATTAGATAAAATTCTTTTTTATTTTAATATAGTGCTTCCTTTATACTCGGAGAATTTGGTGCTAAGTGAACAACTGTGGAATTCTCAAAATGAGGAGATGCAAGCAGGATTAACGTATATGGCTAATCTAATTGGAAATGAGCAAGTTGGATTAAGCCAGACAGTTGGAATGGCTTTAAGAAATGCGGCAAGAAAAAGAAATTTTGATTATTCTAAGAGAGTCGGCTTTGACCTTTTTAAATAATTCTGACAGATGCAGATAATGTAATGGAGGTATCATCCTATGCCCAGAACCAAAGGCAGCAAGAACCGTGCCACCACTTCCGTTGACTTCGATGCCCAGATTAAGAAGTTGCAGAAAGACAAGGCAATGCTCGAAGAAGGTCTTTCCAAGACTGTCGCCCATATCGAAGAGCTGAAGACCGACATCAAGTCTCTGCGTGAAAGTCTAAAGCCGCAGAAGGCAGAGATCAAGCAGACCGAAAAGGCAATCGCAAAGCTGGAGGCCAAGAAGGCTGCCGCTGAGGCGAAGGCTACCGAAGCTGCTAAGAAGGTCGAAGCCGAAGCTGTGCTGAAGAAGCTGCTGGCATCTGGTATGACGGCAGATGAGATCCTCGCAAAGCTGAAATAAATATTTTAGAGCCGTGTGGATCAGTCGGAGCATAGAGTTATAGCTTTGGCAGTTCACGCGGTTTTCTTATATAAATGGTAATTGGTGTGACTCGGAACGAATAGAACTGTTCCATATCGAACGAAAAGACTACATTTCCCACACCATGGCTCAAAATCACGTCCGGAGAAATTTCGGTTAATCCGCAGGAACATGTTGGCAATCTAGCTGTCATAGAGCTTCTGAGGAGAGTGCTTGGGAGAGCTGCTGCCCCGGCGGAAGTCCTGGGTTTCAGGCGCTCGAACCGTGGAATACCGTAAGAATATACGTTGAAATCTGAAAAATGCAGGCCAGAAGCGAAACAAATCAAATCCTTGCAAATGACGCTGAAACGTGATATAATCGTAGTACGAACAAACCGGTTTTGGTACGACAACGGTATGTTCTGGTACTATAACTGTTGTTACAAAACTGTGAAGAACTACTTGGAAAAGTGCAAAAATTCAGCGTAGCTGCGACGACACCTATCAGGTTCAGGTCGTGTCTTGGTACGACAACGAGAACTCCTACACCTCTCAGATGGTCCGTACCATTAAGTACTTCGCTGAGAACTGCTGATCGGAGTTTCTCCTGAGCTGAATAAAGCTTGACTGCGCCCTTTCTCTTGTGTGATGCGAGAGAAAGGGCGCTTTTTGCTGACCATTTTGGGTGCGATAAGGCGCTTTTGTGAAATGGCATGATCCATTTGCAGTGATCCGACAAAAGCAGTGCTGCATTCGACCTCCATCTATTGCAACCCTTCTCCCGATATGATAAAATGGTAAAAATAAATGGAGACAACGAAACAGTATGATTACGAAACGTGAAAAACTGCAGTATGGATACCTGTTTCTGATTGATCTGCTCTCTCTGGTTCTCAGCATTGGGCTGGCGTGGGGGCTGACCGCAGGTGTTCTGCACAAGATGGGGGACTTCCAGCTGGACGATCTGGTAGAAGCCTGTTTTTTATTGCTGCTGGCCTATATTCTGACTTTTTTTACATTTGATCAGAGCGAAAATATCGTGAACCGCACTCCGATCCGTGAAGTTGAAATTGCGGTGCAGTTCAATTTTTTATTGACCCTCATTGATGCGGCCTGCCTGGCGCTGACCAAGGCTTCCATGCTGCACTCCCGCTATTTTCTGGTGTTTGTGCCCGTCATCGATGTCTTTGTGATGACGGGCGCTCATGCTGTCCTCAAAAAGATGCTGGTGCGCTCCCGCTATACCAAGGGAATCCAGAGCCTTGTGGGGGTGGTGACCACGCAGGAGAACGCAAGCCCCATTCTGGAAGAGCTGAAAAAGGACTGGTCCAAGCGTGTGACCGGCCTTGCCATTCTGGAAGCTGCCCCGGAGCAGCTTCACACTGAGATCGATGGGGTGAAGATCGAGGCCAACTTCGATAATTTCATGGACTGGCTGCGGCAGGCAGCGCTGGATGAAGTGTATCTGGATGTGGCGCAGGAGAGTGAGGAGAACATGCTGCCCTATCTCGAGGAGATGGAGAGCATGGGTCTGACGGTCCATTTCCGCCTGCCGGTGCTGGATCGGATCGAAAAAGCCTGCTGCGATGAGACCAGTGCGGTGCGCATCAGCCGGGAACTGAGCCGCTGTGCGGGCGGCAATGTTGTGACGATGGGCACGGTGGAACTCAAGCTGCGGGATCAGGTGCTGAAACGGACCATGGATATCGTGGGCGGCATCGTGGGGTGCATCATCAGCATCCCCATTATTGCGTTGGTGGCCATTCCGCTCAAGCTGGAAAGCCCCGGCCCGCTGATCTTCAAGCAGCGCCGGGTGGGCCGGAATGGACGTGTGTTCTACATCCACAAGCTGCGCAGCATGTACGTGGACGCGGAGGCACGCAAAAAGGAGCTGATGGCCCAGAACGAAATGAACGGCCTGATGTTCAAGATGGAAGATGACCCCCGGATCACCCGGGTGGGCCGCTTCATCCGTCGCACCAGCATCGATGAGCTGCCGCAGTTTTTTGACGTTGTGCGGGGCTCCATGAGCCTGGTGGGTACCCGCCCGCCCACGCTGGATGAGTACCGGCAGTACGAGAGCCATCACAAGCGCCGCCTTTCCATGAAGCCGGGAATCACCGGCCTGTGGCAGGTAAGCGGCCGCAGCGATATTGATGATTTTGAAGAAGTGGTCAAGCTGGATGTCCAATACATCGACAACTGGTCTATCTGGATGGATATCTACCTGTTGTTCAGGACGGTGGGCGTTGTGTTTGACCGGAAAGGGGCAAAATGAATTATATTCTTTTTGGTGGGTCCGGTTTTATCGGCACCCATCTCATTCATTTGCTGCTGAGGGAATGCGTCAGACCCGGCGACGTGATCTACGACCTGGATCTTGTGATGCCCGGGGAAGAGGGCGTGGTGCCGGGCGTTGTGGAAAAGAACGATGGGGTGCAGTATATCCGGCTGGATGTGCGCAAGCCCATCGATTTTGAGTTCGTTCCGACTCCGGAGGACGTGATCTTTGATCTGGCAGCGGTCCACCGCACCCCCGGCCACCCGGAAGAAGCCTATTTTGAAACAAATATCCGGGGCGCGGAAAATGTGACCGCATTTGCGGAAAAATACGGCATCCGGAAGATCCTGTTCACCAGCTCCATTGCACCCTATGGCGCGTCTGAGGACCTTAAGACGGAGGAGACTCTGCCAACGCCCAACACGCCGTATGGGATCAGCAAGCTGGTGGCAGAAAAGATCCACCAGATCTGGCAGGCCCGTGATCCGGCCCGGGAGCTGACCATCGTGCGGCCGGGCATTGTTTATGGCAAAGGGGAGCACGGCAACATGACCCGCCTGTACAGGGGGCAGAAGAAGGGCTACTTTTTCTATGCCGGCCGGAAGGACACCATCAAGGCGTGCATCTACGTCAAGGAGCTGGTGCGCTTCTTCAAGTACCGGATGCTGGATCATTCCTTCCCCGGAGCAGAGATCTATAACTGTACCTACGAGCCGGCCTATACCATTGAAGAGATCTGCGATGCAATGCAGAAGGCGACCGGCCTGCACCGCCATGTGCCGTTGGTGCCCGCCGGACTGCTGCTGTTTGCGGCGGGCATTCTGGGACCCATCGGAGGCAAAAAGGTGGGCATCCATCCCGCCCGTGTCCGGAAGCTGATGGTATCCACCAATGTCTGCGGCAGAAAGCTGGCCGCCACTGATTACAAGTTCCACTATACGCTGGAAGAGAGCTTCCGGGACTGGTTCGAGGATTGTGACCGCAAGGAGCTGGTATGACCATGGAGCAGAACGCACAGCCCATCCGTGTGGCTCAGATGATGACGGATATGAACTACGGCGGCGTGGAGATGGTGGTGATGAACTACTACCGCCACATGGACCGTTCCAGAGTTCAGTTTGATTTTTTCGCGCTGGAAGGCTCGACCCTGCCCCAGCGGGAAGAGATCGAACGGCTGGGCGGCCGGGTGTATGTGGTGCCAAAATATACCCACCTGCCGCAGTATGAACGGGAGATCGGGCGGCTGTTCCGTCAGAACGGATACCAGATCGTTCACTCCCACATGAACACCCTGAGCGTGCTTTCCCTCTGGGGGGCAAAGCGTGCAGGGGTGCCCAACCGGATCGCGCATAACCATTCTACGGTGGGCAGGGGAGAAGGGGCAAAAAATGTGATGAAGTACCTGCTCCGTCCCTTTGCTGCAGTGTATCCCACCCGGCTCTGTGCCTGCTCCAGAACGGCAGGCAGCTGGCTTTATGGTGAAAAGCCCTTCCGGGTGTTCAACAATGCCATTGAGCTCGACCGCTTTACTTATGATGCCTCCAAACGGAAAGCCGTCCGGCAGGAGCTTGGCCTGGGGGATGAACTGGTGCTGGGCCATGTCGGACGGTTCTGCTATGCCAAAAATCACGAATTTCTGCTGGATGTAATGGCGGAGGTCTGCAAGCAACGGCCGGATGCCGTTTTACTGCTGATCGGAGAAGGGGAAAACGAGGCCGCTGCCCGCCGGAAAGCGGAGGCGCTGGGGCTGCAAAGGAATGTCCGCTTTCTGGGCCGCCAGAGCGATCCTGCAAAGTTCTATCAGGCCATGGATGCCTTTGTTCTGCCCTCGCGGTATGAGGGGCTTGGGATCGTGCTGATCGAAGCACAAGCGGCGGCATTGCCGGTCATCTGTTCCACAGAGGTGCCGCAGGAGGCTCAGGTCCTGCCCGAGATGCAGTACCTGAGCTTGCAGGAAAGCCCGGCAGTCTGGGCGGATGCGGCGATCCGGGCTGCAGAAAATGCCCGGCGGCGGGATACCTCTGTCGAGATGCGGGCAGGCGGCTTTGATATCGTCACCGAGGCGAAGAAGCTGGAAGCGTTTTACTTCAACCTGCTGAAATGAGGAGATAAGATGGACCCTTTGGTAAGCATCATCGTCCCTGTCTATAATGTAAAGCCATATCTGAACCGCTGTGTGAACAGCTTGCTGGGGCAGAGCTATCAGAATATGGAGCTGCTGCTGGTGGACGACGGCTCCACCGATGGCAGCAAGACCCTCTGTGATGAATATGCTGCACAGGATGCCCGGGTGCGGGTGCTCCACAAGAAAAATGGTGGTCTGTCCGATGCCCGCAACGCTGGTGTGGACACAGCAAAGGGGGAATATCTCTCTTTTGTGGATGGCGATGACTGGGTGTCACCTTATTACATCGAGAACCTGTACCGGGCTCTGGAGCAGGCAGGAGCGGATTTTTCAGCCAGCTGTTTTGAAGAGGTGTTCGAGGGCCAGCCGGTGCAGTCCGTGCCCACAGAGCGTCTGGAAGCATTCGAGATCCTGAGTCGGGAGGAATGCCTGCGCCGCATCCTGTATCAGGAGGGCATGGAGGTGACTACCCCCACCAAGCTCTACAAGCGTGCACTGTTCGAGGGCGTGCGCTACCCGATGGGCAAGCTCTATGAGGATATCCCGGTCGCCTACGAGGTGACAAAGCGTGCCCATAAGGCGGCACATATCGCAAACCGGGATTACTACTATTTCCAGCGGGGCAGCAGTATCCAGAATATGGCCTTCAACCCCAGAAAGCTGGACAGCGTGCGGCACTGCCATGCGCTGATGGAAAATGTGAAGCGTGATTTCCCCCGGTTGAGCCGTGCGGCAGAATGCCGCTATCTGAGCAATGTCTGCAATATCCTGTTCCAGATTCAGGACAGGCAGCATGAAAAGATTGAAAAGGCCCTCTGGCAGGAAGTGAAAAAATACCGCCGGAACGTTCTGCTGGACCCGCAGGCCCGCAAAAAGGCCCGGCTGGCGGCGGCGCTCTCCTACAGCGGCTATGCCATGACCCGGCGGGTCTATGAAAAAACGCAGTGGCGTGGAAAAAAGTAAAGTGGAGGGATCCGGTTGGAGGAAAGAACACCGCTTGTATCGGTCATTGTGCCGGTCTATAATGTTTATCCGTATCTGCGGGACTGTGTGCAGAGCGTGCAGGCGCAGAGTTACCAGAACTGGGAGCTGCTTTTGGTAGATGACGGCTCCACCGATGGCAGCGGAGAGCTTTGTGATGAACTGGCTGCGGAGGATGACCGCATCCGGGTGTTCCATAAGCCCAATGGGGGGCAGTCTGATGCCCGGAATGTCGGGCTGCAACAGACGCAGGGAAAATATTTTTACCTGCTGGACAGCGATGACCTGATCCGCTCCACAGCGTTTGACCAATTTGTGGAGCGCTGTGAGGCAGATGGTGCTGATGCAGCCTTGACCCCGCTGGAGATGTTCTCGACAGAGCAGCCGGAGGGGCGGACGGAAAATTCGCACCAGATCCCAGAGCTGCTGAACCGGGAAGAGACCATGCGCCGGATGCTGCTGCATCAGGGCATCGGGCATGGAGCAGGCGGCGTTTTCTTCCGGCGGGAGGTTTGGGGCAATCTGCAGTTCCCCGTTGGCATCCTGTACGAGGACTATGCGGTGATGTACCGTGCCATTGCCCGCTGTGCAAAAGTGGAAGTGTTTCCGGAACCGATGTACGATTACCGCATCCATACCGGTTCGACCATGAAGAGCGGCATAGCCGAGAAGAATCTGGTCATTCTGGACGTGGGCGGGGATGTGACCCGTTTTATTGCAGAAACGGTTCCAGTGCTGAAAGCAGAAGCGGAATACCTGCAGCTGGTTACATACCTGAAGACACTGAAAGGCATTCTGGATGGCGGCTTTGGCAGCTATCCGGAGGCTCAGGCACGGATCTGCCGCTTTGTGCAGGAACACCGGGCGCTTGCCCGGCGGCCCTGGGCCAAAAAGGCAGACCGGATCAAGGTGGAAACACTTCTGATCAGCAAGCGGCTTTTTTATGCCGTCTATGGTCTGGGAGAATGGAAAAATAAACACACAGTCGAAAAATAAAATGGAGAAGTTATGCTGATTTATCTGGGGGCTTTTGCGGTTTCTGTGGGCATTGCCGCCTATGGCGAGCACCTGCGGACGAAGAAAAACAACGAGAAGGGCTTTTATCTCTGCCTGGCGCTGGCGGTGCTGGTGATGGCGGTATTGGCAGGCTTGCGGGACCCGTCCATTGGCACGGACAGCGTGGTGTATGAGGAATGGGTGGCGGATGCAAAGCTGCAGGATGGTTTGCTGGCCTGCATCCGGCAGCGGCACAAAACAGAGCCGCTGTTTATGACGCTGGTCTATCTGGCGGCCCATGTTTTTGGCGATGTCCACTGGCTCTACTTTATGGTGGACCTGCTGGCCTGCGGCCTGTTTATGATCGGGCTGGTGCAGTATAAGGAGTATGTCTCCGTGCCCTATGGCTGGCTGGCTTACCTCTGCCTGTATTATGGCGATACTTATAATGCCGAGCGGCAGTCTGTGGCGCTGGGTGTGGCATTTCTGGCGTTCAGCTTTGCGTGGAAGAAAAAGTATCACTGGGCTGTCCTATTGCTGGCGGTCTCCTGCCTGTTCCACAATGCCACCTTTATCTCGTTTGGTGCGCTGCTGATTTATATCCTGCTTCAGCATTTCGACAACTGGTGGGTCAAGGGTGGCCTGGCGGTATTTTCGGTCTACCTTGCCTTCTTCAGCAAGGCTGTGGTCAGGCTGGCCCTGAATGTGGACTTCATTGATCGACTTTACGGATATTATTATGATGCCAATGCGGGCGGCTTCACGCTGAATCCTATCATTGTGCGTCTGCCCTTCCTGATCCTGCCCATTGTGCTGTACCGCTGGTACGCCAAAGAGGAAGGGGAGGGCCGCCGCCGCTTTACCCGCTCGGATGCTGATTTCTGGATCGTGATGATCCTGATCGAGATGGCAACGGCCCAGCTGCGCAACATCAATGTGCCGCTCTACCGCATCTGCCTGTATTTTGCGTTCTTCCGTTATCTCGCCATTGGCCGTGTGGTCAAGTGCGTGGAGGATGAGCGTCTGCGTAAGCTGCTGAAGGCTGCCATGTGGGGAATGCTGGTCATCATCTGGATCTATCAGGCGTATATTCAGGGCAACAATGCCATTTGCCCGTACACCTCGGAGATCCTCCACATCGGCAGAGAAACATTCTTCTGAGGGAACTGAACATGGAGACAGAGCTGATCAGTGTCATTGTTCCGGTCTACAATGTGGAGCGATATCTCCGCCGCTGCGTGGACAGCATCCTGCACCAGACCTATCGGAATCTTGAGGTCCTGCTGGTGGATGATGGTTCCACCGATGCCAGTGGAGCCATCTGCGACGAATATGCCGCACAGGGAGAACGTGTAACAGCGGTCCACCAGAAAAACGGGGGACTCTCTGCAGCGCGCAACGCGGGACTCGAACGGGCACAGGGAACGTATCTCTGCTTTGTGGACAGTGATGACTTTCTGGACAGCCGGATGCTGGAAACGCTTTGCCGTGACCTGCAGGAACAGGATGCGGACGTGGCTGTGGTGGGCTTCCGGATGTTTGAACGGGAGGAAGAGCTCGCCCCGGCTGAACTCACCGTACCGGTGCAGTGTATGACAGGCCGGGAAGCCATCCGCAGCACCCTTGTCTCGGACGAGCTGGGGGATTTTGCCTGGAACAAGCTCTACAAGCGGGAGCTGTTCCGGGATGTCCGCTATCCGCTGGGGCGGATGATGGAAGATCAGGGGACCACATACCGCATTTTTCAGCAGTGCAGCAAGGTCGCGTACCGCCCGGTGCCGCTGTATTATTACTATCAGCGCCCGGACAGCATCCTTCACCGCAGGAACATGAAGTTCTACGAGGATAAGCTGGATATGGGCTACCAGAAGTACCGGGCCATCCGGGAAGCGTACCCGGGAATGCCGGAGAATGATGCCGCCATGCTGAGCGTGGTGGAGCACTGCTATCCGTATCTGATGCAGGATACGGAGCGCTGCGCAAAAATGGAGGCCTTTCTGCAGGAGTGTGACCCGGCGGCGGCAAAGCTGCTCTGCACCAGCAGCCAGCGGAAGTATCAGCTGCTCAGATGCAGCCGGAAGATATATGCAAAACTGTTCCTGCTGAAAAACGGCCCGGCGGCAAAATAAGGGAGGAGAATTTGTGCTGAACGATACCGTCAGTATCATTGTGCCGATCTATAACAAGGAAAAGTATCTGGAAAAATGTCTGGACAGCATCCTCGGTCAGACCTATCGGGATCTGGAGATCATTCTGGTGGATGATGGGTCAACAGACAACTCCCTTGCCATCTGCCAGCGCTACGCGGAAAAAGATCCGCGGATCAAGATATACCATAAGTCAAACGGTGGTGTTTCCTCTGCGCGAAATCTGGGACTGGAAAAAAGTACAGGCACGCTGATTTCTTTTGCTGACCCGGATGATTCACTCCATGCCGAGTGCATAGAGCGGCTCAAAAGAGTGCTGGATGAGACCGGTGCGGAGATTGCTTATTGTTACGGTCTGGATCTTCTGGGCACGACCGGACGAACCCAGACAAAGAGCGATGAGACGGAGAAAGTCAGTGTTATGCCGGTCAGACGATATGACTGGAACAGCCGGAAGGCACATACAGTGTGCTGGGGAGCAGTTTACCGCCGCGCGGTCACGCAAGACGTTGCGTTTGATACTGACTTAAAAATTGGTGAGGATACGCTGTTTCTTGCGAAATGTATCCGAAAGGCAGAAAAAATTGCCTGCATCGACAAGGCACTTTACTATTACTATGTCAACGATGACTCGGTGACGAGCGGGCATTACTCGGCAGGAAAACTGACAGAGCTGAAGGCATGGCAGCGTATCTGCAAAGTGTTTGCAGATGAACCGTTCGTGTACCGGTCTGCACGGGCCGGATATGCGCTCCGGTGCAGAGAAATTGTGGTGAAATACTGCAAGGATGATGCTTTTATGGAGCAGGCGTGTGCCGAAGCGGAACGGGAGTTTAAGAGAAATGTCGGCCCCCTTCTGCTAGGCTGGCTTCGTGCAGGGCAGTATCGGTATTTTATAAAAACGTTGTATTCGTATCTGCTCTGGAACAGCTGGCTGAAAAAGAAACAGGCCAGAAAAACTTACGAAGTGGAGATCTGAATGAAAAAATCCCTCAGTCTGAATGCAGCAATGAGCGCATTCAAGACACTGATGAATATTATCTTCCCGCTGATCACATTCCCTTACGCTTCCAATGTTCTGCAGGTGGAAAACTTGGGCAAAGTGAACTTTGCAAGCTCCGTCTGCGGGTATTTTCTGCTGTTTGCAGGCCTTGGCATCTCCGCCTATGCGGTGCGTGAAGGGTCCCGCTATGTAAACGACCGGGAAAAACTGTCGGCTTTTGCATCGGAGATGTTCTCCATCAATATGATCTCCACGGCCCTGACCTATGCGGCATTGGCGGTGACGATGCTTTTCTGGACAAAGCTCCATGCCTATACCGACCTGATGCTGGTGCTGAGTTTACAGATCTTCTTTACGACCATCGGCACCGAATGGGTGTTCACGATCTTTGAGGAGTATACCTATATCACCATCCGGGGTCTGCTGTTTCAGGTGCTGTCCATTTTCATGCTGTTTGCCTTCGTCAAGACCCGGGATGACTACTGCATCTATGCGGGCATCACGGTGTTTGCGGCGGTAGGTGCCAATGTGCTCAACTTTTTCCGGGCCCGGCGGTACTGCACCATCCGGCTGACAAGAAAGATCGACTGGAAAAAGCACCTCAAGCCCATCCTCATCATCTTTGCATCCACGCTGGCAACGACCCTTTATGTCAGCTCGGATACCACGATTCTGGGCATTCTGGGAACAGATTACAATGTGGGCATTTACTCGGTGGCGGGTAAGATCTATGGCATTGTAAAGAACCTGCTTTCGGCGGTGCTGGTTGTGTCTATCCCGCGGCTGTCCCATTATGCGGGCGTGGGGGACAAGGCAAACTTCAACAAGCTGTTCAACAATATCTTCAACGCGCTCATCGTGGTGGTGGCTCCGGCTGTGGTGGGACTGTTTGCCCTCAGCCGGGAGGTCGTCCTCTTTATTTCCGGGGAAAGCTATCTGGATGCGGTGATGCCACTGCAGATCCTGAGCCTTGCCCTGATCGTCTGTCTGTTTGGCTGGCTGTACAATTCCTGCGCGCTTCTGCCCTGCGGAAGAGAAAAGGAACTGTTCTGGATCACGCTGGTCAGCGGTTTGCTGAACGTGGGGCTGAACATCCTGCTCATCCCGCGGTTCCGGGAGAATGCGGCGGCCTTCACCACCCTGCTGGCAGAGCTGTGCTCCATGATGCTCTGTATCCGCTGCTCCAGGGGTCTGGTCACGGTCTCAGCTGACCGGCGCACCGTTGGCTCGGTGCTCTGCGGCTGTGCGGGCATCGTTCTTGTCTGTACCGGGGTCAAGGCACTGGCTCTGCCCAATCTCATCTGCATTCTGGCGGCGGTGCTGGGCTCAGTGGCTGCATACGCAGCCATCCTGCTGGGCATGAAAAATCCGCTGGTGCTGGAATATCTGGAAAAAGCGAAGCAGAAGTTCCGGAAAATATCCTGAATGGACAGGACCCGCTGCGGGGGCGAACACTCCCTGCGGCGGGTCCTTTTTGGAAAAAACGGCGTTTTTTGGTGCGTTCCGGCAAAATCACCACATTTCTTTGCTTCTGCAACAAATGTTTGTTAATAAATTATCCATCCCCCATCCTTGCATTACACACGCTTTTTGTTTATAATAAGGATGTACGGGGAAGTTCGCAGTGCGCGGCCCCCGATGAAGAGCAAAATTCGATTCCGAACGAAAAGAATTTGAGAGGAGTTTGTTACCATGGGTTTAGGTAAGAAAACGATCGACGATCAGAATTACTGCGGCAAGAAGG
>ERZ773169.1022-NODE-1022-length-27769-cov-3.681136_pt1 | contig 27769 bp, 28 predicted proteins | sample MGYA00580536_ERZ773169 | MGnify/ENA primary metagenome ERZ773169 (study PRJEB29015, sample SAMEA2737814) | human gut metagenome | biome: human gut; feature: human-associated habitat; material: faeces | place: China | collected 2012 ... | reverse complement strand
GTCCAAAGGAAATGCAGTGGATCCATTCGACGCACTGGAGAAATACGGAGCAGATGCGATCCGCTGGTACTTCTATGTCAACAGTGCACCATGGCTTCCGAACCGTTTCCACGGAAAAGCTGTTGTAGAAGGACAGAGAAAGTTCATGGGAACACTGTGGAACACATATGCCTTCTTCGTACTGTATGCGAATATCGATGATTTTGATGCAACAAAATACACACTGGAATACGACAAGCTGTCCGTTATGGATAAATGGCTTCTGTCCAAGCTCAATTCAGCGATCAAGGCAGTAGACTATGACCTGTCTAACTACAAGATCCCGGAGGCTGCAAAGGCACTTCAGAGCTTCGTAGATGACATGAGTAACTGGTATGTAAGACGAAGCCGTGAACGTTTCTGGGCAAAAGGAATGGAACAGGATAAGATCAATGCTTACATGACTCTGTACACAGCACTGGTTGAGATCTGCAAGACGGCAGCTCCGATGATCCCGTTCATGACAGAAGAGATCTATCAGAACCTGGTAAGAAGCGTGGACGAGAGCGCTCCGGAAAGTATCCATCTGTGTGACTTCCCGGTTGTAAATGAAGCACATATCGATACAGAACTGGAAGCTAATATGGACAATGTTCTGAAGCTGGTTGTTATGGGACGTGCATGCAGAAATACTGCAAATATCAAGAACCGTCAGCCGATCGGACAGATGTATGTAAAAGCTGATTTTGAAGTACCGGAATTTTACAAAGACATCGTAAAAGATGAATTAAATGTAAAGAATGTAACATTTACACAAGATGTTCGTGACTTTACTTCATATACTTTTAAACCTCAGTTAAAGACAGTGGGACCAAAATATGGTAAAATGTTAGGAGGTATTAAAGCAGCACTCGATAACCTCGAAGGAAATGCAGCAATGGATGAGTTAAATGCTACAGATGCCCTGAAGCTTGATATCAATGGACAGGAAGTGACTCTGTTCCGCGAAGATCTGTTGATCGAATCTGCACAGATGCCGGGATATGTATCTGAGAATGACAACGGAATTACAGTTGTTATGGATACAAACCTTTCCGAAGAACTTCTGGAAGAAGGATTTGTACGTGAGATCATCAGTAAAGTACAGACCATGCGTAAGGAAGCCGGATTCGAAGTTATGGATAAGATCGCAGTATCTTATGAAGGTACAGAAAAAGCAGAGAAAGTATTTGCAGACAATGCATCTACGATCGCAGATGAAACACTTGCACTGGAAGTTACAAAAGCAGCACCAGCAGGCTACACGAAAGAGTGGAAGATCAATGGAGAAGCTGTAACGATCGGTGTGGAAAAGAGATAATCAAAGCCCAGTTTTTTAGAAGGGAAGTAGAAAATGTATAATCCAAGATTTGAAAAAGACGTATTTAAAAGAGATGTACGGAACAATGTAAAGACATTGTTCCGTAAGGAAGTAGAAGAGGCAACTCCGCAGCAGTTGTTCCAGGCAGTTTCTTATGCTGTAAAGGAAGCCATCATCGATGACTGGCTTGCAACACAGAAACAGTATGAGAAAGACGATCCGAAGACCGTATATTACATGTCCATGGAATTCCTGCTCGGAAGAGCTCTCGGAAACAACCTGATCAACATGACGGCATATAAGGAAGTAAAAGAAGCTCTGGAAGAGATGGGAATCGACCTGAACGTGATCGAGGACCAGGAGCCGGATCCAGCACTTGGTAACGGTGGACTCGGACGTCTGGCAGCTTGTTTTCTGGATTCTCTTGCAACACTGGGATATGCATCTTATGGATGCGGTATCCGTTACCGTTATGGTATGTTCAAGCAGAAGATCAGAGACGGCTATCAGGTAGAAGCACCGGATAACTGGTTAAAAGACGGCAACCCGTTCGAGCTTCGCAGACCGGAATATGCGAAAGAAGTACGTTTTGGCGGAAATATCCGTGTGGAATACGATGAGACAGGAAAGACACACTTCGTTCAGGAGAACTATGAATCTGTAATGGCGATCCCTTATGATTATCCAATCGTAGGATACGGCAACCACATCGTGAATACACTCCGTATCTGGGATGCAGAAGCGATCGTAGACTTCCAGTTAGATTCTTTTGATCGTGGAGATTATCACAAAGCCGTTGAGCAGGAGAACCTTGCGAAGAATATCGTAGAAGTGCTTTATCCAAATGATAACCACATCGCAGGAAAAGAACTGAGACTGAAACAGCAGTATTTCTTCGTATCAGCAAGTATCCAGGCTGCAATTACAAAGTTTAAAAAGAAACATGGTGATATCAGCAAACTGCCGGAGAAAGTAACATTCCAGATGAATGATACACATCCGACAGTAGCAGTAGCAGAGCTGATGCGTATTCTTCTTGATGAGGAGAATCTCGGATGGAATGAAGCATGGGATATCACAACAAAATGCTGTGCATATACGAACCATACGATCATGGCAGAAGCACTTGAGAAATGGCCGATCGATCTGTTCTCAAGACTCCTTCCACGTATTTATCAGATCATCCAGGAGATCGACCGCCGCTTTGTCGAGCAGGTAAGAGTACAGTATCCTGGTAATGAAGAGAAAGTAAAGAAGATGGCGATCCTGATGGACGGTCAGGTTAAGATGGCACATCTTGCGATCGTTGCAGGCTATTCTGTCAACGGTGTTGCAAAGCTGCATACAGAGATCCTGAAGAACCAGGAACTGAAAGATTTCTATCAGATGATGCCGGAGAAGTTCAACAACAAGACGAATGGTATCACACAGAGACGTTTCCTTATGCATGCGAACCCGCTGCTTGCCGACTGGGTAACAGAGAAGCTCGGTACAAAAGAGTGGATTACAGACTTATCTAAGATGAGCGGACTGAAGGAATGGCTGGATGACGAAGAGGCTCTGAAAGAATTCATGACGATCAAGTTCAAGAACAAAGAGCGTCTTGCAGCTTACATCAAAGAGCACAACGGTGTAGAAGTAGATCCAAGATCAATCTTCGATGTACAGGTAAAACGTCTTCACGAATACAAACGTCAGCTGCTGAATATCCTGCATGTAATGTATCTGTATAACCAGATCAAAGAGCATCCGGAGATGTCCTTCTATCCTAAGACATACATCTTCGGCGCAAAGGCTTCCGCAGGATATATCCGTGCAAAAGAGATCATCAAACTGATCAACTCGGTTGCGGATGTGATCAACAATGACCGCAGTATCAACGGCAAACTGAAAGTTGTATTTATCGAAGATTACCGTGTATCGAACGCAGAGCTGATCTTCGCGGCAGCAGATATCAGTGAGCAGATTTCTACAGCTTCCAAGGAAGCTTCCGGAACAGGTAACATGAAGTTCATGATGAACGGGGCACCGACACTCGGAACAATGGATGGAGCGAATGTAGAGATCGTAGACGAAGTTGGAATCGACAATGCATTTATCTTCGGACTGAGCGCAGATGAAATTATCAACTACGAGCAGAACGGTGGATATAATCCATACGATATCTACAACAACGATCCGGATATCAGAAGAGTGGTAGACCAGCTGGTTGATGGAACTTATGCAAACGGTGATAAAGAGATGTATCGTGACCTTTACAACAGCCTTCTGAATAATCAGGGCGGTGCAAGAGCAGATATGTACTTTATCTTAAAAGACTTCCGTTCTTATGCAGATGCACAGGCCCGTGCAATGGAAGCTTACAAAGACACAGACAAATGGGCTAAGATGGCTCTTAAGAATACCGCTTGCTGCGGTAAGTTCTCGGCAGACAGAACGATCCAGGAATATGTAGATGATATCTGGCATCTGGATCATGTTGTGATCAATGAGGATGAACTGGAATATTAAAAAAAACCCTCTCATACCTTAAGGTATGGGAGGGTTTTTTTGTGCCAATGTGGACGGGGAAAGTGGCTCTGCCAGTGTCAATGGGGACGGAGAAAGTGGCTCTGCTGTCGGGGAGGTGTGCAATATATGAGACGATACAGGATAATAAGTGAAAAAGTGAAACGGGCCGGCTGCTGGCTGCTTATCATAGTCTTGCTTCCGTATATCATAACCGTATTTATAAATGGACCGAAGATCATCACTGCTTCCAAAGCAGATGAAACGATGGTGAAAATAGAGAAAAACGGAAAGATGCCTGTGGAAGAGTATTGTATCGGAGTACTGATATGCCGGCAGATTATGAGAAAGAAGCGCTGAACGCACAGGCAGTGCTCATCCGGACAGAAGTATACCGCATGATTCAGGAAGCCGGTGGAGACGGTACACTGCCGGAAGAAGCGGCAGACGAATTCTGGACAGAAAAACAGATGAAATCTGCATGGGGCATGCGGTATGCGGAAAATTACCGGAAGTTAAAAAACGCACTGGAATCTACTGCGGGACAAGTGCTGTTCTATGGAAAAGATCTGGCAATGACACCATTTTTTAATCTGAGTAACGGATATACAAGGGATGCAAAAGAGGTGCTTGGAAAGGAAGAGTACCCTTATCTGAAAATCGTGGAATGCCCCGGGGATGTAAATGCTGAGAATGAGATACAGACGGTGATACTGGAAGTGAAGAGTGAACAAAAAGGCGAAAATGAGGGAACTACAGGTATTGAAACGATGGATGTGGAGATACAGGAGACGGATTCCGTGGGATATGTATTGAAGATCTGCGTTGGAGACAAGGTAATGAGCGGGGAAGAATTCAGAAATAAATATCATCTGGCTTCCAGTTGTTTTACGCTGCAACCTTATAATGGAAAGTTAAGAGTAACCACAAGAGGAGCTGGTCACGGAATCGGTATGAGCCAGTACACAGCGAATGAGATGGCAAAAAAGAAACAAGGATATAGAAAAATATTAAAATATTTTTTTGAAGGAACGGATATAAAAGAAGTGACAGAAATTATAAAAAATGTATAACTACATCACGATCTGGCAAAAATATGGTCAGAGGTGGTGATGAAATGAAGAAAAACGAAAAAACGTCTATGTCCAAACGGCGTGCTACCGTGGCAGCAGTGTTATGTTTTGTGGCAGCAATTGCAATAGCAGGAACATATACATTTAATGATTACAGGAAAACGCAGAAAAATGAGCTGGCGAAGGCGGAAGAAAAAAGCAGGCAGAAAGAGACAAAGAAAGACAACAAAGACAACAGCGATCTGACAAGAGAAACGGGAACATCAAAAGTAAAAAGTGAGAATACCGGAAGCAGTACGGAGAAAAGCACAACAACTGAGAGTACCGATAATGAAAAAAACGGATCAGACGGAACCGGAATGACAGATCAGCCAGAACAGAATGGAACGGGAACCCAGGCAACAGCAGGAAAGAGTCATAATATCAATTTTACAGAAGACAGCTACATCCTATGGCCGGTGAACGGGGCTGTGATCATGAGTTACAGCATGGATAAGACGGTATATTTCCAGACTCTGGATCAGTACAAGTATAATCCGGCCGTGATCATCGAAGGTGCAGAAGGAGATCAGGTACTCTGCGGCGCACCCGGGATCATCAAGTCGATCGATGTCAGTGCACAGACGGGAACAACGGTCAATGTAGACATCGGAAACGGATACGAGCTGTTATACGGACAGCTGAAAGAAGTACCTGTGAAGGTCGGGGATTATGTAGAAGCGAAGAGTGTGCTTGGCTATGTCAGCCAGCCGACGAAGTATTACAGCAAAGAAGGCTGTAATGTATATTTTGAGATGCGGAAAAACGGGCAGCCGGTGAACCCGGTGGAGTATACAGCGGATCAGGATTAAAAGAAAAGGACAGGGATTTCAGGAAATCTCTGTCCTTTTCTTGTGCGGTCCTTCTTTTGGGTGGATAAAATTGACTTTCCGCAGGATAACGGATAAAATAAAGTGGATTATTACAGGAAAAATCAGACCGATTGTGGATAAGTGGGGACAGCTACATGAATTATACCTATATCATAAAATGTGCAGACAGTACGTTATACACAGGCTGGACAAATGATCTGGATAAGAGGATAAAAGCACACAACAGTGGAAAAGGTGCAAAATACACGAAGACCAGAAGACCGGTGAAGCTTGTGTATTACGAAGAACATGAGACGAAGAATGAGGCAATGAGCCGGGAATATGCGATCAAACAGTTGACACGGAGAGAAAAGGAACTGCTGATCCAAGGAAACGGAAACTTATGTGAAAAAGAGTGTGGATAAGCAGATCGAGATCGGAGAGAAGATCCCGAATGAATTCGAACTCGCAGAATAAGTAAAAATAAATGATATTAAGTGAAAAAAGCTGCCACCGGCAGCTTTTTTCATATGAATTTCATTAAAGTACAAAAGCATACATCACCACAAAGTGGCAGGCGCTTCCGGCCATCACAAACAGATGAAAGATCTCATGGCTTCCGAAATATTTGTGCTTACTGTTAAAGATCGGAAGCTTCAACGCATAGATCACGCCGCCAACGGTGTAGATGATACCACCGGCCAGCAGCCATACGAAAGCCGCCGGACTTAAAGAATTCAGCAATTGTGTAAATGCCAGTACGCAGGTCCAGCCCATGCCGATATAAAGCACGGAGGAAACCCATTTCGGACAGTATACCCAGAATGCTTTGATCAGGATTCCGGCGATGGCAAATGACCATACGATCGCAAGAAGGATGATCCCGGTCCTGCCGCCAAGTACTAACAGGCAGATCGGAGTGTAGCTTCCGGCGATGAGAACGCTGATCATCATGTGATCGATCTTTTTAAGAATGGTATTTACTTTTTTTGATTTATCGAATGTATGGTAAGTTGTGCTTGCCGCATACAGTAAGATCAGACTTGCCGCATACACAGCAATTGCGATAATGTAAATCTTACTTGGTTCGCGCGCTGCTTTTAAAAGCAATGGGATTGCTGCGAATATTGCCATCAGCATTCCGATAAAATGTGTGATCGCACTTCCTGGATCTTTAATGTGTTCTTTTAACTGCTCTGCCATAGTCATGCACCTCCTGAATGTCGAAAATATGACATGTAGTTTTTAATACTATGTTTACTATATGTGTATATTATACCAGGAAAAGAAAAAAATCAAGCAGAAAAGGAAAATATTTTTAAAATCAAAATAATCCTTTTCCGCTTGATTTTTTATATATCAGGTTCTAATTTATTTTCAGTGCGCCAGCTTCTTGGAGAAGTTCCATAGGTATTCTTGAATGCTCTTGAAAAATGTAACTGATTCGGATATCCGACGGCATTTCCAATATCTGCAATGGATAAAGAGGTTAGTTTCAGAAGCTCTGCAGCCTTCGTCATGCGGTAACTGATCAGGAATTCCTGAGGAGATTTTCCGATGGAGTCGTGAAAAATCTTTCCGAAATAACTCCGGTTCAGACCACAGAAAGAAGCAATGTCTTCAATGGTAATATTGTTCTGAAAATTTTGCTCAATATAAGATAATGCTTCTTTGATGTAAAAATCTCTGATCTTCCCGCTATGGTTCATGCGCACTGTAGCAGCAGAACGCATGAAATAATCCAAAAAGAGATACAAATGTCCGATTATATGGAACGGTGAATCGGAGGAGGAACCGGAATGTCTGGCAATATATAACATTTCGTTCATCATTTCATTGCGGAGATCTTTCGAACCGGCATGATAGACCGGATGATCCGGACTGAGTCCGGCAGTAGAGACAATCTCTTTGGCACGGAGTCCGTCAAATTCAATCCAGGTATATTCCCATGGGAGATCCTGATCTGCGATGTAAGTATTGATCTGATTAGGAAATAGCATAAAACCCTGTCCGCTTTTCACCTGATATTTTATTGTATTGCCGGAAGAATCGTCGGCCATTAAAGTTCCGGTTCCGGATATCACATAGTGAAAGATATAATGGTTTCTGGCGGCAGGTCCAAAAGAATGGGAAGGTTCACATTGTTCCCAGCCATACTGATAAAGTCCGATATCGACAAAATTTTCGTTTTGGAAAACGGAAAATAAAAGATTACTCATAGGAATCCTCCTTTTTAAAACAGTATATACCAAAATGCTAGATAACTTCAATATATAACGGAAAAAATCGCATTTTGCAATAAAATATATAATATGAGGATATTTATAGACGCATAATGGTATGTTACAATTTAATTGTAAATAAGAAACGAAAAAAACCTGACGATGAAAACAAGAGAATATCCCGGGAAAGGTTCAAAATCAGGAAGGAACGGAGCAAAAGGAGTGTGAAAACATGCATAGGAAGTACAGGAAACTGGTAAGTGCCGGACTGGTTCTTACGATGGCTGGGGCTATGACGTTGCAGGGATGCGGACAAAAGGAAGAGACAGGAAAGACAGAAATAGAACTTGTGCAGTATAAGCCGGAAGCAGTAAAAACATTTGAGAAAATAGAAGAAGAATTCAACCGTACACATGATGATATTCATCTTACAATTGAATCTCCGAATGATGCAATGACGGTTTTGAAGACGAGATTTATCCGGGAGGATAATCCGGATATTATTGGAATCGGAGGAGACGTGAACTATTCAAACTTTATCGATTCTGACATGTTGATGAATATTTCCGACTATAAAGGTCTGGAAAATATTAAAGAGGCATATAAAGAAATTGATAAAAATCTGGAATTTGTTCCGGAAAAAGGAACTTATGCGGTACCATACGTTGCAAATGCAGCAGGAATTCTTTACAACAAGGAAATGTTCGAAGAACATGGATGGAAAATACCAACTACATGGGATGAACTCATGAGCCTGTGTCAGGAGATACAGAATGCAGGAATCCAGCCATTTTATTTTGGATTTAAAGATACATGGACTTGTCTTGCACCGTGGAATGCGGTTGCAGTAGATCTTGCACCTGCAGATGTGTGTGCGCAGGTGAACCGCGGAAAGACAACATTTTCGAAAGAATATAAAGAAGTGGCAGAACGTATGCTGGAGCTGCTTCCATATGGACCGGATGACCCGTTTGCATATGATTACAACGGGGCGTGTACGGCATTTGCAAAAGGTGAATCCGCAATGTATACGATTGGAAGTTATGCAATTCCACAGATCCAGACGGTGAATCCGGATATGGAGATTGATTCATTTGTAATGCCGGCAAGTAATAACAAGGAAGAAAATAAGTTGAACTCAGGAATAGATCTTCAGTTCTGCGTAATGCAAGACTGCAAAAATAAAGAGGCAGCATATGAAGTGTTAGATTTTCTCCTGGAAGATGAGAATGTACAGGCATATCTGGATGCGCAGAAGGCAGTTCCTTGTAAAGAGGGAGATTTTGAACTGCCATCAACCCTTGAAGGAATGAAAGAATATATAAAAGAAGGAAAAATGTCAGACTACCAGGATCATTATTATCCATCGGAAATGGCAGTAGATGCCCAGATCCAGACATTCCTGATGAAAAAAGACAGCGAGGCATTTCTTAAGAAATTTGATACAGACTGGGTAAGATATAATCGTGATATTATCCGTAAAGTGGAAGATTACGAGAAATCGCATAATGACTAAGAGAGATAAGTTACCGGTAATACGGAAGTTCAAGGAGTTAGTATGATGAAAAAGAATAAATTAAATGATAGAAAGCGGACATTTCTTCTGATCACGATTCCGATTGTTGCATTATTTTTCTGCTTCAATACGCTGCCGCTGATCAAAGGTGTAATCTATAGTTTTACCAATTTTAAAGGATATGGAAGTTACGACTGGGTAGGTCTTCGTAATTATAAAGACCTGTTTACCGATTCCAGGGTCGGAGGCTCATATATCTTTACATTTAAGTTAGCAATTGCGGCGACAATTTTGACAAATGTGTTGAGTCTTTTGCTGGCACTCGGACTAAATAGCAAGATTAAGTTCAAAAGCGCACTCAGAGGTGCATATTTTATCCCGAATGTACTGGGAGCACTGGTAGTAGGATATATTTTCAACTATTTCTTTACGTATATCCTCCCTGTATTTGGAAAAATGATCGGAAGTAAGACATTTGGTTCCAGTATGCTTTCTAATACCAATCTTGCGTGGATCGCGATTGTGATCGTGTGTGCATGGCAGTCGATAGCAATGAACACAATCATTTATATTTCGGGACTTCAGACGGTTCCGGAGGATGTATATGAAGCAGGTGCCATTGATGGTGCTACAGGATGGAAGAAGTTCAGGAACCTGACATTTCCACTGATCATTCCATTTTTCTCTATCAATATGGTTCTGAGCGTGAAAAACTTCCTGATGGTATTTGATCAGATCATGGCATTGACAAAAGGAGGTCCTGCCCAGAGTACAGAATCCATCTCATATCTGATCTATAATAACGGAATGAGTGGCGGACAGTTTGGATTCCAAAGCGCAAATGCAGTTATTTTCTTTATTGTGATTGTAGTGATTTCGGTAATGCAGTTGACTATCACCGGTAAGAAGGAGGAACAGTTGTAATGAAAAAAGTTGGGAAAGAAAGAATAAACTGGCCTGTAACGATTCTTTTGATCGCAGGGCTGATCACTGTAGTATTTCCATTGTATATGACTGTTGTCATTGCGCTGAAGAAACCTTCGGAAATGACGAATGATGTCGCAGGAATCTTATCACTTCCAAAGCATTTCAGTCTGAGTAATTTTACAGAGGCGATGAAAGTGACAGATTTCTGGAACTCATTGGGAAACAGTCTGTTGATCACAGTTGTGACGGTAGTGCTTGCAATGCTGATCCATTCACTGCTTGGATATGCAATTGCAAGAAATAAGGCACATAGTAAATTTTATAAGTTTATTTATTTTTATGTTGTCAGTGGTATGTTCGTACCTTTCGCAATCCTGATGATGCCGGTCGTAAAACAGACGGCGCAGATGGGACTTGCGAACAGAGCCGGAGTGATCATCTTATATCTGGTATTTTATATGCCGATGAATGTGCTGCTGTATTCCGGATATCTGACAAATATTCCCAGAGCGCTGGAAGAGGCAGCATGCGTGGATGGAGCAAGTACATGGACAACTTATTGGAAGATCATCTTTCCGATCATGAAACCAATGCATGCAACGGTTGCGGTTCTGACAGCACTTGGAACATGGAACGATGTTATGACACCATTGGTTATTATGTCAGGCACAGGAAAGAACACACTGCCGCTGGCACAGCTTAATTTCCAGACACAGTTTGGAACGAACTATAACCTGGCATTTGCCTCTTACCTGTTGGCACTTCTGCCGATCCTGATCTTCTATCTGATCTGTCAGAAGCATATCTTGAACGGTGTGGTAAATGGAGCTGTAAAATAAAGAAAATACAAATTGGACCAGAGACATAAAAAGGAGACTAAAAGATGGGAATTGTTTACAGTAAAGCAGACAGGACATTTACAATACAGACAAAGAATACAACGTATCAGATGCAGGTGGACCCTTATGGGTTCCTCCTGCACCTGTATTATGGAAAGAAAACAGATGGAAGCTGCATGGATTATCTGCTGACGTATTATGACAGGGGATTCTCTGGAAATCCGTTTGATGCAGGGGATGACAGAACATATTCTATGGATGCACTTCCGCAGGAGTATCCTTCCTATGGAACCGGAGATTACAGAAGCACGGCACTGATCGTTGAAAATGCAGATGGAAGTACAGCGTGTGATCTGCGTTACCGTTCGCATCACATTTTCAATGGAAAATATAAGATTCCGGGTCTTCCGGCAGTCTATGCGGATGAGACGGAGAGCCAGACACTGGAGATCGTAATGGAAGATGCGGTTACAGGCGTAGAAGTTACATTGCAGTATGGTGTGCTTCCTGATTATGATGTGATCACAAGAAGCGAGAAGATCGTTTATCGTGGCGAAGGAAAGATATGTATCAGGAAAGCGCAGTCTGCATGTCTGGATTTTGTTCAGGGAAAATATGATCTTCTGACATTTTACGGAAGACATGCAATGGAGAGAACGATGCAGAGAGAGCCGGTCACACATGGAAGTCATGTGATCGGAAGTGTGAGAGGAACTTCGAGCCATCAGTATAATCCGATGATGATTCTTGCGGATGAGAATACGACGGATCAATATGGAAATTGTTATGCAATGTCTTTCGTATATAGTGGAAATTTTAAAGGTGAGACACTGAAAGATCAGTTTGGACAGACACGTGCGCTTATGGGGCTGCAGGATGAGATGTTCTCGTATCCGCTGACAGAAGGAGAAACATTCTATACACCGGAGGTACTTCTTACTTTTTCCGGAAGTGGAATGAACCTTCTTTCACAGAATCTGCACAGATGTATCAGACAGCATATCTGCAGAGGAAAGTACAAAGAAAGTGTCCGTCCGGTTCTGGTGAACAGTTGGGAAGCATCTTACTTTGATTTTGATGGTGATACCTTATACGAACTGGCAAAAGAGGCAAAGCATGCAGGCATTGACATGCTGGTGCTGGATGACGGCTGGTTTGGAAAACGTGATGATGATAACAGCGGGCTCGGGGACTGGTTTGTCAATGAGAAAAAGCTTGGGGGGACACTGGGAGATCTGATAAAGAAGATCAATGATCTGGGTGTAAAATTCGGAATCTGGGTGGAGCCGGAGATGATCTCGGAAGACAGTGATCTGTACAGAGAACATCCGGACTGGGCACTTACTATTCCGGGAAGGAATCCGGTTCATGCAAGAAATCAACTGGTGTTGGATTTTTCGAGAAAAGAGGTTGTAGATCATATATTTGATCAGATCTGTAAAGTCCTGGATCAGGGAAATATTGAGTATGTGAAATGGGATATGAACCGGAGCCTTATGGATGTGTTCTCTAGAGGAACCGAAGATCAGGGAAGGGTCATGTATGATTACGTTCTTGGATTATATGATTTTCTGGAAAGGATCGTGACAAGATATCCGGATCTGCTGATCGAAGGATGCAGCGGCGGCGGTGGAAGATTTGATGCCGGAATGATGTATTATACACCGCAGATCTGGTGCAGTGATAATACAGATGCATTGGACAGATTGCAGATCCAATATGGTACTTCATTCGGTTATCCGGTATCCGCTGTAGGGTCACACGTATCAGCAGTGCCGAATCATCAGACAGGAAGGATCACATCTCTGCATACCAGAGGTGTAGTGGCAATGGCCGGAACATTCGGATATGAATTGAATCTTGGAAAACTTTCCGAAGAAGAGAAGCAGGAGATCCGGTTACAGGTGGAAGAATACCGGAAGTTCGCACCACTGATCCAGACGGGATTGTACTATCGGTTGTCTGATCCTGCGAGGGAGGAATATGCAGCATGGGCATTTGTATCCGAAGATCAGAAAGAAGTTCTTCTGAATGTCGTACTGCAGGAAATTCATGGAAATATGACTGTGAATTATGTAAAGCTTCAAGGATTGAAATGTAGTGCGATCTATCGTGACACGGAAACAGGAAAGAGCTATAATGGTGCAGCACTTATGGAAGCAGGAATTCCGATGCCTGTGGAAATGGGAGAATTCAAGGCATACCAGATGCATCTGACAGCAGAAGAGTAGAGTATAAAAATGGGAAAAAGAGTAGAAAAAAATAACAGTATTTTTCAATATAGGTTAGAGAAACATCATGATGAGCTCAGGTGGCTTTACATGGAACTTTATCAGAACGATGATATGTTCGCGGAATTGTGTTCCAAGATGTATGAGTATTACAGACAACGGAGTAGCAAACTGAAAGAAAGAGATGCAAAAAGAGAGCAGGAAGCCGGCTGGTATCACAGGAAAGATATGCTTGGCATGATGCTTTATATAGATAATTTTGCGGGAAATATGCAAGGTGTAAAAGAAAAGATTCCGTATCTGAAAGAATGCAACATTAATTGTCTTCATCTTATGCCTTTCCTGGATACGCCGGAAGGCAGATCTGACGGCGGTTATGCGGTGGCAGATTTCCGTAAGGTACGTCCGGATCTCGGTACGATGAAAGATCTTGCAGAACTGACAGAAAAGTGTCATGAGGAAGATATCAATGTGTGTATGGATTTTGTTATGAATCATACGTCAGAAGATCATGAATGGGCGAAACGGGCAAGAGCTGGCGAAGGAGAGTATATGAGCCGGTATTTCTTCTATGATAATGATGAGATACCGAAGAAATACGAGGAGACAGTACCGCAGGTATTTCCGACAACAGCTCCTGGAAACTTTACGTATCTTCCGGAGAATGGCCATTATGTAATGACAACATTTTATCCGTATCAGTGGGATCTGAATTACCGCAATCCGAGAGTGTTTAATGAGATGATGTATAACTTCCTGTATCTGACAAATCAGGGAATAGATATTGTGAGAATTGATGCGGTGCCATATATCTGGAAAGAACTAGGAACTACCTGCAGAAATCTCAAACAGGTACACACAATCGTCCGTATGATGCGTATGATTGCAGAAATTGTATGTCCGAGCGTATTGCTTCTTGGTGAGGTTGTAATGGAACCGGAAAAAGTAGTGCCGTATTTTGGGACGATAGAAAAACCGGAATGTCACATGCTTTATAATGTGACTACCATGGCAACGACCTGGAACAGCATAGCGGCACGAGATATCCGATTGTTGAAAAAACAGATGGATATTCTGAATCATCTGCCGAAACAGTATGTATTTTTAAACTATCTGCGCTGTCATGATGATATCGGATGGGGACTGGATTATGAGACCCTGAAACAGTGGGGAATGGAAGAGATCCCACATAAGCGTTACCTGAATGATTATTTTACAGGGAAAATAGCGGGAAGTATAAGCCGCGGAGAATTGTATAATGATGATCCGGTAACGCAGGATGCACGTTTCTGTGGGACAACAGCATCGATGTGTGGAATTGAAAAAGCCGGATTTGAACAAAACAAAGAAGCAATGGAAACTGCGGTCAGGGAAGATCTTATGCTGCATGCATATATGTTGACACAGTCGGGTATCCCGATGTTATACAGTGGCGATGAACTGGGGCAGGTGAACGACTATAGTTATAAAGAAGATCCTGCTAAGTGTGCAGATTCAAGATACATCCATCGTGGTAAGCTGCAGTGGGAGCTTGCAGAGAATAAGAATGATCCCACAACTGTTCAGGGAAGTATCTTCCAGACTCTTGACCGGCTGGAAAAGATCCGCGGACAGGAAATAACATTTGATAAAGATGCAGATGTGTATACATACGATGTGCATGATGACAGTGTCCTTTGCATATTACGTGAATATAAGGGAAGAAGATTTTTTGGAATATTTAACTTCAGTGATCAGGAGAAGACAGCGTGGATGCAGGAAGATGGAGTATATCGTAATCTGCTGACGAGTGAAAAGATGGAATTAAAAGATATAAGATTAAGAGGGTACGACTTCCTTTGGTGTGAAAAATAAACTGGCCTGTATGAAAATGTTACAACTGGCTGTTTGGACGAATCCACTATCGTGCTAATATATTCAGCAGAATTTATTTTTCATTACATATTACAACAGGAAGGAAGAGTACAATGAGTACAAATACAGCAGCAGGAAAGACCATTCATAATGATAAGGTGAAGAATCTGGTGATCACGGCATTCTTTACAGCAATTACATTTCTTGGAATCCAGTCTTTCAGGATTCCGCTTCCGGCAGCAGTCGGAACACCATTTCTTCATTTCGGACATATATTTGTCGTAATGGGATTGTTACTTCAGGGAGGAAAAAGAGGAGCCGTATCCGGAACGCTGGGACTTACCATCTTTGATATGTTAAATGGATATATGCAGGATGCGCCAAAGACGTTTGTTGAGACGGCGCTGAAGTGTCTGATCGTCGGAGCACTCTTTGTGATGCTGAAGAAAAAGACAGCCGGTGATAAAAAGAAAGAATACGGAGCAGCGATGATCTGTGCCGTGGTTTACGGATGCATCAACGTGATCATGGAATTTATTATGGGAACCATATCTATGATGATCATGGGAAGTGGATTCGCAGCGGCTGCGGTGGGAGCATTTACATCTCTTCCGGCTACGGTGATCAATGCAGTCTTTATGGTGATCGCAATTGCGGTTCTGTATCAGCCGGTGAAAAAAATCTATGTGCGCATGGCATAGAGCGGGATAGTGGAAAAAAATAATGAATTGAACAAAAAGAGCGGATACGCCGTAAGTGGTGTATCCGCTCTTCTGATATCTGAATCCGTTATTTTTATCCGAAATATCTGTTAAGAAGTCCTTCGAAAGCTCTTCCGTGACGGGCCTCATCTTTAGCCATCTCATGAACTGTGTCATGGATCGCATCCAGATTAGCGGCTTTTGCACGTTTTGCAAGATCGAACTTACCGGCTGTAGCTCCGTTCTCGGCATCTACACGCATCTCAAGGTTCTTCTTTGTGCTGTCTGTAACAACTTCGCCAAGAAGCTCTGCGAATTTAGCAGCGTGCTCAGCTTCTTCCCAGGCAGCTTTTTCGTAGTATAATCCTACTTCTGGATAACCTTCTCTGTGGGCAACTCTTGCCATTGCAAGATACATACCAACTTCTGAACATTCTCCTTCGAAGTTCGCTCTTAAATCAGCTAAGATATCTTCGCTGACACCTTTTGCAACACCTACAACGTGCTCTGCAGCCCATTCTCTTTCACCTGTCTGCTCTTTGAACTTATCAGCCGGTGCGTGGCAGATTGGACATTCAGCCGGTGCAGCTTCTCCTTCGTAAACATATCCGCATACTGTACATACAAATTTTTTCATAATGTTGTTCTCCTTTTCTTTGAAATAATTTTTTGATTTATTAAAATTAATATTAGTAATTGTTACTGATATTAATTTAGCACGATATTACTATTTTGTCAATTAGTTTTTGATAAATTTTATTATTTATTCTCGTTCTTTTTCTTTATACAGTCGGCACAAAGACCATGGAAAAGTGTGTTGTGAGATTCGATAATTCCATCAAAACATGCGTTGGCATCTTCGTTGATCTTCTGGATATAAGAATCATCCATTTCCAGATCGAATACTTTTCCACAATTCGTGCATACTACATGGTAATGAGGTTCACAGCGCCCATCAAAACGGTCGCCACCGGCAGGTGTCGGAATCCGGAGTGCTTCACCGATGTCGGCAAGCAGATTCAGGTTGCGGTAGACGGTTCCGAGGCTGATATTCGGAAATTCTTCTTTTATATGAAGATATACGGTATCAGCCGTAGGATGTGCGGTTGTGTGTAATAAATACTCTTTGATAGAGGCTCGCTGTTTACTGTATTTTAAAGCAGCCATAACATCCTCCTTCCAATAACGATAATAATTACTATAATTGATATCTTTAGTATAGTGTTGTTTATATCATTTGTCAATAAGGAGAAATAAATGTAACAAAATGTAATAAAATAAAAAAATGAAACGAATGGAAGATAGAGGAATATCAGATGATACGCTTGAAAATAAAAGAAATACTTGACAAAATGTATTCGGATGATATAATAACAAACGTAACATATGTAACAATTCTGTAACAATTACAAAAGACGAGAAAACATAAAGGAGGGAGTTTATGGATTCGATTCTTAAAAAAGGAGTGCTCCTGGTTAGTGTGACCGGGATCATGACAGCATTTCCAATGGTGGTGCATGCTGCAGACATAGATGATACGCAGAATATACCAGCGGCGGAAAGCACACAGATACTGGAAGATTGTTACACATCAGATAAGACAATATCGGTAAAAGATCATCTTGTACCGGAACAAAAGGGTGAGTATTCAGATATGGCATTCGCAAATGTACAATCGTTTCTTTATATAAGAAGTGAACCAACAACAGACAGCGAATGGGTTGGAAAACTATATCCGGATTATGCGGCAAAGATCACCGGTCCTGTGGGAGAATGGACGAAGGTTGAGTCGGGAAATGTGACCGGGTATGTGTATTCCAGATATATAACGGTAGGAAATGAGGCACAGAAGAAAGCAGAAGAGTTAGTGCAGAACAATGACACGGGAAATGCAGAAGATGCATTTACGTATGCCGAATCGAGAGAAGAAGAGGCGGCAAGACTTCAAAAGGAGCAGGAGGAGCAGAAGGCGCAGGCTGCGGGAAACGGGCAGGCAATTGTAGATTATGCGTGTCAGTTTATCGGAAATCCGTATGTATGGGGAGGTACGAGCCTCACAAACGGGGCGGATTGTTCCGGATTCGTACAGTCGGTATTTGCACATTTTGGAATCGCACTTCCGCGTACGACATGGGATATGGAGAATGCGGGAACGGCGGTAAGTTACGATCAGGCAGTTGCGGGAGACATTATCTTATATAATGGTCATGTAGGAATCTATATGGGAAATGGGCAGATCGTAAATGCGATCAACAGTGCAAAAGGAATCGGGATCCTGCCGGCAACCTATACGAATATTGTGACCGTAAGACGGCTGATATAAGAAAAGAGACCGGAGGAATTTATGAAAAATTCCCCGGTTCTTTTTTTATCCACATTATCCACATGAATTGAAAGTTATCCACAATATACAAAATCCACAAAAATCGATATATTTCTGCAAAAAACAAAAAATACAAAAAAATTCATGAAAAAAGTTATCCACATCAAAAAATGCAAAAAATGTAGAAAAATGGGGATTTTCACAAAGTTATCCACGTTATCCACACCCAAATCGGGAAAAACGGGGGATTATTCGGGGATAGAAAAAGAACGCACGTTTTGTAGAGTTGTTATAAAAATGAAGAAATGTCGAAAAAAAGAGTTATCCATATTGACATTTGAGTAGTCAAATATTAAGAATAAATTTGCGGAAAATGTTTACACAATGGTAAAAAGCTACTATAATGGAAACACTGAAATAAAAAGGAGGCGATAAGATGGCACAGATTACAAAAGACATGACATTTGGTGAACTGCTTTCCAAATATTATTCTACATGTCCAAAGCTTGTTGACGATCTGATGGAAGCAGGAATGGGATGCATCGGATGCCCACATTCTCAGATGGAATCTATCGAAGAAGGCGCTATGGGACACGGAATTGATCCAGACCTCTTAGTTGCAAAACTGAATGCAACACTGGAAGCAAGCCAGGCATAATATAAAAATAACTATAAAAAAACTCTACAGGATTCCTGTAGAGTTTTTTTGCAGTTATTTGTAAAGAACTGCCGATAGCAGATCTTTATGACAATTCCGGATCATAATTCCGGCTAAATATTGGCGAGCTGCTGAACCGCATCTCCGGAAAGAAATGTCTTGCAGTGTTCTTCCAGGAACGCGAAAGTTGCGCCGGACGCTCTTTCTAAAGCGCCATATTCAGACAACATATTGCAGATCCGATTGAAATCTGCGGCGGAGTGATCGGACCGGGCAAGTGCCAGCAGATACATCTCCTCCTGTTCGTCTTTGTATAAAGTATTGGAACCGTGGTACATCGGAGCCAGAAGTCTGGCGGCTTTCAGTACATTCTCCATCACAGGGAAAGAAAAGAGCCGGATATTGTTACCCGAATCCTTTTTTTCTGTATCATCACCGGAAGCAGATGTGGTATCCGAGGCAGACTTCACTGCCTGTGCTTCAAATGATTCCTGAACCTTTCCGAGCAGATCGAGTAAACCTTCTGCTCCTTCCAGCTTGCCCGGAGTATTCTTTTTCCTGGCATCAGCAATGGAAGAAGGTGCAAATTTTGAAAATCTGGTATCGAGTTCCTCAGGATCCTCGACTTTTGTAATTATCAGCACGATCGAATCGGCGGAAGGGATTGCCTCTATCATGAGAGGAATGTCTTCTGCTTCGAATCCGAATTCGAAGGCTGCCTGTTGCATCATATCGCGGAAAAGTGATTTTGCTTTTTCGGTTCCGTATGCCAGTTCACTGAGCTGTAACTGACGGTCAGCCAGATCGGCGCGTGTCAAAGTACAACGGATCTGGTTGTCACTGATTTTTTCAATCTTCATAATCATCACTTCCTTCTAAAATAGTATATCATAGAAAATGTTTGATGTTCAATAAATTTAGTATAAACAAAACGGAATAATAAAATAAAAAAAGACTTGATTCTTCAAATTTTATCAGATATAATGACGCTACTGGAAGATAGTTTTCCCTGATAACTATGTTGTTAGAACCAATAAGGGAGAATTTCTTGAATTTTAATTTTGGGGACGGAACAGAACGCCGTACCAGGCATTTATATTTCAATTCCACGTTCCGGGTGGGATGGATCTATCAAAAGCAAATCAGATTACACAGCCGTTTCAGGCAGACATTTCACAGTATAATTTTGACATAATATGAAAAATATTTAATTGCCGGGGACTATTTCCAGTTGAAACATAATTTGTTGCTGCATAAAAACAGCATTGTATCACGGGCATCTCCTTCGCTGCAGATATGCGCAACATCCATAGTTATCATCCGGTAAAAAGGAGGAAGGAACATGGGGGACAATGACGAATGGAAGAATATGTTCCAGGAACTGACAGGCTATGAAAAGAAAAATATAAGCCTCAGGATCAATGGAATACCAGCCAGCCCCATGCAGATTGTACAGGCACATACGATGTGTGAAAATCAGGCATATATGAGAGATTATGTGCTCAATGACAAAGGTGATGTAAAAGAGTTGTGGTTTCAGAATATAGCAATTTAATCAGGAAAAATATGTAAATACCCCGCAGATTAAGACGAAAGTTTTAAGGAAAATGTCGAAATATAATGACGTGTATCTTACGTTTTGTTATAATGTGACCTGTAGGAGGTGCAGCATGGAAGACAGAGGAAGAAGTAGCCGCACATATGAAAACCGAAGAACATATGGAAAATCACAGGAAAGAAGACCGTCAGACAATCATCCGCCAAGAAGACAGAGAACTCCGGCGGAGCGTGCGCGTATGCGGCGGAGAAGAAAAAGACAACGCATGATACGATTTGTCCTGTTGATCATATTAATCATTGCAGCAATTGCAGGAATCATTTTGTGGAAACGTTACAGCCCATCAAAAGAACAATATGATATGAAGAAATATTATGGGATAGAAAAGGATGGACAGGTTGGTATCACGGTGGATAATAAAGTCGTGGAGGCAGAAGGAAAACTGGCAGGTGGAAAAGTATATGTTGCATATAATATTGTAAGAGATTATATCAACAGCCGGTTCTACTGGGATCCGAATGAAAATGTTCTGTTGTATATGCTCCCGGAAGATATGATATCGGTAGATGTCGGCAGTAAGGATTACTCTATATCCAAAAAAAAGAAAAGCGAAGATTACGTTATTTTAAAAACAGAAGGAAACACAGCATATATTGCATTGGATTTTGTCCAGCAGTACACGAATATTGATTATGAAGTGTCAAATAATCCGGATCATGTTATGATCAGGACAAAATGGGGAAAAACGGATGTTGCAACTGTGAAAAAGAATACACAGGTGCGTTATCAGGGCGGAGTAAAGAGCCCTGTGCTGGCAGAACTTAAGAAAAAAGATGAAGTAACAGTCGTTGAGAGTGAACAGAACTGGAAAAAGGTACGCACAGCAGATGGTGTGATCGGATATGTAAAGAACAAGACTCTGAAGAACGAAGAAAAGAAGAATATTACCAGAAAGTTTGAAGAGCAGGATTATTCTAATATCAGCAAAGATTACACGATCAATATGGCATGGCATAATGTGACGAACCAGGATGCGAACAATGCGGTGGCGCAGAGGATCGCCCAGACGAAAGGGCTTACGACACTGGCTCCGACATGGATCCATGTGGCAGATACGAACGGTAACATCAGCTCTATCGCATCGGCAGATTATGTAAGTTACGCACATAAGCAGAATGTGGAAGTGTGGATGACCGTCAGGGATTTTGACGGAGGCATCAGTTCGGAGCAGGAATCTTACGAACTGCTCAGCTATACATCCAGACGTGAGACTTTGATCACGCAGCTGATCGCAGAGGCACTCCGTGTCGGCGTTGATGGTATCAATGTAGACTTCGAAAAGATTTCCGATAAGTGCGGAGAACATTATATTGAATTTATCCGTGAATTATCGGTAAAATGCAGACAGAACGGACTGGTGTTGTCGGTGGACAACTATGTTCCAAAGAGCTTTAACACACAGTATGACCGTAAAGAGCAGGGAATTGTAGCAGATTATGTAGTGATCATGGGATATGATGAGTATTATGCAGGTTCGCCTGAAGCAGGTCCGGTATCTTCTTACAATTATGTAAAAGAAGGAATCACAGAGACGTTAAAAGAGGTTCCGGCGGAGAAGGTTATCAGTGGCATTCCGTTCTTTACACGTCTGTGGAAAGAGACTCCGAAGACGGAAGAAGAATTGAAGAGTGATAAAGGAACGGATGCGGAACAGTATTCTACAACCGTAGAGAGTGATGCATATGGCATGGATAATGCACAGGCCATCGTCAAACAGGCCGGAGTCGATACGACCTGGGATAAGAAGGCCGGACAGAACTATGCCACATGGGAAGCAGACGGATCCAAATATGAGATCTGGATGGAAGACAGCAAATCAATCGAAGCAAAGCTCAAACTCATGAAGAAATATAAGCTTGCAGGTACAGCTGAGTGGTCTCTTGGACAGGAGAGTTCGGATATCTGGAATCTGATCCAGAAATATGTCAATTAATCAAACAGAATAACAGATAAAATATCTCTTGCAGTCATATAGTAGAATATATGAATTGCAGGAGGTATTTTTATTTGTGGAAAAAAATAGAATTTGCAATAGTATTGCTGCTGCTGGCGGTACTTATCATGATGAGTAATCATCTGGAGGAAATGGTATCAAGCGGAAGGGTTACAGGAAGGAATCCATGTATTGTCCTGGACAGCGGACACGGCGGAGAGGATCCAGGAAAGATCGGTGTGAATCAGGCAAAAGAAAAGGATGTAAATCTGAAAATTGCAAAAAAGACAAAAGAGAGACTGGAGAAAAAGGGATGGAAGGTCGTCATGACAAGAGAAAAGGATGTAATGCTTGGAGATCCGGCTGCAGGAAATAAAAAAATCCATGATATGAAAGCGAGAGTGGAACGGATCAATAAGACGATGCCGCAGGCTGCGGTCAGTATCCACCAGAACAGCTATCAGGATGCGCAGATCCACGGGGCGCAGGTCTTCTATTATTCACATTCGGAAGAGGGAAAGCGAATGGCCGAAGTGATGCAGAAAGCACTGCTGAAGGCAGATGAAGAGAATACCAGAAAGGCAAAAGCGAATGATACCTATTATCTTCTGAAACGGACGGAAGTACCGACGATCATTGTGGAGTGCGGATTCTTAAGTAACCCGGAAGAAGCCGCAAAGCTGGTCAGTCCAAAGTATCAGGAGAAGCTTGCGGAAGCAATCGCAGAAGGAATCCTTGCTTGTATGGAAAACTAGAGTGTAGTATAATAACAATCATGAAAACAATATTAGAAAAAATTGATAAAAATCAAAATAATACAGATATTATAAGAGAAGCAGGACGGATCTTAAAAGAAGGAGGTCTGGTTGCATTTCCCACAGAGACCGTATATGGTCTGGGAGCAGATGCATTGAATGAAGATGCGGCCAAGAAGATATATGCCGCAAAAGGAAGACCGTCTGACAACCCTTTGATCATTCATATCACGAATATGAAAGCACTGGAAAAAATTGTTTCCGAAGTCCCGGAAAAGGCTGTAAAGGTTGCTGAAAAATACTGGCCGGGGCCGCTTACAATGATATTTAACAAAAGTGATATTGTGCCGTACGGAACCACCGGAGGGCTGGATACGGTAGCTGTCCGGATGCCGGTAGATGCGATCGCAAGAGAAGTGATCGATGCGGGCGGCGGATACATTGCGGCACCGAGCGCGAATACTTCCGGACGGCCGAGTCCGACAACCGCACAGCATGTAGCAGAGGATCTTACCGGAAGGGTAGACATGATCGTAGACGGCGGGGCAGTAGAGATCGGGGTAGAATCTACAATACTGGATATGACGGTAGAACCACCGATGATCTTAAGACCGGGAGCCATTACAAAAGAGATGTTCGAGGAAGTGATCGGAGAAGTCACGATCGACAGGACGCTGATCAGACCGGACAGCAGGCAGGTTCCGAAAGCACCGGGAATGAAGTATCGTCATTATGCACCGAAAGCGGATCTGACCATTATAGAAGGTCCACTGGAGAAGGTGACGGCAGAGATCAATAAGCGTGCAAAAGAAAAGTCCTGTGCAGGCTATAAAGTCGGCATTATCGGAACGGAAGAGACTGTGGCAGAATATAAGGCCGGTGACGTAAAATGCATCGGAACCAGAGCGGACGAATCAACCATCGCCGCAAATCTGTTCGGGATCTTAAGAGAGTTTGATGACGATCAGGTAGATTATATCTACAGTGAGTCGTTTGATACTGCAGGAATCGGAAGCGCAATTATGAACCGTCTTCTGAAAGCTGCAGGACATCATATAGAAAAATTGGTATAGAATCATTTCACAACAAGGAGGAGAAACATGTCAAAAGTACAGGTTATGGATCACCCGTTGATTCAGCACAAGATCAGCTACATCAGAAGCGAAGAGGTAGGTTCAAAAGAATTCAGAGAGATCGTTGGGGAGATCGCATCATTAATGTGTTATGAAGCAACAAGAGATCTGAAACTGGAGGATGTCAGGATAAAGACACCAATCTGCGAGATGGTGGGAAAACAATTAAGCGGTAAAAAGTTAGCAGTAGTGCCGATCTTAAGAGCCGGACTTGGAATGGTTGATGGAATGCTGAATATGATCCCGTCTGCTAAGGTCGGACATATCGGTCTTTACAGAGATCCGGAGACATATGAACCGGTAGAATACTACTGCAAACTTCCGTCAGACTGTGACGAAAGAGAAGTATTTGTCGTAGATCCGATGCTTGCAACAGGCGGGTCCTGTGTGGCAGCACTTCAGATGCTGAAAGATAAAGGTGTAAAACATATGCGTTTTATGTGTATCATTGCAGCTCCGGAAGGTGTAAAACGTCTGCAGGAAGCACATCCGGATGTAGATATCTATATCGGTGCACTTGATGATCATCTGAATGAGCATAAATATATTGTTCCGGGACTGGGAGATGCAGGAGACCGTATTTTTGGGACAAAATAGTGGCGAGGTGACGTATATGGGAGATAAAAGAACAGATTATATCAGCTGGGATGAGTATTTTATGGGCGTTGCAAAGCTTTCCGGAATGCGTTCCAAAGATCCGAATACACAGGTAGGATGCTGTATCGTCAGTCAGGATAACAAGATCCTGTCAATGGGATATAACGGACTTCCGACAGGATGCTCGGATGATGTATTTCCATGGGCGCGGGAAGGAGAAGATCCTTTAGAGACAAAATATGTATACACGGTTCACAGTGAGCTGAATGCGATTCTGAATTACCGTGGAGGAAGTCTGGAAGGGGCAAAATTGTATGTCTCTCTGTTCCCGTGTAACGAATGTGCGAAAGCGATCATACAAAGCGGGATCAAAGAGGTTATCTATGACAGCAACAAGTATGAAGGTACAGCAGCTGTAATGGCTTCCATGAAGATGTTCGATTCTGCCGGCGTGAATTATCATAAATACCATCGGACAGAACGGGAAATCAAGATTTCGTTATAAAATAAAAAGCAGATCAGAGATCATGAGACAGGTTTGAAAAAAGAAAAAGTTTTCAAGCCTGTTTTTTTAGATGCTTTTTGATAATTATGAAAGGTATAAGACAGATACAGATCATCATATAATAAAAAAACAGAGTAATAAAAAAGAGAAAAATATGAAAAAAAAGGGAACAAAAATCATTGTAAATTTTCTGATTCGTGGAATTGTTGGGTTCGCGATCATATTTTTTGTAAACGAATTTCTTGACGGACAGGGAATTTCTGCCTGTGTCGGGATGAATCCGATCACTTTTTTGACATCCGGATCCTTTGGATTTCCTGGGGTTGCTCTACTTTACGGTATAACTTTTTATCAAATTATGTAAACATTGCACAAAGATTGAAAACTTTTAAAAAGGGCATAGACAAATACAAATCATCCAGTATATAATCAGCCTACAAGTTACGAAGTAGCTTGCATCTGATTTGTAGTTCTAATTGTTAGATTCAAAAAATTCAAGAAGTATTCAATGCCGTATCGGCAAACGTTTCAGATTTTGTGTAAACGTGTTGAAGGAGGGATAGTATGTGGTAAGCAGAAATCTGGTGATTTGTGACCAGGAAGTGAGATACGCTGCGGCCCTTGCGGAAGTTTTTATGAAAGCGAAGGAGCTGGCACTTGGCGTACAGGTATGTAACAGTGTTGAGCAGACTGTAAAACTGCAGGAGGAATCACCGGTTGATATCCTGTTGATCGGAAGCAGTTATCCGGTAGAAGACAGGAAGAAGATAAAGGCCGGGAATGTGTTCGTTCTGGCACAGTCGGAAAATGCAGCACATGAGACAAATGAGAAACTTATCAATAAGTACCAGTCCGGAGAGGCCATTATGGGAGCGGTGATCGAACAGTGTACGCAGTCCGGGGAACCGGAAAGATTTTTCCTTAGGACAGCGAAAAAGCAGAATGTCAGGATCATCGGAATCTTTTCCCCGGTGCACCGGAGTAAGAAGACCGGGTATGCATTAAAGCTGGGAAAAGAACTGGCAAGGACGTACAATGTATTGTACCTGAATCTTGAAGTATATGGAGGGATCGGGGGACATTTTCCGGATGCCGGACAGACGGTAGCGGATGCACTTTATTATTCCAGACAGGAGAAGAAACACTTAAGAGCAGCTCTGGCAGGTATGGTAAAACATATGGGACCGCTTGACTATCTTCTGCCTATGCGGATGTCGGAAGATCTGAAGGCAGTGGAGATCGAAGAGTGGACAGGGTTTGTGGAACAGATTGCAGAACAGAGCATATATGAAGTCCTGATACTGGATATCGATGAAGGGATCCGTGGAGTATATGAGCTCTTGAGGATGTGTACGGAGATACATGTGGCAGTCATAAAAGAGGAGGTGGCGCAGGCAAAATTATTCCAGTTTGAAGAAGAATTACATCTGATGGGTTATGACGATGTAAAGCAGAAGATGGTAAAAAAAGAGCTGGAAGGATGAGGAAAATGATAGAAGCAGAGCAGCTCCATGCAAGGATATTATCCAGACTGGATATGACAAGGGACATGGAGGACGAAGAACTGACAGAGTTGATCTATGAAGTACTTCAGGAAGCTTCGCAGGAAGAATATCTGCCGTTGGATCAGAAAACAATGCTTGGAAAGGAACTTTTCAATGCATTCCGGAAATTGGATCTGCTGCAGGAATTTCTGGAAGACGAACAGATCACAGAGATCATGATCAACGGGACGCAGAATATATTTATTGAAAAAGCAGGAAGGATCATCCAGTCAGACAAAAGATTCTTATCCAGAGATAAACTGGAGGATGTGATCCAGCAGATCGTGGCAGGATCCAACAGACTGGTAAATGAGGCATCGCCGATTGCAGATGCCAGACTGGCAGACGGATCGAGAGTCAATGTCGTACTTCCGCCGGTCGCAATAAATGGGCCGATCGTTACAATTCGAAAATTTGCAAAAGAAGCAATTACAATGAAAAAACTGATGGAATGGCAGTCAATCAATTCAGAAGTATCAGGTTTTCTGGCTTTATTAGTAGCCGCCGGATACAATATATTCATCAGTGGTGGAACCGGATCCGGGAAAACCACTTTCTTGAATGCACTATCGCAATATATACCCAAAAATGAACGCATCATAACGATCGAAGACAACGCAGAACTTCAGATTCAAAATGTAA
>ERZ773169.1014-NODE-1014-length-27978-cov-40.972388_pt1 | contig 27978 bp, 21 predicted proteins | sample MGYA00580536_ERZ773169 | MGnify/ENA primary metagenome ERZ773169 (study PRJEB29015, sample SAMEA2737814) | human gut metagenome | biome: human gut; feature: human-associated habitat; material: faeces | place: China | collected 2012 ... | reverse complement strand
TTCCCATCTGTTTTGCAACTTCTTCTGCAAAGTTTTCTTCTTTCTTTTCGATACCATCGCCTGTCTCGTAACGTACGAAACCTTTGACTGTAATCTTAGCGCCGTTTTCTTTAGCAACCCGCTCTACGTATTTAGCTACAGACTGTTTTCCGTCTTCAGCTTTAACGTATGTCTGGTCAAGAAGGCAGATTTCTTTAAGTTCTTTTTTGATACGTCCTGTGATTATTCCTTCGATAACCTTAGCCGGTTTCTGGGATTCTTTCGGATCGTTCTGGATCTGAGCCATAAGGATTTCTTTCTCATACTCAATGTATTCTGCGCTTACTTCGCTGTCACTTGTGTACTGTGGTTTCAGAGCTGCAATCTGCATTGCTACGTTCTTAGCCATTTCTTTAACAGCATCGTTAACTACGTCTGTTTCAACATCTACAAGAACACCGATCTTACCGCCCATATGTGTGGCCAACATTGGGGTCTGACACCATGAAATATCGCAGAACTTTTAGGACTCGTTTACTCATTTTATAGGTACTTCATAGGATCTGACCCTAGAATTCCATATCCGTCCATTAAACATAAACAGAAATGAGTTTGAGGTGACCGCCCGTGGAAGCACTTTCCATCTGCTAGTAGGAAAACATGCATATGGAAAGTATCTGTGTATTCCCAACTGGGGGATCGGCACAGAAATATCGTCCCTGTCGGACTGCTTCTGGAACAGGGAACGCCTTGAACAAGACTATCCGGAGCTGTCAAAGGTGGACATCATCAGTATTGTAAAAGCACTTGAAGCACTCAGCTCATATGTAACATTGTAAATGAAACAGATAATCCGGCAGGAAATCTGCCGGATTGCACAAAAATGCCAATGACACAAAACTTAGCAGATCTGTGACATGGGAGCAAATCTGATTAGCGACAAACTGAGAAATCAGCAACATTTATGCTTCTTTTATAGATCTTTTAGCTCTGCTTTATCCTTTTTAGTTGTACTTCATAGGGTCAGACTCTGGAAACTTATTTCATGGGGCTGCCCCCGATATTTCAATTCATTATCAGAGAAGCTTCTATTCCCACAGCAGTTTACAGTCCGCCACATCCACAAGGCTGTCCATAAACACCTCATGCAGACGCTCTGCCACCTGTTCCTTCGTCACGCCTTTCTTCAGCACGACCTGTAAGAATCCACCGCCGCCTGCTCCGCAAACCAGCCGGCCATCGATCAGCTCCCCGATACTGCTGAAGATCTGCTCGATCAACGTGTTGCTGCTTCCGGCATCCACCTTCTTGCTCAGCTCCCAGTGATAATCCAACAGTTTCGCAAAGCCGTCCACGTTGCCGCGCTCCAGTTCAAACCGCATCAGCGCCGCCACCTTCTGGATCTCCTCTAGCGCGAACACACTGTCCGGCTCATTGCCGGCATACCGTCCGATCACGTCACGGAGCAGGTTTCTTGCCAGCCTGCGCTGACCGGTGTAGATCAGGCAGAAACGCTCGTCCAGTTCCTTCCTTGCTTCCTCCGGGATCTCCACATGTACCACCTTCAGCTTCTGGTCGATCCCCGGCATGGAAGTGATGTACTTCAGCCCCGGTGTGACACCTCCCGCCTGATCCTGCCAGCCGCCTCCGGTGGACATGATCTGCTCCATGGCCAGTACATGGGAATACAGGTCTTCCTCTGTATATCCGATCCCCATGAACTCAAACACTGCCTTCACACAGGCAGCGGAAAGTATCGATGAGGTCCCAAGGCCGGAACCCTTCGGCACGTTTGTCACTTCTGAATGCATCACAAAGCCGCCGCCCAGACGCTCCAGCACCTCTTCCAGGCTGTGCCCTTCCATCGGGATGATGCCGCAGGCAAGCAGACATGCCTTCTGCAGGGCAAAGGGATCAAACGGATCCCCGGTGCGCTGCAGCTCACCGATCTCCTCAAACTCCCCGTGTACATCCATGTCACGGCTGTCAAAGACCACCTTCGGCTCATCGATGCGTTCCAGCTTCACCACCACCGGCCTCTCATTGTTCAACAGAATCGCCGCATTCAGCACCGTGCCGCCATGCTCATTGCAGTACGGTGGGGTATCGCTCCATCCGCCGCCCCAGTTCACACGCAGCGGCAGTTCCACGGTATGGGTATCCTTCACAATGTGTGCCGTTTCATTGTAGCTGAGACTGCGTACCGTAGCCTCCAGCACTTCGGACTGGATGGTCCCAAAGCACTTCTGCACCTCGTTCTCATCCTCCAGCACCACACCAAGGTAATAATGCAGGCGGAGCTTCTCACTGAAATCTGCCCTTGCAAGGCGTTTTTCCAGCCAGTGTCTCTGGATCTTCGTCAGTGCCTTGCGCTTCGGGAGCGTCTGTGCCGGCACCTGTCCGCGGATCGCCTTTGCCAGTTCATCCATCATCACCAGGTCTGCCATGCGGCGGTCCCATGCAATGATGGCATCCGGGTCAGCCGCATTGAAACCGGAACACAGCGACTTGCGCGGACTCTCTTTCCAGTCCTCCGGCCTGCCTTCCCCGGTCACGAGCGCATACAGGTTCAGCGCCGCCGCTGCCGCTTCCCTCACGGTGTCCTTCTCCGGATAAAGTTCTGCCGTCCAGAGGGTATGGTTTCCGCCATCCCAGAGATCCGTGCCGAGCTTTCCTGCCACCTCATCCAGATCCCTGCCAAACAGCCGGTTCTCCTTCGGATTATCCTGCACGCCAAAGATGCGCACGACAAACTTCCCGTCACGCTGTTTCAGCCCATGCAGGACCACCCCGTCCGGGACCACCTCATCGTGGAGGTCCACAAAGGAAAGGACACAGTTGTTCCCCACCTTTGCACGGCTGTGGACATAGGATACCTCCAGATAGCAGTCCTTCCCAATGGAAGCCCGGCTGCTCAGCACGCTGTTATACCCGGCCGTGCTGCCGCTGATGCTGCTTGCTACCCGGCTACTCCAGCCAAGGCCGACATACTCCTCCACGCCGCCGCACATCAGTGCCAGGATCTCCTTTGTGGTGCCAAAGTGGATAAACTTCGCCGGAGCCAGACGCAGCAGCTTCATCCGGTAAGGACGGAGCACCTTCCACACCTGTTCCCTCGCTTCTGTCAGCTCTTCACAGAACTCCCCTTCCGGCTTCTCCAGATAAAACTGCTCCAGCGTAGAGTCCTCCGCTAACGGATAGAGAAAATCCGCATACAGGGACAGACGCACCGTCCCGTTGACATACCGGTCATACCCTTCCTCTGTCCCGATCAGGGAATACAGCGAATCCATCATGGCGGTACTGAAGATCAGCGCACCGGTGTCAATGTCCACACAGCCGGCCTCATTCACCGCACCGGCCTTTCGCAGTTCCTCCTCCGGCTTCTTCTGGAGACAGCATCTCACGTTGCCATCTTCCCCGTTCACATATACGCCATGGTTCTTTCCGACTTCCACACGCTCCTTAAAAGAAATTGCTGCCGCACCGACATTATTGTAGTCGATCTGCAGCGGATTAAACAGAAGCAGCACATCCCCGGACAGCAGCACCATCCCCTCACGGATCCGGGACGGGACCGAACTCATGCAGATCATGAATTCATCAAAAAGCGTAGAGCTGCGTCCATCCGGCAGCTGGTGTGGCACCGGTGAGAACAGTTTCCCCAGCGCGGAATACTGCGGCACACGCTTGCTGTCACCACCTGAGTGGATGACCAGAACGCGCAGCTTCCGAAAGTCCCCCTCCTGCTCATGGAGATACTTTAACACCTCCAGCGTCGCACCGCCGGAACCCACACGCTCGCCATCCCGGTCCGGGACCGCTGCAAACCTTGTCCCTGCCGGAAGATACTCCTTGCGCTCCTCGATCTGCCTGCGGAATCCTTCTGCCTGCCGGTCATTGGATGCCGTCAGGATCACATAATCCCAGCTGGGGAAATTTTTCAGTTTCACGGAACGGTTGTAATCATCCCAGCAGTCCTGATAGGCCTGTGACAAAAACATTGAATATAAACTCTTCATATTTCCTTCTCTCCTCTTTTTTCAGATTTTCCGGCCATCCTGCCGGTTTCTGTGTCTTTCCCTTTCTTTCTCCTGTCTCAGCGCCCTGCCTCGCCCCACTTCTCACGGAACTCCGACGGTGTGATGCCCTCGACCTGTCTGAAGATGCGGCTGAAATAATGCGGTGCGCCAAGACCGCACCGGTAGCCGATATCTTCCAGCTTCTTATCCGTAAAGCGCAGCATCTGCTTGGCCTTTGTGATACGGAGGTTCCGGACATAAGTATGGATACTGACCCCGAACTGCTCCTTGAACACACGGGAAAGATGGAACTTGCTGATAAAAAAACGGTCTGCCAGCTCATCCAGCACGATCTTCTCCGTATAGTGCGCTTCCAGGTAGTTCCGGACCGGCAACAGGTTCTGCTTTTTCCGTGCCCTGTCCGGATGCTCTGCCGGGTGCCACGACTCGTTCATGAGCAGTACCAGCAGTTCATTTAATCCGCTGTTGATCCGCATATCCCGGATATAGTCATCTGAAGCTGCAAGATCAAACAGCGACTGGTGAAGTGACTGGAAACCGGTAAAGTTATCCGGTCGGAATACCGGCCGTCCTCCGCGCTCCTGGTATTTCTGATAAACCGTCTGCATGGTCGCACCGGAAAAATGGATCCATGACAGTGACCACAGGTCTGTATTGGTACTGTGCGAGTATGGCAGCTGACAGTCAATGAACACGCAGTCCCCCTTGCCCAGCTTATGCCGCTTTCCCTGATATTCCAGTTCACCAGAACCGGAATCAACACAGAAAAACAGGTATGACGACAGACGGGTGCGGGAGGAAGTATGCGGTTTCTTTGCCTGCAGGCTTCCGATCTCCTGCAGGTATAAAAGGGCAGTCTTTGCAAAAGATGTCGGGGTGTAAAGAACGCGGTCTGAAAAAACAATGGGGGAATCATCCTGAGAATCATGTAAAAATAAGTCCTTCATAGCCCACATACCTCCCCTTTTAGCTTTTTCTGTCATATTTTTTTGCACACGCCGCCCCGGAGAAGAAACGGATACAGATAGTTTCGCTCTAAACGATATACTTCTAAAAAAGCACAGTGATTTTCTCGCCGTGCCTCAATGTCACCACTGTTTCCGATATTCTCTTGGACTGCTGCCTTCCACTTTTCGGAACATCCGGCTGAAATAGTTTTCATCTCCTATGTCGACCGCAGCACCAACTTCATCCACAGTCATATCTGTGAAGCGAAACAGCTGCTTGACTCTGATGATCCACCTTGAAATCAGATAGTTATTAACCGTCGTTCCATAAGTCTCCTTGAAGATTTTGGACAGCATTAACACACAGGGTATAAGCGATTCCACATTACCGGACAGACGTTTTCCCATCTGCCGGATTTGCGATGTTACCGCACAGGAATATTCATTCGTCACTACGCCTTATTTTGAGTCACTTACCCACTTTCACGACAAAATATCACTTCACGTACTCTTCAGCACTCTTCCGAATTTCTGCTTCTACAGTTTCAGCAGCTTCTTTATTCTCTGCACTGACAGAGATATATGTCTTGAGCTTTGGCTCGGTACCGGAAGGACGTACCACGATGGAGCAGTTGTCTTCCAAAAGGAACTTGAGCACATCAGACTTCGGCAGGCCATCCAGACCTGGTGCATAGTCCAGCAACTTAATGACCTTCTTACCGCCGAACTCCTTGATCTCACCACGGAATGCCTGCATAATGTTTTGCATCTTGGCAAAACCAGCACTGCCATCGAACTCATAGCTGTGCAGCGTGTTCAAGCAGTAGCCGTAGGTCTTGTACAGTTCGTCCAGCTTGTCCAACAGGCTGATGCCCTGAGTTGCATAGTAGCTGAACATCTCGCAGATCATATAGGCACCGTCCACGCCATCCTTATCACGGACGTAGGAACCGGTCAGGTAACCATAGCTTTCCTCAAAGCCGAACACATAGCTGTCCGCCATGCCCTGCTTTTCCAGCTTACCGATCTGCTCGCCGATGAACTTGAAGCCAGTCAAAACATTGATGGTTCTCAATCCATAATGGCTTGCAATCTGCTCGCCCATGTCCATCGTCACGATTGTCTTGACCATGACTGGATCGGCAGGCATCTTTCCGTGCTTGACGCGTTGGCTGCAAATATAATCCAGCAACAGCATACCCGTCTGATTGCCGGTCAACAGCTCATACTCGCCTGTCTTGTTCTTGACCGCGATACCCACACGGTCACAGTCGGGATCAGTAGCCAACAGCAGGTCGGCATTGCACTTCTTGGCATACTCCATCCCCAGCGACATGGCTTCCTTAATCTCCGGATTAGGATACGGGCAAGTCGGAAAGTTACCATCCGGCTGCTCCTGCTCCTTGACCACAGTAACGTTCGTGTAACCCATGTCTTTTAAGGTGCGGATAACAGGCTTCAGGCCGGTGCCGTTCAATGGACTATACACGACAGCCACATCCTTATTGACTTTTTCGCCAAACAGAACAGACTGACTCTTGATCTGCTCAATAAATGCGGTATAGACCTCATCCGGGATGTACTGGATGCTGCTCTCTGCCACGCCTGTTTCAAAATTGCTGGTCTTGACGTCGGCAAAGATGTCCAGCTTCTCGATCTCTGCCAGAATTTCAGTAGCGGCCTCGGTGGTAATCTGGCAGCCATCCGCGCCATAGACCTTATAGCCGTTGTACTTGCTGGGATTGTGGGACGCCGTCACCATTACACCGGCAGAGGTATGCAGATAGCGGGTCGCAAAGGACACGGTAGGAACAGGCATCAGTACAGGCCAAATGTTGACCTTGACGCCATTGGCTGCAAACACTCCAGCAGCCACCTTTGCAAATACATCGCTCTTGATGCGGCTGTCGTAACCGATAGCCACAGACGGATCTGCAAAGTTCTTTTTCAGATAGTCGGCCAATCCCTGAGAAGCCTTTGCCACAGTGTAAACATTCATGCGATTAGTGCCTGCACCGATCACACCACGCAGACCACCCGTACCAAAAGCAAGGTCACGGTAAAAAGCATCTTCAATTTTTGTATCATCCAGCGTTTTCAGTTCTGCCACCACATCAGCATCTGCGATGGCCTTCGTCAGCCAACGCGTGTATTCTTTTTTAATATCCATACTTTATTCCCTCATTATACTCCAAGTTTTCGTGCTACCCAAAGGATACCATGTGCAGAGCTATTACAGCAAATTTCATTATTCATTACCATTTCAATTGCTCGTTTTAACGGCATAATAATTATCTCTATATCTTCTGTAGCATCAAGATGTTGCTTGCTGACCTTACGACAGTGGTTTGCAAAATATATATGCATATAATTTGTGAGTTTTGCAGAACTTTCCACTGTCTTTCCAATGAATTGCCATTCATCTGAGATATATCCGGTTTCTTCAAGCAATTCTCTTTTCGCGACTGTCAAACCATCTTCACCCTTCTCAAAGCCGCCAGCTGGAACTTCTATCAAATCTCTCTCATAGCAATACCTGTATTCCTTCTTAAGGATTATATTTTCATTATCATCCAAAGCAACAATTGCCGCGGCTTCATTGATTGTGATAGCATAAAAATCTTCTATATGCTGTCCATTTGGAAGCTCGACTGCATCCTTTCGTACTTTAACCCAACGGGTATCCACTAATTTCTTCGAACTCGTTGTTTTCCACTTATCCATATGCCTACCCTCTCACATCAAGAAATCAAGTCTGTCCGTGAATAGCGAGTATTACTGATTCCGCTGGAACAAAGATGCAATCTCTCTTACAGAAAGTAATACTGCTATCATCGAAAAAAATCATACCACATCCATTGACGCAGAGCAACACCCGGGCTGCACCGACAGATTTTTCTTTGCATCGACGAATTTGATAAGGATCGGCAGAGCATTTTCGCCCTTATGACGTTTACCCAAATACTCCGGATGCGTTCTCAGTACCTCTGTCAGTTCCTGTCCATCGAAGGCGCCACCCACCACATAGCTGAAGCCTTCAGGATGCGTAGAGCACTCCCAGGTTTCTGCCAGTGGGGTCATGTCTATGTTCTTTTCAAATTTATCGTTCAATCGACTTCCGCCCCAAAGATAATCTTTACCAGATGGTCGAAGCAAAAGAGGCATCTTTTTATTACTCATCAAAAGCCCTTTCATTTTTAATATTCTAATTCAAATTTTTTTTATCGCAGACATCAATATCTTTACCCAACTGTACTTCAACCAGTTTCAGTTCGGTCTCAGCGACCACTGTGTGGCGACAGCCAGCAGCCATCGTGATAACATCGCCTGCTTTCACATTCTGTTCCATACCGTCCACAATAGTCTTACCCTTGCCGGAAATGACCGTCCAAACCTCATCGCGGTGCTGATGGCTGTGATAATTCATCTGATGGCCTGCATTCAATGTTACCTTGATGGTCATGGATTCCTTGTCGATATCAATGACTTTAAAGCTGCCCCAAGATTTCTCAGCAAACATCACTCTGTGGTCGAGTGTGTTGACATACGGCTTGATGTAGCTGGATTGCTCTTTGTCGGACACCAGAATACCCTCCGGACTTGCCGAAACAATGACATCCTTCAGACCCATGCAGAGAACCGGAACATCCAACTCGTTAACCACGTGGACATTTTCGCAAGTATCATTAAACATTGCCTCGCCGACTGCATGGCTGTCCATCGCTTCCGTCAGCGTGTTCCAGGTACCAAGATCTTTCCAGGTACCTGCAAAGCGCATAACTTCGATTTCCGGCTCGTGTTCGACCACAGCATAGTCAAAACTAATCTTGTTCAGTGTATCATACTTATTAAACAGATCATCGTAATCTACAAAGTTGATGAGTTCATGCGCACGATTCAGCACATAACCCAGTTTGAAAGCAAACACGCCGCCATTCCAGAGTGCGCCTTTGGCAATGTAATCTTTTGCGACTTCTTGGGTCGGCTTTTCCTTGAACATAGAAACCTTGCTGACCTGCTCTTTGCCGATAGGAATGATATAGCCATACTTCTCGCTGGGATAGGTCGGCTCAATACCCATCAGCACCAGATTCGCACTGCTGACTGTAGCACGATCACCCAGTACTTTCAGAGCTTCAAAGTAATCATTTTCCACATAAGGGTCCACCGGGCAAACAACAACAGACTCTTCCTCACCTACGCCCTGCACATCCTTTAGATAAGCTGATGCCAGTGCAATGGCTGGGAAGGTATCCCGACGGCAAGGCTCAACGCTGATGCCGACTTCCTCGCCCAGCTGATTATGGATAGCAGATACCTGCGACTTGGAAGTCGCAATGGTCACAGTTGCATCGGTGTCAACGGCCTTGATCTGACGGTATACACGCTGCACCATAGATTCAAGTTCACCATCTTCCCGATGGAATATCTTGATAAACTGCTTAGAACGGATATCGTTGGAAAGCGGCCACAGACGCTGGCCAGAACCACCGGATAATAAAACAAGATTCATAAATATAACTCCTTCACATATACACTTTGTCTACGTAAAAGCCGCATCCATATTTCTACAGATGCGGCTTAAATATAGTTTATCGTTCTGCGCGCATCGGATTATTCAGGAAGTCCTCATAAGACAGGCACAGTCCATCTTCCAATTCTGTCTTGTAAGTCCAACCGAGATTCGTTCTCCAACCATCCCACGATGACCCGCAACGTAAATTTTCGCATTCTTTTTCATCATTAAAATTTGTCTTCTTTCTTACAGAATAGACTTGATTGCCTTCTCACACTTTGCGCACTCACGGTAACAGGGGACAACGGATTCTTTATGGGGTCTGACCCCACTGTGGTCTTTCTCATTTCCACACTGTTGTCAACTATCGGTCAGCTATTTACTTCAAGCTGTCTATCACCCGCCACGCAGAGGCTGTTGACTTGGATGACTACCGCACAAGTAGTGCGGCGTATTTATAAAACTTTTAGATTTTCTTTATGAAAAATTTCCGGTGCCTGACCCCAATGTTGGGCAGCCAGGTCAGAAGCCTGATGAAAGGCAAGCCTTTCACATGATGCTCGACCATTTTAGTCCGGACAATCCGCAGAAATATATTGTAACCGCTGATCGTGGTTATGAATCTTACGATCTGTTATTCCATTGTGAACTCAAGAATCTAAATTATGTTTTTCGTGTAAAAGCGCCCTCTTCTTCTAAAAGTCTGCTTTCCTATTACGCTGCGGAACTTCCTGACGACCTTGAAGAATTCGATGTTACGATGAAACGTTATTTCACTGACAAAGCTACAAATGTTATGAAAGATCAGTCGGATGTGTACCGATATATTAATCCGAGTAAAAACACACCTCATTTTTATGAGCTTCTTGACAGAGATAAGAGACATCTTTATTTCATGCAGTTTCGTGTCGTAAAAATAAAAACTGCAGAAAATACATATGAGTATCTCATCACAAATCTGCCCCACAGCTTTACTATGGAAGACATCAAGGAATGCTATCACTGGAGATGGGGCATTGAAATTTCTTTCCGTTATCTTAAGCATGCAAATGGGCTTTTGTACTTCCACAGTAAAAAAACCGAATTCCTAAAACAGGAAATCTATGCAAATCTGACACTCTATAATTTCGGAATCTTCATTGCTAACGAAGCAGCTGAAGAAAACAAGAAAAAAGAACGGAAGAATGATAACAAATATCTTTACGAAATCGACATTTCTTCTGCTCTGAAAACAGCAAGAAAGTTCTTTATTCGCAGGGACTCCGATAAACCTATTGATATCATTAAGTTGATGTTGAAATACGTCCATGCTGTAAAAGAAAAATTCCGACAATTTGACCGGCCCCTCCATGGAATCAGTGCGATTCATTTCGGATATCGATAGCCTTAGGCTCTACCACTGAAGATTGTCATTTTTGACAGATGAACAGCATCTGTCTTATCAGCATGCCCTTTTTTCTGAATCTGTATTTCCAAGCACCAAAATATCCTCTTGCACATGTTTCAATGCAAATTTGAACAAAACCTCGAACACCTAGCTTAATGGCATTGCCTTCTATTATTAATTTTGTCTGCCATATTATACACACAAGTGTATATTGTAATTAATGGCTGTGCACCTTTATTCATGAAGCCCTCCACTGCGCAACGTTTCTTTCTTCTCTAGCTTATTAAGTGTGTAATAAAAATAAATAAATTGATAGACAGCACCTATACTAACCAATATTAATGTTGCAAAACGCACACCGACTATACCAAGCCCACCATCTGTAGCAAGGTATATCGATAGCGGAATATTTACGATACCTTGAAATATCCCTAACAGCATTACGCCATTTACAGCTCCAAGTCCGTTAATTATTGGACTAGATACTCCACAAAAGGAATAGATGCAATAATATATGCACATAACACCGATCAATTCATTGGAAAATTCTATCGTTTTTCCAAGCCACGCATTAACAACCGGTCTAAAAATAAATGCCACTGCAATACACCCACAGGAGAAAAAGAGCGCTAGAATATTCAAATTTCTGAAATATTTCCTAATCCCATCAAAATTATGGGAAGCTAATTCTGCCGTTGTTTTTGACCAATACGGAATTAAAAAAGCAGCAAATACACTGTACCCAATATTAAAAACTTTATCAACAAGGCTAAATGGCGTCACTTGGGCTGCTCCAAAGTACTTTGATACGATAATATTATCAGTTGTATATAAAACGACAAAGGCAATCTGCGCAATAAAAAATTTCAAACCAAGTTGGTTGATATCTTTTACCATTTTCTTATCAAAGCATTTGAACGAAGGTCGAAGATATTTTTTATTTCTAAGTAAATTAAAGGTTGTTGACATGTATACAAGTAATGAGCTAGCACCAAAGGTAATCGCCAGTAGAACTAGATTTCCTGAGCTTATTCTCTGCAACACGTAAACAGATATAATGTTAATTAGTTGTACAAACACCGATTGTAAACTCACCAATTCCGATTTTTGCAAAGCATACAACAACGTATTACATAGCGCAAGAACAAAATTCACACAAATAAAAACAAAACTGATTAACAGTGTAATATTTATATCTATATCTGTATTAAATAAAGTATTCCAGTTAACCAGTTTTACTGAAATCAGAAGGATTGCTAATACGAATAAAGAAATTCCAGTGAGGCAAATATATGCGGTAGAAACAGTACGTTTTGCGCGTTCATAATTTTTCTCTGTAAGCGATACAGTAAGGATATTCCTAAGACCATTACCGATCCCTATATCACAGTAATTGACCCAACTGATTACTGAAAGAATCGTTGCCCATACGCCATATTTTTCGTCTCCAAGATATGCCAGAAGCGCAGGCGTATATAATAAACTTAAAACCATACTGATTGGCTTAATAAAGACACTTCGTAGAGCACTTTTTTCAGTTGCTCCAATTTTTATTTTATGTTTCATAAAAGTGCACTCCTCTCAAGAATCACAAGGCACAACTTATTATACCTCCTTTAATTTATGTGCAGGATTTCCTGCCCAAATTTCATTAGATGGAACATTGGTAGTAACAACACTTCCAGCACCAATAACGCTATTTGGGCCAATTGTTACACCTTTCAAAATAATTGTATCTGTTTCTATAAAAACATTATCTTCAATTTTCACAGGTGCTGTCTTGATACAATCTAAAATACCTTTTTTGCGATCATTGGCAGATATCGGATGAAAGTCTGTATCAAAAATTCTGACACCTGAGCCAAGCAACACGTTACTTCCTATACACACTGTGGATGCACTCGTAATAGCTTTCTGGATAATTCTTTTGTAACCATAATCTTGTGCAGTATGTTTGAGCAATGTCACCCATGTTAGACGTTTCACATATTCCACAATAAAATATCCGATTTTACTTTGATGCACTTCTGTTAGCCCTGTATGTATGCCACGTTTCTAGCCTATGAGAAAAGACAATTTTTTCTTCCTTGTACCATCTCCATGTGACTAGTAATAATTTCCCAATGTGTGTTTGCTTAACGCGTTCTTTTATATTCATGATGCACATAAGATGTCCTATTACTCTATGACACCTTCTCCTTCAATCTCTTGATATATCTCCACTAATCGTTGATTGTTTGTTTCCGGATCATGCGTAATCAACGCTTTCCGTCTGCCGGCTTGAGCCATATCCAAAATTTGCTCATTTCCTTCAAATACCTTTTTGAGATAATATGCCAACTTATAGGTTTCATTAAAAGGATACACATAACCCTCTATGTCACGTGTCATCATATCTTGCACTCCACCGACATCGGAAGCTATACAGGGAACTCCAAGAAGCATAGCCTCACCAAGCGAATTGGGTGAGTTTTCAATTGCAGACGGACAAACAAACACATTACTTTCCAACATCAACTTTTTCATTTCCGAAGCATTTATCATGCCTACAAATTTAAAATGATCATCCAACCCATATTTGCGAATTAACTTTCTTACATAATTTCCATACGTATTACCTCTAATACAGTTACCGTGAAACACATCGATTCCACCAACTACCACTTGTATTTGAGGAAAAATATCTGCAATCATAGCCACCGCTTCCACTACCTTGTGTAGTCCCTTAATCGGATATGATGACTGACTGATTGCGATTTGATATCGATTACAGGCATTGGGATTCCATTGCCCTGTATAAAATTCGTCTCTTAATGTTTCATTACAAAAATGATATTGGGTCTCTGGTGCAATTAATTCTGTCACAGCCCTATCCCAGCTTGTTCTTCCAATTATATGTTTCGCTTTTTTCAAAGCTACACATTCGTGATTACCTCTCTGTCTAAAACTTTTTTTTATATTACGTAATGAAGCATGGCCTTTCAACTCATTTAGAGTCTTTGACCAAATCACGTGTGCTGGTAAATCAGCGTCAAAATGCAAAAAATACTTCGATACTAAACCTTGTATTGAAACCACAACTTTGTCACCAAAACCACAATCTATACAAATGTCAAGAAAAGCATCCGTATACACAAACTCCGTTCCAAAAAAATGAATAATATCCGGCTGACTTTCTCTTAAAATATCCGAAAAAGTTTTATACGCAACCGAAGTATTCGGCATACTTTCATTTGCCTCTTTTCTGGTCATTGGTATTGCATAGTACTTTAAATTGTCTCGTGCTCCCGTCTGAACACAACTGATTTCATAATCCGAATAACAGTAGATCAGCTGTATGTCCGGGTTTCTTAACAGATTTTTTGATAATCCCTCTAGCCATCCTCCCAAACAAACCGCAGTTGTTTTGTTCTGCATTTCTGCGATAGCAGGTAAACTGCCATTACACATCCATAATATCTTCATAGCTAATCTCCTCCAAAACGCCACACTGCGCTTCTATATTTTTCTAACAAATCTTGCGGGATTACCTGCCCACACTTCATTTTCCGGAATGTTTGCCGAAACAACTGAACCTGCACCAACTACTGAATTCCGGCCTATACAGCTTCCTTTCAGAATAATACACTGGGCTCCTACAAATACATTTTCTTCTATGATGACTGGTTTTGATTTTGCTTCCTGAAAACATTCTCTTCTCTGAGGATCTATCGGGTGAAAATCTGTATCGTAAATAACTGTTCCGGCGCCAATCATTGTCCTATTACCAATCGTAACACCTGTTTTGCATGTAATTGCCACATTAGAGAGACCGACATTATCACCAATGATAATATTGCCGCCCAATAATTGAAACTGTGTTTGCGTGCTACCACCAATTGGATTCGCCCAAGATGCTGAATTAATTTTTACATTTTTTCCCAATGCCATCGTTCCGGTTCTACCATATATTCCAATCAATCCTGCAGTTTCAAATCCTTCAGAATAGCAAAAACCGTTCATCTTAAATTTTAGACAGTTTATCAAATGCGTCATAGGCTGTACAGCCCATTTATATATTCGTGAAAACCACTTAGCTAAAATCATATTATCCTTCTTCAATTCGCAATTCCTTTCGTCATTGAGCAAAACTGATAAAGAAATCTGCCACCTTATTAATAACAGATTTCATGCTGCCAAAAATTTTTCCAATAATCAATTGGTCATAAACAACTTTCTCTACAAGATTTAAACTATCTGTGTCTCTTAACTTTTTTCAATACACTTATCGGATAGCTGATAGCCAAAAGACAAAATAAGTAACGACGGATAAAATATATCGGATTGCCCCAGTGTTGTATTAATATACATAAATAAAACCACACCAAACGTCACTATATTTTTTTTATTCTTAAATGTTGGAACAACAAAAAATGCTATCAATATCATCCATATCTGAATTCCTAACGCTGCCAAATCATACATCAAGGCAGTACCATCAGCTGACATTTTCCCAGCCAACGAAAATAAATTATTAATCGTGTCAAACCCACAACCAAACGGGTTTTTTAATATAGAAGCCGTTACAATGAAAACCGTACCTGCTCTTGCTAGTCCCGAATTTGCAAATTCTATTCCTTGTGAAGTAAATATGATCTTTGAACTGATAACTTGACCAATAAAACTACTATTCTGATTAATAAAGAAATCTCCCATGAGTATTACTACAGCAGTGACGATATAGCCAACAATTTTATAACTTTTTTTCCCTTTTTGTTTTGTCATCAGATATCCAACTATAATTGCACCCAATGAAAGATATCCTGTTGTTGACTGACAAGTTACAATCGCAATAATCAAAATCAACATGTATCTTTCTTGCTTCTTTGCGCCGCATTTCAACTGCTCCGGAAAAAACATTGTAAAATAAAGTGCGGTATTTAAAACCATCTGATATAATCCTGGTTCATTAAATATACCATTATTTCTAGTAAGCTCATTTCCTGTTCGCATCACATATAACAAAATGCCGTGATAATAAACCGGAGATAAAGTATAATTTGTATTTGTTGTATAGATTCTCCTACTAAAAGGCGAATAAGAAAAAAAAGTCAAATTTTCATATAGATTAGGCACAACAATAGTTATAAGCCAGCATATCACACTTACAAATGCAAAAAAAGCGACACTTTTAACAAATCTATTAACGAAATTCTCTCTATCATACATGAATGCTGTATATGCAATTGCAATACCCGAGAAAGCATTTAAAACATAGTTTATGCCAACTCCACCACTTATGCACCGAACAAATATAACATTTAAAAGAATAGTAAACACAAACAGTATCATTCTTCTGCTTCTGCACCTCTGCTTAAGTATCATCAAAATTAAACAGACAACTAAAATTAAATGCCTACTCAAGTCTCGCCCTATAAGAAATACTATCCCCGCATCATGCCATATTAACATCAAATATATAAGAATATATTGAACTATTACTTTTTTATTAATTGTTAGTGTCATTTTGAATACTTCCTATATCGAATACTATTCATATTTTTCTAAGTATCATTGATTTTGTGTGTGCATCCATCATAAGATATTATTGTTTTTGAAATATTCTTTTATTTTTTCAGCCCATACCCTATAGTCGAATTTATCATGCACACATTTTCTTGCGTTTTCTGACATTTTTTCTCTTTCTTCCTTAGATAGCCTTGTAGCCCTAATTATAGCCTCGCAACACTTATCTGATGTGTAACCATCAAATACAATACTGTCGACATCATTCGTCAAATAATATTTGGTATAATCTCCAACTCTGGATACAATCGGAATCACACCGTACGTCATAACCTCAGGAACTTTACTAGGAAAATTTGCCAAGGTCATTTGACAAGTTTTTCTTGCCAATAATAAAAAATCAGTGTTTTTGTATAAATTTATCAGTTCATCGTAATCCAACCATTCATGAATTATAAATCTACCCTTTAATGAAGCCTGAACCCTTTCCAAAATGGATTCACAAATTGTCTCTTTTTTCACTCCTGTAATATGAAACTCTAATATTTTGCGATTTTTTTCTGGTAATTGGCATAGCGCTTCTAACATATCATTTAGGTTGTCCTTAACCATACCATTTGCAGGGTAAACAATTTTAATCAACTCAGCGTGATCGTAATGCGCATTGTCATATTCTTGTGTATCGGCCATAATTGGCACAACAAAAGTTTTAATTTCCTTTTGATCATAATAATCTTGAATATAGTGACTAATTGGTAATACATAGTCCATTCGTGGGATGACACTGTTAATCGCATATTCATAATTAAGCCTGTAAATCAGTGATCTTTCCTTTAAATCAGCTTTTCCAAACAGCTCATCGACACACTGCATCGTAATAATTTGTTTTTTACTACAGTATTTTATAACCATTTGCAAAGCCAAGCCGTCAGGAATGTATCCTATTGCGATATCTCCTTTTTCAAGCCCAGCCTTCTTTATCCCTTCCACAAAATATTTTCCAAGTCCAAAGTTGTAATCAATATAGTGGCGAAACTTCCCGCTTTTTAATTCATAAGGACAAAACTTTAGTTTTTTATATGAATATTCATTTTCTTTTTCGTCATATTCACATTTTTCAATATCTCCCGGAGAAATAATTGTTACATCATATCCGATTTCCTTTAAGGCCAACCCCAGATATTGCGCATAATTCGCATTTGCAGACATATGCGGAAATCTGAAAAAGCCATATATGACCGCTTTCTTCATTTTCACACCTCAATCAACAGATTACACATAGAATCTTTATTGCTTATTTTCTTTGCCGGAACACCTGCCCATGTTGAGCTGTTTTCGAGAATATCTCTTACCACTACAGCATTTGCACCAAGAGCAACTTTATCCGCAATTTTTATATCACCGATGACACGTACCCCACTACCAATAAAACAATAGTCGCCAATTTCAGGTCCTTTATCTGCACCACCTGTTGCACCGATTGTTACTGACTCTTGGATCCTGCAAAAATCACCAATTTTAGATTTGGAATTTACCACTATTGTTCCATAATGAGCTATCGAAAGCCCTTTTCCAAACACATTAATAGGAATGGAAAATCCAAGTTTAACACTCATTCTATGAAAAATAAACTTTGTCATAGCTTTATTAATCAGTCCGAAATACCCTTTTGAACAGTTATTAGCATATTCTGCTTTTCTTAATGCTATCTCAAATCTCCATATCTCGTCTCTAAACAGTTTAGGTCTTTTACGCTGTATTCCCAAACTCTCTTTATCAGCTTTTAAATATTCTCTTAATTCTTTCTTGCTACTTATCATAAATATCACTCTCAATCTATTACCTTGTAATACTTGTTTACAACGTAGCTATTACCATAGTTATTTTGATTCAGAAAATCTATGATAACTGTTCTTTCTTCATTATTTTGATACATCCTTATTATACCGTCAGCTATAGCTTCACTCGATATCTCAACTATCATGCCTTCTTTTCCTGCAATGATTTGGTCATGAACAGTTGAATAGTTCGTAACCACGATAGGCTTCTTCATTATCTTTGCTTCATCAAGAACGATAGACTTTCCCTCAAATCTTGACGTTTGTACAACAATATCACACTGTTTAATATATGGATAAGGATTTTCTCTTATTCCTAAGAATTTGACAGAATCCTCCACCCTCATCTCTCTCGCCAATAATTTGAGTTCTTTCTCTTTCGGCCCTTCACCAATAATATTCCACTTAAAATTAACTCCTTTTTTTTTCAATATAGCAGCTGCAGCTACTGCCAAATCAAATCCTTTTTCTGGAACTAATCTTCCTATCGAAAGCAATCTTAAGGTATTGTCATTATTTTCATATGCATCATCAGCAACTTCTTCTGCTCTTTTTAAAATTACCCGTTCAGAAGTGATATTCTCAATTTTGATAATTTTTTCCTTCAGTGTTGGGAATTTAGCTCTCATAATATCAACGCACTCATCCGATATTGTTGCAATCCAGCGCATCTTTTTAAATACTCTTCTATCAAAAATAGTACTATATTTAAGCTTGCTATAATCACTGTGAAACCAACATATTTTTTTATCTGCAATCACTTTATCCGCAACATAATACGTTGCTTCACCTTCAAGATATGCAATAGCTACGTCATATTTTCTCTTTAAAACAGGTATAAAATGCCTATACACAGCATTCCAACGTATCTGCCTTCCTTTGTCCCAATGACAAGGTGAACATATTTTTCCAACTCCACTACCTACATATTTTATTATTTTAGGCGCAAGTCCAATTTTTTGTCCCATTGCAAATAGGTCCCGTGTTAATTTATCCGGCTCTATCACATTAACAAACTGTGGAATTTGCTTTAAAAAATCACCAGATTTCCTAAAGAGAAGCAAATCAATCTTATAGCGTTTCTCATCACATTCCGTCAAAAAATTCACCAAACTTCTTTCTGCCCCACCGCTCTTAAGGTCAGGCATTACAATCAATATCCTTTTCATCTTGCTCACCTATTTAATATCAATCTGTATGTTTTCATGATAAGTTCTATATGTTTTTCAAGAGAATATCTGTTTTTTACAATATTCATACTTTCTATTCCTAGTTCGTGCGCTGTATTCAAGCTAACCAACAATTCTGTAATTCCTTCTGCCATTTTCTTTGTATCCCCCGCTTCACAGCAGAAGCCATTCACTCCATCATGTACAATTTTGGGAATACCACCCACATTGGTGCTAACAATAGGAAGACCATATCCCATCGCATCTAATACAGACATCGGCATCCCTTCATTGTAGGATGGAAGAAAGAAAACATCTGATTTCCTCAACAGACGATCCTTTTCTTCTCCGCGAACCCAGCCTGGAAATACCACATGATCACCAACACCGTACTTATCTAATAGTTCTTTGACAGCCTGCTCATCCATCGGACTACCTGCTCCGCCAAGAACGAATTTAACATCCGGCACAACCTTAACAACTTCTGATACAACCGCCGGAATATCATAACAGCCTTTTCTTTTTCCAATCTCACCAAGGAAAAGCACAATATTATTTGGCTTTCTCTCAAGTCGATCACTTAATGCGTCCTCATGCAAAACGCTATAGTTCTCGATGATAGTAATCTTTTTTGCTGGCACAATCTGTGAAAGTCTTTCCTTCCACTCGGCAGACAATGCAATCAGCACAGCGCATTTACTATATGCTCTCTTGATTAACTTCTTCTTTTTCTCACTAGCTTGAACATAGAACTCATCAAAATCTGCTCCATGAATATGGTTAATCATCGGTTTCTTTGCCCACGAAGCCATATAAATAAAGGGAAGTGAGCGATAAAAAGAAGGTCCGAATGAAGAATGCATATGTACAATATCAGGACGGCTAAAGAGCAACACCTTTGCAAAATGGAAATAGCCACAAATACCTTTCCACAACTTGGTAAGTTTCCCGCCGTCTTTGTAGGACTCAACATAGATCATGTCATAATCCTGCTCAAGCTTGGAGCCGTAATATCCGCTGATGACTGCTGCGATTCCGCCCTTGACCATCTTATCCTGCACAATCATGCAAACCTTGGTTTTCTTTTCTTTCATAATTACTTACTTTCCTCTCACCACAGCATTCCAAATGAACTTCGTGTTCGTCACCAAGTATCTCTTGAACAGTCTCTTCGGATCTTGTATCAATCTATACATCCACTCCAGATTGCACTTCTGCATCCACTCCGGAGCTCTTTCGATATTTCCTGCAAAATAGTCAAATCCGGCACCTACGCCAACCATAAAGCCATCAACTATACCCTGATGTGCGGCCATCCACTTTTCCTGCTTAGGAGCACCAAGACCAACCCAAACGAAATCCGGTTTTGTCTCGTTAATACGTTTAACCACGGCAGCATCTTCTTCAGGAGTTGTCGGTCTAAATGGTGGGCTGTACATCCCGGCAATCTGAATGCCCGGATAGTTTTCATTCAGTGCTTTATATAACTTTTCAAGTGTTTCTTCTGTAGAACCATAGAAATAATGCCGATAGCCTTTCTCAGCTGAAATCTTTAAGATTTCTCCCATATAACTCGGACCCGTGGTTCTCTCCATATTTGCATGTCCACGCTTGCGACCAACCGAAGACAGCGGGCCGCCATCAGGAATAGCCATGATACCACCATTCTGAACGGCACAATAATCCGGATCATCATACGAAGTGACTGTGGTATGTACGTTTGAAACACACATATAATCACCGGACAAATCTTTAATATTCTTATCCGTAAAATCCAATAACCATTCCATATTGATTGCTGCAATATTCACACCCAGAATGTTACAAACTGGGATTTCTTTCTTATTCACCTTATGCTGATATTCACAATTCATTTGTACCCATCCTTACCAACATTTTTTTCTAAAATTGCTCTATATAAAATCTTCCGGTGCGTTTCTGTACCGAAATCCTTTTTTCCTTAAAATCAACCTTTTCCCTCAACTAATCTTCATAGGATAGACCCAAGTACATTTCGCCTTTTTATTCTCAACAATGAAGCGATTTGGATACAGACCACAGCACAGTCATTCCCCCGCTTCTCCGCACCCATCTACCGCAAAATCCTTGATTTTACTACATTTTCATCCATAACCATCTTTATCACTCTCTGCACCCCTCTATCCAAAATGCAGAAAATCACCTTTTTCCTACCCCGTCTGACTCGCTCATTTCGTGTTAAAATAGGCGCGGTTCATTCATTACCCACTGCATTTCGTGTTAAAATGATGTTATCACTGCGAACTACCTGTCTATCCAAAACGCTGTTTTCAGCGGTTTTCCAAGCTGTGAACAGCTCATTTTCCATGATTTTTCCTATCCTTTTAAGCCACTAATTTTGCAGGGTAGACATTGTCATAAAGAGCTTTGCTTTCTCTTAAAAATTCCGGGCTGAAGATGATGTTCTTACTGCCAAACTTCTCACGCACAGATGCGGTGTAGCCCACAGGGATGGTGGACTTAATGACCATGATGGCGTTCGGGTTATATTCCATGACCAGCTTGATCACAGCTTCGACTGCAGATGTGTCAAAGTGCTGGGTGCAACTATCGTAGTTTGTAGGGGCCGCAACGGCGTTTCGACGATGCTACGTCAATACGGTTTGCCCCATAGACATTTTTCCGAATGGCATAACCCCATTCTCACATCGCCCCATCACTCTTAAACACACTCCAAACCGTCTGCCACAATATCTTCACATCCAACCTCAGACTCCACTCACTGATATATTGTGTATCCAGCTTCACCACTTCTTCGAAGTCCGTTATATTGCTTCTGCCGCTGACCTGCCACATTCCTGTGAGGCCGGGGCGGAAGGACATTCTTGCTCTGTGGTGCGGTTCGTATAATTCCCACTCATCTACTGTAGGTGGTCTGGTGCCTACCAGACTCATATCCCCCAGCAGGATATTGATAAACTGCGGAAATTCATCCAGGCTTGTCTTCCTGATAAACTGTCCGATCCCTGTCTTTCGGGTTCCGTCAGGCAGGATCTTATTCCCGATGATCCTCGGGTCAAAATCCATCTTGAACATCAGTCCATCGCTGATCTTGTTCTGTGCCATCAGCTCTTTTTTCCGCTCTTCGGCATCCATATACATGCTTCGGAATTTATACATTTTGAATTTTCTTCCGTTTCGTCCAATCCTTTCCTGTGCAAAGAAGATCGGTCCAGGTGAACTGATGTAGATCATTGGTCCCACGATTATTGTGATCAGCAGGGTGATCAGACATCCGACCAGGCCGCCTGCAATGTCCATCAGACGTTTCACCAGAAGTTTTGATGACTCTGCATAGTTCATACTTGTGGTAATAACTGTATATACGCCAATTTTCTCTACCTGCTGGCATCCTGCAGGGAAGGATCCGGATTTCGTGATCCCTGTATGTACGGCTATTCCCATCTCCAGGAAAGCCCTCACAAGTTCATTGGGGTATTCGCTTTCTGCGCATGGCGGGATAAACACTTCATCTATCCACTCTCCGCAGGCATATTCGATAATCCCATCCCTGTCTGCAACGATGGGGATTCCGCAGATATTTTTTCCCTTAAGGTCTGTATCCAGAGAGACTGCGGTTACTTTTGCATAACCGCGTCTGTCCGCTGATACAATCTGAAGGGTCTCCCTGAGGTTTTCTTCCGGTGCTATGATCAAAAGTGATTTTTTTGCTGAATTGAATCCGATTTTCTGAAGAATTTTTTTCCATATCACTCTGGCCGCATAGTCTGTGACTATATAAAATGGAACCATAATGTAATAAGAGAACCTTGAATAAAAGCTTCCCGTCTGTGTTGTAAATAAGTAGAAGGTTACGATCAGTTCTACAAGAATCACATGTCTGCACGTTGCAATAAATTCATCGAAATATCCCCTCTTCAGAACATTTTTGAAAGAATCTGATACGATTTCCACAAAGAAATCGATAAAAAGAAATGCAATCGCAAGGGTTCTGTAATCACCATCTGTATAAGGATTATCCGTCCCAAAGCGAATAATATAAGAAATGACAAATGCAAGCTGCATGCATAAAACATCCAACAGCATAAAATCAACATGTTTTGTCCAGCTTCTTCTTTTTTTTCTGTACATACCTGACTCCTGTAAATAATTTTCTTTTTCTCGTGTTCTTTTTCTCTTCCTATTTCCAGTTCATACCTATATTGTCCAGCTGTCTGATCCTGTCCTGGCTTAATGCCATTCCGTTAGATTCCGGATGTTTCCGTTTGGACCTTATATTGGATATCCACCTTCCCAGCTTCACGTCGTTTACGCAGTACGACAGCGGAACATTCAGATCTCCATGTATTTCGTAATAATTCTTTGCCAGCTCATATTTCTCATTCCACTGTCTGGCTGTCTTCTTTTCCTGCTTAAAGCCTATGCTCTTAAGACGCTCCAGCTGTTCATCTGTGAGTGATACACGGCGTAAATTTTCATCTGATACCTTGTTGCTGATATCTGACAGCCATCTGCCAAGAGGGAGGCCTTCTTCTGTGACATATTTCGCCATAACATCCAGATTTCCATGCTGTCTGTAATATTCCTGTGCTGCTTCAAAGTATTCTTCCCACTTCTCCGTATTTCTGTCCCAGATCATGCCCAGTGCTGCAAGCTGTTCCTGCTGCTCCTTTGTCAGTGCCTGATCCAACCCTTTTGTTTTTACTTTTGTCCGGAGATTGCAAATCCATCTGCCAAGCTTAAAGCCGTCAGCTGTCTCATATCTTGCTCTGATATCCAGATTTCCATGTTCTTTATAGTATGCCTGCATTTCTGTCAGCGCCTCATTCCAGCCATGGTCTCTAACATCCCAGATCATACTAATCTCGTTCAGTTTCCTTACTTTTTCTTCTGTCAGATTTCCTGTCACTGTGCCTGTATAGACTCTTCGCTGGGTCTGTATCCAACTTCCCAGTGTAAGTCCCGAGGCAGTCACATAGTTCTTTGGAACTCTCAAGTTTCCGTTTTCCTGATACCACTGCTTTGCAGCAATATAGTAGGTTTCCCATGCAGAGCTTAAGTTGGCCTGCAGCTTCTGAAAGAGAACCCGGCAGTCCTTTATCTCATCTGTGATCTGAAAGCGACCGCTGAAATGAGTTCCTTCCCCGTAGGTTGTGGGAAACATTGCAAATGCCTCTTCCAGTTCTTTTTTCAGGGAGTCGATGCAGTAGAGGCTGTCAAAATTATTAACCAGGTCAAAAATAACCGGTGTCTTCCTGCTGCCCGCTGACAATGCACGCCCGATCTGCTGAAGGTAAATAATCGGCGACACCGTCGGACGCAGAAGAATCACACCGTCCACATCATCCACATGAACCCCTTCATTGAGCATATCAATGCAGAAAAGAAGCTTCAGATGTGCACTGTTATCCTTCTTAAATTCCCTGAATTCTCTGTCTGTAGCAGTATCGTTATAAAACGCTGTATAGATCCGCGGCTTGCGGTCTACCCGGCGAAACCACGTACTGGCCTGCTCTTTCATTTCGTCCATATGTTCTTTGCCTGAACAAAAGACGATATATTTTCCATTTTTCTTTTCCATGTGCTTCTCAAACACAATGTCCAGCCCTTCTGCCTGTTCCAGTGCGCGGCGCAGCTGCTCAAGCAGTTTCTGGTTCTCTGTGATAAGGCCCTGATTCGATAATGCCTGGACTCTTTTCTTTAACTGATCCAGTTCTTTCTTATACGAATACATGGCAATCACATATTTCGGTTCCGGGAGTATTCCCCGGACGATAGCTTCTCCGAGTGTCATCTCGGATGCGATCTTTCCATCAAAAATCTCCTCTGCCATATTTCTCTGGTTGTCCAGATAGCGGATATTGGTCGCGGACAGCCCGAGTCTCTTCGCATCTGGACAGGCGGTCAGAAGTTTCCTGACGCTTTTGCCCCATTCTGCGGCACCACAGCGATGAAATTCATCCAGGATGATATAATCCGGATGCAGGGTTTCGATGCTGTCTTCGTTCTTCATCAGACGGCTGTAGGACATGAATTGGATGTTATCGAATTCCATTCCGAGGTTCTCCAGCTGTGTCTGATAGATATATTCACTTGGCGAAAGCCATAGAAATTTCTCTGATGGATGTTCCTCTGCCAGCTTAAATGCGATCAGGGATTTCCCTGTGCCTGTGGGGTGGATGACTGCTGCCATTTTCTCCCGCTCAAGCATGGCGGTAACTGAGTTATATGCTTCCTGATTGTGTTTGAAAAGATGTATGCTCATTTCCTGTATCCCTCCCAGAGGTACGAAGCAGGAGGAAGTTCGATTTCGCAGATTGTTTTAATCTGCGAAATGGGCACCGGAAACGTGCATGAGATCAAAGATTAAGAAATGATCCGACCACTGATCTGACCATTTATAGATGAGATAGAAGAAAGCGAATCCAGAATGTTCCGCTTGGTATCCATAGATGGATGAACATATTTATTTAAAGTGATATTTACATTAGAATGACCAAGCATTTCACTGACGCTCTTAACATCAGCCCCGTTACTGATGCAGTTTGTCGCAAATGTATGGCGCAGTGCGTGAAAGTGAGACTTCTTTATATATGCTTTATTCAGATAAGAATAAAACTTATACTGGTAAGTACGTGGTTCCATCGGAGAAAATTTATTCAACACATAAATCCCATCGTCCTTATAAGAGAGGAGAAGTGGAAAGAGAAATTCCGGAATCGGGATCTCGCGGACAGAGCAGAGCGTTTTGGGCGGTCCTTCATACAGAATCGTTTTCTTATCCTCCTGCCCGACCTGAATTCTCTGGACAGTCCTGTTAATATGAATCGTTTTTCTCTGGAAGTCGATATCTTCCCACTTTAAGGCACAGATTTCCCCGAGTCTCAGTCCCATATACAGGCATATCAGAATGCCAAGCTTACAGGAATCAAAATCCGAAAGCAGATAGCGGCATAGCTTCTGCTGGTCTGTAGCATTTATTGTCTGCACGGGCTTGGGAACTGTCCGTAGCTTTTCTGTTTTTAAATGAATTTTCGAAGTGCCGCAGTATCGGTTTCCATAAGCTAAAATCTGATTTAGCACACAGTAGATACTTTTATATAAACTGGCAGACATCTCCTTTGGCAGAGCTTTCTCTATGATTTCCAGGCTGATCTCGTCTGCTGTCAGACTGCCAAAAGTATCCCGAATATGCATGTCATAGATATTGGCATATTTTCTGTAGGTGGAATACTTGCGAGTATCCTTAATATAGATAAGCCACAACTGACCGATTTCATCAAGACTCATATCAGCACTGCCGTTTAGGGGAACTATCTGCTCTTTCCGGGCGAGCAGAGTAATCTCAGATTCTTTCTTGCTGTTAAAGAGTTTCTGCTTTACTTCATTATAAGAAGGGGCATATACGGAACGGTATTTTTTGCATCCATTTATATAGATCAGATATCGGCCTTCCCATCTGCCGTCACTTCTTTTTCGTATGTTTTCTCCTCGTCTTGCCAAAATAAAAAACTCCTTTCTATGGCTCCTGACCACGATTCTGACCCGTAATGGAGATACTTTCCAGCAGTCAGATTGATTTTCTTACAAAAAGCACTAAATAAATTGGTCAGTTTATGTTATAATGTACTAAATAAATCACCATTTATTGACAAAATGACTTATTCAGCATATTATATTAGCAGTGATTTGATAAGAAATTTAATAAAATTGGGGAGGTTGGCGCGTATGTGCCCATTTCGCAGATTAAAACAATCTGCGAAATCTCTGTACGTGAGTAGTCCATCCGGCGTTTTTTAGATGCGCGGATGGATTTTTTCTCTGTTGCTATAGAACTATTTGTTCTTTTTATTATATTATACTCTTTCTCATAACGCAAGTGAAATATCTGGCTACTATCATTCTTGTTATAATTTCTAAAATATCTCTATATAAATAAAATACCCGCTGCGGAAGATATTATACATATCTGTCCACAGCGGGTGTGTTTTGTATCTATTTCATTCCTTTTCCCTTGCCTTCCACCATTACAACACCTTTTTTGCCATAGATTTAAGTAATTGTGTTGTCTTTGATTTGCCAAATGGTGCATATAGATTATATGATGAAAAATTCCGAAACACAAGCGTTCTTCATTAAAAAACCTGGCTAAACCACTTATAAAAAGAGCTGTCCGCCTCGAATGCAGATTTCTGCATCCGAAATTCAGACAGCTCTCTGAATTACTCAGATAGAGTAATATTTAATTTCTTAAATCTCAGCCAGTTTCAGCAGATCCGGGATCTTGGATTCCCAGCCAAGTGCCATGATATGTACACCCTGACAGTATGGCTTGCACTCTTTGATGATACGTGCAGCGATCTCAACACCTGTGATACCTGCTTTTGTCTTTTCTTTGTCTGCTTTCAGTTCCTCGAGCATTTCGTCCGGAACATGAATGCCGGCAACATTGTTGTTCATGAATTTAGCCATTCCGGCGGACTTAGGAATGATGATACCAACCTGTACAGGTTTTCCGAACTGTTTTGCTTTTTCCATAAATTTGATGAATTTCTCCGGCTCAAATACTGCCTGTGTCTGGAAGTATTCTGCAC
>ERZ773169.993-NODE-993-length-28477-cov-5.994195_pt1 | contig 28477 bp, 27 predicted proteins | sample MGYA00580536_ERZ773169 | MGnify/ENA primary metagenome ERZ773169 (study PRJEB29015, sample SAMEA2737814) | human gut metagenome | biome: human gut; feature: human-associated habitat; material: faeces | place: China | collected 2012 ... | reverse complement strand
TGTGCGCCGGAGACCCCCGTATCAAGGAGCGCATGGATTTGGATGTGGAGGTTGCGCGTCTGAAGCTGATGAAAGCCGACCATCAGAGCAAGCAGTACCGCCTGGAGGATCAGTTTCTCAAATACTTCCCCCAGGAAATCGAAACAAACAAGGGATTTATCAAAGGTTTTGAAGCGGACCTGGAGACCCTGGCCGCCCATCCTCACCCGGAGGATGGCTTTGCCGGGATGGAGATCCGGGGCGATGTGCTGACTGACAAAGAAAACGCCGGTGCAGCCCTGCTGGACGCCTGCAAAGAGGTCAAAGGCTCTGAACCGGTGCAGATTGGCAGCTACCGGGGCTTTATTACTATGTCCGTGGAGTTTTCCGCTTGGAAACAGGAATATACGCTCCTGTTGAAAGGCCAGATGACCCACCGGGCAAGCCTCGGCACAGACCCGCGCGGAAACCTCACCCGTATCGACAATGCACTGGCTCAAATGCCTCAGCGTTTGGAAGCCGTAAAAAACCAGATGGACAACCTTTACCAACAGCAGGCCGCAGCCAAAGAGGAAATCGGAAAGCCGTTTCCCTTTGAGGACGATCTGCGAGTCAAGTCCGCTCGTCTGGTGGAACTGGACACGCTGCTGAACATTGACGGCAAGGGCCACGCCCAGCCGGAAACTGTGGTTGCCAAAAGTGCGCGGTCTTCGGTGCTGGACAGCTTGAAGCGTCCGGTGCCGCCCCGCAGCCCTGAAAAGAAACCGAAACAACATGAGGAGGTGCGATAACATGAATACCAACGATCTGAATACGGCCCTTTATGAGAAGATGGCCGCTGAACAGGACAAATACCGGGACTGGCTGAAAAGCCAGTCCCCGGCAGAAGTCCTGAACCATGCCTATGAGTACACTGTTCGGGAGGACATCGTGATGGCGATGGAGCAGCTGGAGCTGACCGACGCCCAGGCCCAAGCGCTGCTGGATTCGCCCAGACCGCTGGCCGATGTGTACCACTACTTTGAGAAGGTGGAGACCGACCACATGGATGTGGTTCGAGACTGTATCGAAATCAGGGCCGATGATGTGTGCAGAACTCAGGCGGAGCTGCGGAAGGCCGCCATCTATCCTCACTCGGCTGCCTATGCGAAAGAGCATGGGGAGCTGGAGCAGTACCGGGCCTCCAACAACGCCAATCTCCAATGCAAGGAGGCCATTGAAGCGGCGGTGCGGGAACACTTCGACGGGATGTATCTCAGCCACGATGTCGCCAAGGGCGTGATCGAGACCTACGGCATGGACCGGGTCATGCTAGTCCTTGCCAACACCGTCCAGCTCCAGGACTGGGATGGGCGCTACTCGCCCCGCAACAAGGAATGGGCAAAGACCATCCCCAACTATAACTCCGATACCGTCCGGGTTGGCTATGCGGTAAACAGCCATCCCGCTGTCTTGAACGGGTTTATTGATCTGGTGCGTGAGGAACATCTGCACCGCCAGCCGTTGACGGCAGAGGACATCCAGACAGAGGCAGAACGGATTTTGCGGGAGCTGCGCGCACCGGATGTGCCGAACAGCCCCCACGGGACCCATTACATGGCCCGTATTTCCCCGGAGTTTCTGAACCGTGCCGGGAGCAAAGACCATGACCGGCTGATGAATCTCCTGCCGTTTCGCAGTCTGTCGTTTACCGGTATGAAGGGACTTCCTGGAACCTATGCCGCCATCCTGGCCAGCGAGGACCGCTCCAAGCAGCTGCGCCAGCCCCGACCTTCTGTCCGGGAGCATTTGAAACAGGAACCGAAACAGGCCGCCCCCAAAGCTCCGGCCCATAAGAAACGGGAGCCGGAGCGATGAGCGCCCCGAAGCGCAAGCGGGAGGTCCAGGTGAATTTCCGGGTCTCCCCGGAGGAGCTGGCGCTGATCGAGCAGAAAATGTCCCAACTTGGGACGAAGAATCGGGAAGCCTATCTGCGAAAGATGGCCCTGGACGGTTATGTGGTGCAGCTGGACCTGCCGGAGCTGAAGGAACTGGTGTCCCTAATGCGCCGGAGCAGCAACAATCTGAACCAGCTCACCCGCCGAGTGCATGAGACCGGGCGTGTCTACGACGCTGACCTGGAAGATATAGCCCAACGGCAGGAGCAGCTATGAAAGGGCGTGAAAGAAATCCTGACCCAGCTCTCCAATCTATCGTGATAGGGGTATATATCCCATCTGCGGAGGGAGGAACGGCGTTCTTTTCGCCGCGCCTCCCTCTGTTTTTTCTTTTTGTCTGTATCCTTGCCTTTTGACGGGGCTTGCCGGATAATAAAGGCAGATAGCAAAGTGTTCTCACATCTCACAAAGGAGTTGAGATACCAATGTTGACCTTTGAAAAGGTTTTAGAGATTTTCGAGGACTATCTGGCGCAGGATATGGAGCTGGAAGTCTACAAGAGCCGGTACGGATATGTCTGTGTGTCCTTCAACGGCTCGCCCCCGGACCCGCCCTATTGCGAGGGAGATGTGTGCCGGACCCCGGAGGAACTGTTTGACCATCTGCTGGTCGAGTACGAATCCTTTGCCTCCATTCAGCTGACAAAGGGACGCCGAGAAGAAAACGAGGTCGACGAGGAGCAGGTCCGCCGTCTGTGCCAGAAGTATTTGGATCGTCGAGAGGAGGCCATGAAATGACCGCATTGAAGCTGATTTTGAAGATTGTGATTGCGCCGGTGATCCTGCTGCTCACTCTGGCCATCTGGATTTGCGTGGGTCTGGTCTATGTGTCCGGCTTGGTGTTGGGGTTGCTCAGTACGGTGATTGCCCTGCTGGGCGTGGCCGTCCTGATGACATACTCCCCGCAGAACGGCCTTATTCTGCTGGTAATCGCGTTTAGCATAAGCCCTTTTGGTCTACCGAAGCTGGCCTTTGGGTTGCTAGGCAAGGTGCAGGATTTTTGGTACTTACTACAAGATACAATTTACAGATGAACATAAAAATCATCGATGATATATCAAATAGCTCAATAAAAAGTGGATCTTTCTATATAGAAATTTTTGTAGCTTGTATGTTGAGTGTTCTCAATTTACGGCGCCATATTGAAGAAGATGTGTAAAAGGATATATAATTGAATGAAGTTAACTTATTCGATACTACATAACAGATGGAGAGAGTTGTATGAATACTTTTGAGTTTTCGGCCATATATTGGGATTTATATTTGAATTTAGAAGCAGACTTAATTAAAATGTCGGATTACATTGCATTCTGCGATGAGAATAAGCCAACTTTTTCGATAGAGTTATTAAAGCAGTTATTAGCTATAGGCTCAGAGTTTGATATTGTTTGTAAGTCGTACTGTGAGTTCTTAGGCGAATTATCTAAAATTGAAAATAGAGTACAAGATAAACATAAAGACATTCTGTTTTATGCAGCTGTTTTTTCTCAGGAAAGGCCTTCCATATTTGAAGAAGTTGTTCAAGTGAAAGTTGCTCCAGATTACTTTACAATGCCAATGGATACTTGGAAGTGTAATCCTCAAGAGCATCGCAATCCGAAATTAAATTGTGCCCCAGAATGGTGGTGGGCATATACACAAAATAAACACAACAGGAACGGAGTTATCTCAGAATATGCAGGACAAGAACAGCCATTAGGAGAAAAAACATATAAGTCCCAATATATAGGAAAAAAACTATTTCAATTAGCCAGTCTTGAACATGTAATTGATGCACTTGCATCATTGTTCATATTAGAAATGTACTATTACAAAGATTTAGCTACAGTTCATAATATTGATGTGACTATACCGCAAAAACCTTCTAGAATGTTCTATCTCTTGGATTGGGAAACACATATAGTTCCCATGTATGATGTTGTGTCTGTCAACTCTACGCTTAAGTTTGAAAGAAAGCCTAGCAAAAAAGATTTAGAGATATTTACAAAGTAGAGTGCTTGCTTTTTCCGTTGAATAAAGCAGTACTAATCGTTTTTTGATTTTGCATCTTTTATTTTTGAATTAATTTAGAATAATTGGCATAGCGGTCTGCTTCGGTAGGTTGCTATGCTTTTTTATTTTCAAAGGAGGTATCGTAGTAATGGCAACCACACGCATTATGCCGCTGCATATCGGCAAGGGTCGAACTGAGAGCTGTGCCATCAGCAAAATTATCGACTATGTGGCCAACCTGCAAAAGACCGACCACGGCAGGCTCATCACCGGCTATGAGTGTGACAGCCGTGTGGCCGACGCCGAGTTCATGCTGGCCAAGCGCCAGTATATTGCCGCCACCGGACGGGTCCGGGGCGCAGATGATGTAATCGCCTACCATGTCCGCCAATCTTTCTGCCCTGGGGAAATTACCCCGGAGGAAGCCAACCGGCTCGGTGTAGAATTTGCCAAGCGGTTCACCAAGGGCAAACACGCCTTTATCCTTTGTACCCACATTGACAAGGCCCATGTCCATAATCATATCATTTGGAGTTCGGTCAACCTGGACTGTGACCGGAAGTTCCGCAATTTTTGGGGCAGCACAAAAGCTGTCCGTCGATTGAGCGACACCATCTGCATTGAGAACGGACTGTCCATTGTCGAGAACCCAAATCCCCATGGCAAAAGTTACGACCAATGGCTAGGCGATCAGGCGAAGCCCTCCCATCGGGAATTGCTCCGTGCTGCCATTGACAACGCCCTGGCACAAAAGCCTGTTGACCTGGACGAACTGCTGAAGCTGCTTCGGGAATCCGGCTGTGAAGTATCCAAGCGCGGCAAATCCTACCGTTTGAAGCTCCCCGGCTGGAGCAAAGTGTCCCGCCTGGAGAGTCTGGGCGATGGCTACACCCTGGAGCATCTGCTGGGTGTCCTCGCCGGTCAAAAGGAGCATACACCCTGTCAGAAAGCGGTCAGGCAGGCAGATCCGCCGAAGGTCAATCTGCTGGTTGACATCCAGGCAAAGCTCCAGGCCGGAAAAGGTGCCGGGTATGTGCGGTTGGCCAAGGTCTTTAATCTGAAACAGATGGCACAGACTGTGAATTATCTCACAGAGCATAACCTACTGGAGTATGCTGTGCTGGAGGAAAAGGCTGCGGCGGCCACGGCTCACCATAATGAGCTATCAGCAAAAATTAAGGCAGCGGAGAAACGCATGGCGGAGATTGCTATCTTGCGAACCCACATCATCAACTATGCCAAGACTCGTGACACCTATGTAGCCTACCGAAAAGCTGGCTATTCAAAGAAATTCCGCGAGGAACATGAGCAAGAAATGCTGCTTCATCAGGCGGAAAAAAATGCCTTTGATGATATGGGGGTCAAGAAGCTGCCCAAAGTTAAAGAACTGCAAGCTGAATATGCTCGGCTGCTGGAGGAAAAGAAAAAGACCTATGCCGAGTACCGGCGCTCCCGTGAGGAAATGCGGGAGCTGCTGGCGGCAAAGGCCAATATGGATCGTCTACTAAAAATGGATGAGGAACAGAAAAAAGAACAAGAAAAAGACCATGACCAGCGGTGAGCTGATCATGGTCAAAAGCGTCCCACGGACGCGCAGCCGCAGAATGAAATTCTGCGTTCATGGGGGCTTGGGGGAAACCCTCAACAAGCAGCGCCGGAATTGGGGGATATTTTTATGAGATACAGCTAGGAGGCTACAAACGATGTGTTGAATGTAACCATCAAACATCCCGCTGATTGTTGGCTGCATGATACAGATGGGTGCAGACTAGCATCAAGGCAGAGTTTCCCTCTGGAAATATTCCTACTATGTGAGTGCTACAGGAGATCTCGCGGTTTCACCATTCAAATTTGTTGTTAGTGAAGAACTGGATTCAATGCTCGCAAAAGAAAATGAATATACTCGAGGAGTATATTTGACTCTGTGCATTTCGCACAATATTTACTTTTGTATTTTATGTTTTACACTGAATTTTCACAAATCGTATTGACAGTGACCTTGTTAGTATGTATTATATAAGCAAGCTAACAGAAACCCGTTTGGTTACTGTACTGAAAGGTGAATACTGTGAAGAAATATCAAATGTCAAACTCGGAAGAGATCGTAATGAATGTGTTCTGGCAAACGCCCGAACCGCTTACCGTTTCCCAACTCAGCCGCCTGCTTACGGGGCAGGATTGGAGCAAAAACTACATTCACAAGGTTTTGCGCTGGTTGAGCGATAAGGAGTTCATTAAAGTTGTCGGAATCGCGCAGGAGGGACGCTATCAGGCACAACAGTATGTCCCCACACTCACCAAGGACGAATACCTTGCCTATATGCTGGAAGAACAGGGCGTGAACAATTCGCTGTTCGCCCGTATCGCGGTTACGCTGTTCAAGAAGGACAAAAAGCAGCGCACACCGGAGCAGGACGAAAAGCTGATTGCCGAACTGGAAAAGATGGTAGACGAATACGAAGCCCAGATCGAGGAAAAGAGCAAAGAGAAATAAATATGCAAGTCACTATTTTCTCATTTCTGTCCGCGCTATTGTGGAGCAGCTTGTTGATCGTAGCCATCTACCTGCTGCGGCATACGCGGTTCAAGCAGCATTTCGGCGTTCTGTCCATGGTACTGCTGTACCTGTTCTGCGCGGTGCGGCTGTTTCTGCCGCTGGAATTTCCGCATACGCTGATTGCAGCGGACGGTGTTATTTATCCGCACATCTACAATCTGCTGACGCGGGAGCGGGATATGCTGGCAAACAAGCCGCTTGTGCTTATCCTGTGCGCCGCGTGGCTGCTGGGCTTCTGCGAATTGCTTTTTCGCTATATCCGGCAATACCGCAAAGCGATATACAGCGTAGCGCGTTACACTACACCTTGGAACGAGCGCACCAACGCCCTGTTGGAGCAAGTCCGGCGGCAGACCGGGCGCAAACTCAGGGTGCGGGGCTGCACCGCGCGGAATATCGAATCCGCGTTCGGCATAGGCGTGCTGCACAAGCGAATCATCCTGCCGGACAGGGACTACACCGAAACCGAACTGCGCTATGTGCTGCTGCACGAATACACGCATTTCCTCAACCACGATACCCTTGTGAAGCTGCTGGTTACGCTGTTCTGCATGATATTCTGGTGGAATCCCGTAGTGTACCTGCTGCAAAAGGACTTGGAGCAGACCTTGGAGATCAAGTGCGACCTGTCCGTTGCGCGAACGCTGGACGAGCAGGAACGCGCCGCCTACCTGCGGACGATACTTTCCTTGATGAAACAGACCGGGCGCAAGCACCGCTTGCCGTTTATGGCAACCGCGCTGTTCCAAGCGGACGCACAAACCGAGATCAAGGAACGGTTCGTTATGGTTATGACCTACTCGGCACAGCGGCACCGCCACACCGCCAGCGCCATGCTTACTGGCGTGTTCGCCCTGCTGCTGATCGCGTCCTACGCGGTTTTGCCGCAGCCGAGGTTCGAAGCACCGAACAGCAACGAACCCCAAGCCGTTGACTTTGATAATGCAAACGCCTATGTACTATACGATCATAATGGCTTTTGCTGGCTCTGCATTGATGGTAATGCACCCATTCAAATCTCAACTGAAAAAGCAGAATTTTATCAGCAGACTGGATTAGAAATAATAAAGGAGTGAATCGCCATGAAGAAACGACTTCTCTGTGCATTAGGCGCAGCGGCTATTATGGCAACCGCCGTTCCAACCGCATTTGCGGCAGATATTCCACAGACACCCACGCCGCAGAGCAGCAGCGAAAGCACGATTGCGCCGTGTGCCGATGTAATCGTGTACAAGTACCGTTTGTATAACGGCAAGCAGCAGTACCGCCGCTGGAACGAAACCCGCGGCTATTGGGTAGACCCGTACTGGATTGATACGCCGGGCTAATGCCCGCATGATTTATACAAAGGCTGGTGATTCCAATGGTTCATTAAAAAATCCACATAAAATCGAAAGGCTGGACACCTCACCGCATAGCGGTGCAACGGATTCATGTGGATATGCATAGTATAGCCGATTTTGCAGATCGGCGCAAGCATTCAATAAAAGGCGCGGGCAGTATGCCGGTTAAGGCAGCACCCGCAGAGAGTAAACCTTGAAATATGGAGGATAAATTATGTATTTACATAAACAGTTAATTTCCGCAGGGTTAATTGCAACTACATTATTTACGATGGTTTCTCCTGCATTAGCATTAAATGAAACATCGGCAGTAAAAGAAAGTAGCTTTACATACAACGATGAGATTATCAATTATCAGTATAAAGAAGAAAATGGAATTATCACTTATGTAAAGGTTGGAAATGATGTTGTAGAAAGAATTGATAATCACATTTATTTGAATGGCGATGAAGTTGCTATTATCAATTCACATCCAATTACTTTAAACGAAGATACAGATGAAGCTTCGACCCTCAACAATATCCAACCGTGCACTGGTTGGGTATGGTCTGAAGATGGAGATACGAGCAATTACTCTGTACCGGGAACTGCTCAAATCCATGATATAACTCTTACTAAGACAATAGCAGCGACAACTATTTCAGCTATGACTGCTGTTGTTATTGCACTCTTACCAATACCGGGTGTAGCACAAGGCGTAGCCAATGCTATTATCACCTATGCTACAGGTATATATGTAGCATATCAATCCTCTAAACACATCTATTGTCTTGAAATGGTACGAAAACACATATACAATCCATCGTTTCAGAAAATGGTTGAATGTACTTTCTTCTATGATGGTGATTTAGGCGATGAGGTTCCCGGAAGCAACAAAACATTATTTGGTTGGTGGGGATAACTCTTTCAGATATGGGAGTGGTTGTAGATGATATTTGCAATTTTATTGGGTTACACCATAGCTATATTATGGATTTACTTGCATCGAAAACAAACTTATCACAATCGAAAGATTTATCATTTTTTACAACAACTACCACATTGTATGTTGCAATCGTTTCGTTTCCTTTCAGCTGTCAATATCATATTTTTGGTGTGGCTAATTGCTATCTTTCCAAAGATTGATTCCAATATTGCTATAAAATATTTTGTATATGGTGGAGTAACTTTTATAGAATATCTTATAGTTCTAATTCAATTTTACACTTTGAAGATTTTAAAATGAAGAGTAACTGGTGACTTGAATGATTTTAGTCGAAAACAGCTACTTGCAATCACCTTTCAGTAACTAACATCATAAAAGGAGTTGAGAACAATCTCAACTCCTTTTGTTCTGTGCGAAAAAGCTGCACACCATCCCCAGCAGAAGCATAGCCGAACATACTCCACCAGTGCGGCAGATACGGCAGGCTATGACAGAGCCGGTACAGGTTGATACCGCCGCACAGTACGGTTATCAGCATACCCAGCAGGAGCAGGGCTATGGCGGCGTTTTCAATCTTCATCGTCAGACTTCCTTTCTCTCTAAAATAAAAAACGCCCTAATTGGGCGTAAATTCAAAAAGAAAGCAGCGCTTATTTAGTGCTGCTTGTTTGCTGATCGGCGGTATTCGCTTGATCGTTTTCAATATATTTCTTTATACAATATGCTTTAAGATCAACCAGAACAGAGGATACTGCACAGGTAATAATAAAAGGCGCGATATTGCATAAACCGCCCATATAGCGACATCTGCACGGACTTTCAGCGACATCTTGCCGGAGAAATAGCGACACCTCGCTGGAACGCAGCGACAACCTTTTGAATTCACGATATAATGACTTAGCACATGCACAATCAGTATGTGACAAATCATATATCGGAGGACTAAAATGGTTAATTATTGTAAAATCCTAAGGCTTTCAGCCTTGAAACATGTCCAGCGTGATATTTGCAGCGCGATGCATTGCTCAGATCACACAGTTCGCGCTGTGCTGAAGGAAGCGGCTAAACACAATATCCACTGGCCCCTTGACGAGGACATTACCAACGCCGAGCTGGAGCGGATTCTTTTCCCGGACAAGTACCAGAAAATCAGCACTTACGTTGAGCCAGACTATCCGTATATTCATCGTGAACTGGCCAAGCCCGGCGTTACGCTGACGCTTTTATGGGAAGAATACTGCCGTAAGTGCTACGAAAGCGGCCGCACGCCGTACATGAGTACACAGTTTGGCGATAAATACCGCAGATGGGCTCGCATTATCAAGGCAACCATGCGCATTCAGCATAAGCCGAGAGATGTAATCCAGGTTGACTGGGCCGGAGATACAATCCCGGTCTACGATTTCGTTACCGGAGAGCGGAGCAGCGCTTATTTGTTTGTCGCGGTGCTCCCGTGCAGCTGTTATGTCTATGCAGAAGCCTGTGATGACATGAAAACCGAGAACTAGCTGAACCGTCATGTTCATGCGTTCAACTATTGCGGCGGCGCGGCAAGGCTACTCATTCCGGATAACTGCAAGACCGCAACTGTGTCTAACACCCGTTATGAAACCGTACTGAATCGCAGTTATCAGGAACTTGCGGACTATTACAACACAGCTATTGTTCCTGCACGAGTACGTCGTCCAAAGGACAAGAGTTCGGCAGAGACTTCTGTCCGTTTTGCTGAGACCTGGATTATTGCTGCACTGCGTGATATGAAGTTTTTCTCTTTGCAGGAAGTCAAGGAGGCGATTGCTGAAAAGTGGATGAGCTGAACAGCCGCAAGTTCAAGCAGCGCCCCGGCACCCGCCGCAGCGCTTATCTTGAGGAAGAGCAGGCCGTATATGCTGCCGCTGCCCACTGCACCGTTTGAAGCCGCTGTCTGGTCTATGGCAACAGTTCCGAACGACTACCTGATTTCTGGTGGCAAAAACAAATACTCCGTGCCCTATAATCTGATTGGTGAAAAGGTTGATATCCGCGTTACCAAAAACCTGGTGGAGGTTTACTACCGATAGCGTATAATCAAGTTCGCAAAAGCAAATAGGCAATAGACAATGCGTAATTGCCTGCTGCGTAAGCGACATTTGCGAAGATGTGCCTACTGTTCCGGCTCCAATCAACATAGTACAGCATAATGCCAGCGCTGATAATACCAAACAGATTTTTTTCATATGACAACCACCTTTCCTCTTATAGAAAATTATACGCAGCCAAAGGCGGCTGTCAACCTTATGAAACTCAGCAATCAAACCTGAAGCAAAGACACTGCTGCCGCCTGCTGTTTAGCTGCGTAACCTAGACATCATATCACTCTTTTCTTGGATTCGTTTTGACCGGTCAATGGATCCAGAGCGTATTGACATCCAAATGTAAACCGAATTATACTAATAACAATTAACGATGCCGTAGTGTGACATTCGCATGAAAATTAAGTTGTGTAGAGATGCCATGTCACATTTTGACTGTCTGAAATGTTATACTATATATACCACTATATCAGACCACAGAACAAGGAGGCGTAGAGCATGAAAAAATTACGTTACTTGATCGCGGCGGCGCTCATCGCCGGCAGCATGGCGGTCTATGCCGGGGCGGTTAGAACTGTCACACCGCAGGAGGCCCTGCAATCCAGTATTGCACAGGTGCAGCAGCAATGGCAGAATGAGAATGATAAGAGTATGTATTTTATCGATGGTGATGGTTATGGTGGATACGCATCGCCGCTTGTGCCATCGAAAAACCTTTACACCATCAGTCTCGATATAGATGGCTACATAAAATATGGTTTTCTGGACGGCGTTGTCAATATAGAAACCGGAGAAATGGTTATTCCGCTCGAATATGATACGATAGATGTGCTTGCTGACAATAAAATTCTGTTGTCGAAGGAAATTCTGGGTAAGGAACACTGTTCGGATTTCTATCTTTCCGATGAAAACGGAAATATAACGCCGATGGATCTGCCGGTAGAAGGAACCTGCATGAGCGTTTCAGATGAAGGCTACTTTTTCGTTGGTATTTATGCCAAACGTCCTTTAACTGATGTTATCTATTATCAGGAGCCGACAACCATCCAATATGATATTCCAAAGCTGGTTCTGTTTGACGAAAATATGAATATGCTCCGCGATGACATTGACGGCGGTGTTGCAATCAGCACGCCCGTGTTTCACAACGGACTGATGGCCATTCAGACAGGAAGCACTTTGTGGGAAGGCTCTGTGAAAGGCGCATATGGCAACGGAAAATACGGATTGATTGACAAAAACGGCAAAGACATCGGAAAAAACGACTTTGATGGGATAGACTGGCGCGATAATCGTTATATCGGCTGGCGAGGCAAAACACTCTATTATCTGGATGGTACGGGCGGCGAGGTTGAACTCCCTGCGAATGCGGGTGAGTACAGTGCGTGGGCAAAGCCTGAAGTGGAAGAGGCACGGCAGCACTCTTTGACGCTCGGTGGTTTTCATTATCCCAGACTCGACATCACGCGCGTGGATTTCTGTGAGCTGGCAGTCAATCTGTACAGCAAGATGAGTTCTGTTCCGGAAAACATACCGGACGAAGCTTTTTCTGACTGCGAGGATGAAAATGTTGCAGTCGCGGCGGCGCTCGGCATCGTCACCGGCTACGAGGACGGAACATTCCGCCCGTATGCGTTCATCACGCGCGAAGAGGCCGCAGCCATGCTCGATCGGCTGTACAAGTCGCTTGGCGGCACGGAAACCGCAGAGGGCAGTAAGCAATACGCCGATGATGCGCAGTTCGGAAACTGGTCGCGCGACAGCATCTACACCATGCAGAATATCGGCATCATGAAGGGCGAGGAGAATAACGAATTTCATCCGGACGGCGGTTATACCGGCGAGCAGGCCATCGTAACCATTGAACGGATGTATAATCAGTTAGCGCAATAATAGAAAGGCTCCGGATTTTGAACCGGAGCCTCTCTTACTTAAGGCAACACCGCAACAATGAGAGCTGCGGCTTCTTGCGCAGGCTCCGGTCGTGCTGCCTCGGCGCTTTGCGGAAATTTTGTGTTCTGATTTTGCTGCGATTTCTTGTGAATGAGGAGTAAGCCTATGAAAACGATACAACGCTGCATTCTGCTCATGGCCACGATACTGATTATATATTTCGCTTCGGCAAACAGCGCACCGCCAGAAACAGTCAGCGAAAGAACGCTGACTTTGACAGCCGGAGAAAATACGGCATACCGGAACGGCGAAGCGTTCGAACTTGCAGGCAAGCCGTATATTCAGGATCACACCTTTTATTTCCCACTGCAAGAAGTCACCGAGGCCCTTGGCGGGACGTACCGTGAATATGGCGATACGGCGAAAGTTGAATTTCCTGCATATACGGCGGAATACCATGTCGGGAAAAACAATTATGCAGTAAACGGCGAAGACATCGTTGCCGATGCTCCTGTCAGATGCTTTCCGGCCGACACGAGCGGGACGTATTATGATGCCGCGGCCGACCGGACACCTGTCCGGCATGACGGGATGATATATTTTCCGCTGGGCTTTACCGGAGTGGATGCTCCGGATCGGTATGCGCCCGGCATCAATTCGCTGCGCTATGCGGCGGATAAAATGGTTATTATATCCACGGTGCAGAACGACGATTGCCTGATTGACAGTACGAATCCGGAAAACAGGCTTGCGACAGGCATGGCATTTTCGGAGCTTCCGAGCGATATATCTGCGGAATTGCATCCGTCAGACGATAAGGCGTATGTACTGAATTACACAATCGAAAATTATCAATCGAATGACCTGAAGATCTCCGTCATGAGGCGGCTCACAGGAGAGGACACCGAAAATATGGATGGAAAGATATGCAATATCACGGCTTGTTCCCCTCGGTTCCAAACGCCGAGAGGCCTGAAAGCAAGCGATACGGAGCAGAGCATTACGATATTGTACGGGACATGGGACGACCCGTTTCTGGTTTTCTCAACGGAGAATGATTGCGTAGACACGATTGAGCTGCGCAAAAATTATTACACGGCAGGTTGACATGCGGCCTGTAATGTTCTCCTTATAAAATGTATGCATACATTAATTATTTACAAGGAGAAAATCCAAATATGGCAAATGGTACCCTTAAGATACTGTCGGATTCGCAGAAAACGTATTGTAAGTATGCTTATACCTATGGCGGTACTACCTATTCTGATATTCATACGTTTACCACTGGCGGACGCACCTCACAGTCGATTGCTCCTGCCATTTCGACATCGAAGGTATCGCTTTCAGAACTTAATCCGGCATCTGTTTCGGCCAATAAGGTAATTGCAAAAACGAATGCATGTATGTACGAATATGGTATCAACCAGTTCTATAGAATTTCTCCTTTATAAAGCTTGTTCGCGAACAACTATAAAAGAGAAAATAACTCTGCTTATGTAAACAGGAGAAAGGTAGAACTAATATGAAACTAATAGTCCACAGAGCACTCCCGTCCGCTCTGGCACTCAGCCTGTGTTTGTCGAGCGCGGGCGCAGCGTGGTACGGCCGTGATATTCAGCGGCAGGAAAGCGGAAATTATGTGCTTTACGAGCCGTACTCGGATAAAAATATCATCGAAACACCGTATCATCTGTACGAACTGACGTATATCGGCAGCGCGGACGGCATGGCAGGCGTTCACAGCACGCAGGTTCCGTATTACTGCGCGAAAAACGGCAGCGAGATTTTCCTCTGGAACGCAAGCGGTCGAAACATCGTTTCCGACAGCGGACTCCGCGCCGCCGGTTTTATCAGTGATGGCGGATACATGGTTGTGCAGAATGTGCAGAATGGTTTATACGGCGTCTGGTCAGCAGAAAAAGGACAGCTTACCGTGCCGTGTCGTTATCAGTCGGTTCGCCTGCTGACCGGACAGTATGAGGGCACCGAAGCGCCGCCGCCGGAAATTGTCGTGGCGGCCACGATGAACGGACAGACATGGACACCGCTGCGCTCCTATGACGGAAAAGTGTTTCTCCCGGGAGAATTTGACGAAATTTCGACGTCTTCCGGTCTCTTGGCTGTCCGCAAGGGTGGCTGAACCGCATATTACGATATGCGAGAAGGAACGGCAGCAATACCGCAAACGGCGGCGAACCGCAGTCAGATGAGCGCGTGGGCGGCGGACGAAGTCGAGAAAGCGGTCATGGCGGAACTGGTCCCTGAGGAGCTTCAGCGGCAATATACAAAACCTTGCACGCGACAGGAATTCTGTCAGCTGGTTGCGGCAATCACGCAGAAACGTACCGGAAATACTGTTCAGCAGCTGATCGTCTATCGCGGCGGCACGGACAGCAGTTTTACGGACACGGATAATGCAGATGTCTTGGCATGTGCGTCGCTTGGCATTGTGAACGGCGTCGGAAACGGCAGATTTGCACCGGATGCCCATATTACGCGCGAGCAAGCGGCCACGATGCTGGTCCGCGCAGCGGGTATTCTTGACATCCGCACCAACCGCGAACACACGCCTTTTAATGATGCAGATCGTATTTCGACATGGGCGAAAGCGGCCGTGGCCGAGGTCAGCGCCATGCAGACAGAGGACGGCACTATGGTCATGCAGGGCGTCGGCAGCAATCGCTTCGCGCCGAGCGATCCTTACACACGAGAACAATCAATTATAACCGCATACCGGCTGTTCCGGATGAAATGATTTCAAAGTTGTGTTCGAAAATATATGCATACACTCTCTAAGGAGAATATTCGAATTTAAATGTAAACTGATTCCACTATCATTTTCCCATTTTATTTTTTTCGTTATTGACCCCCAGCATCTCATCAATAGGAAACGAAAGTATTCGAAATCATTTATACTCAGAAACATACAAATTTTTACTTCAGTACCGTTTCCCTTGCTGTAAATCTTATGGAAATACATTGAGATAAAAGTACATTAAAGAAAGGACGCGATGAAAATAAAGATACACGAGCTGCTGAGCCTGCCGCTGGCCGCGCTGCTGCTGAGTACGGCGTTCGCGGCGGAGCCGGAATGGAAAGAAGTGACCGATGCCGGGCAGTTGTTCGGACTCGGGGAATACGCGGCGGACTGGGACGCGCAGACGCAGACGCTTCGGCTGTATACGGACGAGCGGGGAACGCTGAATGAGTTCCGCACAATCGAACACGTGCTTGAGCAGCCGCAGCCGACGCTTCTTGAGCGCGATGCGTATTTCCTGCTCCCGCGCGATGGGAAATATGCGATTTTCAGCCGCGATGGCGAACAGCTCACCGCGTACCGATATAATGGTGTGGAGTTCTATGGAGATGTTGCAGTCGGCACTTTTTCGCCGGATGATATGACATTGTGGGACGCTGACCTCATCGACCTGAAAACGAAGAAGGTCATTGCATCGTCCGGTGCCGGAGAGCCGATAGGGGTCTCGCCGGACGAACGCTCGTTTACCGTGGGAGATACGGTTTATGACGCGGACGGCAATATCCTGTTTCAGACCGAAGTGGGGAATATCGTGTCGCCTGAAGTCCGAGAAACGGCGCAGGGCGTGCTGTGGATTGGCAGCCGCGATGGGAAGAACGCGCTTTACTATGATAATACCTGTGTCAGCGGGCAATATGATGACATTCAGCCGTATGATATCGGCGACACGCAGCTGTTTACGGCGTCGTCGGACGGGACAGAAGCGCTTATGGATACGGACGGCCGGGAAATCACGAAAACCACAGGCGATATCATGCTGCTCGCGTCCGGCCTTGCCGCAGTGACGGACGGGAATACCGTGACATACTGGAACCAAGGCGGTCAGGCGGCGTCGTTTGAGCAGTACGCGGCGGTACAATGCTTTGTCGGCGAGAAAACGGATGCTTTCGACCGTGTGCTTGTGCAGACCAAAGCAGGAAAGTGGGGCGTCGTGCGGCAGGACAGCACGGTGCTGCTTGCGCCCGAATTTGACGGCGTAACGAACGTGGTCGGGAGCAATTCACTTTGCGTGCTGCAAAACGGGAACACGCGGCAGATTTGCAATCTGGACAGCGGCACAGCGCTGAACATCCCGGCAGAGGGCGAAATCTACACGGGCGAGGCATTTGACGTCGGCACGGCGGACGAAATCGCCTGCGTTGTCACCCTGCCGAACGGCGTGCGTACAGCCAGCCTGTACGACAGGAACGGCACGCTTCTGCGCGAAAATATCCGCGCCGCGTTCCGGCAGAACGGGCAGACGCTGTATGCGCAGGTGACTGAGCCCGCGGCGGACGGCTACACCGAGGTGCTTACGGACGAGGAGGGCGCCATATTGTTCGCCGCCCCGAGCGGGCAGATGGTGACGTATGTCGCCCCGGCGGTCATCTGCACCGCCAAAGCGGGGATAGAAACATTCGCTGCCGACCGGTCGTTTCTTCGCATGGATTTCACCTCGACAGCGCCGGTCAGCAGAGAAGAGCTGTTCGAGAAAAGGGAAATCGGCGTTATTCTGCTTGCGGCGGCAGGATTGCTAAGCATTGGGTATGCAGTATATCGCAAACACAGATAGAATATATGCTGTATACACTTGCTATATGAAAAGATAGTTGACTTTATCTGAATTAGAGCTTCCCTCTAATTTTCCCTCTCAGCCACCGCTTTTCGTCCACAAACGACCGGATCTGCACGACTACCCTATCCCCTACTCTGAACTCGTCATCGCTGAACTGCTGCGCGTACCGGCAGACCACCGTACAGCCGTCGGTCAGACGGCAGAATACACCGCCGGCGTACTTGCTTGAAATTGTGCCGATGCGGCTGGAACCAACAGAGTGCCGCAGTTCCGCATTGAGATACGGGTCCGTGCCGACATCGCGAACAGACAGGGCAAGCATATCCTCACCGACACTGAGCACTTTCGCCTGAAGCTGCTGGCCTGCATGATATTCTTCCCGCATATCCGCGAGATAGGTATAGCTCATTGCCTGCTGTCCCATCGTCACATCGAAGCCGCAAGCCGTCACTGTAATGCGGGTCGGACCACAGGCCAGCACAGACGCCGAAACCACATCTCCCTCGGTAATATGCTGTACATTCAGCGCGTGCCACCGCTGCTGCTCCAAAGCGAGCGAACGCGCCGCGACCGCACATTCCCCCTCACGGTCTACGCCGATGATGATGTAGTCGATTTCCGCGCCAATCACGCTGTTCGGGTTGATGCCGGTCGGCTCCAGCCAGAACAGCGGCAGCGGGATCAGCACCTTCACCAGATGCCGCATGACTACCATGCAGGTCAGTGCCTGTTCCATGTTCTCATCGGTCGGGAACGGAATGGTTTCCAGACCAATCACTGTATTCCGCAGCAGCGAACGTGAAGAAAACGAAGCGTAAATCGCGTTCCATTCCTCGCGTTCCTCGTCAGACAGGTTGCGGTCAAGCTCTGCAAACGCAGTCGCATTGAACTCTCTGCGCGAAGTCGAAAGACGTTCCAGCAGTTCTCTGGTATCAATTTTCATGTTTTTTCCCTCCGTTATGTTGTTTCAGTGTTAGTTTTCCGTTCTGCTCCGGATACGCTAGCAGACAGGACAGATCAGACGGTATGCGCCCGGCCTGCATCGCGTCCTCCAACAGCAGAACCGTGAGCGTGGATGCAGGCTCTGCGACAATATCGCGCTCCGGCAGTGCGAATATTTTCTGTTCCCGCGAGAGAAAAAACACTCGCGCCAGCAGACCAGACTGCGCTCCCAGTGCGTACAGTGAATTTCGCGCTGTGCGTTCAAAAATCGGCAGCTCTCTTGGGAAAATCGCCAAAATGAGATCTATCGCATTCGGGATAAACGGCTCATATTGCGGTCCGACTGCCGAGATCACGCCGTCAAATTCCCGCAGATAACCCGCGTCCCGAAGCTGGCGGCAGATGGGGCCTATCGCGTTAGGTGAAGTACCAAACTGCCGGTGCAGCAAGGTCAGTGCCTGACTTTTTCGCATACAGCCGGTCTTTTTCAGCACTTCCAGTAAGTATTTCTGCTCCGGGCTCCAAAATCTCATGTGGAAAGCCTCCGTTTCAGGCGATTTGCCACCGGATAAAGCATTTCCTCGCTGCGGGACTCCATCAGACAGCTGAACAGCACCTTGGCGGCATACACAATGGCGTTCCTGCGGATTTCCAGATCATTGGCCTGTATCCGCAGCACCGCCGCCTCGGCAATCTCAAAGGTCAGTCCCCACAGCTTTTCGCGCACATAGTCCTGCGGATAGGTGCAGTTGCCGATGCGAAGCTCGCTGCAATAATACAGCCAGTGCAGGCAATCGTCCAGCAGGTTACGTTCCGCATCTACAAAATCCTGAAATACCGCTCTGCGCTCTATCTCCTGCAATTCTGCGCGTTCGCGCGTCCGACCGATGAACGAACTCTCCTCAGTAAAACTATTTTCTGTATTTCTTATCTCTTTCTTACTTGTGTGCGGTTTCGACAGGTCTTGAACTGCGGTTTCCGCACCTCTTGATGTGCCGTTTTCGCAGGTCTTGCACTGCAATTCCGGCAGGTCTGATGCAGCCGTATATAACGGTTCTGCGTCCGTATCCGGCATTTCGGAGCAGTTTTCCTTGTTGCTGTCCATATCATCTTCATTTTCCAGACCTGTATTTTCGGCAGGTCTGTTTTCGTTTGCGGAGAACGGTGCGCAGTCGTAGGCAAACGCCGCTTTTTCAGCGAAAACCACTTCTGCCAGATAAATACGGTTCGGCAGACCGCGCCCCTGCCTCTGCTCCCAGACAAGGTGCTTTTCGGTCAGCTCCTTAAAGCAGGCAATCGCCTTGCGATAGGAAATCTGCATTTCCCGCGCTAAATCTTCACGGGTGTAAATAACATAGACCTCGCCGTAGCGGTTCACCCAGCCGTTGCGTCGGGAAAGCTGAAATCGGTTGAGCAGAAACGTGTACGCTACCTTGCTTTCCAGCGTCATATCCGAATAGCCGCTGTCGCTGAACAGCCAGCGCGGCATCTGCATATGGTAATACGATATGATGTTGTTCAGCTTCATCAGCCCGAAAGATGGGCGATTTTCGTTATTTTCCTGTTTCATATGTCTTTTCCTCCTTGGTTCAGTGCGTCTTGTATCTCTTGTAACTGCTGCGCAGTCAGTGCCGGAGCGGAACAGCTTTCCTCTTTTTCAAAGTGAAGCAGATTGGCATAAACCGCTTGCTCAGCAGAGCGTTTCGGCTGTTTTGTCTGCGTTTTGCGGGGCTCTTCTTCCACCTCGTTCGTTTTGCCATGATACTTCGCGATAGACAATGTTCGCAGCTTTTTGAAGTCTGCAAACTCCGGTGGCGTGACCTTATACAGCAGCATAGGAAGCTGTCCGCGCAGCATGACGATGCTTTTCGCATTATCCAGCCGCAGAACCTCGTCCGGCTGCATCAGCGCCCGCTGGGTATTGCTTCGCGTCTGTGAATACGGACGGGACAGGTTCGCCACCGGCGAAAACAGCGGTGTCTGCGGCTGCTGATTATTCGTAACGCGAATGGTGGTCATGCCGCATTTTTCGCTGATAAACTGCGCGCTTGTCGTATCGTTCACGCCAAGACAGATCGTCGCGTCACAGCAGGCCGTGATCTCCTCCCATTCGCGGCGCGGATAAATATCGGCGAGCTGTGCGATGGACTGCACGATGACGATACAGTTCATGCGGAAACCGCGTGTAAACGCGATGGAACGCTTGAAATCGCCCAGTTTGCCGATGGATGGAAACTCGTCCAGTACGAAATTCACCGGCACCGGCAGCTTGCCGTCCTCTGTTTCGCGCCGCGCGTACTGCTCCAGCCGCGAAAATATCATCGTGAAAAACAGCGAGGACAGAAATGCGTAAGTATGATCCTGTGCGGACAGGATACAGAAATAAGCGCAAGGCTTGTGTCCGGGGAGCGTCAGGTCAATCGTGCTGTCTGCTGTGAGCGCGTCTACCAGCTTGTCCTGAAACACATTCAGACGATTGCCCAGACCGATCACGATATTGCCGCGTATGTTCTCCTTTGCCTGCAAAAACAATCCGTAAGGGCCTTTGGCCGGGTGTCCGGCGGGCAGCAGCTTAATCTCACGGTCGATTTTCTCCAATCCGTTTTCGGTCAGCAGCGAAAGTATCCGCCCGAGCCGCCGCTGTGACAGCGGAAGCACGTTTCCCGAAACGTCTTTATCGTTCTGCACATAGTACAGCAGTGCGGTAAGCAGGTTCAGTTCGGCTTTCGCCCAGAAATCCCCGGCTTCTTTCTCGGACGAGGTGTTGTTGATGATGGTAGCCGCGATGATCGGGATCAGGCGTTCGTCATAGTCGGCCTCGCCAATGCAGTTCCAGTGGTCGGAATGTTCCATCTCAAGCAGGTTGAACACACGGACTTCATATCCCATATCAGCGAGATAACCGGCGGTGCTTTCATACAGCTCGGCTTTGGGATCGGTAAGTATCATGCTCTCTCTGCGCTTGACGCACTGGAAAATCATCGGACGCACAAAGCCCCAGCTTTTGCCCGTACCCGGTGCGCCGATCACCAGCATATTTCCGGCAAGACCGCTTTTGCTGCTCGACGCGATGTACAGCGAAAAGCGGTTGTCGTCCAGCGGATCATCGCGGTGCTTGCCGTATATCGTGCCGGTAAGGTCGTCCAGTCTGCCTGTTTCCAGTACATCTTTCATTTCCTCCGGCTTCATAAACCGTGAAGTGCCGTGTGTGCCGTCCGGCAGAATGTCAAAGCCGCGCTTGTCGCGTACCGGGTGATAGCCGGACAGCCAGTTAAAACCTTTCCTCGTCAGCAGACACGCCAGAACGAGCAGTGCGGCGGTGAGTCCAAGTCCGGTGAGCGTAAACGGCGCAATCAGATTGCGGAACGGGTTCACCACCCAAATGCTTGCGATATTGCTTTCTGCGTTGAAAGACTGCCGGATACCGAGCCGCACCGAATTTACGATCATGCCGTAAAAGTACCAGCCCATACCGCCGAGGACGGCATACGGCCGCCAATCTGCGCTGTGCTTGGCTTTCCAACGCTCCAGACGCTTATTCAGACGTTGTTCCAGTTTGGCAATCCGTTCAGACAGCGGTGTCATAGATCAGCACCCATTTCGAGAATACAGAGCGCCTGTTCGTCGATCACCGCAACATGGAAAAACGGCGGCGGAAAAATCTGCGTCAGAAAGCGCTTCTGACTTTCAAACGCCGCAAGCAGCAGACCGTGGTATCCGGCGGTACGGGCCTGCTGCGCCGCGCGGAATACCTGCCGCAGCTCCATGTCCGCGGCAATGCGAGCCGGAAATTGAAAGTCCGCGCTGAAGAAATCGCAGTCGGATAAATGTGGTTCGGTAATCGGTGCGCCGAGCATTTTCGCCAGACGGGGACGGTAGTCCGCTGCCTGCATCAGCCGAAGCTGTAATACACCGTCCTTGTTGCACGGCAGCAGATACGCCGGACTGATCTGCTGATAGAACCGGGCGTAGCTGACGCGCTTGCCGGTGCAGCTCGTCTGTTCTTCCAGAAGTGCGCGGTAAATGTCTGTGTAGCTGCTCCCGCACAGCAGATACGCCTGTTCGGAGCAGCCGCTTCCCAGCATGGCAGACTGCGCGCAGTCAATCTCACGCTGAATGATAACCCGCTGTGCTGTCTGCGGATAATGCACGGAAAACATCGTGCTGCCGAGCCGCAGGAAACCGGACACGAGGTTGATGCCCAGCGGGTTCTGTCCCTCTCTGCCGCGCAGCACCGATGCCGAGAGGTACCCGCCTTTCTCCCGCAGTGCAGCAAGCGAATCCGCGAACGGATCAATGCCGGCGGCATACATGGTCAGTATCACAGCGGCGTTTTCAAATCTGCGATTGACACGCTGTGTGTGCCGGTCTGCCTGCATGGGAAATCCCTGTTCGGAGAGCCACGCATAACCGGCCGGTGTCAGCCGCCAGCCGTATGCCGCCGAGTACGGCCGCAGATACTTTTGCTGTACCAGCGCGGTCATAACAGACGGCCGGAAAATGCGGCGAAAATTGTGTTCACACTCACAATCTATGTTCTTGCACCACCCGATGAGCCGCATCACGGGCAGTATGGTTTGTATGCGCAAATGATCACCTTTCTTTCTGAAATTACCGCCCTATCTTACCAGGTCGCGGTAATTGAGTTTGTGCTTTTGCAAAATTGAGAACTATTGATGTTGATTTCTCTCGTTTTATTCCAACAACGCAAGTAAACCAAAACAAAAACGCCATTTTATTTTGACCTCTCACACAGGCGGTACTACCGCCCGTGCAGAGGCCCTTTTTACCGCCCGATCCACGTTTTTTTCATTTCAAAATAAGGGACTGCAAGGACCTCGGTGAAGCCCTTTCCGTCCGGTATACTGTCCAGAATCAGACTGACCGTTCGACTGTCATCGTCCTCGAACAGCACGCCTTTCAGCGCGTTCGTCACGCACTTCCATTCCTTGTTGTCCGGGTCAAATGTGCGGCCCGTATACCGGCGGTCGGTGTGTTCGGTGATGATAACAAAGGCGCGGTCGTACCACGGGAGCGTGCCGCCCGCCGCGCGGTGGTCATGCAGCATCTGGAGCAGTGTGCTCTCGATGTACCCGGTCACGCGCTGGCGGTTGCTCTGCAGGAGCGTATTCAGACGAATGTGCGTCCAGCCGTCACGGGTGACCTCCACCGCGCAGTGTTCCTCGACATGGTACGGCAGGATATGCGTCTCACGGCCATGCTTTTCCGGTTTGAGAAACGAGCTGTAATACCGCCGAGCCGAGAGCGTTGTATTCTCCAACGTGCAGAGCAGTTCATTCGCCAGATGGCTTCGCTTGTTGCTATCGTCTGCCTGCTCAAATGCTTTCGTCAGCCGCGTCAGCTTTTCCAGTTTGCCTTCGAATTCATTCATCATTCGTAACTTTCTCCTTTGTCGGGTGTCTGCGGCGGCGCGCTTCTTCAATGTGCTGCCGCTGGCGGATACGGGCGATGTCGCGCGGATCGGTGGTGATAAGTTCGTGCTCCCGCGGGGACGCAATGATCTGCACACCGAGCCGGTTCCGTCCGGCGCACAGCAGAGCCTGTCCGCGTGTGAAATTGGCGTGCATCTGCATTTCTTCGTCCGTCAGGTGGTAGTGCTGCTGAATGAGCGCAGCCTCCTCGGGTTCGGTCATCAGCGCAAACTTGATGCGGCTGTTGTTGAGCAGTGCCTTGCCGAATTTGCCGTTTTCCAGTGCAAAGAAGTCCTCCAAGTCTTGCGAGGCGGCGATAGCGGACGCGCCGTAGCCGCGCACGGTCTTGAACAGTTCCAGTACGAACTCCGCCGCTTGTGCATTGGAGCCTGCGCCGATCAGCGACCAGACCTCATCGAGAATGACCACCTTGTTTTCCGCACGGGACATTCGGCAGTAGTCCAGACAGATGTCCGCCGCCAGAAGTGTGCCGAACGGCAGCAGTTCCTTGCCGATTTCCGAAATATCCAGCACGATATATTTGTTATTCATGTCAATGTTGGTCATGCCGCCGAGATTTGCCGCCGAACCGGTCACGAAACGGCTGAGAATACCGGCAAGCGGCCGTGTTTCCTCGCGTTCGTTCAGCAGTTCATAGAAATCTGCCGGTGTGGGCTGCGGTCTCGGTTCGCCGTATTCGTCATACAGGCTGTCATTGCTGCGCGTAATGCCGAAACACTCATACAGCCGCATGAGTTCCACGTCCAGACGGCTTTTCTCGTCCTCGGTCAGACCGCGCCGCAGCAGCGAAAAATAGATATGCAGACGGCTGATCTTATCGGCCAGCAGTGAATCTTCACGAGTGCGCGTACGGGTTAATTCAGCGTTGACATCCAGTGTGCGGCGGCGGATTTCCAGAAAGTTGATGCAGTCCGTAGAGGACGGCGCGAGTTTGATGTACAGACCGCCGATGGCCTCACACGCCGCACGGTACTCATAGCCTTTGTACGGTGCAATCAGGAAAACCTGCTTGCTCTGCTGACGGTAACGCATGGCGATGAGCTGCAGCAGGTATGTCTTGCCCGCACCGGACATACCGAGAACGGTCATATTGGCGTTGCTGTATCGGTTTCCGTCAAAAATATCGAGCATACAGACCGCATGATTGCGTAGGTCCTCGCCGATGAGGATACCGTTCTGCTCGCAAAGCTCCATTGAATAGAACGGAAATGAACCTGCCGCGCCGGAAAGCAGCGTGTTCCGTCTGGCTTTGCGAGCGATTTCCGGTGCAGGAGCGACTACCGGCAGGAACGAGTGAAACGCCTGCTCCTCCACATAGTCGCAGCGTTTGCAGATAATATCCTGTGACGCGCAAAGGCGTTCCACCTCCGCCAGACGAGTATGCAGCAGTTCTTCATTTGCGGCCGTGACCTCAATGAGCGTGTACATATCGTAATAGTCCTCGTTTGCCGTGTTCATCTGCTGCTTGATGTACTGCCCGGCGTAAATCGCGCTGCCCATCTGCTCATAATCGGCGCGTGTGTCGTCCACATCGCGCATACGACTGCGGCTCCAAATCGTGGAGTTTGCGACTTTCGGCAGTATCTTCTCGCGCGGACGGCGAAGGAGGGTTGTCGAAAGCGAAATACCATCGCCCATGCCGACCAGTGCCGCCAGCCAGCCACCGCGCACAAGGCTCTGATATCCGTAACCGGCAATGTAAAGGTAGGCGTGATACACGCCGTCTATCACCAGATAGTCGCGGTGCGTCATGTCGCTCGCGGACGGACAGATGAGATCCATCACGCGTGTTGTACCGTCTGACTGTTCGGATTTCAGCTTGCTTTTCTTAGGCTTGCGGCGTTTCTTCCTGCGCTTTTTCTCTTTGCGTGTCGGTTGTTCCGCAATTTCAGCATTTTCTTCAACATCGGTTTCTTCCGGCATATCCTCTGTGGGAATACCGAAATAATCCTCCATCATCAGCCGGAAATCCACAGGCAGCTTGATGTTCCGCGCGGTCTGCTTGCACAGCATGGAAAAGACGGTTTCTACCATCTGATTGTCGATGTACTGCGGTTCTGCAACGGTAAGCCCGCATCGAGCAAGGTAGCCTTTGGCGGTATCCGCAATCTGATAAAGCGCGTCTGCACGCTGTTCGGGTGTCTTGGCCGCCGGAGCCATGTCCGGCTCAAAGCGATACGCCACGAAAAAACGTGTCGTGAACGCGCCGCCCTGGATCATGCCGCGCACCTGCTCGATATTGTCCTCGATGCAGGCGCGACAGCTTGCATCCGTTTCGCTTTCGGCGTATTCGTTCATACGGCGCGTGTACTGCTCCACATCGACCAGCTGCGACAGACAGAGAAACTGTACGCTGCTCGGCGCGATTTTGAGCCAAGCGGCCAGTGCGCCGACAATGCGGACACGCTCTGCGGTGCTTTGCAGGAAAAAGTTCATTGGCAGCACTTCAAACAGTCCGACCAGTCCGCCGTCCCGTGTGTGAATGATGCCGCGGTCTATGTCTGCAATCGGCAGACTGCCTTGCAGGTCATCGCTTGCGGCGGCGAGTTTTTGCGGGCTTTGTACGCCAAAAATCGCGTCTTTTATGGTCATGTTTGATCATTCCTCCCTTGTTCAAGATAATTCTGCGGTGTCTGCGCCAGCGGAAATACACGCTGAGAAAGCGACTGAGCGAGTCGTCCCGGATACCGAGCAGCGCAAAGCCGCAGACCGGTACCAGCAGGCACAGCGAGATCACCAGCTTTATCGTGAGCGACACCGCAAGCTGACGGGCGATCAGCATACAGATACCGAGTGTCGGCGCGGCGAGCACGACCGCTTCGATGCAGTTGCGCAGTTCAAACATACCGAATACGCGGCCTGCATCGGTGAAGTTCGCCGGAATAAAGTAAGTATCCTCGTTATCCATCTGCTATCACCTCGGTTTCCGGAACAGCCAGAAACAGCCGTCCTTTCTGTTCGCGGTAGTCCGCGATGGCGGCGACTGCGTTGGCACTGCGGCGCAGCAGCACGACTTCCAGTGCGCGCGTGAGCTGTTCCTCAATATGCGGTGTCAGCGGACAGTCCATCAGCTCGATCTGACTGATGCGCCGGATACTCACGCCGCTGGCTTGTGCCAGTTCTGCCAGCGAAATACGGTGTTTTACACGAAAAACTCTAAGTTTTAGGATTTTATCGCTGCGATATTCTATTTCCATTCGTTCCTCCTAACCCAGTACCCAGAAAGGCCCGCCGGCGGCGGCGCTCTTGTTGCACTCGTTCAGAAAAATATTGATGTCCCACTCCTTTTGACTGCGTTCGTAGCTGGCACAGTCCGCGACCAGAATTTTGCCTTGGCTCGTAATACCTCGCAGCACGATGAAATGTCCGCCTCGCGTGAAATGTCCCTGACTCATAATCGCCACGACAAGTTTTCCGTCCTGCAAAGCCTGAATCAGCAGTTTTCTGCTCTGCCCGATACCGCGGCAGAGAACACCCCAGTGCGCCGCGCCGTCCGGAATCAGGCTGTGATAACTGCCCGAACCCTCGCAGCGATGGCCGGTCTTGACCGACCACTCGCAGACCTCGGGCGGCGTGACCGTCTTGTTCGTCAGCGTGGAAATACAGATAGCAAGCGAACTCGGTCCGCAGCCTGCGCCCGCAATCGTGTTGGTGCGGCCGTACATCTGACTTCCCCAGCGGCTGTCATACTGGCTGAAATACACGACATTTTTGGAATTTTCGCGTCCGGTGAATACAATATCGGACAGATCTTCGTCTGCGGTGTTGTCCGAGGAACCGACCGGCGCAGTGTAATCGCTGTCTGCAATCGTGTCCGCAATCAATGCCGCCCAGTCGCGCTGCTGTTCATCAAAAGCCAGCTTGTCCATCAGCTCGTCCGGTGTCATGTCGTAAATCACCAGAATGTACCCGACAAGCTTGCCGTCCTTGTACTTTGGTTCCAGTTTGTACTGCATTTTGTCTTTCATGGTCTGCACGATTTTGTCCTCATCGAGCAGAGCAACGTCCTGTTCGTGCAGGACTGATGTAATGGCAATCTGCCAGTAGTCATTCGTGTTCCCGAGCCGGGTTTCTACCGAGATAAACCCGAGGTCTTTCGGCAGAAGCGACACGAACAGCTCTACGGCCTGCTGTTCCAGCGACCGCTGACGTTTCCACGAGGCGTTCAGTGTCTGCGCCTGTGCGGTCATTTCCTGTATATCGGCAGATTTGACGCTTGGCGCGTCAAAAAGATTGCACGGTATCGCCGCGAGAAACAGCAGCGGTAAGCCGAAAATCACGATAACTGCCGCAAGCACGGGTCTCACAAGATGCTTTCCGGCTTCGATTGCTGTGGCGGCTGCTGCGCCGTGCAGTCCGCCGGACCATGCGGCGTGTGCGATGCGTGCCGCCGCAACTGCTCGTTTACGGCTTGTGTTTTCGTCCTGCATGGCGTTCACCTCCGTTCTGCGGTGTTATGTTGTTTGATTTCAGCGGTTCGGCACTGCGGCGCAAGGTGCGCGGCTGACTTGCCGACGAAACAGGATTTTTCGGCGCAGTCTGTGCTTTCGGCGGCTGAACTGTGGGTTTCGCGGGTGCAACCGGAGAAATATCCGGTCTTGCGGCGGCAGAAGTGCCGCGGTTGCGCTGCGGTGTAATGTCCGGTTTGACGGCAGCAGAATTGTATTTTGCCTGCGGTGCAGTGTCTGACCGGACAGACCGCATACCAGATGTTCTGTGGCTCGACTCTACGTTCTGTGTGGTTTTGCGGACAGACTCTACATTCTGTGCAGTGCCGCCAAGTTGAGCAGACT
>ERZ773169.956-NODE-956-length-29340-cov-4.897593_pt1 | contig 29340 bp, 26 predicted proteins | sample MGYA00580536_ERZ773169 | MGnify/ENA primary metagenome ERZ773169 (study PRJEB29015, sample SAMEA2737814) | human gut metagenome | biome: human gut; feature: human-associated habitat; material: faeces | place: China | collected 2012 ... | reverse complement strand
CTCCGTTGGACCACAGGCGGATAAGCAGCTCCGGTGCCAGCTCTTCGTCCATGCTGCCGGCCAGGGAGGTTCCGAATTCCGTTGGGGAATCCGGATTATATTTTCGTGTGAAAAACTGAGCGATGCCATTGAATTCTGTCCAGGTCTTTGGTGGCCGGAGGGAAATCTGGTACTGTTTTTTGAAAGCCTTGGCAATATCCCTGTTTTCAAACAGGTCCTGACGATAAAACATGATCTGTGCTCCGCCGATAATGGGGATTCCGTAATAGGACTGTCCGTGGCGGCAGTTTTCCAGGTTTTCTTCAAAAACATTCTCCGAGTGGAAGCTGTCGCTTTGGACAAAGTCGGTAATGTCCAGAAGCAAACCGTTCTGTACCAGGTAATCCAGCCAGGGGATGTCATACATGTAAATGTCAAAATAGTTCTCGGAGCGGTCCACATCCTGAGAAATCCGCTTCAGAAGCTCACTCTGGCGCACAAATTCAAATTCAATGGGAATGCCGGTCTCTCGGGTAAAGCTCGTGGAAAGAAGTTTTGTGGAGTGGCTGGTAGCCAGATCCACCATGAGAATTCGAAGCCCCTCCTTGTCTGAGGAGATGCTTCCGGTTTGTGCCGAAGCCGTATGAACGGGTGGAACCGCGGTAATTTTTGGAACCTGATCTGTCAGCAAGCAGGTCTTTTTTTCAAAAAGAGCAGGGTTTTTGATGTTTTCCTCCAAAAGTTCAGCCGCCTTTTTTCCGAGAGTAAAAGCGGTTCTGGAAGTATGGAGCATACCGGGGTATTTAGTGGAGGAGTTCCAGGATTCCTCGCTCAAAGTGATGAGCTGCACATCTTCCGGCACTTTTTGACCTAATACATGGAGCGTTTCCAGAACGCCGAAGGCAATGTTCTCGGAAGTGGCGACAATGGCATCTGCAGGCTGGCCGCACAGATTGGACATGGAAACCTTGAAAGCGTCTTCCTTGGACATATTTGTTTCATACACCAGAGCGGAATCCAGCGGCAGATTGAAATGCCGGAAAGCATCTTCGTAGCCGCGGATGCAGTCGCTTTCACTGGAAAAAGCGGGATTGCCGGTAAACAGTGCAATCTGGCGGTTTCCGTTTTCCAGAAGGGTTTTTGTGATGGAATATACGGTGCGGTAATTGTCAAAGCCGAGAAAATTCACATCCAGGTTATCGGGACGCCGTTCCAGAAAAACAGTGGGTATTCCGAAGTTTCGGATTCGATTCACAAAAAAATCCGTGTTCTGTGGCTGGCAGGTAATGAGGATTAGTCCGGAAACGTTCTGGCTGATGAAATCTTCGATTTTTTTCCGTTCAATATCCGGCAGGCTGTTGGAAAAGGCAACGTTGATCGTATAGCCTTTTCGCTGCAGGCTGGCAGAGATTCCCTTAAAAATTTCAGTGTGATAAATATTGTCAATGTCTGTAAGTACCACACCAATCCGGTTGGTACTTGTGGAGCGAAGATCTCTGGCAGAGGCATTGGGAATGTATTTCAGTTTTTCAATGGAATCCATGATTTTGGTGCGGGTTTCCGGTTTTACATAACGGGAACCGCTGAGGCAGCAGGAGACGGTTGCGATGGAAACACCGGCGTCTTTTGCCACATCCTTAAGAGTAGCCATAGTGCAGCTCCTTTCGTTTTTATTTAGTACTTTAGTACATGGTATAAAGCGCTATTTTATTTTAATGTAACATAAGGGGAATGTGTTGTCAAATAATCATCTAAACGTTTAGATTAATATTTTGCAAATCATGTTGAAATTGGACAGCACATAAAGGATAATAAAAGACAAGAAATATTTGTTTCGTAGAAAGGGGAAGAACTATGACATCAAGAGAACGTGTAATGGCGGCAATTAATCATAAAGAACCGGACTATGTCCCGTTAGACTTAGGCGGCACACCCAGCTCTGGAATATCTGCAATCGCATATAACAATCTGAAAAAAGAGCTTGGCATGACCGGAGGACAGACCCGGATTTTTGATGTGGTGCAGCAGGTAGCGCAGCCGGAAATGGAAATTCTGGACAGATTTGGCGTGGATGTTCTTGACATCGGACGTGCTTTTAATGAAAAGGATGAGGACTGGCATGAAACGGTACTGGCAGACGGATCCATTGGGCATTATCCCAATTGGTTTCATCCGGAGAAACAGCCGAACGGAGATTATCTGGTTCACGACAAAGAGGGAACACTCATTGCCAGAATGCCGGTAGGAGCTACTTTTTTTGACCAGACCTACTTCCCTTATCTGGAGGATTATCCGGATGATTTCAGCGATTTGGATCACCAGATGGGCAAGGTTTTGTGGAGTGCATTGGTGCACAGCCCGTGGGATCACGCAAATGACCCGGATTTTTACAAAACACTCCGTGAAAAAACATTGAAACTTCGGGAAAGTACAGATAAAGCATTGATGATCACCTGCGGCTGCAATTTGTTTGAGTGGGGAACCTTCTTAAGAAGAATTGACAATTTCCTTATGGATACGTATGCAGATGAAGAGAACGTGGAGGCCCTTGTGGAGCAGCTGATGATTCGTCATTTAGCAACGCTGGAAAAAGTCTGTGAGTCTGTGGGCGATATCGTGGATATTTTAAGGTTCGGGGATGACCTTGGTATGGATACGGGAATGTTCATGTCGAGAGAAAAATATCAGACGTTGTTTAAACCTTACCACACAAAGCTGAATGAATATGTGCATACCCACAGCAAGATGAAGACCTTCCTGCATTCCTGCGGTTCACTGTATCCCATTATTCCGGATTTGATTGAGGCCGGATACGATGTGCTGAATCCGGTTCAGACTACGGCCTATCAGATGGATCCGGAGGTTCTGAAACGTGAGTTCGGAAAGGATATTACATTCTGGGGCGGCGGCTGCAATACAAGAACTATTCTGAACCGTGCAACACCAAAAGAGGTATATGAATATACTAGACGAATGATTGATATTTTCAATCATGACGGCGGTTTTGTGTTCAACCAGGAGCACAATATTATGCCTGACGTACCGGCAGTGAATATTCTTGCCATGTATCAGGCAGTTGAAGATTCGAGAAAATAAGGCATAGGCAGAGCTGTTTAAATTTTACGTAAAAGAAATAAATTTAAACGTTTAAAAATAAAAAAGCGTTATCGTTGAAAATTACCAATAGGTTGTGTAAAATAATAATTAAATTAGAGAAAAATCACAACAAATAAAAATGCTTTATGAAATTATTTGATGAATTTTTCGTAAAAGCTTACGAGGAAATACGGGATTATAGGTGCGAATTATGAGTCAGAAAAAAAAGAAGAAAAAGGTAAATTCAAAATTGATAATAGCAGAGGCTGTCGTGGTCGCTGCGCTGGCTCTGGGAGGCTGGGGCTACTTTACATGGAAGAATGCACAGGAGTATGTGAATGAACAGGATGCAATCCAGATTAATGGGGAGCAGTATTCTGTTTCAGATGTGAACTATTTCTTCTATACATATTATGATACCTTCCGTCAGCAGAACGCAGAATATCTTTCTTATATGATTGACGACAGCAAGCCGCTGAAAGAGCAGGAATATGAGAACGGACAGTCTTGGTTTGACTATCTCCTGGATGAGAGCGTGGACTCCATGGTACATGTGGTGACTGTGGCGGAAGCAGCGGAAAAAGAAGGCTTTGTTCTGGACGAGCAAAGTCAGGCGGAGATAAAGGAGTATCTGGACGGGGTTACGGCTCTTGCAGAAAATAATGACCTGACTGCCGATCAGTATATGGCTGGAATTTACGGAAGAGATATGAGCCTTTCCCGCTATGAAGAACTGATGAACATGTCTTTTTTGGCAAGAGAATATTCCCTATATAAACAGGAAGAACCGGAATTTTCAAAAGAAGACCTGGAGAAAGAGTTTGAAGAAAATAAACAGCAGTATGAGTTTGTCAGCTATGAGCGTCTCTATTTTAAGGCGGCGGATAAAGACGAGGATGTAAACGAGTCGCAGATGGAGAAAGCGAAGGCGCAGGCAGAAGATGTGCTGAAGCGGGTTCAAGGCGGAGAAGATTTGAAGAAACTCTCTGATGAGTATGAAGGTACTGTATATTACGGGTCAGATGAAATGTATTACAGTTCCGGATATGCATATGGTGACTGGTTGTTTTCAGAGGAGAGAGCTTCTGGAGACAGCGCGGTACTGGAGGATGAAAAGGGTTATTACGTCATGGTTTTCCGGGACAGGTTCCGACATGAATATCCGGCTGTGACGATTCGGGACATTTCCTTCCCTGTCAATTTAAACGCAGAAAATCTGGACAAAGAATACGAAGATTCTTGTGCGGAAGCGGAAGCGGCTTTGGAGGAATGGAAATCCGGGGAGAAAACAGAAGAGCAGTTTGAGAAGCTGTATGAAGAATATTCTTCCACGGAAGAAGAAAATGGCGGTCTGCAGGAAAATATCCTGAAAGATCAACTGGATTCTTATGTAGACAGGTGGAGCTTTGACGAAGCCCGTAAAGCGGGCGATTGTGAGGTAATCTATGCGGAAGATGGATTCCACGTGCTTTATTTTGTGGGATTTGGAGAGCCGGCATGGGAAATAGAGGCAGAAAATCATCTTCGAGAGGAAGCGCTTCAGGACATGCTTGACAGCATGTTGGATGAAGTGGAAGTGAATCGCAGTGAAGAAGCTCTTCAAAGAGCGGCCTCAACATTAAATGAGTAGAGAATAAATAAGGAAAGGAGTAAAGTAATATGAGTAACCAACCGAAAAACACGGAATACGCTCTGGAAATGCGTCAGGTTTCCAAACGCTTCCCGGGAACTCTGGCAGTTGACAAAGTTGATTTCCGTGTAAAGAGAGGAGAGGTTCATGCGCTGATGGGGGAAAACGGTGCAGGAAAATCTACTCTGATGAAGATGCTGAACGGTCTGTTTAACGACTATACCGGCGACATTTACATCAATGGCGAAAAGAAAATGCTGCACACACCGAATCTGGCAAAAGAGGCCGGTATTGGAATGGTATACCAGGAGCTTTCCCTGGCGCGCAGAATTTCTATTTATGAAAACCTTCTGGTAGGCAGACTGCCGGTGAAGGGACTCTTTGTTGACAAAAAGAAAGCAATCGAGGAGGCGAAAAAACTTCTTGCCCGCGTAGGACTTGACTATATTGATCCTACCATAGACGTATCTGAAATCAGTCAGTGTGAGGCACAGCTGGTAGAGATTGCAAAGGTTCTTGGTTCTAATCCGCATATTATTGTTATGGATGAGCCCACCTCGGCACTTTCCAGTGAAGAGGTCAACCGCCTTTATGGAATCATCCGTCAGCTGAAATCCGAAGGTCTTGCGATTGTCTATATTTCGCATCATCTTGCCGAGATTTTTGAAATTGCAGATCATGTGACCGTTATGCGTGACGGTAAACTGGTTGGTGATTTTCCGGTTTCCGAAACGAATCCGGATCACCTGGTAGAAATGATGGTAGGAAGTCCGGTGAAGAATTTCTACGAAAATCATGTTTCCATGGTGCAGGATGAGGTTGTTCTGAAAGCTGAGGATTATACCCGTTGGGGATTCTTCCATCATGTAAACTTTGAACTTCACAAAGGCGAGGTTCTGGCAATCTGTGGACTTGCCGGTGCAGGAAGAACAGAAATTGCCCATGCGCTTATCGGCGTGGACAAGGCAGACGGCGGTAAAGTTTTCATCCACGGAAAAGAAGTGCATTTTAAGAACTTTGGCGAAGCCATTGACGGCGGATTGGGATATCTGACAGAAGACCGTAAGGTAGTGGGACTTGCTCTGAATCAGACAGTTGCGGATAACGTAACTTCCTGTATCATTGATAAGAATTCCAAGGCGGGATTCTTCAATGCGGCCAGCCTTAATAATCTGGTAGATGAAAAAATCAACGAAATGAGCGTATATCCGGCGGACAGAAATCGTCTGGTAAACAGCTTCTCCGGCGGTAACCAGCAGAAAGTCCTTATGGCAAAATGGCTGGCTTCCGGCGTGGATATCCTGATTCTGGACGAGCCTACCCGTGGTGTAGACGTGAACGCAAAACAGGTTATTCACAATGTAGTAAAAGATTACGTAGCAAAAGGAAATTCAGTTATCCTGCTCTCCTCCGACCTTCCGGAGGTAGTTGGACTTGCAGACCGGGCAGTAATTCTTCGTGAAGGTCATACCATTGGCATGATTCAGAAGAAGGATATGACTGAAAACTCAATCCTGATTGCAGCTAACGGGGAGGGAGAATTCGTATCATGTCAGAAGTAAACAAAAATGGAAATACTACCGCTTCAAAGGTGGATACAAGAAAAACAGAAATTAACAAATTCAGTCTTCTGTTTAACAGACTGGGTATTTGGATCATTGTTGTAGGCCTGATGATCCTGGGAATGATCATTTCAAAAGGACAGTTCTTCAGCAAGAGCAACATTCAGTCCGTTCTTGAGGCAGTAGCCCTGGTAGGTATGGTCTGCGCGGGTCTGTTCTACGTTACCTATTCCGGAAACATGACAGATATGTCAGTTCCCATTACCATGGCATTTGGAGGTGTCATTGCCGTACAGTGCATCAACTTCGGTTTTGTAGGATCTATTATCATGGGTCTTCTCGCAGGTGCGCTGATTGGTCTGATCAATGGTTTTATGATTGGTAAGATGAGAGCGAACGCTATTATCTGGACGCTTGCGGTAAACCTTTTGATATCCGGTGTCATCCGAGTGGTATGGCAGGGCAAAATGCTTTATGCCGAGGACATCGCAAAAGAAAGCATGCAGGCTTCTGCAGAGCGCTTTTACTCTATTTCCAGAACCTATATCGGCGGAGTGATTTCCCTGATGGCAATCGTAATGCTGATTATGTTTGTTATTTCCTGGGTGATCCACACCAAAACCGCTTTTGGACAGAAGCTGAAAATCATTGGAACAAACTATGAGGTTGCAAAATTCTCCGGTATCAACTGTACAAAATCCATTATCATGGTTTATGTCTTCAACGGACTTTGTAGCGCTACCGCAGGTATCTTTTATGCGGCGCTTAGAAAATGTGCTTCCTATGAAAACGGTACAGGCTATGACTTTGACGCGCTGACCGCAATCCTTCTGGGAGGCGTATCTTTGAACGGCGGTAAAGGAACGATTATTGGAACCTTTGGTGGAGTGCTTGCTTACGGTATGCTGAACAATATCCTCTCTTGGGTTGGTCTTGGCACCTATGAGAAGTATCTGGTACAGGGTATTGTATTTCTGTTCATCGTATGGTTGAACACAAATTCTAACAGAAAGTTGGGGAAAGCATAATGGAAAAAAAGAAATTTAAGCTGAATGCAGCGTTTATCAACAGAAACAGAGCTTTTTTCCTGCTTGTGATCGTGCTGTTATGCGGACTGTTTGTGGACAACTTTTATACTGCGTATAACATCCGTGCAGTTACAGGAAACGGAAGCTTGGTTATCTGGCTTGGTCTTGGATTTACGATTGTTCTGATTGCAGGACATATGGATATGACGGTAATGTACATGTCTACCTTCGCAGCTCTTCTTACGTTGGGGCTTCGTGCAGATTTAGGACTTCCCTGGGGACTGTGTATTCTGGCAGGAACTCTCATGGGTGTACTGAACGGCCTGATCATGGGATTTCTGGTAACAAAGCTGAAAATACATGCGTTTATTGCAAGTATTGGTATGCAGCTGGTTTTAAAAGGTGTAATGTACATTTACAGCGGTGGAAAAGAGCTTAGTATCGGAAGAGATTATGATCTGAATGAGAAATTGAATGGACAGCTGTTTCCGGTTCTGCCGTTATCTACATACTTTATCATTACTACTATTTTTGTTGTGATTGTAATGATCATTCTTACCAAGACCAGACTTGGAAGAAATATCCACATGGTGGGTGGCAATGCAGAGACTGCATGGCTGGCAGGTGTGAAGAGTGACCGCGCGGTTATCGCAGCCTTTGTGATTTCCGGTCTTGCAGCCGGTCTTGGCGGAGCGCTGAATGGAATCTACTCCGGAGCAGCTAACATCACTATGGGTGAGAAAGGTATTTCTCCGTTCTACATGGCTTTTACAGCAACGGTTATCGGCGGAACCGATATCTACGGCGGCAAGGGTAGTGTAGGCTGGACCTATGTAGCACTTATCATGATCGCATTCCTGAAATCTTTGTGTAAGTCTACCGAGCTTCAGGTTCTGGTTATCGGTGTTGCACTTATCCTGTGTCTGGTATATGAGACCGTTGCAAAATATAACAAAGACAAGATTCTTGGCAGACGTCCGAATCTTCATATTGAACATCAAAAAGAAATGGGAAGCGCAAAATAAGCTTCCTCCCAAAATAAGAATTAAAAGCGCTTCGGCTTTTAATAAAAACTATAATAATAGGAGGAAAAAACATGATGAAAAAAAGCTTGGCAATCCTGTTATGCGGCGCAATGTTTTTCGGATCTTCAGTGGTAACCTTCGCTGAGGAAGAGGCTGCAACAGAAGAGGCTGCAACAGAAGAGGCTGCAACAGAAGAGGCTGCAACTGAGGAAGCAGCAGAAGAAGAGGCAGCGGCAGATGAGGCTGCAAAGGTAGAGGTTCCGGAGGCTGCAAAAGCATCCTATGAAAAACTTCTGGAAGCAGAAAAAACCCTTATGACCACAGATAACCATCCGATGATGGATGCACCTCTTGCTTTTGATGTTCCGGAAGTGGACGGAGATGCAGCATACTGTGAAGACAATTATGAAGAAACAGAAGCTGAGCATTGGCATTACAAAGAGTATCTTGACTGGGATGAGTCTTTGGACGCAGAGTTCCCGGAATCCCCGGCAGACGGTCAGGAAGGAAAAGAAATCGTACTTATCGTTCATGGCGCACATGCATGGACAACCTGCTATACAGAAGCTTTTGAGGCAGCTTGTGATGCGGTTGGCATGAAAGTTACTATTTATGACCCCAACTGGGATCAGGGAAACCAGGACAGCTATGTTGACCAGGCAATCAATGAGCAGCCGGATGCCATCGTGCTGATTCCGCTTTCTGCAGACCATGCAACACAGCAGTTTAAGAAAATTACAGACGCTGGAATCCCGGCATTCTGCTCCAACACCACACCGGAAGCTGACGCTATGAACTTCATCGTTGCTTACACCGGCCCGAACGACTGGTATCAGATGAGAACTCTTGCTGACATGCTTGGCGAGAAACTGGAAGGCAAAGGCGGAGTTGCTTACATCACTCATAACGTAGGTGGCTCTCCCTACTATGCTCGTTGCTATGGCCCGATGACTCAGCTGGCTGCAAACTATCCGGACATCGAGACTCTGGATATTCAGTCTCCTGGATTCGAGGCTTCCAAGGTTAAACAGGTTGTTGCTGACTGGATCACCAAATTTGGCGACAAACTGAACGCAATCGTTTTGGCTGATGACTCTGACCAGGCAATCGGTGCTGTTGAGGCATGTGAAGCCGCTGGACGTGATGACATCGTTATCGTTGCAGCTGGTATCTCCAAACAGGGTCTTGAGCTTGTTAAATCCGGTGATCTCTATGGTATGTCCTATCAGACCTGCCAGGGTGACGCTGGTCTTGCAGTTCGTGTTATTTCTGAGTGGTTCTGCGGACTTGACATCAACCGTGTAAACTACCTGACCACAGACGTTGTTACTGCTGAAAACACAGCAGACTTCGAGCCGTGCCAGTGGTAATTTATTAAGACTCATATTACTTTATAATATGATTTCCCAAAACACCGCCCTCTGGAGGAACCAGGGGGCGGTGTTTTGCGCAAATATAAAAATTTTACTGAGCCAGCAGATGAATGGCTTTTTTCTGCATAGAGGTGAGACATTCGGAGATTTCTTTGGTTCCCCGGGGCATGGAGCGGATTCCCTCGCATAAAATGCCTTCAAATTCGTTGGGAGTCAGAAATCCGTGCCTCTTTTTTAAGGGATAAAGTCTGGAACGGCTCATCTGCACAGAATCCGGGGAAAGGCTAAGCCAGGGATACATTCTCAGGAGCTCATGATTTTTGTAAGGGAATTCCAGCGCAGAGGCTCCTCCCAGAATGGACATATAGTAAGAAACATGCCGGTGGTAAAGCCAGTGGAAAAACTGAAACACAAAAGGAAGGGACTGACAGTTGTTGGAAATTCCCAAATGCCAGCCTACGTTTGTTGGGGTGTGGCTAGGAATCATACTGTATCCGCTTTTGTACAAATATTCGGAATGCGTCCTTTGGATCTGCGTGGCGTATTCACTGAATGTAAGTACCATAGCGGCATCCCCTTTTACAAATTCCAGAAAGGCATCCAGATTGTTACGGATTCCTTTGGGAGAGTATTGAAAGGATTCCATAAAATTTGCCATTGCGCTGATATTTTGTGGAGAATTCATACATAAGCGTCCATGGTGGTCGTAGAAATTTCCGCCGTGCCCCCACATGCGCGGCTCAAACTCCAAGGCAAGCTCTTCGTTCAGCTGTGTGCCAATGGCCGTTCCGTACAGGATAGGAGAATCCGGGTTGTATTCCCGCGTGAAAAAACGGGCAATAGAGTTAAATTCTTTCCAGGTTTTTGGAGGCCGCAGGGAGAGATTGTGGTCTTTTTGATATTTCAGGCACAAATCCTGGCGGGAAAATAAATCCCTCCGGTAAATCAGAAACTGTGTGCCTCCGACAATAGGAAAGCCATAGTATCTCCCATCGTGACAGCAGTTGGCAAGAAATTCGGGGAGAAAATATTTGGTGCTTTCCGGTGTAGTATAAAAGTCTTCTGTAATGTCTTTTAGGCAGCCGTTTTGAAGCAGATAGGAAAACCAGGAGGTGTCGTAAAGGTAAATATCATAGTCCGGCTTCTCACGTTTGGAGTCCTCCTGGATCAGTGCAAACAGCTCGTTGAAGGTGAAAAAGTCAAAATTGAGATAAATACGGAACTGGTTAAAAAATTCATGGCTGATGGCCTGAAGTGCCCGGACGGTAGGAATATCCACCGCGGCAATATTTAAGGTTCCGATGGAGTCCGCAGAAGGAGCTGTCCCTATTTTGCGGGGAGCTGGAAGATGCAGGGGATAACGACTGATGGTGTCCTGGATCAGGTGAAAACGATCCTCTGTCTTTTCCGGCTTTTCAATGGCCTCAATGAGCGCCTTGCAGCTTTCTTTGCCCAAGGAGTAGGCTGGGCGGGCTGTACGGATGATGTCCGGATAAAAGGAGGAGCGGTTCCAGTTTTCCACGTCAAGGGTAATGACGCATATATCCCGGGGAATGTGGTTCATGGTCAGATTGCAGGCCTCAATGACCCCCTGACAGAGCGCCTGCGAGGATGTGATGATCGCCTGAGGCGGATTGTCGACCCAGGTGTGCAAAAAAGCACTGAAGGCAGCTTCCTTTGTGGTATCAGAGGTGAGCGTACGGCTTTCGTCAACCGGAAGACCGGCAGCTTCCATGGCGTCCTGGAAGCCGGAAATACATTCGGACTCTGAAAAATGGCGGCCGGAACCGGTGAGCAGCGCAATATCACGGTAGCCGTTTTTGATAAGCTGGCTTGTGAGATAGTGCAAGGTTTTGTAATTGTCAAAGCCATAGTAAATGACATCCATTTTATCCGGCAGTCGTTCCAGGAAGACAAGTTCAATGGGATGATGCTGCTGAATATTCTGGAAGAATTTTGTGTTCTGGGGTTGGCAGGTAACCAGAAAGATTCCGGCATAATGCTTGCTGACTGCGTTTGTTATGAGCATCTGCTCCTGGCTGATATCGTTGTAGGAACAGGAAATGTTCAGGGAATAATTACTGCTCTCGGCTTTCATAAGAATCCCCTTCAGAAACTCGTTGTAGCAGAGATTTTCCAAATCTGGAAAAATTGCGCAGAGCTCCCGGGAAGCCTGGCGTTTCAGATTTCGTGCCTGAGAGTTGGGGATATAGTTCAGTTCTTTGATCGCGTTTTGGATACGTGCCCGGGTTTCCGGATTCAGATTGTGGGTTCCATTGATACAATAGGAGACAGCTGCGATGGAAACGCCTGCCCGCGCAGCTACATCTTTCTGTGTTGCCATGTGAATTCCTCCGTTCATGAGATTGGATCGCAATTTTTCTTATCATAGCAAGGAGAACAGGGATTGTCAATTAAACGTTTAAATATTTGGGATTTTTCTATCTATGAAATTCTATTTCCATGATTTATAATAAAATTATCAAGAAAGAGCTAGACAATTTCAGACAGAAAGGAGACCTTATTTTGACAACAATGGAGATGGAAATTTCTCAATGGGAAGGGTATGAGAGAAGAGATTTTAAGCTGGACGGGCATGAATGTATTTTGATCGTTCCAAAAAAGGCGCACCCCGGAAATCCCTGGGTTTGGCGAGCTGAATTCTTCGGCGCTTTTGATTATGCGGACAGAGCTCTTCTGGAAAAAGGATGGCATATTGCGTATATGATGATAAGTGATATGTACGGCTGTCCGGAATCAGTGGGGCTTATGGAGATGTTTTACAAATATATGACAGAAATTTGTGGGCTCAATACCCGTGCAGACTTGTTCGGGTTCAGCAGAGGCGGTTTGTATTCTGTGAATTATACTGTCAAAAATCCGCAGACAATCTCCACACTTTATCTGGATGCGCCGGTGTTGAATGTGACAAGCTGGCCGGGTGGTTATGGAGCGTCAGAGCGTTATCCCAAAGAATGGGAAGAGTGCAAGGCGGTTTATCATCTTACAGATGAGACGGCGCTGTCTTTCAGAGGAAATCCCATTGATAAGATGGAGGAGCTTTTGAAGGCGAATGTGAAGATCATAATGGTTGCAGGAGCTGTAGACAGTGTTGTTCCCTATCAGGAGAACGGGGCAAAGCTGGCGACCTATTATCAGGAGAATAATGGAGAAATCCAGGTGATCGTGAAACCGGACTGTGACCATCATCCGCACAGTCTGAAAAATCCGGATCCTATTGTAAGCTATATTGTACATAATTTTGAAAATTTAAAACAATAAAAAGAAGAACCGAAAGGAGAACATTATGAATAGTTTGGAACGTTTTTATGCAACTGTAAATAGAGAGCCGGTGGACAGACCGGCAGCATGGCTTGGAATGCCGGATATCTATGCGAGACCTGCACTTTACAAGCACTATGGAATCCAGGAAGAGGGAGAGGAAGGGTTTCACAAGCTCAAAATCGCAGTAGGTGATGACTTCTATGCAGTGGAGGTTCCTTATGAAGCACCGACTGCGTCTGCGATATACGCAGCATTTGACTGGTACAGAGACGGAAATGTAGATGCAGAAGAGAGAACGCTGACAACGCCAGGATGCTTTGCAGACTGCGAAGATCTGGAAGATGTGGAAGCCGTAAACTTCCAGTGGCCGGATCCGGCAGATTATATTGACCCGGAAGAGTGCAGAAAACGTGTGGAAATGGCTCCGGAGGGAAAAGTAACTCTTGGAATGATGTGGTCTGCTCATTTCCAGGATACCTGCGCGGCATTTGGTATGGAAAATGCGCTGATGAACATGGTAGCTGCACCGGAGGTTTATGAGGCAGTTGACGCGAAGGTTATGGAGTTTTATCTGAAAGCAAATGAGATTTTCTATGAGGCAACCAAAGGAAAATTAAACGCAGTGCTTATCGGAAACGATATGGGAAGCCAGAGAGGTCTGATGCTTTCTCCGGAAATGGTTCGCCGTTTTATTATTCCGGGATGCAAGAAACTGGTAGAGCAGGCACATTCCTATGGACTGAAAGTGATTTACCATTCCTGCGGCTCCATCCGTGACGTGATTCCGGATCTGATCGAGGCGGGGGTTGACATTATCCATCCGATTCAGGCGCTGGCGGCAGGTATGGATCCCAAGGAGCTTCATGATGAATTTGGGGATAAGGTTGCATTCTGCGGCGGCGTAGACACTCAGGAACTTCTGGTAAACGGCACAGCAGAAGAAGTACAGGCAAAGGTAAAAGAGCTTCGCACGATTTTCCCGACTGGACTTATTATCTCTCCCAGCCACGAGGCAATTTTGCCGGATATTCCGCCTGCAAATATTCAGGCGCTGTTTGATGAGGCAACGAAAATTTATTAAGGTGTGATTATGTGAGATACTGTGTCTGCTGTAGAAATGGCGGACATTGAAGCTGGTGGATTTTATCAGCAACAAGTACGATAACAAGTTGTGTAATTCCTGCAAGAAGAAAATCGGCATGAAGCGTTTTTTCATTCTGTGTTTTACGATTCGCAATGCAGAAACTATCCTTGAAATGGTTGATCGATATTTCAACATTTACACGGATTTTGTAGGTGTCTTCCCATTCCTGTGAACCTCGTTCTACACCAGGATGTGCATTTAGGAAATCCTTGTTGTAGAAAGATATGTCGCGGACAATGCCAAGTCCATTTGTGACGATACCGAATTTATAGGCATAACAGAAGCGACCGTTGAGGTACATCTGCTGTATCGCCTGATTGGATGCAGCGTGAGTTGGCATGGAACCATAGGCTGCTTTGTAAGGATCGTAGGAATCATCAAGGTTATGGGATTTCTTAAAAGCCTTCAATTGTTTGATAATACGGTTGGCATACTTCGGATTATTTTCCGTAACCCATGCTTCAATGCCGGAGGTATCAAAGATAGTCATGTCAGCAAGAATCGGATACAGTTTTTGACATATCGGTTCGGTCAGGTCTACAAGACGATCGAATATAGATTGTAAGATAGAAAAAAGGAGAATAGGGTAATGGCAGTAAGAAGATTTGGAGAAATGATTAAGGTAAAAGATTTGGAAGCTTATGCGAAATGGCATGCAAATCCCATGCCTGGGGTAAATGAGATGATTAAGGAGTGCCATCTGAAGAATTATTCCATTTACAGTCTGGGAGATTATCTTTTCTCTTATTATGAGTATGATGGGGATGATTTTGAGGCAGATATGGCAAAAATGGCAGCAGATCCCAACACCCAGGCATGGTGGGATGTGGTAAAACCGTTGATGCAGCCGCTGGAAGACCGTAAAGAAGGCGAATTCTGGTCCGGAATGAAAGAAATTTATCATCTTGATTAAAGAGAAAATCCCGATGGAGCAAAAAGTTTGAAACAAATAAGTAGAGGACAGCCAAAGAATAAAGGGCATACTCTCTCTTTCCTAGTCTTGGAATTATCAAACGGAGTTACATCAATGTCAACCGGAACAAAACCGTTAGACAGCTTGGAGGGAACAATGCCATTAGTACGTAAAAGTTCTACATTTTCCTTTAGGATATATTCCCGGAGGGAAGAGCCAATGACATCCATCCTTTGACGAAGGGTTTCTTCTGATGGAATGTTGTAGGCAATTCCGAGCGCAGTTTTATAAAAATCCCGGTCATCGTCCATTTCGTGAACAGCCTGGAATTCCGGATTGCCCATGCATAACATACCGATGTACGTGAGGAGAATATCGCCATTTTTAATCTGATACTGTGAACGGTTCGGTGTTACATCCATTCGATTGCAGCGCTTAACAAAATCGCTTTTTCCAAGGATTGCTCCTACAACAGCCAAGCCGCTTGTTGGAATGATTCGTTCATTGGTAAATTCGATTTTAATGAATCCATTGAAAAATCAAACGTTTTACCTGTTATGGCGCAATGAACTTCACGGATTCAGGATTAATAATGTTTAGTAGATTGACCAAGAAAATATTTGATAGTAAAAAAACAAACACTTTTGCATGTGTGTTATATTGTGAATAGATATTTTGCGAGAAATGTAAAAAAATAGTCAAAATAGCACAAAGTGCAACCTAGGAGTTTCATTGTGTGGTTGTGAAAAAGGTACAATCATGATTAAATTAAATCAACATAAAAATACGATTTAAAGAAAAAACAATATATGAAATAATTAGGAGAAATAATCATGGTACAATCAAAATTTAAAATGGATGACAGAATGAAAAGCTTATGGAAAAGAAGTACAGATCTTTCTAAAGAAGGAAAGCGTAATGTATACGTAGATAATCCGGAATTTTTAGTTTATCACTGGTCAGGACACAGTGCTGGATTTTCACCAGCGACAGGTGAAATGGCACTAGCAGAAGATCAGAGAATTAATCTGGGAGATCATAATTGTAGAGTTGATAACGGTCAGGCATTCCCATATGCAGATGATATGCCATCTAAAAAAGAAGGTTTCGATTATACAGCAGAAAATTGGGCTAAAGACTATGTATTCTTTCTAGATCACAGTCCGGCAGAAGTTTATCCAAACGAAACAATAGTTGGTGAATTCCATTGGCAGCTTGATGAAGCAAGAAAATTTGTTTATCCTGATGAGGTGGTAGAATTAGGATTTGATCTTAGACAAAAAGGTGCCGGTGGAACAAGTCTTGCACATACATGTCCGGATTTAAGTATAGGTCTAAAAAAAGGATGGACAGGACTTTTAAAAGACGTTCAGGAAAGCAAAGCAAAATGGGAAAAATATGGAAACAGAGATCGTGTAAGTTACCTTTCAGCACAGGAAGATATTATCAACGCTATCATCCGTTACATAAATAGACATTCAGACAGAGCACTTGAACTTGCTAAAGATGAAAAAGACGAAGATCAGTATAACAGATACATAAAGATCTCAGAAAACATGAAACAGCTTGCAGCAGGTGCACCACAGACATTTGAGCAGGCAGTACAGTGGATCCAGTTATTCCAGGTTGTTGAAAGAATCAATGGACATGGAAACGGATATGGAAGACTTGATCTTCTTCTTATAGATTTCTATAAAAAAGATGTAGAAGATGGAATACTTACAAGAGATGAAGCAAGAAACATCATGGCAGAGCTTTACCTCAAATATGGTGGAAACTACTTTTCATTTGGTGGAAGATTAAAAGATGGATCAGATGCTACAAATGAAGTCAGCTGGATAGGGATTGAAGCATATGACATGTTAGGAGGATACAACCACCTTGGACTTATGTGGCATGAAGACATGGACCCAGCATACTACTCATATGGATGTGATGTTGTAACAAGACATGGCTGTGGAGTTCCAACACTTGTTAACTATGATGTAATGAGAGATTCAGAGTTATACAGTGGTTATAGCGAAGATGATGCATGGAATGTATCATATAGTGGATGTCAGTGGTATTGTTCAGTAGGTTCTGAATATTCAGATCATGATCTTAACTCATTTGTTCTTACAGCACCAATGCAAAGAGCAATGAAAGAAGCAGAAGAAAAAGACTTCCAGACATTTGAAGAGTTCTGGGATGCATATACAAGAGAAGTAAAAGTAACAGCAGATGCCCTCGCAGAATTCAAAAACCGTGTATATAAATGGCAGAGCCGTGTATGGCCAGAAATGGTAACAACACTCTGCATGAAAGATACAATCGAAAAAGGACTTGATGTAACAGCAGTGGGCGGACCACATAATGCATATACATCAGTAAATGTTCTTGGAGTTCCAAACGTTGTTGACTCTATCTATGCAATGAAGAAAGTCATCTTTGAAGAAAAGAAATACACAATGAAAGAGATTAATGAGGCAATAGCTAATAATTGGAAAGACCAGGAAGTTATGCGTCAGACAATGTTATCACAGGAAAAATTCGGTAATGATAAGAGCGGAGTAGATGATATATTTATCCGTGTAGCTGAAAATATCCGCGATACACTGAAAGAAGAAAGAAATATCAAAGGATTTAATTTCCGAGCATCATTATTCCAGTACATGGGACATACATATGCAGGACCAATCATCGGAGCAACACCAGATGGAAGATTTGCAGAGGAGCCAATCGCCCATGGATGTAACCCAATGCATGGAAGAAATACAGAAGGTATCACAGCAACAGCTAAATCATTATTAAAAGTACCATTTAAAGAATATCAGGGAGGTTCATTACAGATAGAACTGCAGCCAAAATTCTTTGATGGAAAAGAGAATAAAGGAAGTTATATTGAAAACTTCTCTAAAGCATTTATGAAGGCTGGTGGAATTCAGATCAACTTCAATGTAATAGACCTTGAAAAACTTAAAAAAGCAGTAGATGATCCTAAGAATCCAGACTATGCAGATATCGTTGTAAAAGTTACAGGATATAGTGCGCACTTTGTAGTAATGGATCACGAATTTAGAAAAGAATTTGTAAGTCGTGTTAATTATGATGTTGTATAAATAAAGTTGACACCTTATTCTCAAGGAATTCATGTATAATAAAAGAGAATAAGGAGGAACTCTCAATGTCACGAACCCAACGTAAATACGACCAGGAATATAAGATCCAGGCTGTCAAACTTGCCAAAGAAATCGGCGGTGCTAAGGCAGCCAAAGAATTAGGTATCCCAGAAGGGACAAATATGGCATTATACAAAGCATGAACAGTGCTGGTGGCAGGTGCCACGATAATGCTCGATGTGAAAGCATGTGGGACAGAATGAAAAGCGAGCTTCTCTATGACCGCTACAATACGGAAAGCCTGACCACGGATGAGCTGAGAGTTCTTATTTGGAGATATTTCATCAGTTACTGGAACAACAGGAGGATCTGCTCTGCCAACGGTGGGCTTCCTCCTATGATTAAGCGTCAGAGATACTACCAATCTCTGGGCCTGGCTGCATAGGAAATGATATCTTTGAGATAAATGTGTCAACCAATATTGACAATATCAAAAGAAAGGAAGTATGTTGTTTTTGCTTCTAATAACATCATACAAGGATTATATGAAGTATAACTTTGAGATGATTTGGAATGGGGGTACAGTATGTCCTGAAAATTGGGGGATGAAAAATGAAATAGCTACGTTTCATAGAGTGTATTACGTTTATGGAGGAGAGGCCTATTGTAATATTGATGATAAAGTTATACGTTTGGAGAAAGGTCATCTATATTTATTACCTGTTATGCATGAATATTCAATGTGGCATAATCCGGAGAATCCTTTAGATGTATTGTGGTTTCATGTTGAGACAGATATAAGACTTTGTGTTCAAATTGAAGACATAAAAATAGAAGAAAACACGGTGATATATAATCTGTTTGAAGCGGTCAGGATTATTACAGATGATTCTGAACATTATGAAGAACTTTTAGAAATATTTGGGATAATACTTAGTTTTGCAGCAGAAAAAATTCCGTTTAACACTATGAGTAGTAAAAGAATGCAAAGTGTCATGAAATATATAGATAATAATTATGGGGACCCAGAGTTAGATGTTGATACTTTAGCAGAGCTCGTAAAAATGGATAGATCATCATTTTCAAGGAAGTTTAAAAAAGCTTTTAATATTGCTCCAAAACAATATATTTACGCTAAAAGAATGAATAAGGCAGCACAAGAATTGGCAAGAGGAGCTTCAGTATATCAGGCAGGAAATCTTGTTGGATATTTGGACGAAAAATCCTTTTCAAGAGCCTTTAAACGCTATATGGAAGTAACGCCTTCAGAATATAGAAAATGTAGAGTAACTTTGCCATAAAATTAAGTTTATACGTTAGTTACAAAGTAAATTGAATTCGAAAAAGACTATTAAAGCAAATAAAAATTGCTGTAATAGTCTTTTTGTGCTAATTGTTTATATTGTTGATAAAATAAATGATAAACGAAATTAAATTGTATATTAACACAAACTGCAACTAAGATGTTAAATTGTGCGGTTGAAAGGGTATAGTGAATATGTTTAAATATACTCAAGAAATAAAACCGGTTTATAGTAAAAATAATAGGAAGGTGTAATTAATGAACAAAGGATTAGTTTTCGATTTTCACAGGGGAACTACACATGATGGCCCGGGGATGCGTACAACAGTATTTTTAAAAGGTTGTCCACTTCACTGTCAGTGGTGTCATAATCCAGAAAGTATCAATCCCAACAGAGAGATACAGTGGGATGAAAAAAAATGTATAGGTTGTTTACAGTGTGTAAATAATTGTCCAAATGGTGCAATAGAAGAAAGAGATGGAAGACTTGTAATAAATCATGATAAATGTCAGCAGTGTTACACATGTACAGATAATTGTCCATCAAAAGCAATAAGCGTAGTTGGAAAATATTGGGAAATTCCAGATCTCGTAAAAGAAGCCTGCAAAGACAAGATGTTTTTTGGAGATTTCGAAGGTGGTGTAACTATTTCAGGAGGTGAGCCTGTTTTACAGGATCATTTCCTTATTGAATTCATTGAAGAATTAAAAAAGGAAGGCGTAAATATTGCAATTGATACATGTGGATTTGGAAAAAGAGAAGTATACGAAAAAATATATCCATATGCGGATGTATTCTTATATGATATAAAGCTTATGGATAGTAAACTTCATGAACAATATACAGGTGTTAATAATAACCTTATATTAAGTAATTTGAAGAATATTGCAAATAAAGCAAGAGTAGATGGCGAAAAACGAATCTGGATTCGTACACCTCTTATACCCGGAGCAACAGCTACAAGAGAAAATATTGATGCTATTGGTTCATTTATAAGAAGAGAGCTTATAGATGTAATTGAACGTTGGGAATTATGTGCGTTTAATAATGTGTGTAAAGAAAAATATAAGAAGCTTGATAAAAACTGGAAATTTGAAAATGAAAAACTTATGACAATTGAAGAAGTTGGAGAATTATCAAATGTAGCAAAATCTTATGTTGGGGATTTACTTGTTGTTTCAGGATTAACAAGAAAAGAGGAATAAAAGCAGACCAGCTATGAAAAGTCAACCATAAATTAGCAAAAAATTTCTTTTTCATATCGGTGGTAAAAAAGGGTAACTTTAATAGAGCTCCCTTAGGGTGCTTTTTCAAAATCTATCGATATTGGTATACAGACCTCTTATTCGAGGTTAAATTCTACTTCGTCAGTGAGCATCTTCCAGATGACTCTGACAAGCTTGCCGGCGCAATGCCCAAGTGCATTGTAGTGAGACCGGCCTTCAGCCCTCTTGGCATTGTAATAAGCCTTGAAGGTAGCGTTGTTTCTAACAACGTTCCAAGCTGCATTAACCAGAGCGTAGCGTAATACGCGGGAACCGCGTTTGGACATATGAGTTGTCTTAGCCTGGAAGTTACCAGTTATGAGAATTATTCTGATCTTGGTACTTGCAGGTGTTCTTCCGGATGGCGGTATGGGCAAGATCATAAATGTGTTCCTTTCTATTGTAGCTATTCAGATCATTGCATCCGGCGTAAATATGTTCCCGAATCTGAATCCGTATCATGCAAGCTTCATCTGGGGCGGACTGTTGATCCTGGTTCTGATTTTCAGCACAAAGATGACTGGGCAGAATACATTCCTCAAGCTTCTGAAGCCGAAAAAATCAAAGGCATAATAAAATCTTGTTTACCATTACTACATAATATATTCCTGCGCAGCAGCTCCGGTCTTATGGCCGGGGCTTTTGTGCAGTTTACGAAAAGAGTGATAAAAGTAATACGAGATCATAGCACAGGGGAAAATCCAATAAAATTACTTATAAATCCAAAAAAAATACTAAAGGTTAAAAAAACAAAAGGACAAGTGCGGAAAAAACTATTAGACTAAGTCTAAAAAACGTTGTTTTGTGGTTTTTTATTGAATTTTCCGACAGGATTTGTGACTTGTATCATAGCTATTGCGAAAAGAAATAATAAAATTTATAATAAGATCATGAGAAAACGAATCGGAAAAATTTAAGAATTTCCAATGAAACAACAACGGTATTTTTCGTGAATAAAGAAAGGAAGGTATTTATCAAATGACACCAAAAGAGCTGATTTTAGCAACATTAAGACATGAGGAAACTCCAAAGACAGCATGGGTTCCCTTTGCAGGCGTTCATGCAGGCCAGCTCATCGGCTGTAATGCAAGAGAGGTTCTCTCCAACGCAGACAATCTTTACAATGCGCTGATGGAAGTACATAAACTATATAAACCATCCGGTCTTCCAGTTATTTTTGACCTTCAGGTAGAGGCAGAATGTCTTGGCTGTGAACTGACATGGGCAGATGACGCTCCGCCATCCGTATCCCATCATCCAATGGAAGAGGACGAAGATCTGGTGACTCCATGTGACTGTACCATTCCTACAGCAGAGGACGGACGTATTCCTATGATCCTGGATGTTATGAAACGTATAAAAGCATCCATTGGAGAAGAGACTGCACTTTACGGACTGATCTGCGGGCCATTTACTCTTGCCGCACATCTTCGTGGAAACAACATTTTCATGGATATGTTTGATGATCCGGAAGCAGTTGAAGAATTCCTAGATTACTGCTGTAAGATTGCAAAGGCAATGGCTGGCTACTACATTGAGGCAGGTATGGATGTAATCGCCGTGGTTGACCCGCTGATCTCCCAGATTTCTTCCAACCATTTCGAAGAATTTATGACAAAGCCATTTACAGAGCTGTTTGCACACATCCGCGAAAAAGGTGCATATTCCTCCTTCTTCGTATGCGGCGATGCAACCAGAAATATTGAAGTTATGTGTCAGACAAATCCGGATGCAATTTCTGTTGATGAGAATGTAAACCTTCTGGCTGCAAAAGAGATCACAGACAAATACAACGTATGTATCGGCGGAAATATTCCTCTGACTACAGTTATGCTTCATGGAACTCAGCAGGACAATATGAAGTATGTCATTGATCTTCTGGACAGCATGGAGGATAAGAGAAACTTTATTCTTTCCCCTGGCTGTGACATGCCTTATGCAGTGCCTGTAGAGAATACCATCGGTGCAGTTCAGGCAGTTACCCAGCCGGATGAAGTAAGAGAAATGGTGAAAAACTACGTGGCAGCAGATGATGATATCCAGGTTGAGATCCCGGATTATGAACATCTGGAAAAACCGTTCATGGAGGTATTTACTCTGGATTCTGCTACCTGTGCTGCATGTACTTACATGATGGGTGCAGCAAATGAAGCAAAGGCAGCCTTCGGGGACAAGATTGATATGATCGAGTATAAATTTACCGAAAAAGAAAACATTGCAAGATGCAAGAAGATGGGTGTTAAGAATCTTCCGTCTATTTACATCAACGGCAAGCTGAAATTCAGCTCCATCGTTCCTTCCAAGGAAGAGCTGGAAGCAGCCATCAACGAAGTTTTATAAATTTGTAAGTTACAAAGAAAATACAAATATTAAATAAAAATTCATAGCAACTTTTTCAGATGCTTCCTATAATGGAGATAGTCTATTAGACATGGTCTAATAAAACCATTTAGGAAGCATCTTTTTTTGATGACGAAGGAGATTATTATGTCAAAGCTATATCTGGTAACCGGCTTTCTTGGCGCCGGAAAGACCACTTTTCTAAAAAATTTTATTCGATCTTTTGAGGGACAGCGGCTCCATATTATTGTAAATGAATACGGAAAAGAGGGAATCGACGGGAAGCTTCTGAAGGAAGTTGGTATGGTTTTGGATGAGATCAATAACGGCTCTATTTTCTGCTCCTGCCGTCTGGATAAGTTTGAGGAGGTGCTGTGCAAGGCTTTGGAGAGTCAGCCGGATGTAATTATTATCGAGGCTTCCGGCCTTTCCAATCCTACGAATGTACGCAAAATCATGGCCCAGGAGGACAAATTTCCCGGGCTGGAATATATGGGAAGCATTTGTCTTGTGGATGCCAAGCGTTTCCACAAGGTATATAAGACAGCTACTGTAGTAAAAAAACAGATTAGCATCAGCGATATTATTCTGCTCAACAAAACAGACCTTGCTACAGAGGAAGAGTTGGACAACATCTGCCAGGTGATTGGAGACCACAGACCGGATATCCCTGTTTTTAAAACCACCTATGGACAGATTCGGGAGGAATGGCTTTCTCAGATGAAAAAACCAATTTTATCATCGGAAGCCCCCGAAATACAGACAAAAGATATTACACTTCGAAGCTTTGTCATGGAGATCAGCGAAGATTTTACTCCTTATGAGCTGGAAAAATTTGTAGAGATGTTTTTGGAGGACACATATCGTGTGAAAGGCTTTGTGAAGCTTCAAGGAGCGACATATCTTTTGGATTGTGTGGGAAGTCTTTTTCAGATGAAGGAATATACGGGGGAAACAGCCGCTTTAAATGAAATTGTGATTCTGGCTGGAAATGGGCTACCCGCTGCAAAAAGTGTAAAAGAAGCTATGAAGTGGTATCCCGAAAAGGTGATAAGCTTCGGATCAGCAAAATAGGCTGCATGAAAAGAGATAGGCTTCGGTTTAGCAAATTAATGTGTACAAAAAAGGAGATAATCGGAAATGGATTATTATGTGGGAATCAGAGAAAAATGTATGCAATTTTATCAGGAAAAAGTGCCGGGAACAGTCTGGGACTGGGCAATGGAATGTATGGATCTGGAAGGTCTGCCCATGCATTGTCCGCCGCATCACTTTATGATTCCGGCGGTGCTGCTCACTGCATGCGCGGCAAAGGATGGAAAGTCGGAGGAGGAACTTGCAAAAATGCTGACCGAAGCCGAAAAGCGTGCCAAAAAAGTCCTTGGCGGTTTTTGCGGTTATTACGGAAGCTGCGGCGCCGGGGTGGGTGTTGGAATTTTTCTCAGTGTTTATACAAACACTACGCCTTTTTCGGAAAAAAGTTGGCAGTGGGTGAATGAAGCTACCGGAAGAAGCCTGATTCACATTGCCTCTGTGGAAGGCCCCAGATGCTGCAAGCGAAATGGATTCCTGGCATTGGAGGAAGCAGCAGAAATTGTTCAAGAACGCCTTGGTATCCAACTTGAGCGTCCACAAAAAGTTGTTTGTCATTACTTTGAAAATAACAAGGAATGCAAAAAAGAAAAATGCCCGTATTATCCGGGGGAATAAAAATTAAGGAGATTAAAACAATGAAAAAACGAGTAACCGCAACACTTCTTGGAATCTTAATGGCAGGTATGACCGTCAATGTACAGGCCGCAGAGGAAAACTCTCTGGTGGTGGGAAACATGGGAAACAGCATCAAAGCAGCCATGGTAGTTCTTGCTTCTGAAATGGGCTATTATGAAGAAGAGGGACTTGACGTTTCCTTCGAAAATATTGCCGACTTAAATGACGGCCTTACTGCGATTGATCTTGGTAAGATTGATATTCTGCCTATGGGAATCATTCCTACAGTAACCTTTATCTCCCAGGGGTCTGATTTTGTGATCTACGGTGGAACCATCGCAGAAGGAAGTCAGGCAGTGGTTACGGAAGAAAATAAAGATACTATTTCTGATATGGGAGACTTTGAAGGAAAAACCATCGCTTGTGTTCGTCCAGAAACGGGACATATGATCGCAGAAAGTCTGATTCGCGAAACAGGGGCGGATATGGAGACTGTGAATTTTGTGGAGATGGACGGTTTTCAGTCCGTCATTGAGGCGGTAAAAAAAGGTACCGCAGATGTGGGATTTGTAAACAGTGGGTTTGGTCAGGTAGCAGAACAGCAGGGCCTTGTGGTAGCCTTTAATGTTGGTGAGTTTGCGCCGGATGCAGTTTGCTGCCGTCAGACGACCTCCAAAAAAGTCATCGAAGAAAAGAGAGATGCTCTTGTAAAATTCCAGATTGCAAACCTGCGTGCTATGGAACTGGCTAAAAATGATAAGGAAACCACCATTCAGAAGCTGATGGATTACTCTGGTCAGTCAGAGGAATATGTAGATTACTGCATTTATGCAGATGTAATGAAAATTTCCATGGATCCGGCAAAAAACAGAATTCAGGATTTTTATGAGGTCATGGAATCCAACGGCGATATCCCACAGGACAGTCAGTGGAATCTGGACGAGGCGGTAGATTCCACTATTTATGAGGAAGCGTTGAATACGATGATGGAACGTGAGCCGGAAGAAGCGCTTTGGCAGGAACTGCAAACTCAGTTTGAAGAAAACAATTAAAATCTTAAGGTAAAACAGACGTGAACATAAGGGGCAGCAGCTATGAGTTATATACAAATGAATCAGGTGTCCTTTTCATATGGAGAAAAAAATGAATATGTCATCAAGGATTTTAGTATTCAGGTGCAGAAAGGGGAATTCCTGGTAATCATCGGTCCCAGTGGCTGTGGGAAAAGCACTTTGCTTTCCCTGTTGGCGGGTCTTCGTCTTCCGGAAAAGGGCACCATAACCATAGATGGGAAGCCGGTGGAAGGACCAGGACTTGATAAATCTGTGATCTTTCAGCATTATTCTCTGTTTCCCTGGATGACGGTGGAAGAAAATATATGCTTCGGAATCCGGCAGGCTCATGGGAAGCTTAAGAAGAAAGACCAAAAAGCACTTGCCATGGATGTACTTACCAGAGTGGGAATGGAACAGGATGCCGAAAAATACCCCTGTGAGCTTTCGGGAGGAATGCAGCAGCGGACAGCAATCGCCAGAACGCTTGCCATGGACAGCGAAATTTTCCTTATGGATGAGCCTTTTGGGGCAGTAGATCCAAGGAGAAGAAACCAACTGCAGGAGCTTCTTCTTTCCGTATGGGAAGGGAAACGCCGGGAGGGTGCAGAAAAAACAGTAATATTTGTGACCCATGATATTGATGAAGCAATTTCTCTTGCCGACAGGATTCTTTTTATGGGAAAGAACGGGCACAAAGAAGAGATGCAGGTGAATCTAAAGCGTCCGAGAATGCTGCAGCAGCTTGCAGGAACGGATTGTTTCTGCAGCTTTCGAAAAAAACTGGTGGATTTGTTTGTCGAAGCGGAAGGGGAGGAAGAATGAAAAAAGCAATTATTTCTCTGCCAACATTCCTGTGTGTAATTTTGCTTATTCTTGTTGCTTTACCAGGAAAACGCCCTGCCAACGCATGTGGGATGTTTCTGGCAACAATTTTTCTTATGGAGGGAATCTGGATTTTCCAATGCCTGCGTAAAGGCGTTTCCACGGCGACACAGGACATTCTTTCTTTGCTGTACGGGGCGCTGATATTCTGGGAAATTATGACCACCAAGCTTGACCTGGCACATCAGGTTTTGGTGCCGCCGCCGGAAGCAGTATTTCAGGCTTTTTATACACAAAGAGCGCTGATGCTAAAAGGGATTTTTTCTTCTCTGGAGCTTCTTTTTCTGGGAATGGTGCTGGGGCTTTCTCTTGGAATGGGACTGGGGATGCTGGTTGGATGGGTTCCCCGGGCCAAGGCAATGTTTTTTCCTGTTGCGAGAGTGATCAGCCCCATCCCGCCAATCATTTATACTCCTTACATTGTAGCACTGATGCCCACCTTTCGCAGTGCCTCGGTTGTTGTAGTGGTTCTTGGAATTTTTTGGCCTACCTTTATGAATACCATTCTTCGGGTGACGAGTATGGAAGAAAAGCTTTTGGATTCCTCCAGAGCTCTCTGCCCGAGCACCTGGACCATGATCTCAAAAATTCTTTTTCCATATGTGTGGCCGGGAGTGATCCGGAATCTGCGCGTGATGCTGTCTACCTCATTTTTGATTCTGACCATGGCGGAAATGATGGGCGCATCCAGCGGAATGGGATATTTTATTAAAAATTATTCGGATTATGCTAATTATACAAATGTGGTGGCCGGCATCATCCTGGTGGGAATTGTTGTGACGGTTTTAAATCAAGGAATCGGATTTTGGGAAAATAAGCTTATTAAATGGAGAAATTAAAATGGCAGAAGAAATAAAAGAAAAGAAATGTGCCTGCAAAGGCGGAAATCTGGATCGGTTTATTCAGCCTATTATTTTGCTTATTCTGGCAGAAGAAGCAGATACTGGGTATGGCGTGTTCAAAAAAATGGGTGAATTTTCTATGTTTCGGGAGTCCAGACCGGATGCAACCGGTGTTTACCGGTATCTTCGCATCATGGAACAAAGAGAGCTTCTGGAGCAGTTCGAAAGCAGAGAGGCAGAAAATAAATATAAAATGAAATATCGAATCACCAAAGAAGGCCGGGAATGTCTTGCAAATTGGAAGGTCACGCTGACAGCTTATGCAGATGCCATTTCCGAGCTGGTAGGACGGATGGAAGAGAAGGAAGCCAAAGGGTATCAACTATAAAAAAGTTGATGCCTTTTTTGACTTGCATATTAACGGTACTGCTTAGGCGTAAGTCCTGTATATTTTTTGAATACCTTGGAAAAATAGCTCTGATCCTCAAAGCCTGTGGCCAGAGCAATATCAATAATAGAATAATCCGTATTCGCCAGGAGACGCTTGCTTTCCTCGATTCTTACCATGTTCAGGTATTCCTTGAAGGTGGAACCGGTAGCCTGCTTAAACAGGGTAGAAAAATAAGCCGGGTTTAAGTGTACATGGCCTGCTACCATATCCAGAGTAAGATTCTGTGGAAAATTTTTGGATATGTACCGAATGGCTTTTTTGGTGATTTCATTTCCCTTGCTGGGAATATAGTTAAACATGCAGTCCGTAAATACATCAATGGTTTCCTGGAGCTTATAGCACAAGTCATCAAGATTTTTGATATTCTGCAGGGACATAAGAAACTGGTTGTTGATCTTTAAAACACTGTCACTGGTGGCACCTCCTTCAATAGCGGCTCTGGAAAGCAAGGAGGAAAGCTCCAGTGCTCTGGATTTTACTACTTCCAGATTGCTGCCTTCTGCAAAGAACACATATCCCAGAAGGTCGTTGAGCAGTGCTTTTGCTTTTTCGGTATCTCCGGTCTTAAGCTTGGTGATCAGTGCTTTTTCTTTTTCGTAAGGATAAACACGACTGTTTACCTGTGGAGAAGCCTTGTACATCTGGATGGATTCGTTGATTTTGGACTGCTGATACAGCTTGTTTTGATTCAGGGTAAACTGGCTGCGGCTGTCAGTAACGAGTCCGGAGCACATATAATAAAGAAGTCGGCTTATGTAAGTAACCTTGGAAGGCTCGAAGGTGGGAAGGGCGCTTGCCTCCTCATACATTTCCAGAAGAGCCTGGGTGGGGATGGTATATTTGTCTCCAAGATCAGAGAGAAGGAGGGAATCCGGCTCTGCCATAAGAAAGGGGCCGGCCAGAATGGATCCAAGGAGGACGTTGTTGTTAGTCAGAGGAAACACAATATGGTTCAGGTTAGAATGACAGGCAAAAATATATGCTTCTCCAAGACTCATTGCAAGTTTGCTGGCATTGGAATGGAGCTTGGCACAGGATTCGCCCTTGGGAATATAGTGCCGGAAAATCTTACAATAGCTGTGGGTATCTCCGAAGGCATCCAGAATTTCCCCGTTTTCATCCAGAACCTGCACAGAAAGTCCGATACACTGGTAAAAAGTTTCCAGCAATTCATGAAGCTTCTTCTTTTCAATAACGGAATATAGGATTGGCTGCATAAAATTCTCTCCCTAAATCTAAAAAAAATACAAATATATTAATTTCTAACTGCATTTTACACGAAATAACGAAAAAAATATACAGATTTTTCAAAATTAGTTGTAAAAATTTTTTGAAAAAAAAGATATAATGTCCACATG
>ERZ773169.955-NODE-955-length-29416-cov-4.928511_pt1 | contig 29416 bp, 31 predicted proteins | sample MGYA00580536_ERZ773169 | MGnify/ENA primary metagenome ERZ773169 (study PRJEB29015, sample SAMEA2737814) | human gut metagenome | biome: human gut; feature: human-associated habitat; material: faeces | place: China | collected 2012 ... | reverse complement strand
GGATAGGGAAGTCCTGAACTTCAATCTCAGGGAGGAAACCTTTTGAGTGAAGATGTAGATCTGAGTACTCAGAAGGAATAGTGGCTTTCTCCTCTAAATAAAGAATAAAGCAAGTATCCTGAGAAACATGATTGACTAGGGTAAAGTAATCAAGGATTCCTGAAGGCAAGAACAAGCTTAAAGAAGCAACAGGATCAATCGTTTGGGAAGAGGATGTTTTCATGATGCAAAAATAAGAATTTTAACGCAATCCCCCAAGGTTTCAGACTGAGCCTTGTTTTGGCCTGTACAGCTCCTCTTAGGCACTTGTTTACACGTGAAGCGTGGAACTGCAATGCCACGTCTTAGTTTGGAGGTTGTAGGAAAACCTTTAGATACAGATGTAGTAATAGCAGCCCACGCTATAGCGTGAGAACCACTATGCTATCCTTGTATCTAATTTGAAAGTTTCCTACATTTCCAAACTACAAGATAAGCATAACGCTTCTTCCTTTTTTCGTATGTCTTGGATAGAGTCGCCCCCATCCGGGTGCAAAGGTAGTGAATTTCCTATAATAAATTCCCACGGTGGAGCGAAAATCAGCGTTTTAAGATTGATTTTATAACCCGTTTGTACCCTTGTCGGTTCTCAAAGCGCAAAAAAACTGAAAATCAACAGGAGCAGGCGATTCCTTGACAACACCGACAAGACGCGCGAAATGTTACCCTGATAACAGAATATTGTACCTTGACGGTAACTTTTCGTGTACCGGTCATCCCTCATGACGGACTGTTCTATGTGCCGGGGATTTAATTCCTTTAAGCCTGTTCGGGACTTGTTCCGGTCAAATCCGGCATATTCATGTCTGTCAGGCATGTAATCTGAATTTATGCCACTTAAAGAATGGGATAAATTCAGATTTGTGTACTTTTATACTTCTTCAAGTCATATATGCCGCTTTGATTTTTTGTCATCACAGTTAAAATTCTTGTTTTTTGCGCAGAAAACAAGAATTATTTTAGTAACTTTGCACCAAAATTGAAAACGACAATGGTTATAAGAGACAAGGTTAAGCAGGAGATAGACCGTATGCCGGAAGGCGTGGTGGTTTCGGCTTCCGATTTTGACATACCACGTCAATATCGCGCAACCCTTATCAAGGCACTCAACCAGTTCGAGTATGCCGGTATAATAAAGCGTATCTCCAAAGGACGTTACTACAAACCCCGGACATCCCGATTCGGGGAGCTGCTTCCCCCGGAAAAGGAAATCGTAAGGGACTTTCTTGAAAAGGACGGCAACACCATAGGGTACATCACCGGGACAAGGGCTTTCGCAAGTCTGGCCCTGACCACCCAAATATCTTCTGTTATCATGGTGGGTACGAATGTCTCCCGTCGTCCGTTATCCAGAGGACAGTATAGAATAACTTTCCTGTTGCAGCCAAATCGCATAGTGAAAGACGACATACCGCTTTTAGTCATTTTGGACGCGCTCCGTCTGATAAAGGAGATTCCCGGCTCGACAACCGATGACGCGATAGCGCAGATGACAGTCTGGATAAAGGGATTGTCCGAAACGGACAGGAAACGGCTGCTGGAACTGTGCAGGGCATACAAGCCGTATGTCAGGGCACAGCTTGGAGCCATACTTGAATACCTGGATTTCCCTGTTGAAGATCTGTTGGAAACACTTAACCCCGTAAGCCGGTACAAACTGGGAATATCTTCAACCATATTACCGACGACTAAAAACTGGAACATCGTATGAGACTGCACACAGACCGACAACTGTTCAAGGATGCCATCAACTTCGCATCACGTCCGGCAACGGACGGAGGTTTGGGTATCAGCCCGCTCTTTATAGAGAAGGATTACTGGGTCAGCCGTTCCTTGAAATTGATGGCGGAGCATGACAAGGACGGACGGGCAGTGTTCAAAGGAGGGACAAGTCTGTCCAAGGCATACGGCATAGGGGCCAGATTTTCCGAGGATATAGATGTGGCCATATCTGACGCATGGACCCTAAGCGGCAACCAACTGAAAAATCTGATACGCAAAACCGCCCGCAACATGACAGAGGGACTGGACGAGATTCCCATACCCGGAAAGACAAGCAAGGGCTCACACTATTATAAGGCCTATTATCACTATCCGCAGATTATGGAATCATTGGCCGCCACATCCATCAATCCGGGACAGATACTTGTAGAGATCAATTCTTTTGCCAACCCGTATCCATCCGGACAGCGTGTGATACAAAGTTTCCTGACCACATTCCTACAGCAGTCGGGCAATGAACAGCTGATAGAGGAATATGACATGCAGCCATTTGTCATACATGTGTTGGATAAGCGCAGGACGCTTACCGAGAAGCTTGTGTCGTTAATCAGATGTTCGCTGGCCGACGAGCACCATTCACAGTTGTTTGCGAAAATTCGCCATTTCTATGACCTCTACTATTTGTATTGTATCATGACAAGGAAATAAGACAGTATCTGGATTCGTCCGATTTTCTGAATGACTTTCACAATCTGTTCACCCATGACAGACAGCAGTTCAGCAAACCGGAAGGATGGCAAAGACGAAACCTGGACGAATCACCCCTGTTTTCCGCTTTGGAAAATGTATGGAGCAAATTGGAACCGGTCTATATGAAAGAACTTCCGGAATTGGCTTATAATAAAATACCTGACTCCATGCGAATACTTGAAAGTATTCATGCGATACTCATGTATATCATAAACAATAAAATTCAAGAATGATGATACAACAGATAACACGACGGCTGCAAGAGGTAAACATGCTGCTTGCCACTTGCAGGCAAGACCGTATCACTTTTGAACAGGCCCTGCCGCCATCCCTGTTCTACCGTGACTTCCACGACACAAACAGCCTTGTCAAGGAAGCCGGACTGTTGTTCCGGGAGGATGCGGAGCGGCTTCTGGGATTTTCCACTTCCCTATGTTCGGAAACTGAAACCTACCTCTCGCTTGACCGTGCGCCGTTGCAGCCGGTGGACTTCGAGGCCCTTTTCGAGGAACACCTCAAACCCTTTGAACTCCGCCACGAGGAGGCGAAAGCAGCCGCCACCCGGCTTTGGCGCGACTATTCGGCGATGAGCAACCGGCTCGACCTGCTTCCGCACGATTCGGAGGAATACAGGACCCTCGACGCGGAATGCGACGCGGCAAAGGTAAGGTATGACGAAGCCCACGCGCGCGTGAACCTGTTATATAAGGAGTGGCGGCAGGAACGCGACCGCACCTTCTGCGTGTACTGCTTCAAGCCCATGTTCCTCGACGTGCTGGTGGAGCGTCTGCAAGGAATCGCCGGGAGCATCATCTCCGACATCCGTCGCATGAAGGAGGGCGAGCCATGAACCGGACCGCCCTGCTGCAAGAGACATCCGCGTGGACGGACACCGTCGACCTCGCCCTGTGCCTGTTCATCTACGGGGTGTGCAACGACTGCCAGTTCGGCTACCTTTCGGGCAGCGACTTCGTGAACTTCATGAACCTCAAACCCACCTCACGTCCTGTCACCGTGCGACCGAAAGAGAACCTGCGCATCTGCTACATGGTGTTCTCCGTCTCGCAGACCATCAGGCCGCGCGAGCGTGGCAGGCTCTGGGCGGAGGAGTTCCTGCAACGTTGCGGCATATCCAAGTCATATTATGACAAGCACCGCAACGACGTGTGCGCGCAAGGCGCCACAAGGGAGAACCGGGAATACCGCAAATCCATTGACAGCGCCATCGAAAAAGCCCGCAGGCTGAACAGCACCCCATAGCCGCCCGCCGTTTCCCCATTCAGCACAACATATACAAGCCGTAGCCATGCGATATACTGTTGAAAACCAGCAGTATGGCGCATTTCTTTTTTATGCAATTTCCCCATTCGTCCCTCATTGGGGCACATCGGGTCAAACTTAACTTTGCATCGGAAACAGAAGAAAAGAAAGGGCTGACAGACAGCATCTTCCGGTTTTCCGAAAGTACAAGGAACAATCTTAAAACGAACGTATATGGAAAGTGAACGCAATTTGATGACCACCACCGAGGCCGCAAAGTATCTCGGACTCAGGCCGAGCTATCTCTACAAACTGATGATGCGCCGTGCCATCCCTTATTACAAGCCTAACGGCAAGCTGTGCTTCTTCGCCAGGGAGGACCTCGACGCATGGCTGAGACGGGTGCGGGTGAAATCGCAGGACGAGATAGACAGCGGGGCCGCACGCTATCTGGTGGGGCGTGAGAGGAACAGATGATTTACCAACCTTTTAAAAGAAAATGTACATGGACAATCTGACGAACAAGGAGCCGGGTATCAAGGATACTGCGGTTCAGGATTCCGCGAACAGGGAACAGAAAAAGAGAGAGGGCAGGTCCGTAATCGGCGCGAAGGCGCAGACTATTCTGGACTTCCTTCGCGGCTGTTCCCCCTACGAGGCCGATTCCATCCGGGTAATGGTGGGCCACGGAACGGGGGACGGTGACACCGACACTATCGGGGCGGCCGACATGCTGGCCGTCAACCGATTTCTCAACCACGGGCTTACCAGGGAGAACGGGGCAGGCAACGAGGCCGTGATGAAGCACCGTCAGGAGCGTGCGCAAAAGCTCATGGAGGCCGTCAAGGACTTTGTCGACATCGGCCAGCTCTGCCGTGTCAGTGTCGCGCTGATGAAAATCACATCCGACTTCAAGGCGGTGGAGGAGGCACGGCAGCACCTGCAATCCCAACCCGTCACGAACGGAGGGAAGAATTGAAGTCGGACAGGAACGGGGCGGCGGATGAAGCCTTGGCGGACAAGGAAACTTCCGTTCACGGCATTCCGGCGAAGCCGTTGCAGGTCACTCCGCTATCCGTTCCCTTATCTCTACCTGAATGATGCGAGAAGATACGGGAAACAAGGAAGCATATCCTTTCAGAAAGCCGCAGGGATTCCGGACAATCCGCTTCCACCTTGCCGCGGAGGCAGTCGAATGGCTGAACGGCACAACGAGAGACAACGGCGGCAACACCGTCGGCAACCACGCGCTCTTTTATGACCTGCTCTCACGGATGCGATCGGCTCCCGGCAGGGACGGTTCGTTCCGCAGGCCGCAGGAGTTGCAGGCCGGACAGTTCCAGTTTTCGGAAACCGGCCTCGCGGAGGAATGGAACACAGGGAGGAAAAAAGTCCGCAACCTGCTCGCCGCAATGGAGAGGCTGGGCTTGATAGCGGTAACCGCTTCCAGAACCGCGTCCGTAGCTTCCGTGACCTGCATAGAGGGCTGGACGGACACGCAGGGCAACTATGTCAGTAACCCTTGCCGTACCGCCCCGTAACGGCTCCCGAATGGCATCCGAACAGCTCCTGAACGGCATCCCGTCCGGCAGCGGAGGCATCCCGAAAGTAAGGCCGGAACGTCTTTCTGTTACGAGATATGCCAAGGTGACACCTCCCTCCGGTCGGTATTACCTTGGCGCACTCGCGGCTCACTGGCGGCTCGCCGGTGGCGGCGCTCGCAGGCTCGCACCTTTTGAAAACCCTTTTAAGACAACGTTATATGACAAAAGACAAGCAGAATACACCCTTCCCGCCCGAGGACAGGCGCACCGAGTATGTCAGCGCCAAGGTCACCCCGGGGCAGAAGCAGCATATCCGGCGGCTGGCCGAGAAGTGCGGCATGACCGTCAGCAACTACATACTGGCAAGGGCTTCCGGCTACAGGCCGAAAGCGAGGCTGACGGCAAGGCAGGAGGCCGTCATGGAGACCCTCATAGGCTGCCGCAGCGACCTGATAAATTACACGTCCGCGCTCCGCGGCATGGCCCCCGAGAAGCGCAGACAGATGTTCGGCAGTTACCCGTTCATGCTCGGGTGGCTCAAGGAACTGGGCAGGCTGGCGGAGCGCATCACCGCCGTGCTCGACAAGGTACAGCTCTCCAACCGCCTGCCCGACGGGACAAGGAACGATGAAGACGGAAAGGAGGAACCATGATAGCAAAAGCGAAATCCATCTCCCACGGGATAAACGACATCAGGTATATCACGGGGGAATCGAGGAACAAGAAACATCCCGAGCGCATATACCATGTCAAGGACAACCTGCTGCCGCCCGGTCTGGACGCCACGGGGATATGGGATTCCATGCGGCTGACGCTGGCGAAGTCCAGACGGGTCAAAAATTCCGTCATCCGCATCGAGGTCAGCCCCGCGCCGGAGCACACGAAGGACTTCACTATCGACGACTGGCGGAAGCTGTGGGACGACTTCATCGACGAGTTCGACAACATCGAACTGTGTGACAAGAACGGCAGAACCTATTCCCCGAAGACCAATCTCAGAGGCAGCAAGGGTTCGATATGGCTGCACGAGGAATCCGAAAGCGGCGTTCCCCACCTTCACGGCGCGTTCTGCCGCATCGACGGGCAGGGGCGTGTCAACAACGACCACGACATCCATCTGCGCGCGCAGCGGGCGGCCGAGCGTGTGGCCCTGAAACGGGGCTGGACGACCGCCGCCGAGGTGCGGGATACGAACATCGGGCAGGTGAACCGTGACTGCATGGAGGCCCTGCAATCCCTGGAAAGCTGGTCATGGGACGGATACGCCGCCATACTCCGGAGCAAGGGATACGATCTTTGGGAACTGAAAGACAACAGGAAGGTATTACGCGGCTATGTGCTGAAAAAGGGCAACGCCAGATACAAGGCTTCCGAACTCGGCAGGGGGCGCAACCTCATGGCAAGCAGGCTCGAAAGCACATGGAGGAAGCTGCACGCGGCTCCCGGGACAAAGGCCGTCCCGACGCCGCCCGCCGCAAGGAAGCCTGTACCGGCGGCACCGTTCCGGGCACAAGGAACGGCACCGGTTCCGCGATACACGGACTACCGTCCCGGCACCATCCCGTACCGTATCGACATCGACGGGGAAAGCCTGCGCCGCTTCATCCCCGAAAGGGTCATGGAGGTGTTCGACGACGAGTTCGACTACCGCGAGGTGGCGAACCACAAGGAGCTGACAAACCTCGCCGTGTCCTTGTTCATCGGGATGATGTCCGCACAGGCCGCACCCTCGGGCGGCGGTGGCGGAAGTACCGGCGACATGCCCTGGGGAAGACGCGAGGACGAGGACGAACGGGAATGGGCGCGCCGATGCGCCCGTGAGGCGGCAAGGATGCTCGGCAGGAAACCGAAGACCGGACAAAAACGATAGAAGCTATGGGTAAGGACAGATTCGATTTCTCGGAAATAGACGCGGCACTCCCGGCAGCCGAAAGGATGCAGGAGGAAGACCGCGTGGCCGACGCGCTGGAGAACAATTACAAGGCCGTCCGCATTCTTGGTGCCAACGTGGAAAAGCTCGAAAACAGGCTATCGGAAGCCCTGCCCCGACTGGACGGGGCGGTCTCCTCCCTTCGTGAGGCAGGCAGGATTACCGTCAGCGGGGAAGCCAGACGGACGCTTGAGCGGGAAGGGGATGCGATTTGCCGGAAGATAACCGGGAGGATTGACAGGGAAAGCGCAAAAATGCTCGACCGCCTCTCGATGAGAGACCGTGTGACAATCTCCGACACCGCCTTCTGGTGCCTGATAGAGGCGGTCATATTCCTTCTGGCGGCTTTCATCTGCACCTGCATGGCCAACGCCCGGTTCATGCACAGTGTCATGCTGTGGAAGATGCTCGGAGGCACGGCAGGGTTTCTTGCACTCTGCATCGCACTGACTGTTTTCGTCTGCCATAAGCTGAAACAATAACCAATATATACATAATTATGGCAACAGTGAGAACCAAATTCCGTGCATCCTCTTCCGAAGCGAGAGAGGGCACATTATTCTACCAAGTGATTCACAACCGGGTGGCAAGACAGATCCATACCGGTTACAGAGTGTACCCGCAGGAATGGGACGGGCCACACGCCGGCATATCCCTGCCGCCGGATGCCGGGCAAAGCCGGCACGCCTATCTGTCGGCGTTAAGGACACGGATTGCGGAGGACACGGCACGGCTGGGATACATCATTTCCCGGCTGGACCGTGCCGGACGTGCCTATACCGCGGAAGACGTGGTGCGGCTCTACCTCACACCTTCGGATACGGGAGGCTTCATGTCTTTCGCATGGGGGCTTGTCAGGCAGTTAAGGCAAATCGGCAAGAACCGCACGGCCGAGCGCTACACCACCGTCCTGAACAGTTTCGGCCGTTTCCTCGGGGAAAGCGACGTGCTTCCGGAAGAAATGGATTCCGATCTGATGGTAAGGTACGAGACCTTCCTGAAAGCGAGGGGGATATGCCCGAACTCGTCCTCCTATTATATGCGGGGGCTGCGCGCTGTCTACAACCGGGCGGTCGAGAAGGAGCTGACCGTGCAGCGCAACCCGTTCAAACATGTCTATACAGGTATCGACAAGACCGTCAAACGCGCCGTACCACTGAAAATCATCCGTCAGATACGGGACGCCGACCTGACGCTCACGCCGGCGACGGACTACGCCCGCGACCTGTTCATCTTCTCCTTCTACACGCGCGGCATGTCATTCGTGGATATGGCCTACCTAAGAAAGAAGGATTTGCAGAACGGGGTGCTGGCCTACCGCCGGCATCAAGTGGGAGAAGTCGATCCAGGAGATTGTAGAGAAGTACGACACCTCCGGCACGCCCTACCTGCTGCCGATTATCCGGGATATGGAGAAGGACGCCCGCAGGCAGTACAAGAACGCCGCGCATCTGGTCAATGCCAAACTGAAGAAACTCGGTGAACAGCTGGGGCTGGGCATACCGCTGACGACGTATGTCGCGCGCCACGCATGGGCAAGCATAGCCAAAAGCAAAAACATACCCGTCTCCACTATCAGCGAGGCTATGGGACACGACTCCGAAACCACCACCCGCATTTACCTCGCCTCGCTCGACACGTCGGTGGTGGACAAGGCCAACAGCCTTATCTTAAAGTCCCTGTAACATAAAAAAACGGCTGACACTTTCCCGTAAACCGACCTTGGCCCTTCCCGCAATGGTCCGGTTTACGGCGATTCATTTCCGTACCCCTACGGTCCCATTTGTATATTATCCCTGCCCGGCAATGATTTGAACGGTTTCTTCACAAGAGAAGTATTTCGGATGCAAAGATAGGAAAATACGGTCAAAAACTGAAAGAAAACGCCACTTTCTTTTCATTGAAAGAGAAGGATTTTCCAAGCCGGAAGCATGAAGATCCCCTCCTCATGGCAAGGACAACTCTTCCCCTATGCAAAAAAGTGAAATTGCAAAATAAGGACAAATGTTGAGCAAACAAGGCTTCCTGTGTATTATAATGTCTTGATATATAAGGGAATATAAAACGGCTACTTCTCTTGTGAAGAGAAATATCGGAAGCGACAGATTTGTTGAGTAAAAAACCAATTCTCTCAGGGAGAGAGGTATTACGGTTGCAAAATTACGTAATTTATTGTAAATATGGCTATAAAAACGACTTTTTATTTTCAATTGCTTTCATTTTCTGCGAGACTTGCACATCAAATGTTGAGCAAATCCGATTTATAAAAAATCAGTTTATAACTGTTAAACAATCAGTTACGCCATAAATCAATTCCCGATACCTCTCTCCCTGAGAGAAGTGCAAGATACAGGCGATTATATGCCTAAGAATCAGCCGATGGAAAGGCGAACATACGTTGATTTGCTATGAGACCAAAGCAAGGAAACGAAAACGGGGAGAAATCCCCAACTTTTAATAGATTTAGCTATAACTGCTTGATTTATAATAAATTTACAAATCTTGCAGGATTGATAAAATTGCCTTGAACTGAAATATGGCATCCCATGACGACAAGGAAGAGCTACGGTGGTATGTGATGCGCGACCTGAAAAGGGTGAACGCCAGGCAGCCCGCCTACAAGCAGCTTGAAGAAATGAAGATGGAAATCTTCGTCCCGATGAAATGGAGCCTGAAGATACGCAAAGGCATTCATGTCCGCGAGGAGGTTCCGTTCATACAGGATCTGCTCTTTGTCCACGAGACGCAGAGCAAACTTGACGCCGTCGTGGAAAAGACGCCGACCCTCCAGTACCGCTGGCTGCGCAATACCTGGCGCGAACCGATGACCGTTGCCGATACGGACATGGAGCGGTTCATCAATGCCGTGAACGCTTCGGAATTCCCCCAATATTACCTGCCGGAAGAAGTCACTCCTGCCATGTACGGACGCAAAATCCGCATCATCGGCGGCACGCTCGACGGATACGAGGGCCGCCTGATGACCACCCGCGGCTCCAAGGTCAAGCGTCTGCTTGTCGAACTGAAAGGTTTCCTTGCCGTGGGTGTGGATGTCAATCCCGAATATATCCGGATAGTCCGATAAAACCCCATATACATTTCCCGCCGGTCTGACAACCATTTCGGACAGGCCGGCCGGAACAACCGGAGAATATGATAATCGCGGTAGACTTCGACGGAACGATAGTGGAACACAAGTATCCGCAGATAGGCAGGGAGATTCCCTTTGCTATTACCACGCTTAAAAAATTGCAGGCGGAGCGGCACCTGCTGATATTGTGGAGTGTGCGGGAGGGTGAACTTCTGGACGAAGCGGTGGATTTCTGCCGCAAGCGCGGGCTGGAGTTTTATGCCGTGAACAGCAACATGCCCGAAGAAGAGGCCGACATGTCGGCACTCCGCAGCCGGAAGGTCTCTGCCGATATGTACATCGACGACCGCAACTTGGGCGGACTTCCCGACTGGGGCGTGATATACGAGATGGTGCACAACCGATGGAGCTATAACCGCTATTTGAATGAAATACATGATTTTGAACGTTCCCAGAAAGTATCATGGTGGAAAAGACTGATAAATAAGAAGAATACACGTTCAAAATATGATAGAAAATGAAACTGGGAAAACTAATCATGGAAAAGGGAAAAAAGCTTCAAAACGGTTGGTTTCATGAAATAACACTTATTGTATTAACATCCATTTGTACAATGCTTGCAACACAAGTGGTTTACAAGCATAATATTGCATTACAAATAAAGATGGAAGTTGAAAAAGATTTGGTCTTGAAACAATATCATATATACAATAAAGTGAAATCTTTAAAAGAACATTATCAGATAATCACTTATAAAGGTAAGTTCAATGTACGGGAGAATAAGACTACCGTATATATGGACCCGTTTAAAAATGAAATAGATAAAAAGAATACTCTGAGTTCTTTTGTAAAACAGGATACAATGACGATTGTCGCTCCGACATTTATATTTCAAGATGCCGTTTACGATATATTTATTGAAAATCTGAACTACATCAAGAACAACTTAAATGAACTTGAACCTGAAACGTACGAACTTGCTGTCCAATTGTTTAATCTATTGGAAAAACATCCAATTCCTGCAAAAGACGAACGAATAAGATATGTTCTGGTTTCAGGCTGGAACGAAAGTGATGTACAGCAGAAATTTGAATATTTCATTCATGAAATGTATAATCACTTTAAAAAGCGTTTAGACCGGTATCTCCCATAACTATGGGAAAAATGGACACAGAATAATGGTAAGTGCTGATTTGTGCTTGCTTGTATCGTGAAATGAAATATAAAATGTCATCAATAGCAACCAAAGAAAAGACGGATTGCAGCGGATGCAATGTGTGTGCGGAAGCATGTCCGAAGCATTGCATAGAGATGATTCCCGATAGAAAAGGATTTCTTTATCCGAAGGTTAATACTGTAACTTGTGTCGATTGTGGAGTTTGTGTGAAAGTATGTCCGTTTGAGGAAGGAAATATAAAACTGAATAGCCCTCTCACCGCTTATGCGGCATGGAACAAAGACAGGGAACAGTATCTTGCCAGTTCGTCCGGTGGGGCAGCTCATGTGTTTTCGTCTTATATTATAAGACAAGGCGGTGTCGTTTACGGATGCACCTCTGAAAGCATACACGTTCGCCATATCCGTGTGGATGCTTTGTCTGAATTGTCCAAACTACAAGGCTCCAAGTATGTGCAAAGCGATGTGCGGGGATTGTTCAGTCAAGTAAAAGCCGATTTGCAGGCAGGAAAGCCGGTGCTGTTTATCGGCACTCCTTGCCAGGTGGCAGGATTGAAAAACTACATTAAACGAATCCCGGAACATCTGTATTTGGTAGATTTGATTTGTCACGGTGTCCCGTCATTACAGATGCTGCACGAACATATCAACCATATCATGAAAGGCCGTCCTGCAGAACAGCTGTCCTTCAGAAAAGGACAGCTGTACCGCATCGAGATAACATCTCGATGCGGTACAGTGTATTCCTCCGAACCTTACGGAGATACGTATTTTAGGACGTTTCTGGACGGAATATCATATAGGGAAAGCTGCTATCACTGCCCGTTTGCACGCAAGGAAAGAGTGAGCGACATCACGATAGGTGACTTTTGGGGATTGCGTGATGCCGATAAGCTCCCTTCGAAAAGCGAAGAAGGCGGTATCAGCGTATTGCTGCCCTCCTCCGTAAAAGGTGAGATGCTGATAAATGCAATCAAGACGGATATGTATATCTATGAGCGTAGCGTCGAAGAAGCGGTAACAGGAAATGACCAATTGCAGTCGCCGGTAAAGGACTGCATGCGAAACAGGGTGTTCCGCACTTCATATACGATACTTCCATTTGAGCAGTCTGTCTTTATAGCCACTGCCAATCATAAATTTAAGACTCTTTTGAAGATAGTCGGAAGAAAAATACGCAGATGAGCACCGCCGACAACAAACGTATGGCCCGAAACACGATATTCCTCTATCTGAGGTCTTTCGTTTCAATGGTTATATCGTTATATACATCAAGAAAGATTCTTGAAATACTTGGAGTCGATGACTTCGGTATCCTCAACGTAGTGGGCGGTGTGATAGCCATGTTCACATTCTTGAGTGGTTCTATGTCGGTCGCAACTCAACGATTTCTCACGTTTGAGCTTGGCCGTGGAGAAGGAGGCAATTATAAGCATGTGTTTTCCATGACATGTATTATTCATGGTTTGCTTGCTTTGATATTCGTTCTTCTTGGAGAAACCATCGGATTGTGGTTTGTGAATACTCAGCTGAATATACCGGTAGACCGGATGGTGGCAGCCAATGCAATTTATCAGATGTCGATTGCTTCGGTTGCGGTCGGTATACTTCAAACACCATATAATGCTTCCATTGTAAGTTATGAACGTATGCACGTCTATGCTTATGTCGGTATGGGGGAGGCTTTTGCAAAGCTGCTGATTGTATATCTGTTATTGATTTCCCCTATCGACAAGCTGATAACGTATTCGCTTCTGTTTTTCTGTGTTCAGTTGACGGTATGTGTCATATATCGTGTGTATTGTATCAGGAATTTCCCCGGTTGCCATATCTCATTGGAATGGGATCATGGGTTATTCAAATCCATAGCCGGATTTACCGGCTGGAATATGTTCGGCACGGTGGCATGGCTGTTTAAGGATAGCGGAACCAATGTATTGCTGAATATTTTCGGCGGGCCGGCTGTGAATGCCGCCCGGGGGATTGCCTCGCAGGTTATCAACGCTACTACCGTGCTTGTGAATGGATTTCAGAATGCCGTAAATCCGCAGTTGGTAAAAAGTTATGCTTCAGATGACAAACAGCAGACATGCAGCTTATTGTGCCGCAGCTCAAAATTCTCGTATTATCTGATATATATCATTGCATTGCCGGTATTGTTCGAATGCGACTTCTTATTGGATTTGTGGCTGGTTGATGTCCCCGCTTATGCCGTCCTTTTTACGCGCATTGTGTTATTGGATTGTCTGATAGGTACATTGAGCGGACCAATGATAACCGCACTTATGGCTACCGGCAATATCAAGTGGTATCAGATTGTTGTCGGTTCGTTCATCCTTGTCAATCTTCCTGTGTCGTGGCTGTTCCTCAGAGCCGGATACCACATATCCATACCTCTGATTGTGTCTCTGATTGTTGTTTCAATTAGTAATGTTTTGAGACTCTTGTTTTGTAAAAAGCAACTTGGATTGTCAATACGGCATTATTGTAGAATGGTTGTTCTTCCCGTCGCGTCAGTAACAATAATCAGCGGTCTCATTATGTTTGTTGCTCATAGCCGGCTTGGCTACGGTTGGCTGTGTTTGGTGTTGACCACAGTGGTAAGTACGGGTTCTATCTTAACAAGTATTTATGCCATTGGGCTTGACCGTGGAGAGCGTGTTTTTTTGTTGAATACAGTCAGGAGACTAAAAATCCATAAGCTAAACCGTTACAAGATATGAAAGTAGGCATCATCACATTTCATGCATCGCATAACTACGGTTCCATGTTGCAAGCCTACGCCTTGCAGCAGACGGTATTGAGATTGGGCCATGAATGTGAGATTATCAATCTTCGGACAAGTATTCAGAAGAGATACTATCTGCCTTTTTTATTGCAACCGGGCAAACGCAAGAAAGCAAAAGCCATAATTCATCCGATTTTGGCGATTGACGATGTCAGGAAATACTGGAAATTTGAGAAGTTCCTGAAAGATAAATATATTCTCAGTCCCCGGACATACTCTACGGCAGAAGCTCTTAAAGAAGACTGTCTTGATTATGATTTCTTCATTTCCGGCAGTGATCAAATCTGGAACACCATTTGCATTGATTTTATGACATCCTATTTCTTGGATTTTGTGAAAACCGGGAAACGAATTGCTTACGCTCCAAGCATGGGAGGAGTTCCACACATCAGTATCGATGAGAAGTTTTTCCCGTTCATCAGGGAAAATATAAAGAAATACGATGCGATTTCCGTCAGAGAAGAGGCCACGCTCGCTCGAATTAAAGAAATAATGGGGGATTCGGATGACCTCGACATATCTATTGCCGCCGACCCCACACTATTACTTGACAGAAAAGATTGGCTGGATTTCATCGGAGAGAAGGCTATTATCGACGATGACTATATATTGCTTTACACTCCGTGGTATGCCAATTGGATGATGAAACCTGTCTATGAACGCGCTATTGAACTGGCCAGACAGCATAATCTGAAAGTAGTGTGTACATTACCGGATGCCACTAATTTATATGGCAGGATCAAAGGATTCAAATACTATACGGCAGTCGGCCCTTTGGAGTTCCTGAATCTGATGAGACATGCACGCTATGTAGTATCCGCTTCGTTTCATGCGGTTGTCTTTTCCATTTTATTCGACAAACCGTTTTATGCGTATGATGGAATGAAGGATGGCAGAATTTCTAATTTATTGAAAATTGCAGGCCTTGAGAAATATGCGGAAGAAACAGAGTGTTTGCTGCCGGAATTTGACGGTGAGGAGGCAAGGAAGCGGTTGGCTCCATACATTAACCGGTCTGTTCTGTTTTTAAAAAATGCACTTAAATGATGAAAATGCCTGAAATATCAATAATAGTGCCCGTATACAATACGGAAAAGTGGCTCCGTAGATGTGTGGACTCCATCCTTGCGCAGACGTTTAAAGATTTCGAACTGCTGCTCATAGACGACGGCAGTACAGACAATTCGGGCACTATCTGCGATGAATATGTTGGGAAAGACCCTCGCGTCAGGGTGTTTCATAAATCCAATGGAGGCGTTTCATCGGCCCGCAATCTCGGACTCAACAACGTGAGAGGGAAATATATAGCTTTCTGTGACTCGGACGATTGGGTTGAAAATAATTATCTGAGCGTTTTATCTGACAACGATAAATGTTGCTATACTGTTGTAATTGAAAGGCATGCTTTAAATGAGCAAAGAAAGATTATTTCCAAGAGTATTGAAGAATCGGCAGTAATTATTTTGAAATACTTCTGTCCGTATTTCCAGACGCCATATAATAAATTGTTCTTAAATTCAATAATACAAGAAGGAAATATTCGATTTGATGAAGCATTCAGAGTAGGCGAAGATATTCTTTTTAATATTCAGTATATTCAAAATATCAGATTTGATAGCGAAGTTGAAGAGGCGGGGATTGTGGCGATTACCGATAATTTATATCACTATAATACCGCTAATCCAAATTCCTTGACGAAGAAAGCTGATTTATTCCCCGAAGGATGGGTTATCCGTATATATCATGAAATATTGAAGCTAAGTGGAAAGTTCGGAAAAGGTATGATGCTGATATATTATCGCCTGTCATCCTGGACGTTCAATGATATAATCAATATCAGACTTTGTGATAAAAAGACTACGAAGCAAAAATCTCTGACGCTATATAAGTGGGTCAATCATCCGGCATATAGTCCTCTGTTTAAGCGTAAATTTGGTGAGGGCAGCTATATAAGGCAAATTATCTTTAACGTATGTGTAATGTTTAGACATCCCGGACTTATGTATTTTGTATTTTATAAAATTAACAAACTTTGATATTAAGAAGCAAAAGCATTTAATTTTAAGCTGAACATTTCTGATGGATGTAATTATAGGTGCCGATATTACAGGTTTAAGTTACGCGATGTTTGCCGGAAACATGGACTACCGTATCCTTGAGAACGACAACTCTATTGGTGGCTATTGCAGGACTACCAAACGGAACGGATTCGTGTGGGATTATTCAGGCCATTTCTTTCATTTCCAGGACCCTTGCATAAGGAACTACTGATGCGCGGACTCGATGGCGATGCGGGACTTGAAAACCGACTTGTCTTTTCCTCAGAAGAATTTGAAATGCGTAAGGATTCTCTATTTACAGTTCCCGATTATACGGCTGTTGAGCGTCGACTTTCCGCGTCTCGCTCTGTAAGTTTGGATTTCCTTGCAGATGCCTTACAGATTAACGACAATGAATAATCCCCAAATATCTGTTATAGTTCCGGTGTACAATGCGGAGAAATGGCTGCGTAGGTGTGTGGACTCGATACTCGCACAGACGTTCACCGATTTCGAATTGCTGCTCATAGATGACGGCTCGACCGACGGCTCTCCGTCCATCTGCGACGAATACGCCGGAAAGGACAGCCGCGTCCGCGTCTTCCACAAATCCAACGGAGGCGTCTCTCCTACGAGAAATTTAGGAATCGTTAACCCTGTGGGGGGGGGTTAACATTTATTAATGCTGATGATTGGGTAGAGCCTGATTATCTTGAAAACTTATTGGCCGGGAAAGGATGCGACCTTAGCGTATGTAATTACAAGATAGACGGTTCTGATATAGTTTGGAATAGCAATATCAACAATGGCATACAAAATAAGGATGGCATAAGATATTTGTTCATAAGCGGTCAATATTCCGGGTATTCGTTCATCGGGACGAATTGCAAGTTGTTTAAATCCGCAATTATTACAAGAGAAAATCTCCGATTCAATGAAAATATTTCGAGTGGCGAAGATTCTCTGTTTGTATTGGAATATTTTTGTCACATCAACGATTATTACGGAACGGACAAAAAACTATATCACTATTGGCAGCCGGGTTGTGGATTGTCATCGCGGAAAAACCTTGTAGCGAATTTCATACGCTTGGCTCAGGATGCTCAACGTGTTACCGAGATTTTACAAGCTAAATTACAAATTGAGAAGAACCGCTTTTTTGTCGTTTTCTTGTGTGACGCATTCAGTGCGTATATGAAGCATGAGATATTGCAGCATAAATTGACAGAATCTCAAATTGATGCGCCGTTCTCTGTGTGGGGAAATGATTCCTACCGCCAATATGTGTCGGTCTTCGGAATACCGATAAGGTTCAGCCGATTACTTTATAAGAAAAGGTTATTCCATTTGTTTGTCCTTTATCTCAGGGGTCTCAAAGAATTGAACCATCCTTTCTTTAAGACATTGGGGTGACGTGTAATATAATAAATCTCTAATAGTTGGCTCATGAAAATTTCAGTGATAGTCCCGGTCTATAATATGGAAAAGACGCTTCGCCGGGCACTTGACAGCCTCGTGAATCAGACATACCGCGATTACGAAGTAATCCTGGTAGACGACGGTTCAAGAGATTCAAGCGGGGCAATCTGTGATGAATACGCCGAGAAGTATGAACAATTCCGCGTCTGCCATAAACAGCGCAATGAAGGACTGTCTTCCGCCCGAAATAGGGGGATGGAACTTGCCTGTGGCGAATGGGTGACGTTTTGTGATTCGGATGACTATGCATTTCCTGACTGGCTTGCGAATTATCAGTTGAACGATGCCGAGGATTACGATTTGATTCAGCAAGGGATGCGGTGCGATAAGAATATATTCGGACAGGAAACAAAGCAAGATTATTGCGGATTCGACTATGTCGGTGAACCTGTAAAATATATTGAGCGTCTCGCAGGTTCTGTCATGACAGGATATACTTTTATCAAGGCATACAGGCTGGATATGATAAGGCGTCACGCACTGGCTTTTAATCCAGACATAAGGCTGCAAGAGGACGAGGTCTTCTTCTATCAGTATATGAGATACTGCCGAAGAGTAAAATCCGTTGGCAAACAAGGTTATTATTATTATGCCCCGGACTGGGAAAGGAAATATGTCAGGAAGCCTAAAGAGATAATAGAGTTGTACGAGGCACTCCTGCCGAATCTGGAAGCAGTGGTCGGCAAGAATTGTAAAACCAAATTTGTAAGAGATTACAAGGACTTGTTTACGGACAGCTTGGTGTCGGAGTTTTCTCATCACCCCCGGATGTGTTATCTTGACAAAATCCGTGAATTGCATCTTGGAGATTATGATTGCAGCCGTCTTTCGGGCTTATTGAAGAGAATTGTCATTAAAGACAGGACACATATATTCTCATGGGTGTACTTGCTGATTCACTCGACACTGAGAGAGAAAATAAAGAAACATTGACTTTATTCTGTGCTATATGGATTTGATTATCGGAGCGGGCATTACCGGACTCAGTTATGCACTCCTCAAAGGTGACAGTGACTATCTTATTCTTGAGACGGAGAATGAAATCGGCGGGTATTGCCGCACGACTCGTCGCAATGGTTTCGTGTGGGACTATTCCGGGCATTTCTTCCATTTCCGGGATTCACACATCAAGGATATGGTGATGAAGGGCCTTGATGAGTCTGATATCGTAAAAGTGGATAAATGCACTCATATAAAATATGGCGACTGTCTCATCGACTTCCCTTTTCAAAAAAACATTCACCAGCTTCCGCAGCAAGAATTTATCGACTGTCTTGTCGACTTGTTCGAGTCCGGCGGCAACGACTATCGGTCGTTCAAGGAGATGCTCTACGCCAAGTTCGGCAAATCGATAGCCGAGAAGTTCCTTATACCATACAATACAAAATTATATGCCACCGACCTCGACGCTCTGGACAGTAACGCTATGGGGCGTTTTTTCCCGTATGCGGAAAAGGAGGAGATAGTGCGTAATTTCAGGCGTCCATCGAATACATCGTACAACGGCAGTTTCGTATATCCACGCCGTGGAGCAATCGTGTATGTCGACCAGATAGCAGGCCAAGTTCCTGTCGGAAAAATAAAAACGGGAAGCGAAGTTGTCGCTGTCGATTCGCAAGCAAAGACTGTAACATTGACCGACGGTACTTGCATGCACTACGACAGGCTGGTTTCCACTATACCTTTTGTGAGGCTGTTGGACCTCGCGAAAGTCGATTATGACAGGAGTATATACAGTTGGAACAAAGTTCTTGTTTTCAACATAGGTTTTGACCGCAAGGGCGAGGACACATCCAATCACTGGATATATTTCCCCGGTGAAGAATATTGCTTCTATCGGGTCGGCTTTTATGACAATATACTGGGAACGGATCGTATGTCGCTCTATGTAGAGTTGGGCTTTGATAAAAATGCGGCAATAAACCCGGAGGAATGGTTTCCGAGAGTCCTGAATGACTTAAGGCGGGCCGGTATTCTCAACGACAGCCAGACACCGGTCGACCATGAGAGCATCATCATGAATCCGGCCTATGTCCATGTCAACGAAGCGTCACAACGCGACGTAGCCGAAAAGAAAAAGCAGTTCGCGCAAACGGGTATCTATTCCATCGGGCGTTACGGAAGTTGGACGTATTGTTCTATCGAAGATAATATAAAAGAAGCGCAGGCTTTGGCAGATGCTTTCGTTCGAGAATCAGATAAATCATGATTGCGTTTACCATCATTATAGCGATATTGTTTCTCGTCGGCCTGAAATCTCAGGATTATCGGCCATTCGATAAAGACAAAGTCGTAGTGCTAAAACCGTTTTTAGCACTGGGAATAGTATTGAGCCACTTGTCATCGTATAGTATCTACTTGCATGATTTTCAACGATGGGGTTCGCTGATTGTAGGTATTTTCTTTTTCATTAGCGGCTACGGACTTTCATACTCGTTGCATTACAAGGTCGGTTATATCCGCAATTTCTTCCTGCACCGCATTGCGAAGGCATTGCTGCTTCCGTATATGGGGGCGTTGTTATTCTATTTTGTGCTGAACGGCAACTGGTCAGACTATAGTTTCTTTGACCACATTAGCAGAGTATCGGGGCCATCGTTGATTCCAAATGATTGGTTTGTTTTTGCCCTGGTCTATTGCTATATGTTTTTTTGGATTGGAGCGAAATGTAAAGCACCGTCACTTCGGCGTACTGTTTTGTTTGCAGGACCTCTTTTGCTCGTTGTATTTACAGCCGGGATGGGATATGGACGCAATTGGTGGGCTTGCACTATGGCATTTGCCGTTGGAGCCTTCTATCAGAATTGGGAATCGGCCATTCTACGGATAATATCAAGCAGGAAGGGTTATATTGCCAGTAATTTCGCCTGTTTCCTGCTATTTGCAGTGCTTATCGCCTGTTCGGCATTATTCGGGAACATAATCTCAACTGTTCTTGCCTATTCGTTGTTGCCTCTATGGGTGGTTGCCGTACTTGTACCGCTCGACTGTAGCAAAGCAGCAAAAAACAGGATTGTTCTTTTTGGGGGGCGGTTTCGTATGAGGTCTATTTGGTGCATGGAATTGTAATGGACTATTTGAACCGACACACCTCGCTGGACGGTATGGCGTTCGCCGCCGTAACACTGATTACGTCTTTCATTGCCGCTGTACTTCTCAAGTACATGGTTTCCTTTGTAAGTCGAAGCGCGGAGCGTGCGTTATCTTTACTGACAGGCAGCTCTGCAAAAAACACATGATATTTTTGTTATGGATAAGATACTGAGTATAATCATTCCCTCCTATAATATGGAGGCATATCTTGCCAAAGGGCTTGATTCCGTGCTTTCAATAGATAATCCCTCGCCGCTTGACGTGATTGTTGTCAATGACGGAAGCAAGGACGGAACTCTTGAAATAGCCCGCAGTTATGCAACTCGTTTCCCCGGGATTGTCAATGTCATAGACAAGGAGAACGGACACTACGGCTCGTGCATAAATGCAGGATTGAAAATCGCCCAAGGCAAGTATGTGAGGATACTCGATGCGGATGACAGTTTCTATACCGATGAGTTTGAAGAGTTTGTCAAATTTCTCAAAACGACAGATGCGGATTTAATAGTCAATGACTATAAAAAGGAATACATAAACGGGAACGCTGTTGAGTATACATACGACCTTCCCCGAAACAAAATAGTCAGTTTCTGCGATTATGTGGCATCTGACACAATATCCGAAATACTGCTGCCGGCGGTGACTTATCGTCTCGGATTGATAAGAGACATTGGCTATCGGCAACTCGAAGGAATGCCTTACACGGATACCCAATGGGTATTCATGCCTATCCTGAATGTCCGCACATTGGCTTATTTTGATAAGCCGGTATATAGATATCTGATAGGAAGAGAAGGACAGTCGGTATCATCCGAGGTTTTTAAGAAATCGTTGGCGGTCCGCTACTTCGTTTATTCGGCCTTGGTTGACAGCTATGTTGAATCCGGGGCAACTGGTCTGTACAAAGAATTTGCAGTCCGGCAATTGGCGAAACATGCGATGGGGCACTATAAAACACAATTGGTTGACAATCCGAGGTTAGACCGGACTTTGTTGTATAAATTGGACGATGAGCTGAAAATAAAAGTCCCGGAAGCATATACATTATGCGGCATAAGCGAATATCGGCTGCATTTGCCCTATAAGTATGTAGCCGACTGGCGAAAGACGCGGCGCGAAAATATACCGCTGTACGTGCGGATAGCCGGAGGCATACTCGATTCCATTGGCAAAATGAGACTGAAAATAAAGAAGATTCTCTAAATCACGACTTTATGAAAAGGGTAGCCGGAATAATGCGTGTCAGGAACGAAGGAAACTTCATCCATGATTGCGTCGAATCATGCATAGATGCTTTGGACGAACTGATTGTAGTCTATAACGACTGCACAGACAATAGCGCGGAGGAAATAAAGAAAGTGGCGGCCAAATATCCCGACAAGATACGCTACTACGCATACCCCTATGAAGTCAAGGCTTTTAATTTATCCCGGGAGGAATTTCAGAAGATTAAGGAATTGCCGGAAGACAATCCGCATTTATTCAGTAGTTACAGTAATTTCGCCTTGTCGAAAGTAACGGCTGATTATGCATTGAAAATCGATGCCGACCAGGTCTATTTTAGCAATAAGCTCAAAGAATGGTGTGATTTTATGCGGAACTGTGAGCCTATGAGGATTACACCCAAAGTGCTTTTCGGCAAAGTGTTCCAGTATTATCTTTCGGCATATCGTTATATTTCTCTCAAAATCGGGGCGGTAATCCCCATGATGCCATCGTGGCTCCTGAAAATGGCATATCCTGCCTATATAGAGTGGGCTAAGTATGCATTCTCGCATGACGAGGCTGCAATGGCTCTATCCGGTGTGAACGTATTGGAAACCGACAAGACACTCGTTTCAATGGGACATCCTTCGGATATTCTTCTGATGCTTCCCCCATTTAATGGTGTTGGAGACACAATCATGTTCAGAATGAGCGACAAGGTGCATTTCAGGAAAGTGATAATGGATGAATATAATGCAGACGACGCAGACAGATTTATTGTTGCGGAGGAATTTGTACATCCCTATAGGTCAATAACATTTGTCGGCTATTTCTGGAAGCATCTCCGTACCATGAGGCTCGGTGTCAGAGAAGCCGCATTAAGAGCATATTCACATGACAAGGCCGCTTTCTTGGATATTGATAGCTTTCGGAAACTTAGTTATCGTGATATTCTTAAGAATTCACCTAAGACAATATTCTTCCCTTTTTACCGAATTCTTTTCGGATTTATTTACAAGGCAAATAAAAAAGATCTTTTCAATTCACTTGCGAAAGAATCTTTCGGCGCATTGAAAAACAGAGGGTAAAAAAGGTATATTGTTGTTCCGGCTTGGATATTTATTTAATTTATGGCTATCCCTGACATTTCAGTTATAGTTCCGGTTTATGGCGTAGAGAAATACATCACAGGTTGCGCCGAGAGTCTGTTTAACCAGACGATGACAAATAGCGTGGAGTTTATATTTGTCAACGACGCCACGAAGGATAACAGTATTGGGGTTCTTCGGGATGTTATTTCACAATATCCCCGGTTGGAATCCCGGATAAGGATTATCAGCCATAATGAAAACAAAGGTTTGCCATCTGCACGCAATACGGGCTTGGCAGCCGCCCGGGGTGAATATATCGTTCACATTGATGGTGACGATTTTGCGGAGCCAACGATGTTGGAGGATTTATATGCTGCGGTAAAGAAAGCCAATGCTGATTTCGCGTGGTCGGACTATTATATTTCATTCGGAAATAAGAAACGGCTGCTCAAACAGCCTTTTTTCGATACTCCGACAGATGCTGTCCGCGGTATGCTCCGTGGCTCGATGAAGTATAATGTCTGGAATAAGATATGTCGTCGCTCGCTATATACAGACAATGCCATTACCTTTCCTGACGGCAACGCAATGGGAGAAGACCTGACGATGATCATGGTGATTCTTCATGCCCGTAAATGCGCATACGTCGGTAAACCACTGTATAATTATGTACAGAGCGAAAGGCAAATGACAGCGGTATATGATGAAAAGAAGCTGTCCGAACTCCGTTATAACTGCGACCGGCTGAAAAGGTATATGGACGAAAACTTCCCTGATGCCGGTTGGGCATCGGAGAATGCCGCTCTTTGCCAACTGATGAAATGGCCGTTTCTCCTTGACGGCAAGTATTCTTCTTACAGACGTTGGCATCAATGGTTCCCCGATTCAAACAGGCTGATCTGGCAGACAAAGGGTGTGAATACGCGTATTAAATTCATTGAATGGTGTGCGGCCAAGCATCTGTTTCCCTTTGTATGGCTTCATTATATCATGGTGATTAAAATATTTTACGGAATAGTTTACGGCAAATGAATGTGATAGGTACGATAGCGGTAGTTGTCATAACGAGTTTGTATTACTTCCCTTTTAACTGCTCGTTGTTTCCGTCTGTCAATACAAAACTGATTCTTGCTTCAATCGGGTTGCTGCTGTTTGCATTCAATAGTTCGATGAGGCGCAATGCCGAGGTTGGAGATACTTTTGCAAAAGTATCCGCATGGGCTGCTTTGGTGTCTTTTGTCGGGCTGGTTTCCGTCTTGGTTAATGATTCGGGAGATTATACATACGCCGGCTATATCATATCCGCCTGGGTTTGGATGGGAGGTGCATATACTGTGATTAGATGCATTGAGGCGGTTTATGGCAAAGTGACATTAAGATTGTTGACCAATATATTGGTGCTTGTTTGTGTGTGCCAGTGCATTCTTTCCCAGATTATCAATGTCAATGCATCGGTTGCCGGTTGGGTCGACAGTTTTATGGTGTCGACAGGTTTTATGGGGAAACCTGAAGGTCGTTTGTATGGTATAGGATGTGCGCTTGATGTGGCCGGTCTGAAATTCTGCGTTGTCCTGATGCTTCTCGCCTATTTTGCGATGCACCCATCGCGAAAAATAAATGTTTATTGGGAAACGTCGCTCTATCTCAGCGCATTTGTTATTATAAGCATCTTTGGCTCAATGATAGCGCGAACAACATCGATAGGTGTAATGATCGTGCTGGCTTATTGGATTATTACATCAGTATATAAACGAGAAGCGGAATCGCAAGACCGATACAAATGCTTTTGGCAGGTCGTGTCTGTATCATCGGTATTGCTCATACCTGTAATAGTCTACTTCTACCGGACAAATCCCACTTTCTATGAAAATCTGCGGTTTGGTTTTGAGGGGTTCTTCTCGCTTGTTGAAAATGGTGAGTGGGAAGTACGTTCAAACAGTCAGCTTATGAGTATGTGGATATGGCCGGATAATCCCATGACATGGCTGATAGGTGATGGATACTTCAACAATCCGATAAATTCCAATCCCTATTATATAGGTCCTGCTTCTACCGATTATTATATGGGGACTGATGTCGGTTATTGTCGTTTTATCTTTTATTTCGGTCTTATCGGCTTGTCCGCATTCTGTCTGTATTTTGTCAATTGTGCAAAATGTTGCTCTGCCAATATGCCTCAGTACAAAATAATATTCTGGTTGATTCTTTTGATGAACCTTATAGGCTGGTATAAGGTATCATCGGATATATTCCCTATCTACGCATTGCTATTGCTGCTTGATAAGGAACCGGTAGAATTGCAGACGGAAAAATTGTCTGAGAACCTTGAAAACCCATAAGTTCAATGAAACTTGTTTACTGTCATTGTTCTCTCTATAACCCCGGCGGTATGGAGCGTGTTTTATTGAATAAAGTACGCTGGATATGTGCGCATACCGATTGGGAGGTGCTGATTGTGACTACCGACCAGCAGGGACGCCCTCCGTTCTATCCCTTCCCCGACGCCGTCAGAATGGTGGATTTAGGTATCAACTATTCCGACGACAACGACAAGCGTCCCCTCGGGAAGATTGCCGGATACCTGCGTAAGAGGCGCAGGCACAGGAAGGCGCTCACGGCACTGCTGCAAAGGGAGAAGGCCGATGTTGTGGTGTCGCTCTACCCGTCGGAGTCCTCTTTCATCCCTGATATCAAGGATGGCAGCCGCAAGGTGCTGGAGCTGCATTACTGCAAGTTCTTCCGCCTGCAATACGGGCGCAAGGGGATACTGGGGCTGATAGACCGGTTTCGCACTAAACAGGACGAGCGTATTGTGCGCCGCTTCGACAGGTTCGTGGTGCTGACCCGGGAGGACAGAGGCTATTGGGGCAGTCTGCCCAATATTGAAGTGATACCCAACGCCGCCATGCCCCTGACGGACAGATGCTCTGACGTTTCATACAAACGGATCATCGCCGTAGGACGGCTCGACTACCAGAAAGGCTTCGACCGTCTGATTCAGGCATGGGAGCTGGTACAGCAAACGAATAAATATGGCGGCTGGCGGCTCGACATCTTCGGACAGGGCGAATGGCACGATATGCTGCAACGGATGATAGACAGGGCCGGACTGCAAGAGACAGCACACATCAACCGTCCCACGACAAGCATAGGCGATGAATACGCCCATAGCTCCATGCTGGTGATGAGCAGCCATTACGAGGGCTTCCCGATGGTGATGATAGAGGCTATGGTCTGCGGGCTTCCGGTGGTTTCCTTTGACTACAAGTGCGGCCCGGGAGACATCATAGAAGACGGTGTGAACGGACTTCTGGTAACTGACGGGGATATTGAAGGTCTTGCCGCCGCGATGACGCGCCTGATGTCGGACGGGGCGTACCGCAGGGAGCTGTCCGCCAACGCCCGCAAGGTGACAGACACCTATTCCGAGGAGGCGGTCATGGCCCGATGGCTCAACCTCTTCACCTCACTGACCGAAAAATGAGAAAGCTGCTTCAAATCAACCCCGTGCTGCGGACCAACACCTCCACAGGGCGCATCATGCAGGAGATAGGCGAGCTTGCCATGCAGAACGGCTGGGAGAGCCACATCGCCTACAGCTACGGGCGTGACGGAATCCTCCCCTGCAAGTCGCACACCATACCCGTGGGCGACAGGTGGAGCGTGGCATGGCACGGCATCGCGACCCGCCTGGCCGACCGCCACGGACTGGCATCGGCAGGCGCCACCCGAAGGTTCATCCGGCGGATAGAGGCGATAAGACCCGACATCATCCATATCCATAACATCCACGGCTATTTCCTGAACTACCGCATCCTGTTCGACTACCTCTCGGGGATTGACACCCCCGTGGTGTGGACGGTGCATGACTGCTGGCTCTACACCGGGCACTGCTTCTATTACTCATACGCCGGATGCGGCAAATGGCAGACCGGATGCGGCGACTGCCCGCAGCGGCGCGAGTTCCCGGCCAGCTGGCTCATCGACCGCTCACAGCGTAACCACACCGACAAGCGCGAAGCCTTCACCTCCGTACCGGCCGGCCGTATGGTCATCGTCCCCGTGTCGGAATGGATAAAGAGTGAAATGGAGCGGTCGTTCCTCCGCGGCTACGACATGCGCGTCATCCACAACGGTATAAACACGGAAACATTCCGATTGTTCAGCGGGGATGACATAAAGGAAAGATACCGTATCGGCGGGAAGCATATCCTGCTCGGCGTGGCCAGCGTGTGGAGCAGGGAGAAAGGGCTTGACGACTTCATCCGTCTGGCCGGGATGCTGAACGAGGACGAAGTAATCGTGCTGGTCGGCGTGGACAGGAACACCCGGAGCCGGCTTCCGAAAAACATCGTAGGAATCGGCCGCACGGAAAACATACACCAGCTGGCGGAGCTGTACTCCGCCGCGACTGCCTTCGTCAACCCCACCTGGCAGGACAATTACCCCACCGTCAACCTGGAGGCCATCGCCTGCGGAACCCCCGTCGTCACCTACCGCACGGGGGGAAGCGTGGAAGCCGTGACGGAGGCGACGGGGCGCATCGTCGGGCAGGGCGACCTGTGCGGAATCATCCGCGCGGTACGCGCCATTGAAAGCAGGGGAAAGGAATCCTTCCGTGAGCCATGCCGTAACTACGCCCTGGCGCACTTCCGGAAAGAGGACCGGTATGCCGACTATCTGAGGCTTTACGACGAGCTTCTCCCCGGAACCGGCAGGTGACGACCGGCCTTCACCGGCCCGAACACAAGAAACCCGAAACAAATGAAGATACTCCAACTCGGCAAGTTCCACCCCGTGCGCGGCGGCGTGGAGAAAGTGATGTACGACCTGATGACCGGCCTCTCGGAGCGCGGCGTCGACTGCGACATGCTGTGCGCCCTGTCTCAGGGCGGCTCGCGTACCATACCCGTAAACGCCCACGCCCGGCTCATCGGCTGCCGCACCTGGGCGAAGGTGGCCGCCACGATGATCTCGCCGGCCATGATATTCTCCCTGCGAAAAAGGTGCGGGGAGTACGACATCATCCATGTGCACCATCCCGACCCGATGGCTTGCCTGGCGCTGTTCCTTTCCGGCTACAGGGGCAAGGTGGTGCTGCACTGGCACAGCGACATAGAGAAGCAGAAGACACTGCTCAGACTCTACCGCCCCTTGCAGGAGTGGCTGCTGGGACGCGCCGACCTTATCGTGGGGACGACCCCCGTCTATACGGCGGAATCCCCCTGCCTCGTCCGCGTGCGGCACAAGACCGCCTGTCTGCCCATCGGCGTCGACCCGGTCGTTCCCGACCCGGAAGCTGTTGACGCGCTGCGGAGGAAGTATCCCGGAAAGAAAATCATCTTCTCCTTAGGGCGCCTGGTGGCCTACAAGGGCTACCGCTACCTGATAGAGGCCGCCCGCTACCTGACCGACGACTATGTGGTGCTGATAGGCGGCTCCGGCCCGCTGATGTGCGAGCTGCGGGCTGAAATCGAGACCCGGGGCGTGGAGGACAGGGTGAGGCTGCTCGGCAGGATCCCCGACGGGGAGCTGCCCGCCTATTACGGGGCCTGCGACGTCTTCTGCCTGAGCAGCGTGCAGAAGACGGAGGCTTTCGGCATCGTGCAGATAGAGGCCATGTCGTGCGGCAAGCCCGTGGTGTCCGCTGACATCCCCCATTCGGGCGTCTCGTGGGTGAACAGGCACGGCGTCTCGGGGCTGAACGTGCCGCCGAAGGACGCGCGGGCGCTGGCCGAGGCCGTCATGGCCGTGGCAGGCGACGGGCGGGCATACGCCGGGTTCGCCGCTGGAGCGGAGAGGCGCTACCGCGAGACCTTCACACGGGGAAGGATGATAGACAACGTATTAGAGATTTATACCAGACTATGGAAAGAACCAAAATTATCCCAAGTGAAATGATGAAGGACCTGGAGGGCGGTCTATGCTGCCGGAGCGTCATGTCCCCGGCCGCCTGCCGCACCAAGAGGGTGCTGGACGTCATGGCGAGCGTCATCGGCATGGCCGTCTTCTCGCCGCTGTTCCTCATCATCTACATCGCCATCAAGTGGGAGGATGGCGGCAAGGCCATTTTCAGGCAGGAGCGTGTGGGCTATCATGGGGAGACCTTCACGCTGTACAAGTTCCGTTCCATGATCGCCTCGTCGGAGTCCGACGGCCGTCCGGCGCTGTGCAGCGGTGCGGACGACAGGCGGCTGACCTGCGTGGG
>ERZ773169.915-NODE-915-length-30565-cov-4.024648_pt1 | contig 30565 bp, 26 predicted proteins | sample MGYA00580536_ERZ773169 | MGnify/ENA primary metagenome ERZ773169 (study PRJEB29015, sample SAMEA2737814) | human gut metagenome | biome: human gut; feature: human-associated habitat; material: faeces | place: China | collected 2012 ... | reverse complement strand
GTGTGGTAACACATGGAGCTGACTGTTACTAATAGGTCGAGGGCATAACCAAAGCAGTGATAGGTTTGGATGATGATGTTGGTTTTAACTGTATGTAGTTTTGAAGGTACATGGAATATAGACAGGAATGAGAAGCAGTGCGAAAGCGCTGTTTTTTTTCTTGCAAAAAATCAATTTCTTGACAAAGAAAAGATTTTGATATATGTATATATCAAATGAGGATTGTGTGTCTCACGGCAAAATGCCGGTGGCATTCTTGACAAAAGTATATAGAAAAGATGGGACAATAAATGACAAAGGGAAGAATCATAATAGCTGATATAGAAAAAATATCATGCAATGAAGAGTGGATTCTCTCACAGATAGCACAAAGATATGTTGAAAAGTATCAGAAGCATAAGAGAGAAACGGATAAAAAACAGGAGATGATAGCGGGATATCTTTTAAAAGAGTATTTAGGTGTAGAAAATGATGCTCAGCTTGTAATAAGTAAAAATGGGAAGCCGATGCTTGTGGATGCGAGAAAACATTTTAACCTGTCACATAGCGGTAAATATGTAGTTCTAGCGATTGCTGATCAGGAAGTGGGCATTGATATTGAACGTGTGCGTCCGTATCACGAAGCTACAGCGAAGAAGATATTTTCGAATGAAATACAAAATGCAATGTCTGAACTTTGCGGGGAGGAAAAAGACCGGATATTTACTCAATTATGGACAGAACTAGAAGCGAAGCTGAAAGTAAAAGGCATTGGATTTAGTAAAGAATGGGAAAATGAAAAAGTAAAGGAATATTTTATTGAGACAAGATGTATAGATGAATATTATGTAAGCTTAGCAACAGAAGAAAAAATTTCTGTAGATATAGAATGGTTTACAGGGAATGGAAAGGAAGTAAAAAAGTATGATTAAGCCTATTATGAGAGACATATTTTTCTTAAATCAAAAATCAGAACCGGCGACAGAAGCGGATAAACAGATAGCAATCGATCTGTTAGATACATTGAAAGCAAATGAAGCAGGATGTGTAGGTATGGCAGCAAATATGATTGGAGCAAAAAAGAGAATCATTGCAGTGAATATGGGGATGTTTAATATTGCTATGTTTAATCCGAAAATCGTGAAGCGCACAGGCGCTTATGAGACGGAAGAGGGGTGTCTGTCATTAGACGGAGTGCGAAGCTGCAGACGTTATCAGGAAATAGAAGTTGAATATCAGGATATGAATTTCAAGAAGAAAAAAGAGAAATATAGCGGATGGACGGCTCAGATCATTCAGCATGAAATAGATCATTGCGATGGGATTTTGATATAAATTTTATTTGTGCATTGAGGAGGTGCGGCGCATGGATTTCAAGTATTGCAAATTAGAAATCTTTATTCCGGAAACACATATTTCGCAGCTACAGAAAGCGTTACAGTCAGTAGATGCAGGACATATAGGCAATTATGATTCATGTATGTCATGTTCACAGCTTACCAGTTACTGGAGACCGTTAGGCGGGACATCTCCTTATATTGGAAATGTAGGTGAAATCAGTTGTGAACCTGAAGTAAAAGTTGAGGTAACTGTATTTACAGAGAAAGTGGATGAAACTATTCAGGCAATCAAAGAGGTACATCCATACGAGGAACCGGTAATCAATGCATTGCCGATTTATCGGACAAGTTTTTAAGGGAAAATGAAGTCTTACGATCAGACAGAAAGGAGGTTTGATCGTAAGGCTTCTTTTGTTGAAAAACTACAGGAAACAGATGGCTTATCTTTTTCTCGTTACGGTATCCTAGAAACAAGTATTTCTCATCAATCTGAGTTGCCCGTTCACAACAAAATGCACAAATATGCATCACAAAATATGTTGAAAATCCTACTTGAAAGACGAACATGTGTTCTATATAATAGAGACATCAACGAAAGGAGGGGAATATGCCATGAAAGAACGCACCTATATTGCAATTGACCTGAAATCTTTTTACGCTTCTGTGGAATGTGTGGAACGGGATCTGGATCCGTTGGAGGTGAATCTTGTCGTGGCAGATGTGACCCGTACAGAGAAGACTATCTGCCTGGCGGTATCTCCGGTGCTGAAGTCTTATGGGATTTCGGGAAGAGCCCGTTTGTTTGAAGTTGTACAGAAAGTAGCGGAAGTGAATGAGGCGAGACGGTATCGAAGTCCGGGTGGAAGATTTCAGGGAAGTTCGTCTGACCAGCGTGAATTAAGGAAACACCCGGAGCTGGCATTGGATTATGTGACAGCGCCACCAAGGATGGCTCTTTATATGGAGTACAGCCGCAGGATTTATGCAATCTATCTGAAATATATTGCGCCGGAAGACATACATGTTTATTCCATAGATGAAGTGTTTCTTGATGTAACTTCCTATCTGAAAACTTACGGACTCACGTCGGAAGAACTGGCGAGGAAGATGATTCGAGAGGTACTTCATGAGACTGGAATCACAGCGACTGCCGGGATTGGGACGAATCTGTATCTTGCAAAGATTGCAATGGATATTATGGCGAAACATGTCGAACCTGATGAAGATGGAGTGAGAATTGCGAAGCTGAATGAACGAAGTTATCGAGAACAACTTTGGAATCACAGGCCATTGACAGATTTCTGGCGCGTGGGAAGAGGATATGCGAAGAAGCTGGAGGAGAATGGTCTGTATACAATGGGGGATATTGCCCGCTGTTCGATGGGAAGCGCACAGGAGTTTTACAATGAAGAACTATTGTATCGTTTATTTGGCGTGAATGCAGAACTCCTGATTGACCATGCCTGGGGATGGGAGCCGTGTACGATGGAGGCAATTAAGAATTACAGGCCTTCATCAAACAGTGTCGGTTCCGGTCAGGTATTGCAGTGTCCGTATTCTTATGAAAAGGCAGGTCTCATTGTTCGGGAGATGACAGAATTACTGGTATTGGATCTGGTTGATAAAGGTCTTGTGACTAACCAAATTGTACTGACAGTAGGATACGATATTGAAAATCTGAAACAATCAGAATTTCAGAAAAATTATCGAGGTGAGATAAAGACAGACCGTTATGGGAGAAAGATTCCGAAGCATGCACATGGAACAATGAATTTGGAAGAGTATACGTCTTCCACGCGAAGAATTGTGGATGCAACGGTAGAACTGTATCAAAGGATTGTGGATCCTAAATTGCTTGTACGCAGGATATCACTGGTGGCGAATCATGTGATACAGGAATGTGAGATTGCAGAGATGGACTCGTATGAACAGATGGATCTTTTTACAGATTATCAAGCGAAGGAAGAACAAAATCAGCGGGAAAAAGAAGAACGTGAGCGTGAGAGAAGCATGCAGCAGGCAGTCCTTGAACTCAAGAAGAAATTTGGAAAGAATGCAGTGCTGAAGGGAATGAATCTGCAGGAAGGAGCGACAACTATTGAGAGAAACAGACAAATCGGCGGACACAAAGCATAAATATGATGATATTTTAGATTGTCCGCATCACGTATCTTCTGTTCATCCATCAATGCCGTTGATAGACAGAGCGGCACAGTTCGCTCCATTCTCAGCATTGACCGGATATGAAGAGGTCGTGAAGGAAGAAGCAAGACTTACAGAACAGAGAGTAGAACTGGATGAGGAGGAACTGGAACGGTTAGATCAAAGTTTACAATATCTTAAGAAACGATTACAGGACGATAGGGAAATAAATCCGGATGTGAAGATTACGTATTTCTGTGCAGACCAGAAGAAGGAAGGTGGTCAATATCAAACTGTTCAGGGGAAGGTGAGAAGAATCAGACAATATGAAAAAGCGGTCGAGTTGGAAGATAGGACCGCAATTCCAATCAAAGATATCGTGCAGATTTCACGACTATAGAGGAAGAGAGAAAGTGAGAAAGCAGAAGACGAAGAACGGCGTAGGAAGATCTTCCCTCGTATAAGTCTCTTCGGCAGCAGAAAGTTCTTTCATAAATAATATGCTCCAAGCTGGTATGTTCATTTGAGTTTTATTATACAACAGATTCTGATTTCATGCATAGAATAGTTAAGAGAAAGTATCGGCAATCATGGAATAATGCCTATGAGATTCTGTGAATTAAAAGAAAAAGAGGTAGTGAACATCTGTAATGGAAAGTGTCTTGGAGGTGTAGTAGATCTGCAGATAAATGAATGCTCCGGTGCGATAGAAGCATTGATTGTTCCTGGGCCGGGAAAGTTCTGTGGATTCTTTGGAACGGATAGCGAATATGTGATACCATTTGCATGTATAAAGAAGATTGGACCGGATATTATTCTTGTGGAAATTAAAGAAGAAAAGTTTTTGCAAAAATATTAGACATTGTGTATAATGAAGGCAATAAGATACGTGGAAAGGCGGAGTGGATTATATGAAGTGTCCATATTGTGGCAATCCAGATACAAGAGTGATTGATTCCAGACCAGCAGAGGATAATAGTTCTATCAGAAGAAGACGTTCTTGCGATGAATGTGGTAAGCGTTTTACAACTTATGAAAAGGTAGAGACGATCCCACTGATTGTAATTAAGAAAGATAATAACCGTGAACAGTATGAAAGAGCGAAGATAGAGAATGGAGTTCTGAATGCATGCTACAAGCGTCCGGTTCCGGCTGAAGAGATTCAAAAGACAATTGATGCGATTGAACTGTCAATTTTTAATCGTGAAGAGAAAGAAATCCCAAGCAGTGAGATTGGTGAAATTGTTATGGAGAATCTGAAAGCATTGGATCCGGTTGCATATGTCAGATTTGCATCTGTCTACAGAGAGTTCAAAGATGCGAATACATTCATGGATGAATTGAAGAAATTTCTAAAATAATAAAAATCGGTTATACTCTATTCGTGAGTATAACCGATTTCAATCTTTCGGAGAATGTTAGTATATTACACGGGGGCGAGAATGAGAACTTATAAATTAACAATTGCTTATGACGGAACTGCATATCAGGGATGGCAGAGACAGGCAAACACAGAGAATACTTTGCAGGGAATTCTGGAGCGAACAATTTCGTCAGTGGCAGGATATCCAGTGGAGATTGATGGTTCAGGACGAACAGATGCAGGTGTTCATGCGAATGGACAGACTGCAACAGTAGTTCTTTCTGGTCAGGTGGAGGATGGATTTTTTACAGAAAAGATAAATTCAAGATTACCCGGAGATATTCGGATTTTAGATGCAGAGCTTGTGAGGAATGGATTTCATGCGAGAAAAAGTGCGGTCGGAAAAAGATACATTTATCAGCTTGATCTGGCAGAGAAACCAGATGTGTTCACAAGACGATATACATATCATTTTCCGCAGAGATTGGATTTAGATGCGATGAGAAAGGCAGCACAATTGTTGATTGGCACGTATGAGTTTGCCGGCTATACGGATAAAAAGGATGAAAAGTCCACAAAAAGAACAATTTATGCTATAATGATTTGCGGACAAGGAAGCAAAGTCAGTATTCAATATGAAGGAACAGGATTTCTTTACCATATGGTAAGGATTTTGACAGGAACTTTGCTGGAAGTTGGAACCGGAGCACGAAGCATAGAGAGTGTGAAGGAACCTTTGAAATCAAAAGATAGAAGTCAGGCTGGATTTTTAGCACCTGCAAGGGGTTTATTCCTTGATGAGGTGTATTATTGATTCGGTTATGGAAAGTTGCTGATTATTCACAGAAAAGTTGGCTAATGGACGGTGAACAGCAACACTCTTGAAAGGGAGGATGCAGCAGATTGAAATTAATATCATGGAATGTAAATGGTATTCGTGCCTGTGTACAGAAAGGATTTCTTGATTTCTTTCATGAGGCAGATGCGGATATCTTCTGTATTCAAGAGACGAAGATGCAGGAAGGACAGCTAAATCTGGAATTAGAAGGCTATCATCAGTATTGGAATTATGCTGTGAAGAAGGGGTATTCCGGAACAGCCGTGTTTACAAAGAAAGAACCATTGTCGGTGAGTTACGGAATCGGTATCGAGGAGCATGATCAGGAAGGACGTGTGATCACCTGTGAATTTGAAGAGTTTTATTTCGTTACAGTGTATACACCGAATTCTCAGAATGGGCTGGCAAGGTTAGATTACAGAATGAAGTGGGAGGATGACTTCCGTACTTATCTGAAGAAGTTAGAAGAGACAAAACCGGTGATCGTGACCGGAGATATGAATGTAGCGCACAAAGAGATTGATCTTAAGAATCCGAAGACCAACCGTAAGAATGCCGGTTTCACGGATGAGGAAAGACAGAAGTTTACTGAACTTCTGGATGCCGGATTTATTGATACATTCCGGTACTTTTATCCGGAGCAGACAGGAATCTATTCCTGGTGGTCTTATCGTTTCAGTGCCAGGGCGAAGAATGCAGGCTGGCGTATAGACTACTTCTGTGTCTCAGATAGTTTAAAGAACCGACTGGAAGATGCAAAGATTCTGACAGATATTATGGGATCAGATCATTGCCCGGTTGAATTGGATTTGAAATAAATGATAGAAAAAGGAGAAGAGAAAAATGACAAAGATTGACATTATTTCAGGATTTCTTGGAGCAGGAAAGACAACTTTAATTAAGAAGCTTCTTTCTGACGCATACAAGGGAGAGCAGGTTGTATTGATTGAGAATGAATTTGGAGAGATCGGTATTGATGGTGGATTTTTGAAGGAAGCAGGAATTGAGATTCGTGAGATGAATTCAGGATGTATCTGTTGTTCACTGGTTGGAGATTTTGGAAAATCTCTTCATGAGGTCGTAGATACTTATCATCCGGATCGTATTCTGATCGAGCCATCAGGAGTTGGAAAGCTTTCTGATGTAATCAAGGCTGTACAGGATGTTCAGGGTGAAATCGATGCAGAGCTCAATAGCTTTACAACAGTTGTAGATGTAACAAAGTGCAAGATTTACCGTAAGAACTTTGGCGAATTTTTCAGCAACCAGATTGAATATGCAGGTGCAGTTATTTTAAGCCGTACAGATAAAGCAAAACCGGAGAAGATTCAGGAAAGTGTTGCACTGTTAAGAGAACTGAATGAAAAAGCTCCAATCATCACAACACCGATCGAGCAGCTTCCGGGCGAGAAGATTCTTGAAACAATGGAATCAAGCAAATCTCTTGAAGATGAGTTACTCGCAGAAGTAGCCAAGGAAGCACATGATCATGAACATCATCACCACCACGATCACGAAGAGTGCGATCACGAGCATCATCACCACGACCATGAAGAACATGATCATGAGCATCACCATCACGACCATGAAGAGTGCGACCATGAGCATCATCATCACCACGATCATGAAGAGTGTGAGCACGAGCATCATCACCATGATCATGAAGAGCATGAGCACCATCATCATGATGGAGAGTGCAGCTGCGGCTGTGGACACCATCATCACCACGATCATGAGGGTCATCATCATGCAGATGAGGTATTCACAAGCTGGGGTAAAGAGACAATTCATACTTATACAAAGGATGAGGTCAGTGCAATTCTGAAGACTCTTGAAGAGGATGGCTCTTACGGAAATGTACTCCGTGCAAAAGGAATGGTAGCAGGAGCAGATGGAGAGTGGATCTACTTTGATATGGTTCCGGAGGAGCATGAAGTAAGAACAGGAGCACCGGAATACACAGGAAGAATCTGTGTGATCGGAGCAGAGCTTAACGAAGACAAGCTTGCAGAATTATTTAAGCTGAAATAAAAGGATAAGCAAAGCAGTACCCCATAGGGGGCTGCGTAGCATTATGTAATAACAGATGTCTTCTGCGAAAAGGAGACGGAATGGAGATAGATATGATGAAAGAGCCAGATGTTATGGTTTATCTGATGACAGGTTTTCTGGACAGTGGTAAAACTCAGTTCCTGAATTTTACACTATCTCAGGATTACTTTCAGATTGATGGAAAGACACTTCTGATTCTCTGCGAAGAGGGGGAAGAAGAGTATGATCCAATGGAAATGCTGAAGTATGGTGTCGTTATTGAGACTGTAGAAGATAAAGAAGATCTGACAGAAGAATGGCTGGAAGAGATGAATAAGAAGCATGAGCCGGAACGTGTTGTTATTGAATATAATGGTATGTGGCAGGTGAGTGAATTTGAGAAGATGAAGCTTCCGGCAGGCTGGGCTATCGAGCAGAAGATTACAACAGTAGATGCGAGTACATTCCAGATGTATCTGACAAACTTAAAACCACTGTTTGTCGAGATGGTAAAAGGAGCTGAACTTGTGCTGTTTAATCGTTGTGAAGATAAGAAACCGTTGGCAGGATACCGCAGAAGTGTTAAGGTTGTAAGTCCTCAGGCAGAAGTAATCTTTGAGGATGAGAACGGTGAGGTAGACAATATCTTTGAAGACGAAGTACCGTATGATCTCAAAGCACCTGTGATTGAGATTCCAAGAGAAGATTATGGTATCTGGTATATTGATATGCAGGAGCATCCGGAGCGCTATAAAGGAAAAGTTGTAGAATTTGTTGCAAAGGTCATGAAACCAAAAGCATTTCCGTCTAAGGTATTCTATCCGGGACGTATGGCAATGACTTGCTGTGCAGATGATACATCCTTCCTTGGATATGTTTGCAGAAGCGCTTATGCGCCGAAGCTGAATGCAGGAGACTGGGTGAAGATTCGTGCAAAAGTGCGTTATGCGAATCTGTCTGTATATGGCGGAGAAGGACCGGTGCTTGAGGCAGAGAATATTGAGCCTGCAGAACCAATTGAAGAGTTAGTATATTTTAATTAAGACAAGCAATAAGACAAAGTAATAAGACAAGAAATAGGAGGAGAACTTCATGGCAAAGAAATATGATGTAATCGCATTAGGAGAACTTCTGATTGATTTTACAATGAATGGACAAAGCGAACAGGGAAACAATATGTTTGAGGCTTGCCCGGGAGGTGCACCGTGTAATGTGCTGGCGCTTCTGAACAAGATGGGAAAGAAGACAGCATTTATAGGAAAAGTTGGAAAAGATCAGTTTGGAACGTTATTAAGAGATACGATTACGGAAGCCGGAATCGATGCCTCCAATCTGATGGTTGACGAAAATGTGAATACAACACTTGCGTTTGTACATACATTCCCAGATGGAGACAGAGAGTTCTCATTTTACCGTAATCCGGGAGCAGATATGATGCTTACAGCAGATGAAGTGAATCCAGAAGTAGTAAAAGATACAAAAGTCTTTCATTTCGGAACACTTTCTATGACACATGAAGGTGTGCGTGAAGCGACAAAGAAAGCGGTAGAAACAGCAAAAGCAAATGGTTGCCTTGTATCCTTTGATCCAAATCTGAGACCGCCACTGTGGAGTTCTCTTGATCTTGCAAAAGAGCAGATGGAGTATGGATTTGGAAAATGTGATATCCTGAAGATCTCTGATAATGAAATTCAGTTTGTATCCGGTAAGGAAGACTATGATGAGGGAATCGCATATCTGCAGGAGACATACAATATTCCGCTGATTCTTCTGACTATGGGAAAAGACGGAAGCAGAGCTTATTACAAAGGCATGCGCGTAGAGAGACCAGGATTTTCAGTGAAAGCAATTGAGACAACCGGTGCAGGAGATACTTTCTGTGGAAGTTCTTTGAATTATCTGGTTGATCATGATTTTGAGAATCTGACAGAGGAACAGTTAGGAGAGATGCTGACATTTGCGAATGCGGCAGCAGCACTTGTAACAACAAAGAAGGGTGCGATCAAAGCTATGCCTGTCAAAGAAGAAGTGCTTGAACTAATTCAGAAATAATTGACAAGAAAACAGTCAATCATTATAATGTAACACAGAAACAAGGGCGTTTCCAACTTAGGTGGAGAACGCCCTTTTATCGTATGAGTTTATGATAAAGGAGGTTGAAAAATAATGCATAACTATACAAGAGATGATATTTTTCACATAGTAGAGGAAGAAGATGTCGCTTTCATCAGATTGCAGTTTACAGATATTTTTGGAACAATGAAAAATATGGCGGTAACAGTAGGACAGCTTGAAAAGGCATTGGACAATTGTTGTATGTTTGATGTTTCTTCCTTGGAAGGGGTTACAGATGAGGAAGAATCAGATATGTACTTGTATCCGGATTTGAGTACATTTGAAATCTTTCCATGGAGACCACAGCAGGGAAAAGTTGCAAGACTGATCTGTGATGTGTATAAAAAGGACGGAACACCGTATGAAGGCGATCCACGTTATGTACTCAGAAAGGCTGTTGCGGAGGCGAAAGAGATGGGATATACGATGAATGTCGGTCCGGAATGCGAGTTCTTTCTTTTCCATACAGATGATGACGGTAGACCGACAACAGTAACTCACGAGCAGGGTGGATATTTTGATGTAGGGCCGTTGGATCTTGGAGAAAATGCGAGAAGAGATATGATCTTAACATTAGAAGATATGGGGTTTGAGATTATTTCTTCACATCATGAGATTGCGCCGGCGCAACATGAAATCGACTTTCATTACGATGAGGCGATGATTACGGCAGATAATCTGATGACATTTAAGATGGTTGTCAAGACAATTGCAAAACGACATGGTCTGCATGCAACATTTATGCCAAAGCCGAAGAGTGAGACTTACGGGTCAGGAATGCACATTAATTTGTCTTTATGTAAAAACGATGGGACAAATGCATTTTATAACGCGGAGGATGAAAATGGACTCAGCCAGGAAGGATATTATTTTATTGGTGGCTTGATGAAACATATGAAGGCAATCACCTGTATTACAAATCCGACGATCAATTCTTATAAACGTTTTGTGCCGGGGTATGAAGCACCTGTTTATATGGGATGGTCAGCTAAGACAAGAGGACCTTTGATCCGTGTGTCTATGGAGAAAGAAGACAATTCAAGACTGGAACTTCGTAGTCCGGACGCTACGGCGAATCCATATCTGGCGCTTGCAGTACTTCTCAAAGCCGGATTGGACGGAATTAAGAATCAGATTATGCCTCCGAAGAATATTGATGAAAATATTCAGAAGATGACGCAGGAAAGAAGAGATGAACTTCAAGTGGAAGAACTGCCTAGAACGCTTGGAGCTGCTACAGCAGAGCTTGAGAAAGATGAACTGCTGATCAGCGTATTAGGAAAAGAGCTTGCCGAGAAGATCATAAAAGCAAATAAGAAAGAATATAAAGAATATTGTATGCAGGTGACAGACTGGGAGATCGATCATTATCTTTACAGGCTGTAGTCTGGGTATCTTGTCATTGGGCATTTAGAGACCACATATATTGGTATAGAACATTTTAGAGAGAACAGATTGACAGAAAAGAAGTTAGCGGAAGAGGTGAGCAGATATGAGCAACATTATTGTCGTTTTTCCAAAGAGGGAAAATGCAGTAAATATCCGTAATAGTTTGGTTCGTGCGGGTATTGAAGTATCTGCGGTATGTTTGACAGGAGCTAAGGTTTTGCAGTATGCTGATAACTGGAACGATGGAATTGTCGTGTGTGGTTATCGGTTTCAAGATATGCAGTATACAGATTTACGAGAATCTCTTCCGGATACGTTTGATATGCTTTTGGTGGCTTCAGCGGATAAGTGGATGGATGGACTGCCGGATGGGGTTGTAGGACTTCCACTCCCAATCAAAGTTTATGATCTGGTAAATACCGTTGAAATGATTCAGCAGACACAGAGCAGGAAGAGAAGAAAGCGCAGAGAAACGATACGAAAGAGAGACGATTCTCAGAGAAAGATAATCGATCAGGCGAAAGCGCTTCTGATAGAACGAAATAACATGTCAGAAGAGGAAGCACATCGATATTTACAGAAGAGCAGTATGGAAAGTGGGACCAATATGCTCGAAACAGCACAGATGGTGCTGACAATTATGAATGAATAAGAGGCAGCTGTTAACAGTAACGAATAAGAAGTGCTGTAAACAATAACAAATGAAAGGACTGTCAGTGATGACAGTGGAATGGAGAAGAGAATGAAATTTACAAAAATGCAGGGAATTGGAAATGATTATGTGTATGTAAACTGTTTTGAAGAGAAGGTAGAAGATCCATCAGCGTTGGCAATCCAGGTGAGTGACAGACATTTTGGAATAGGATCTGATGGACTGATCCTGATCTGTCCGTCGGAAGTGGCAGACTGTGAGATGGCCATGTATAATGCGGATGGCTCTAGAGGAGAAATGTGTGGAAATGGAGTTCGCTGTGTTGGAAAATATATGTATGATTACGGCCTGACTGACAAAACAGAGATTACAGTTGAGACTTTAGCAGGAATCAAAACACTTCAGCTTTTCGTAGAAAATGGAAAAGTTGCGAAGGTTCGAGTTGATATGGGAAGCCCAATCTTGACACCGGCAGAAATTCCGGTTGTGGCTGAGGGAGATAAAGCTGTAGATGAACCGATTCTTGTGGATGGAAAAGAATATCATATGACTTGCGTATCTATGGGAAATCCGCACGCAGTTGTTTATGTAGATGATGTTGATAATCTTCCGATTGAAGAAATCGGACCAAAATTCGAAAACCATGAGAGATTTCCAAGACGTGTGAACACAGAGTTTGTAAAAGTACTGGATAGACATACTGTACAGATGCGTGTTTGGGAGAGAGGATCTGCGGAGACACTTGCCTGCGGAACAGGAGCATGTGCTGTAGCTGTTTCTTGTATTCTGAATGGATTGACAGAAGATGAAGTAACTGTAAAGCTTCTTGGCGGAGATTTGGAGATTCAGTGGGACCAGGAGAAGAACACGGTTTATATGACAGGACCGGCAACTGTTGTATTTGATGGAGAGCTGAAATAAAGATTTGATTAGAATGCGTTGACTAAACTTTCATTTTAAGATTTTTGGTCAACGCATCTGTAACAACAAAGAGACTATAATCCTAATATACAAAAAAAGAGATTACAAATTGTAATCTCTTAAAACATCGGAGTGACAAGATTCGAACTTGCGACCTCTACGTCCCGAACGTAGCGCTCTACCAAACTGAGCCACACTCCGATAAAATAGGGAACTTGCCGAAGCAAATTCCCAGCTACGGAAAAGGGACTTGAACCCCTACTAACAGAGTCAGAGTCTGCTGTGCTGCCAATTACACCATTCCGCATTACTTGAGTTTTGTTTGTTGCTTGTTTCAAACAACATAGTTATTATATCAAAGCTACAGAAAAATGCAACCCCTTTTTTTATATTTTTACGTTAGACTTTTTAAAGAAATTGTCTTAAATGTCAGAAAATTAAGAAAATTCATTTCGCCAAACGAAAAAGGGCATCGACGGTAGCGAAAAAAGCATCAATGGCAGAAAAAAGGGCATCGACAGTTACTAAAATCTATAAGATCACTCTACAAGAAAAGCTCTGCAATAAATACAACTGCGCAGCAAAGAACTGCGACCGGCAGCAGTCCTGCACCGCACCATGCGGCCACAACTCCAACAACGAGAGCGAGGGCTCCGGAGATTGGAGACTGTGTGGCATGAAGGATTGCCGGGAATGTCATCACTGCTAGTGTGACATAAGGTACATAGTATAGAAAGGACTGAAGAAACTGGTTCTTCAAAGGTTTTCGGATCAAGGTCATCGGCAGTACGCGGATGAAATAAGAGATACCGCCCATGATAAGAATATAGATATAAATATTGTGTGTCATAATTTTATTCCTTCTGAGTAACTGAAGTTACGTTTTTATTATTGCTTAGTTGAAGCTGAAGTTTCGTCTTCTGTCGGTATCGGGAAGAAGAATGCTGCTCCGGCTGAAAGTGCGACGGTCAGTATGATTGTTCTGGTACCATCCGACAGAGTGGAGATCCAAGGTAGGCAAGTTGCTGCGAAGCTTGAGATAAATGCAAGAGTAACCAGTCCTGCAACGACTTTATTCTGCTTTGAAGGAGGAATGATGATAGCGATAAACATTCCAAAGAGGGCAACACTAAATGCACTGACCATACGTGGTGACATGATATTTCCGGCAATGACACCGAGCATAGTTCCAAAAGCCCAGCCCGGAAGCGGAGTTACCATCGCGCCATAGGTATAATAAGGATTTAAAGTACCGGGTCTGCTGATCGCAATTCCAAAAAGTTCGTCTGTGATATCATAACTCATCAGCAGACGGTGTCCTAACGAAAGGTCGGGACTTAAACGCTGACTCATGGCACAGCTCATCAGAAGATAACGTGCATTTGTGATCAATGTGACAATTGCGACCTCAATATAAGGAGAGTTTGCAGCAATTACAGTCAGTCCGGCATACTCTCCGGCAGATGCATTATTTAACAGACTCATAAGGAATCCCTGAAATGCATTCAGGCCGATATTTCTTGCGGCGATACCGATTGAAAAGGAGACCGCAAGATATCCAAGTCCAATCGGAATTCCATCGCGAAAACCACGACGAAATGCTTGTCTATTAGATTCTTTCATAATAATAAACCACCCTAGTTACAAATTTTGTCTCTGAGGGATATTGTATCATTTTTGCGGAGGAAATCAAAGTCGGAAAAGAGGGTAAATCCCCCGATTTATAACATTTCTTGACGCATTTATGTAAGTGTGATAGAATGACCCCGTTGTAACATATAATTTAATACAGATGCGTGAGGTGTCAGTCAGATGGATGATGGCGTCCTGATTATGAATGCTCAGGGGAACGACATGGGAAATCTGGACTGGTGAAAAGGGAAACAGGTGAGAATCCTGTACGAACTCGTCACCGTATTTCGTGAGCTTTTGTTTTGAGACCACTGGGAGACCGGGAAGGTGAAGCAGAAGCGTTTGAACGATCAGCCGGGAGACCTGCCTTTCGCAGTACAGGAATGAAGAGTTCATGCCACGAGGAATTGGCCGTACGAAAGGAAATGATTTAGACTGCAGTAATTATTTACAGATAGGTTGTAAATAATCACCGGTTTTTCTTTGCGTACCCTCGTTTGATTCGAGGGTGTTTTCATTTCTGAGAACAAGAAATCAGGAGGATGACAATGAAAAAGAAAGTATTAATGGTTTTACTGGCAGCAACACTTAGTGTGTCCATGATTGCAGGATGTGGATCAAAGGGCGACAACAACACTGACACAACAAAGACAGAGTCAAAACAGGACAGTGATCAGGAAGCAGCAGATAAAGTTGCGAAGCTGATTGATGACATTTATGTTCAGGAAAGAACAGACAAGACAGATGAGCAGTGTACAGCAGCGAAAGACGCATGGGATGCATTGACAGATGCACAGAAAGAACTCGTTGAGGGAGAGAATGCGGATCCGGATTATTTCGGAAGAGATACAGGAGATGCATCCAAGGATGATCCGCTCAATGCTGATGAGATCGGTGAAAATGAAATCCTTGTAGTAAGTTTTGGAACATCCTTCAATGACAGCCGTGCGACAGATATCGGTGGTATTGAGAAGGCAGTTCAGGCAGCTTATCCGGACTGGTCTGTAAGAAGAGCATTTACAGCACAGATCATCATCAATCACGTACAGGCCCGTGATGGAGAGAAGATCGACAATGTGGATCAGGCATTGCAGAGAGCTGTAGACAATGGAGTGAAGAACCTTGTTGTACAGCCGACACATCTGATGCATGGAGCAGAATATGATGAACTTACAGCAGCATTAGAGGGATATAAAGATAAGTTTGAATCTGTTAAGATTGCAGAGCCACTTCTCGGAGAGGTTGGAGCTGATGCAACTGTTATCAATGCAGACAAGGCAGCAGTAGCGGAAGCAATCACAGCAGAGGCTGTTAAAGATGCAGGATTTGACAGTCTGGATGCAGTAAAAGAAGACGGAACAGCATTTGTATTCATGGGACATGGTACATCTCATACTGCAAAGGTAAGTTATTCTCAGATGCAGACACAGATGGAACAGCTTGGATATGACAATGTATTTATCGGAACTGTAGAGGGTGAGCCGGAAGATACATCCTGCGAGGCAGTGATCGAGAAACTGAAAGAAGCAGGATATAAGAAAGTAATCCTTCGTCCGCTGATGGTTGTTGCAGGAGACCATGCGAACAACGATATGGCAGGAGATGACGACGATTCCTGGAAGAGCCAGTTTGAGGCATCAGGAGCATTTGACAGCATTGATACTCAGATTGCAGGTTTAGGAGAAATCCAGGCAATCCAGCAGCTGTATGTAGCACATACACAGGCTGCAATTGATGCAGAGTAATTTGTAAGAAGATATTGAGAAGGTCATGCTTGTTCAGAGAAAAAGGAATTGCATGACCTTTTTTGAATCAATGAAAGGAAGTATTTAGATGAAAAAGAAGTTATTAATGGTATTAATTTCTGTTTCTATGATCGCATCTGTATTTACGGGATGTGGAAATAGCACAGAGACGAAAGACAGTGGAAAAGCACAAACAGAACAGGCGGATACAAAAGAGGATTCTGCAGATAAGGCAGAAGATGAACAGGCAGCACTGGAAGACGGAACATATACAGCAGAATTTCAGACGGACAGTTCTATGTTTCATGTAAATGAAGCAATGGACGGAAAAGGAACACTGACAGTAGAGGATGGGAAAATGACAATTCATATCAGTCTGGTGTCTAAAAATATTGTCAATCTGTTCGAAGGAACTGCCGAGGATGCACAGAAGGACGGCGCAGAACTGCTTCAGCCTACAACAGATACTATTAATTACAGCGATGGAACATCTGATGAGGTCTATGGATTCGACGTTCCGGTTCCGGCACTGGACAAAGAATTTGATCTTGCATTGATCGGAAAAAAGGGAACATGGTATGATCACAAGGTCAGCGTGACAAATCCGGTGGAAGTAGAAGAATAAAATGCATTTGTAACCTTTACAAAGCGGCAAAGAAGGAATAAGATACTTTTATAAAATAATTTATAAAAGGAGCCTTGGATATGGCTGGAGCGGAAAAGAGAAATATTACAAAATCAAAAATAGTAAATTATATTATAAATCACGAAGCAACGTCTAAAGTGGAATTGTCGAAGGATCTCAATCTTAGTATGCCGACTGTATTGTCGAATGTGAATGAGCTCTTGGCTAATGGAATTGCGGTTGAAACCGGAGAATATGAATCTACAGGCGGGCGAAAAGCAAAACGAATCAGTATTAATCCAGCGTACCGTTATGCGGTTGGGATAAGGATCACTGCGAAGCATGCAGGATTTGTACTTGTGAATTTGAGCTATGAGATAGAGAAATATGAAAGGATCCGCTTAGAATTTTCAACAGAGGACGCTTACTATTTACAATTGAGCGAAGCATTGGAAAGATTTCTTTCAGATGTAGAACACAGAGAACGAATCTTGGGAATCGGAATTTCAATTCCGGGAATTGTTAATTCGAAAGAACGAATGCTGATCAAATCTCATGCGCTCCAATTGGAGAATTATAGTTTAAGCTTTTTGGAACAGATCTTTTCACTTCCGGTTTATTTTGAAAATGATGCCAATGCGGCAATGATGGCAGAGGATTTAAATAACTATAGAAATGCATTGTATCTTTCATTGAATAATACACTCGGAGGAGCATTTTGCATTGACGGGAAATTGATTCCGGGAGCAAATCAGAAAGCCGGAGAATTTGGACATATGATCCTTGTTCCAGGCGGAAAGAAATGTTATTGTGGAAAACAAGGCTGTGCGGATGCTTACTGTGCGGCGAGCGTGCTGACAGATGAGACTAAAGAGACACTGGAACAGTTTATGAAGAAGGTGGAAGAGCAGGACGGACAAGCCGTGAAGGTTTGGAAAGAGTATCTTAATAATCTGGCAATCCTTATTTCAAATCTGAGAATGGCATATGATATGGATATTATTCTTGGAGGAGAAGTAGGGGGATATCTTGCAGATCATATGCTAACCTTAGGGAAAAAAGTAATGGAATATAATGGATTTGATCATGATACGAGATACCTGAAAGTTTGTTCATATAAGAGAGAAGCCTCGGCAGTTGGTGTGGCAAAACATTATTTACAGGCTTTTATTAAAACATTATAACGATTAGAAAGATAGAGAGTTAGAAAATCCAGAGAAGAAACATTTTTAACACATGTTTCTTCTCTGGATTTTTTGTTTTGCGCAAACTGCATAAAAATTATAGCGAAATCTTGTGCAATAGGCAGAACTGAACAATAACATATTGACAAAATATATTTCCTGAACAATAATGTAATTACTTTAATAAAACATTTGATAAAAGATATTCAATAAAGGAGGAAAACATTATGTTACAGCAGGTAATGACAAACCCGGGAGAAATTATTTTCAGAGAGGTACCAGTTCCGGAAGTGAAAGATGATCAGGTACTAGTTAAGATTATGAATATTGGAATCTGTGGATCTGATATTCACGTATATCATGGAAAACATCCATTTACAAAATACCCGGTGACTCAGGGGCATGAGGTATCCGGTGAGATTGCCAAGGTCGGAAAAGATGTTACAGAATTTCATGAAGGACAGAAAGTTACGATTGAGCCACAGGTTTACTGCGGACAGTGTTATCCGTGCCGCCACGGAAAATATAACCTTTGTGAGGAACTTAAGGTTATGGGATTCCAGACAACAGGAACAGCTTCAGAATATTTTGCAGTAGATGCCTCTAAAGTAACACCGATTCCGGAAGATATGTCTTATGAAGAAGGTGCCATGATCGAGCCTCTGGCAGTTGCAGTGCATGGAGTAAAGCAGGTAGGAGATGTAAAGGGATTGAATATTGCAGTTCTTGGTGCAGGACCGATCGGTAACCTGGTTGCACAGGCAGCAAAAGGAATGGGCGCCGCAAAGGTAATGATCACAGATGTCAGCGACCTTCGTCTGGATAAGGCAAAAGAATGTGGTATTGATGTATGCGTTAATACTATGGAGAAGGACTTTGGAGAGGCAATGGTTGAAGCCTTTGGTCCTGACAAGGCAGATGTGATCTATGATTGCGCAGGAAATAATATCACAATGGGACAGGCAATTAAATACGCAAGAAAAGGAAGTATCATCGTTCTTGTTGCCGTATTTGCGGGAATGGCAACAGTAGACCTTGCAGTTGCAAATGATCACGAACTGGATATCAAGAGCACAATGATGTATCGTCATGATGATTATGTAGATGGTATAGAACTTGTAAATGAAGGAAAAGTTCATTTAAGACCATTGATTTCTAAGACATTTGCATTCAAAGATTATCTGAAAGCATATCAGTATATTGATGATAACCGCGAGACAACGATGAAAGTAATCATCAATGTGCAGGAGAAATAGGTGATCGAATCAAGAGAGAACAGAGTTTTATCAGAAACTCTGGCAAGGAGGTATTAATGGAAAACGAGAGCAATAATGGAAAAGTGCCTCTGATCAGCAAGATTGCATATGGTTTCGGAGATGTAGGATGTAACTTTAGCTGGATGTTTGTCAGTAACTTTTTAATGATTTTCTATACAGATGTATTTGGAATCAGTATGGCAGCAGTATCAGCATTGATGCTTTTCTCAAGATTCTGGGATGCGATCAATGATCCGATCGTAGGTGGATTAACAGATAAAACAAACACAAGATGGGGAAGATACCGTCCATGGCTGTTGGTGGCAGCACCGATCACATCAGTGCTTTTGATCCTTTCTTTCTGGGCACACCCAGATTGGTCAAATACATCGAAAATAGTTTACATGGTAATTACATACTGTCTTCTTGTCTTAGGATACACTTGTGTAAACATTCCATATGGAACACTTTGCGGTGCTATGACACAGGATATTGATGAGCGTGCCAAGATCAACACATCTCGTTCCGTAGCAGCAATGATTGCAATCGGAATCATCAATATCGTAACAGTGCCACTGATCAGCAGGCTTGGAAGCAACAGTGTAAAGAACGGTTATCTGTTTGTTGCAATTATTTACGGATGCATCTTTGCTGCATGTCATTTCTTCTGTTTTGCAAAGACAAAAGAGCAGGTGACAATTCCGGAGAAAGAAAAAATCTCCATTAAAGTACAGCTGAAGGCCGTTATGCAGAACAGACCATATCTGCTTGCATTAGTTGGACAGGTGCTGTTCGGATTCACACTATATGGAAGAAATGCAGATATTTTATATTACTTTACTTATGTAGAAGGAGATGCGTCCTATTATACAACATATTCCATGTGTATTATTATTCCTTCAATTATCGGTGCAGCTTGTTTCCAGCCGGTATTCCGTAAGTTGAATAATAAAGGAAGAACAGCATCTGTTTTTGCATTACTTACAGGAATCGCTATGCTTGCAATGTTCTTCTTTAATGTAAAAGAATCTCCAATTGTATTCTATGCATTGGCAGGTATTACACAGTTCTTCTTTTCAGGATTTAATACTGCAATCTACGCGATCATTCCGGATTGTGTGGAATACGGTGAGTGGAAAACAGGACTTAGAAATGATGGATTCCAGTACGCATTTGTTTCTCTTGGAAATAAAATCGGAATGGCTATAGGAACTGCACTCCTTGCAGCACTGCTTGGTCAATACGGATATGTGGCAAATCAGGTACAGAATCCGGAAGTAATTGCAGTTATGAAACATGCATTTTCAACAATTCCCGGAATTTTGTGGATTGTCACAGCGGTTGTACTGTTCTTCTATCGTTTGAATAAAAAGCGTTACAATGAAATCGTGGAAGATCTGAAAAATGGAAAAAGAGGTTAAGAAATATAAAAAAACGTGGCCCGGTGCACTGCACCGGGCCATTATCTATATAAACTATTCGTAATTTTTGGTCGAAGTCCGGCAATCATAAAAGATCTGTCGCTAATACAATCACCGTCTTCTTTTATTTATGATACTTTAGCATTCATCTGTATCAACTTGATGATGTTATTATACGGAAGAATTATGAACACCTCGTGTCACGAAAGCTAAAGAAAAGTAAAATTTATTAAGAGAATATAATTTAAAACTGAAGAAATGTTTAACCTAGATTATAGACAAAATGTCGACAATTTCTTTAAGGGAAGACTGGAAATTTTTCACGATACATGATATGATGATGTTCGAGGATTGCGGGAATTGCATAGCAATGGAGCAATCCGGTTACATCATATGATAGAAGGCAGTAAAAAAGTTACTGTTCACTCCCGTGTCAATCACTCCGCTGATTGACACGGAGGATGCATGTTTTGGCTTGAATGCATCTCGCCCCATCGCCAAAGGCGATTTAAAATGGCGAGATGCGTTGCTGGTCGCACATCGTGTGAACAGTAACGTAAAAAAGGAAAGGTGAAAATAATGGATATTAAAGAAAAGATTCATGCAACAACAGAAGAATTGTTAAGTAATATGGAAAGACTTGTAGCGATAGATTCACAGCTTGGAACACCGGCAGAAGGAATGCCATTTGGAGAGGGACCGGCAAAGGTTCTTCACGAAGCACTGCAGATTGCAGATGAACTCGGATTCAAGACAGTGAACCTGGATAACTACTGTGGATATGCAGAGATGGGAGAAGGCGAAGAGATCGTTGGTATCGCAGGACATCTGGATATCGTACCGGCAGGCGGTGATTGGACATATGATCCATTCAAGCTGACAAGAGAAGGAGATTACGTTTACGGACGTGGAACAACAGATGATAAAGGACCTGTTATGGAAGCACTTTATGCGATGAAGCTTCTTCGTGATTCAGGTGTGAAGCTTAACAAGAGAGTTCGTCTGATCATGGGATGTAATGAGGAAAATGGTTCTAGATGTATGGAGCATTATAATGAAGTGGCAGAAGAGTTATCTTGTGGATTTACACCGGATGCAAGTTATCCATGTATTCACGGGGAGAAAGGTATGCTTGGCATGTTGGCAACTTCTAAGAATACAAAGATTATTTCTATCAATGGTGGATTTGTATTCAATGCCGTATGTGATGCATGTACAGCAGAGATTCCGGCAGAAGAAGGACTGAAAGACAGACTGGAAGCTGCTTTCGCAGAGACAAAGCTTCAGGAATACAAAGTAACAGAAGAAGACGGAAAGATCAGTATTTATGCAAAGGGAGTATCTGCACATGCAAGTACACCGGCATTTGGAGTTAACGCTGCAGGTGTTATCTTTGATTGTCTTGCAAAAGCCGGATTTGAAGATGATTTCGTAGAATTCTATAACTCACACATTGGTACAGCGTGTGACGGATCAGGAATCGGTCTGAAATGTGCAGATGAGTTTGGAGAGCTTACATTCTGTAACGGAATCGTTAAGACAGAAGACGGTGTGATCTCCGCTACGATCGATATCAGATTCCCGGTAACATACTCTGTAGAAGATATGGTTAAGATGTGCGAAGGAAAGCTTGAAGACGAGAACGGACGCATTGAGATCCACACAACTACAAAACCATTGTTCTTCCCGAAAGAGTCTCCACTTGTAGAGGCACTGTACAAAGCTTATACAGATGTAACAGGAGATACAGAGAACAAACCGTTAGTAATCGGTGGTGGAACTTATGCGAAGTCCTTAAAGAACATCATCGCATTCGGACCGGAGAAACCGGGCGTAGATTACCGCATTCACGGTGCAGACGAGTACACACTCGTGTCAGAGGTTGAAGAAGCAGTTCATGTTTATATGGAAGCAATCAAGAACCTGCTTGCAATCTAATCAGAACAGTTCATGTAGAAAAAACGACCATTTATGAAAGCAGACCTTAACGGTCTGCTTTTTGTGTTATGATAATTTCATTAAAAAGATACTTGTGATATACAAAATGCAAAAAAACACAGGTACTGTGACAGTAACCAAATAATAGTTATCATATTATAGAGTAAAAGGTAGGTTTCAAAATGAGTCTGAAATATGAAAAGTTGATCAGAAAAATGACACTGGCAGAGAAAGCAGTTATGATGTCAGGAAAGAACACATGGGAGACAGTTGATTTTGAAAAATATGGGATTCCGTCTATGGCAATGTCCGATGGACCGCATGGGCTGAGAAGACAGGCAGGAGCAGGAGACCATTTGGGATTGAATGCCAGTCTTCCGGCGACGTGTTTTCCGACAGCGGCAGGAGTGGCAAACAGCTGGGACGAAGCACTTGGAGAAGAAATTGGAGAAGCACTTGCAGAAGAGGCGGTGACAATGGGCGTCAATGTAATCCTCGGACCTGGACTGAATATCAAAAGAAGTCCGTTGTGTGGAAGAAACTTCGAGTATTTTTCAGAGGATCCGTATCATGCAGGAAAAATGGCGGCGGCATATGTTCGTGGAATCCAAAGTAAGGGAATTGCAGCCTGCCCGAAACATTTTGCAGCAAACAGTCAGGAGTTGCGCCGTATGGCGAACGATTCTGTCGTAGACGAAAGAACGTTCCGTGAGATTTATACAACAGGATTCGAAATTGCAATCAAGGAAGGTAAATCAAAGTCCATCATGTCTTCCTATAATGAAGTAAATGGAGTCTATGCAAATGAAAACAGTCATATGCTGCAGGAAATCCTGGTAGATGAGTGGGACTTTGATGGTTTTGTTGTATCTGATTGGGGCGGAAGTAATGATCATGCACTTGGTGTGAAGAACGGAAGCCATTTGGAAATGCCGGGAACAGGAAAATCAGGTATGTATGATATTATTCATGCAGTTGAGAACGGTGATCTTGATGAAGCAGTATTAGATCAGAGACTGGATGAACTTTTAAATGTGATTTTCTCAACACATCAGGCAACAGAAGACGCAAAGGGAAAAACATTTGATGTGGAAGCGCATCATAACCTGGCAAGAAAAGCGGCAGAGGAAAGTATTGTCCTCCTGAAAAATGAGGATCAGATCCTTCCGTTGAAACCGGGAACGAAAGTTGCAGTGATCGGTGATTTTGCAAAGACACCAAGATATCAGGGCGCAGGATCATCACTTGTAAACCCGGCAAAACAGCCGGAAGCAATCCTTGATGTGATTGGATCAACAGATCTGGATGTTGTTGCATATGAGCAGGGATATATCCGTAACAGAAAACCGAACCAAAAGCTGACAAAGGCAGCAGTAGAACTTGCAAAGAAGGCGGATATCGTACTTTTCTTCGGAGGACTTGATGAAATCAGCGAATCCGAAGGACTTGACCGTACACATATGTCCATGCCTGCCGCACAGGAGACATTACTTAATGAACTTACAACAGTAAATAAGAATATAATCGTAGTTCTTTCAGCCGGATCAGCGATTGAGATGCCATGGTATCCATATGTAAAAGGAATCGTACATGGTTATCTTGGCGGACAGGCAGGCGCGTCAGCAATGATGAATGTTCTGACCGGAAAAGTAAATCCGTCAGGTAAGCTGAATGAGACTTACCCGCTCCATTATGAGGATACACCAGCATACGCATATTACCCAAGCAAAGAAAGAAGCAGTGAGTACAGGGAGTCTCTTTATGTCGGATACCGTTATTACACAACTGTTGGAAAATCAACACGTTTCCCATTTGGTTACGGATTGAGCTATACAACCTTTGAATATAAAGATTTGAAAATAGATACAGAAGGTGTGACATTTACAATTAAGAATACAGGCAATGTGTCAGGAACTGAGATCGCACAGCTGTATGTTGGAAAATCTTCCGAGACTGTCTTTCGACCGGTTCGCGAGCTGAAAGGATTCAAAAGAGTAGAGCTTCAGCCGGGAGAAGAAAAGGAAGTAAGAATCGGATTTGATGATAAGACATTCCGTTTTTATGATACAAGAACAGATAGCTGGGAGATTGAAAGCGGTACTTATCAGATCATGATCGGTGAAAATGCGCAGCAGATGGTTCTGGAAGGTGCTTTAGACGTAAAAGGTACTGTTGAAAACGGCGGCTACAAGAAAGAAGAACTGCCGGAATATTTCAACGGCAAGATTAAAGACATTTCAGATGAAAAATTCCGTATTCTGTATGGAAGAGAGATTCCGGATGGAAGCTGGAGCGGTGAGATCCGAATGAACGATGCAGTTTGTCAGTTGTATTACGGAAAAGGAATTCTTGGAAAACTGCTCTGTGCAATCCTGAAATTACTTCTGAAAATCAGCGACTGGCAGGGAAAGCCGAACCTGAACGTTTTATTCAACTACAATATGCCAATTCGTGGATATGCGAAAATGACAGGCGGTATTGTGACGATGAAAATGGCAGAGGCATTGACAGAGATGGCGAACGGACATCGAATTAAAGGAACAGCACATCTGATCAAAGCTGCAATCAACAGAGGATAGGCAATATAGACAAAAACGAAATATATAAATTGTTAAATATGCCAAATGGAATTGCAGGTTATGAAAAAAACGTACCATTTATGCGAAAAAAGGCATGAGAGAATAAATTATGTTAACATAAGCCCATCAACAAAAGGGAGGAAACATTATGACAAACTTTTTAGTAAACTTATTGTCCCCGATATTCACTAATCTGGGAGTAAGTGTTGCAGACCTGACGTCATATATTGAACGACTGAGTGGTTATATTATTGCTATCCTTGTTGCATTAGTTGCAATGATCGTAGTAATGATCGCAGCGCATAAAGCGAAAAAGGGAGTTCGCCACGTGATCCGCTGGCAGGCAGGAATTGCATTTGTGGCTATCGTTGCAGTACTTGTTAATGTGATCTGTTATGGTCCGATGTACAATAATGTATCAAGTATTTTAAATGCGAAGAAAGTAGAGCTTGCAAAGGAGACAACAGAGCAGAGCCGTGAAACAATTCAGAAGGTTGGAGAAGAAGGAATGGTTCTTTTGAAAAATAAAGGAATCTTACCACTTGCTTCTGATACAAAGAAACTGAATGTATTTGGCTGGGATTCAACAAATCCGTTATATGGCGGAACAGGATCAGGATCTTCTGATTCTTCTACAGCAATCAGTATCTTACAGTCTTTAAAAGATGCCGGATATGAAACAAACGAATCTCTGACAAAGATGTACACAGATTACAGAGAAGACCGTCCGACAATCGCTATGGCTGAGCAGGACTGGACATTACCGGAGCCAACAAAAGAATATTATACAGACAGTCTTATGAACGAAGCAAAAGAATTCTCTGATACAGCTGTTGTAGTAATCGGACGTTCCGGTGGAGAAGGCGCAGACCTTCCGACAGATATGAAAGCAGTAATTGACGGAAGTTACAAAAAACAGGCAGAGAATGTGTCAGTTACACCGGAAAATTACGGATATGTAAAAGGAAGTTATACAAACAACGGTGACTACGATGACTTTGATGAAGGCGAAAGCTATCTTGAACTGTCTAACACAGAAGAAGATATGTTAGATACAGTTTGCTCTCAGTTTGAAAATGTTATTGTGGTTGTAAATGCAAACAATGCAATGGAACTTGACTGGGTTGATAAGTATGAGCAGATTGGTGCTGTTATCTTCGCACCGGGAGCAGGTGCAACAGGATTCGAGGCACTTGGAGAGATTATCAACGGATCTGTGAATCCATCAGGAAAGACAGCCGATACATTTGTAAAAGATCTTCAGCAGACACCGTACTACAACAACATCGGTCTCAATGCTTACACAAATGTAGATGACCTGAAAGATCAGATTGCCAAAAATGATGCAGCATACGAAGGAAGTATGGGATTTGTAAACTATGCAGAAGGAATTTATGTAGGTTATAAATTCTATGAAACAGCCGCAGAAGAAGGGCTGATCCAGTATGAAGATACAGTACAGTATCCATTCGGATATGGTCTGAGCTATACAACATTTGATAAGACAATTGAGAATTTCAAAGATAACGGTGATACAGTAACATTTGATGTGACAGTGAAAAACACAGGAGATGTTGCAGGTAAAGATGTCATCGAACTTTATTACACAGCACCATACACAAACGGTGGGATTGAAAAAGCAGCTGCGAATCTGATCGCATTTGAGAAAACAGAAACTCTTGATCCGGGAGCAGCAGAGACAAAATCTATCACAATTAACAAAGAGGATATGGCATCCTATGATTCTGAAGGAATCAAGATTTCCGGTGGTGGATATATCTTAGAGGCCGGAGAATACACAATCTCTCTTCGTTCCGATTCACACACTGTTGTAGCAGAAGAGAAATTTACAGTAGACAGTGATATTGACTACAGTAAAGACGGACGTTCTTCTGACGAAACTGTAGCAACAAACCAGTTTGAAGATTACTCACGCGGTGATTTCGAACAGCTCTCAAGAGCAAACGGATTTGCAAATTATGAATCTGCTTGTGGAAAGTTAAGTGAAGATGCTTATGTAATGAGCGACGAGACAAGAAAAGCAGTAGAAGAAAATGTATTTGGAATCTATGACAGTACAAAATACAATGATGATTCCGACGAGATGCCGAAGATGGAGCAGGATAACGGACTTCAGCTTGCAGACCTTACAGGAAAATCATATGATGACGAAGACTGGGATAAACTCTTAGACCAGTTAAGCTTCGAGGATATGTCTACACTTATTAATGTAGGTGGATGGCAGACAGCAGAGATCAAGTCTGTAGGAAAGGTTGCAACATCTGACTGTGACGGACCGGCAGGACTGAATAACTTTATTACAAAGACATACGGAACAGCTTATCCGTCAGAAGTACTGATCGCTCAGACATGGAATAAAGATCTGGCAAAAGAAGTCGGAGATTCTATGGGACAGGAATATGTTGACGCAGATAACTTCGGATGGTATGGACCGGCAATGAATATCCACAGATCTGCATTTGCAGGACGTAACTTCGAGTACTATTCAGAAGACGGCGTATTATCCGGATACATGGCAGCGAATGAGATGAATGGAGCTGCAGTGAAAGGTGTATATCCTTATATCAAACATTTTGCATTAAATGATCAGGAAACAAATCGTTGTTCCTTCCTTCTGACATTTGCTTCTGAGCAGACAATCCGTGAAGGATACCTGAAAGCATTCGAACTTGCAGTGAAAGGATTTGAAGGAAATGCAATAGCAGCAATGTCATCCTTTAACTGGATTGGTACAGTTCCAAGCTGTGCAAATAACGGACTTCTGAATAACGTTCTCCGTGGAGAATGGGGATTCGTTGGAATGGTAGAGACAGATTACGACGGTTCTTATGGATATATGATCACAGATCACTGTATCAGAAACGGGAATGACCTGATGCTTGGATTCAACAGTGCTGAGTCTAACAAGCTTACAGATGAGAGTGCAACAGCAGTACTCGCGATGAGACAGGCATGTAAGAACATTCTCTACACTGTAGCAAACAGCGGATACTATGCAGATGGTAACCCGGCTGCAGGTATGAGCAATATGACAAAACTTTTCGTAACAGTAGACGTAATTCTGGCAGTTCTCTTAATTGTAGCAGATGCGATCGTGATCGTGCGTTTCAGAAAGAAAAGAAAAAATGTAGATAACGCAGAAGCGTAATATATGAAACTATGAAGGACAGGATTGGACAGCAAAAAACAGGCCAATCCTGTTTTCGTTATGATAACATAATCGCCTCTGAACAGTTATATAAAGCGTAGCAACGACTTGAGATAGATAAAAAAATCCTTTATTATATATAGAAAGATAGTAGGAGGAGGATTCAAATGATCAAAATTGCGATTGTAGAAGATGAAGCAATGTATGCAAAACAGCTGGAAGAATTTCTGCATCAATACGAGGCAGAGAATCAAGAAGCGTTCGAGATAACCATTTATTCCGATGGAGATCAGATTGTCAATAAATACAAATCTCAGTTCGACATTATCCTTATGGATGTCGAGATGAAATTCATGGATGGAATGTCAGCTGCGGAAGAAATCCGTAAAATGGACAGTGAAGTTGTAATCATCTTTATTACAAACATGGCACAGTATGCAATTAGAGGTTATGCGGTAGATGCGTTGGATTATGTGTTGAAACCAGTTTCTTATTTTGCGTTCTCCCAGAGATTGAATCGCGCGATCGAACGTATGAAAAAGCGAGAAGCAAAGGTGATTATGGTAAATATAAAAGGCGGTATGGTGCGTATTAATATCGCAAATATTTACTATATTGAAAGTCAGGGACATACGTTGATCCTTCATACGATCCTTGGGGATTATGAAACCACAGGGAAAATGAAAGAGATGGATGAAAAGCTTTCTGGGATGAACTTCTGCAGAGGAAATAAAGGATATCTGATTAATCTGCAGCACGTAGACCGAATTCAGGACAACTGTGCGGTGGTAAAAGGTGAAGAACTGGTGTTGAGTCGTGCACGTAAAAAGGAATTTATGGAAGCTTTGACAAGATATTGGGGAGAGGTGATAAAATGATCGATCATTTGATGCCGGATATCCCGAGACTTTACTCGGCAATTGCAGAGTGGCTTGCATGCATGATATTTATCCTGCCATTTAAAAAGAGATTTTCAAAAATAAAGACAGGTGTGATCATGGCAGTGATGCTTGTTGTACAGAGCGGATTCATGGTTGTGACGGAAGATGTCAGATTGTTTTTCTGGATTCCCTGCATGATCGTAGCAGTATTCCTTATGCTGTTTTTCATTTATGTATCCTGTGCGATCGAAATAACAGACGCAGTATATTTTGTGCTGATCGCATTTGTTGTGGCAGAATTCATGGCATCGATAGAATGGCAGGTTGCTTGTTACTTTAGGATAGCGCAATCAGGAGTATGGTGGAAAGAATGGTCAGCCCTTATCCTTGGATATGGAATGATCAGCGTGATCTTGTTCAAGATCTTGCATGTACATTTCCCGGAAGATGGACAGATGGAGATAGGTTGGAAAGAATGTTTTTCAGCATTTTTGATTGCGATATCTGTTTTTGCTGTCAGCAACATTAGTTATCTCACGGTAAATACTCCATTTTCCGGAAGGTATTCATTTGAGATAGCAAATATTCGTACAATCGTGGATCTTGCCGGAATTGCGATTCTGTACGCACATCTTATGCAATGCTGTGAGATGCGGGCAAGAAAAGAACTTGAGGCAGTTCAGAATGTACTTCAGAATCAATATGCACAGTATGTGCAGTCAAAGGAAAGTATTGAGTTGATCAATTACAAATATCATGATCTGAAACATCAGATTGCAGTATTGAGAAGTGAGGAAGATCCTCAGAAAAGAGAAGCATTTTTGGATGAGATGGAGGCGGAGATCCGTCAGTATGAAGCACAGAATAAAACCGGAAATAAAGTTCTCGATACTGTGCTGACGAGCAAAAGTCTGTATTGTAATAAGAATGGGATTACACTTACCTGTGTGGCAGACGGAACACTGTTAGACTTTATGGATGTTATGGATATCTGCAGTATCTTTGGCAATGCACTCGATAATGCGATTGAATGTGAGATGAAGATACAGGACAAGGAGAAGAGACTGATTCATGTGACAGTGTCCAGACAGAAGGCATTTTTGATTCTTAAGTTCGAGAATTACTGTGAAGAAAAATTGCAGTATCAGGATGGAAATATTGCGACAACAAAGAAAGACAAAAAGTATCATGGATACGGAATGAAGAGTATCCGTTATACAGTGAATAAATACGGCGGAGCAGTTACGATTGATACAAAAGAAAACTGGTTTGACCTGAAGATTTTGATTCCGATTAAAGAAGAACAAGGAAATTAAGCTTGCAGTTTATGCAGAAAAAGTGCAGGTTATGTAAGTACAATAGATA
>ERZ773169.900-NODE-900-length-31029-cov-19.386130_pt1 | contig 31029 bp, 24 predicted proteins | sample MGYA00580536_ERZ773169 | MGnify/ENA primary metagenome ERZ773169 (study PRJEB29015, sample SAMEA2737814) | human gut metagenome | biome: human gut; feature: human-associated habitat; material: faeces | place: China | collected 2012 ... | reverse complement strand
CAAGAGCGCCAGACAGAGTAAGAAACTAATCATACCAGAAACCTCCTTTTTGATTCAAACCACAGCCAGCATTTTGCGTGCCCAGCTGCGGCTCTGACCAATCTCTGGCTTCATGTTAACACTTTTTTCATAAAGCAGTTAATATTTTTCTGGTATGGTTCCCATATCAAAAAGTATATGGCAAGATGCTTCCGCGGAATACCCGCAAAGAATTTTTATCGCATTTACGAAAAATTTTCTTAACTCTCCGGCAAAGACCTTTCCCGGAACCGGTCAAAGCCGCTGCCACCAAACTTTCTGGCCTGTTTTTGTGCAAGTTGCTCAATCATCTTCGATTTTCTCCGCAAATCGTGATTTTTCTGCCTGAATCGCCGCAAAACACAAGGCACCCTCCGCCGAGCCGTTTCAGCGGAGGGTGCCTTATTCAGCAGATCATTTGTATATATCTTTGTATATATTGCGTCATGCCTTCTGGGCTGCCTTCTTCGTTGCGTGGAGGAAGACTGCCAGCATTGCAATGGCAAAGATGACACCGATGGGGTATGCCACTGCGGTGTTGTAAATGGTGGCGCCCTCTGCGGTCTTGCTGTTCAGCAGGCCGCCCAGGCATTCGGGAGCCAGAATGAAGTAGGTGGAAGAGACCGCGCTCATGAAGGTGGCAGGCACAGCGGTGATCCAGTAGTTCTTCTTTTCCTTGAACAGGTACATGGATGCAGCCCACAGAACGATCATGGCCAGCGTCTGGTTGGTCCAGCTGAAGTAGCGCCAGATCACCGTGTAGTTGATGAAGCCCAGCGCGTTGCCGATGCCCAGGAAAGCGCCCACGCCCAGAACCGGGATGCAGAGCTTCAGGCGGTTTGCGTAGCTGTCCTGATCGATCTTGAACCAGTCAGCCAGAGTCAGACGTGCGGAGCGGAATGCGGTATCGCCGGAGGTGATGGGGCACACCACAACGCCGACCATTGCCAGCGCGATGCCCACACCGCCCATGGTCTTGGAGCAGACATCATAAATGGCCTTGGACTGGCCCATGGCCAGCGCCTGTGCCAGACCGGTGTTCAATCCGCCGGTGACCTCGTACAGGCTGCAGCCTGCAGCGGCCCAGATCAGAGCGATGACGCCCTCGCAGACCATTGCGCCGTAGAACACGAAGTGGCCCTGCTTCTCACTCTTCATGCAGCGAGCCATCAGAGGCGACTGGGTGGAGTGGAAACCGGAGATAGCACCGCAGGCAACGGTGATGAACATGAAGCTCCAGATCGGGGTGCCCGACGGATGCATGCTGCCGAAGTGATCCCAGATCTCCGGGATGGTGTAGGCAGGGTTGGTGAAGATGCCGAAGATGACGCCGATGGCCATGATGATCAGGCAGATGCCGAAGATGGGGTAGATCTTGCCGATGACCGCGTCGATGGAGATAAAGGTCGCGATAAAGTAGTACACCAGAATGATGATGAGCCAGAACAGCAGCGAGGTGAGCACGCCGGAAGCACCGCTCTGGCTGCACAGCTCCACGATCAGGCCGGCGGGGCCTACCGCGAACACGGTGCCCACCATGATGAGCAGCACCACCGAGAACACGCGCATAACGTTCTGCATCACAGGGCCTAAGTATTTGCCGGTGATCTCAGCGATGGAAGCACCGTCGTTGCGCTCACTCATCATGCCGGAGAAGTAGTCGTGCACACCGCCTGCAAAGATGGTGCCGAAGGTGATCCACAAAAAGACCACCGGGCCCCACAATGCGCCCTGCATGGCACCAAAAATGGGGCCAAGGCCGGCGATGTTCAGCAGCTGAACGAGGAACAGCTTCCACTGGGGCATCACAACGTAGTCCACACCGTCATTGATGCGCACAGCAGGCGTTTCGCGGTCGTCCGGGCCGAAGGTGTTGTCCACGATCTTACCATAGACAAAGTAGCCCACGATCAGGATCGCCAGACAGAGTAAGAAACTGATCATACCAGAAACCTCCTTTTTCTTTGTGCCGGGATGATGGAAGCATTTTCCATATTTTCCATCCATCCCGGCCAGCTTTCTGGGTCTATGTTAACATATTTTTCATAAAAGTGATAATATGCTTCTGGTATAGGGGCATATCAAAGGCCATATACCAGCAAAGATTTTTAGCCGATGCTTCGTTTCTTTTTCGTACGGTTTATCAACAAAAAGACAGCCGCAGCGCATAAAGCGCCGCGGCTGTCGGCCAAATTCCTTTGCTTTCCGGTTTTTCTGCATTCCGATGTTTTGCCAGTTCTTAACCGGTTTCGGCGGTCATTTCACAGTCAGCGCCGCCTGCTTGTGCAGCAGCTGCACAAAGGTCTGCTCCTCCGGGCGCAGGGTTCCCCTGTCCGGATAGACCAGAACATCCTTCATGCGCTGGCGCTGGGCCGGGCACTTCCTGAGCACCAGATGATACTGCTCCAGCGCCCGCTTTGGCATGGGCGACGCCCACATATAGGCATTGGGCAGGTTCTGCAGGATGGAGAACTGGCTGCACCGCTCGTACACATGGATGCGGCGGTTCGGGTTCGTATGCCAGCGCAGGCCGCTGTCCTCGCCGCCGGGCAGCTGGAAATCACCGTGCAGGACCTCCATATAGCTGTTCAGCTGGGTGATATCGGTCACCTCGCACTTTGCCAGCGGGCCTTCGCGGTTGGTCAGCAGCCGGTATTCAAACTCCATCACCGGCTCCCGGTGCAGGCCGTGACGGTCGCAGTAGCGGTGGTAATAATCCTCGTCCTCCTCCGCGTAGCGCAGCAGGGCCAGATGGTAGCCCCGCCGCAGCACATGGTCCAGCGCTTCCATGGAGCCGGATTCCCGGATATGCACCCGCAGCTGCTGGCTGTCTGCCATCTGCTGCAAAAAATCCACCGTCGCGTAGGAAGCATAGGTGGCGTGGGGCAGCACCACCCGCAGCTCCGCACAGCTGCTCTGCCGGCTGCGGGCGTCCAGATCCAGCCGGTCCACCTCGTCCAGCACCCGCTCTGCCTGCCGGATAAAATGCCGTCCCTGTTCGGTGGGGATCATGCCGGTGGACGAGCGCTCAAAGATGCGGATGCCGTATTCCTCTTCCAGATTCTTGAGCGCCTTGCTCACATTGGGCTGGGCCGCATACAGCTGCTTTGCCGCCGCGCTCACCGAGCCCCACTTGCGGATGGCCACCAGATAACGCAGTTCCGTAATATTCATGTGACTGCCCCCTGTTCCAAAAATCATTCCTATTTTATCAAGCCGGGCGGCCGGCTGTCAAGCCAAATGCGGTTGACGCGCCCCGCGCAGAGCTTTATAATAAAAATGCTGTATTTACAAAAAGGAGTTTAGCTGCTATGGAGACTACCTACCACGTTCTGCGCATTGACGAACAGCTGTACGGCTGTGAGGAGCTGCCTGCCGGTCAGCCGGTGCTGTGCGATGTCACGCTGGCCGATGCCGCCGGGGCCCGGCGCACCCTGCCCTACCCGGACAAAGAGCTCACCCGCCTTGGCATCGACGAGGGCAGCACGGTCGTCCTGACCGCAGACGGAACGCTGAAAAAGGCATAAACACAGGAGGAACACATGAAAAAGATCAAAACCTCTGCCCTGATCGGCCTGGGCGCACTGGGCATCCTGTTCGGCCGCAAAATGCCCGGCGTGCAGGTCATTGCCGATGAGGACCGCATTGCCCGCTACTCTGCCGAACCGGTCGTCTGTAACGGCGAAGAATGCAAGTTCTCTTACGTCACCCCCGCCGAGGGCAGGCCGGTAGACCTGCTTCTGGTGGCCGTCAAGGCCACGGTGCTGGAGCAGGCCATTCAGGACATTGCAAAGTTCGTAGGGCCGGACACCGTCATCCTCAGCGTGCTGAATGGCATCACCAGCGAGGAGCACATTGACGCAGCCTATCCCGGCCACACCCTGTGGAGCGTTGCCATCGGCATGGACGCCACCCGCACCGGGCGCACGCTGGTGTTCAATCAGGCGGGCAGGATCCAGTTCGGTGAACGCAGCGGCGAAATGACCGACCGTGTGCAGGCCGTGGCCGACTATCTGGACGAGTGCGGCATTGCCAACGAGCCCTGTGGGGATATCCTTTACAAGCAGTGGAACAAGCTGATGGTGAATGACGGCCTGAATCAGGCCGCAGCCGCCTTCGACCAGCCCTACGGCGGCCTGCGCCAGCCCGGCGAGGCACAGGACATGATGCGCGCGGCCATGCAGGAGGTCATCCGGCTGGCGAACCTTGAGGGCGTGCCCCTGCCGCCGGACAACGATGTGAGATTCATCGACGCCATGATGCCCACCTTCAACCCGGAAGGCATGCCCAGCATGCGGCAGGATGTGCTGGCAAAGCGCCCCACCGAGGTGGAGGAGTTTGCCGGTGTGGTGCGCGCCCGGGCCAAAAAGTACGGCATGCCCACCCCCGCCAACGACTTTTTCTACACCCGCATCCGCGAGATCGAAGCGGGATATGACCAGTAAGGAGCCGCCCATGCATACGCTTTATTTCACCCGCCACGGAGAAACCGTCTGGAACGTTGAGAACAAGATCTGCGGCATGACCGACAGCCCCCTCACCGAGCGGGGCCGCCAGCAGGCCCGGGAGCTGGGCGAAGCCGTCAAGGCCAGCGGGGTGCACATCGATGAGATCCTGTACTCTCCGCTGTCCCGCGCCGCCGACACCGCCATGGCCATTGCCGAGGCCACAGGTCTGCCCGCCCGGTGCGAGCCGCGCCTGCGGGAGCAGTGCTTCGGCAAGTACGAGGGCACGCCCCGCAACGGCGCAAAATTTCACCTCTCCAAGACTTATTTTGCTGACCGCTACGACGGCGGCGAGAGTATGCTGCAGCTGGCGCAGCGCATCTACAACCTGCTGGACGAGCTGAAGGCCGACACCGGCAAGACCTATCTGCTGGTGGCTCACAACGGCATCGCCCGGGTGGTGCAGTCCTATTTCTACGACATGACCAACGAGGAATACGCAGCTGCGGGCATCAGAAACTGCGAACTGGTGGAATATCATTTTGAATGATGTCAGCGGGAAGCAGACGATTTAAAATGCCCTCCGCTTCGCTCTGGGCATCTTCAGCGGAACGATTATTTTTATAGAAAGAAAGCCGGAAAATCTGCGGATTTTCCGGCTTTCGCTTTTCACGGGAGAGGACTGGACGGCAAACGGAAGGGGCGCGGGAGAAAGCAGGCTAGCCCTCTCCGTCAGTTCGTTACACTCACTGCCACCTCTCCCAAAGGGAGAGGCCTTGGCATAGCGGCAAAGTTACTGGCTCGAGTACAAAGCTTACGAGCGCGCCCGCTCCCCTGCGGGGAGCTGCCGCAGCAGCGGCTGAGGGGCCTTGAAATCGGCGCAACACAAAAAATCCTTTAGCGGAGCGGCTTGGATTTTTTGTATGGAGCCCATCTTCTTTGGGGTTACTAGGGGCGTGCAGCCCCTAGTTCGTGCCTCCCGCGCCTCGAAAGTAGCGGGTGCTTTTCTGGTTCTCTTTTGGCACGCAAAAGAGAACATACCCGGCGGCGATGCATTTTGCAAAAGGCATCAAACTTTAAACACGCGACCACTCTCTGTGCGGGAAGCATCCCCCGTATCATAAAAATCAGCCTTTATACAGCCCAAACAGCTTGAGCAGCTTCTGCCAGAAGGTCAGGGTCACAGCTGCCGGTTCCGGCTGGGCTGCCGGGGCCGGGGCTGTGATGGCAGTGGTCTGCAGCGCAAACTGCACCGCGCTCACCTCGGTGTTCTCTGCCGAGGTGAAGCTCTGCACCTCCCCGCCGCCGGAAAGACTGTTCAGCAGGCTGTCCAGCCGGGCACCCATGTCGATGCCGGAAACGCTGCTGCGCAGCTCGCCGGTGCCGCCGGTCAGCTGAGACGCTCCCTCCGCCAGCTGCGCAACGCCCGCTTTCAGCTGGGCCACGCCGTCGGTGTAGGCGTTCAGGCCGTCGTCCAGCTGGACGTACTGGGCGGCAAGCTGGTTCACGCCGTCGGTGAGCACCGAGAGATTGCCCAGCATCCCGGTCAGCACACCGGCCAGCTGACGCACACCGGCGTCAAACTCGCCGTAGCTGCCGTTTAGGGTGCTGCTTCCCTCGTGCAGCTGGGCGATGCCGCCGTTCACGGTGTCCAGATAGGTCTGTATGGCGTCGATGTTGGCGGTGGAACCCTGCAAAAGCAGGATCACATCCTTGAGCTGGGGCATCATCCACACCATGCCCTGCAGCTGCCGGATGGCCTTGGCGTTGCCCTCCTTCACCACATCCAGATCAAGGCCGTTTTCTTTGAGGATGGCCTTGTAGGCTTCAAAGCTCACCTGCTGCTCCAGCTGTGCCGCGCCCTCATCCAACCGGGCAATGCCGTCCCGGATCTGGGTGGAGGCATCCAGCAGGGTGTTCAGCTCGTTGGTGGAGGCCGAGATGCCGTTCAGCGCGGTCTGCATCTGGGTCAGGGCCCCACGCACCCGGGCTGAGCCGCCGGTCAGAGCGGCAGAATTGCCGTTCAGGGTGTCGATGCCCGCCTGCACCTGCGCAATGCCGTCTGCCAGCGCGTTGGCGCCATCGTCCAGCTGCACGGAACCGCTCTGCAGCTGTTCCAGCATCCCGGTCAGGTCCATATCCCCGAGGTCGAGGTTCAGGTTCAGCCGCACGCCGTTCAGGGAAACGGCGTCCATGGCAAAGTCCGTCACATCGGCGGTAACGGTCACGTCGCTGTCCGCGCCCGGCAGCAGGATGTAGGAGAGCTGCTTTTTGCTGCCCACATTCGCCACCGTAGCGCCCGGCGCGCTGATGTTCCGGGCAAGGTCGGTGTCCAGACTCATGGTCACCTGCAGCGCGTAGTCGTCAAAAAAGCTGCCGGTGCAGTCCGGGTTGCGGCTCACCTGCAGCCGGATGGAAAGGGCACCGCTTTTGCCGCCCAGCTCGTCGGGGCTGATCTCTGCCCCGTCCAGCGTATAGGTCAGCTTTACCACCCACGGCAGGGCCGTGGCGGCGTCCATGGTGCCCTCATAATAGAGCTTGCCGTCCTCCGTCACATGCACCGTGACCGTATCTCCGCTCTGCTCCACGGCATCGCTCGTGGTCATGTTGCGCACGGCAGTGTAGCTGCCGTGGTCCGCAACGGTGTCCCCCGCCTGCACGGAAAAGCTGTTCACGGCGTACACGCCGGTCACAGCACCGGAGGCCGTAAGGTTTGCATAAATGACCTCTTCCTTGGCAGCGGAGGCTGCTGCAAAAGCCGGCAGACTGCTGCCCGCCAGCAGGCAGCCTGCCAGTGCCAGCGCCGACACCCGGCGCACAAATCGATGTTTCATCTCGGTCAAGCCTCCTTCGGCTGTTTTTTCTTTTTTATAATGAGCGGGTCGGCCAGATACAAAAAGCCCGGCAGTGCCGAAAGCACGATGGCCAGCGACACCAGACTGCCCACGCCCAGAAAATTGCCCAGCTGGCCCAGCAGCTGGTTTGTGGAAATGGCTCCCATCAGGAAGCCCACCACCGCCATGGCGCTGCCGGTGGTGCTGACCGAGGTGGTCACGGCGGACACCGTGGCCGCAACGGCTTCTTTGCGGCCCAGCGTCTCACGGAACTCCTGATAGCGGTCGGAGAAGAGGATGGCGTAATCCACCGTAGCACCCAGCTGCACCGAGCTGATGATGAGATAGGCAATGTAGAACACGTACTGGCCCCGGAAGTACGGGATGGCCAGATTGATCCAGATGGCGGTCTCGATGCTGAGCACCAGAATGATGGGCAAAAGCAGCTGGCGCTTCATGAGGAGCAGGATCAGGAACACCGCGCCGATGGCCAGCAGGTTCACCTTGACCATGTCGGCCGTGATGGTGTCCATCAGGTCATAGGTGCTCACGCCCTGACCGGCCAGATAATAATTGTCCGGGTAATATTGCTGCACCGTGGCGCGCACCCGCTCCACCAGCGCAAAGGCCCCATCGCCCTCGGTGTCGGCGTCCACGGTCAGCACCATGCGGGTGTAGCCGCCGGAGACCAGCAGCCCCAGCGTATCCCCGGGCACGAACTCCGGCGGGATGGACGCGCCTGCGTTGTCCACATAGGAAAGGATGCCGGTCACCTCCGGGATGGCGTGCAGTGCATCCGAAAGCTTTTGCTGCGTGGCGGTGTCGCCCTCCGGCACCAGTACAACATAGGTGTCGCTGCGGCCAAAGGTCTCCTCGATGGCGGCGGTGTCCGCACCCAGACGGGTGTTCTCGCCAAACATGTGGGCGGCACCGTAGTAATACTGGTTCGAGTTGGAGGCCAGATAGCTGGGCACCATCAGGATGACCAGCACCAGTGCCATGGGCAGCATGATGCGGGCCACAAAGCGGCCAAACCTGTCAAAGCTGGGCAGCAGGGGCCTGTGGTGGGTCTTATCCATCCACTTGTAGCACGCCAGCGTCAGCGCAGGCATGAAGGTGAACACGGTGACAAGACTCAGCACCACGCCCTTTGCCAGCGCAAGGCCCAGATCCGGGCCGATCTGGAACTGCATGAGCACCAGGGCCAGAAAGCCGATGACGGTGGTCAGGCCGCTGGACAGGATGGAGCCGGTGGATCTGCACAGGGCATCCACCATGCACTCCTCCGAGCTGGCACCGGGGTTCTCCGCCCGGCATTCCGCAAAGCGGTGGATCAGGAACACCGAGTAGTCCAGCGAAACCGCCAGCTGCAGGATGCTGCCCGCCGCATTGGTGACAAAGGAGATGGTGCCGAAGATGAGGTTCGTGCCGTTGTTGAGCAGGATGGCCGCCCCCAGACCCGTCAGCACCAGCAGCGGCTCCGCCCAGGAATCGGTGGTCAGGATCAGAATGAACAGCACATACACCACCGCAATGGCGGCGATCTTTGCCACCTCGGTCACGGTGGAGTTGGTGGCAACGGCAGTGGAGACCGCCGCGCCCTCCAGCGCGTTGCCCTCCCCGATCAGCTCCCGCACGGCAGCCACGGCTTCCAGACGCTTCTCGTCCTCCACCGTCACGGTGAACAGGGCGCAGCCATCCTTATAATAGCTCTCCACCGTGGCGGTGTCCTGCATCTGCAAAGGCACCGTCACATCCAGACTGTCGTCCAGCCATGCAACGGAGGACACTCCATCGATGGCGGCAAGCTTTTCCTTGTACTCCAGCGCCTGCGGCACCGTCACATCCCGCACCATGACCCGCATGTTGGGGATGCCGCCGGTGAAAGCACCGTTCATCACCTCGATGGCGGTGGTGGAGGGGGATTCCGGCGGCAGATAGTCGTTGATATCATAATCCACCTGCACCCGGCTTGTGGCAGCCATGCTCAGCACAGCCGCCAGTGCAAACACCGCCAGCACCAGCCTGCGGCGGCGCACAATAGCGGTATAAAAACGTTTCATCAAAACAGGAGTTCTCCTTTCCGGATCTATGAAAAAACTTTTATCATTCTAACAGGTTTGATAAACGTTGGGAAGAGACAGTTTATGAATTTTGGCCTCGAATGCCGATTTTTTTGATTTTTCTGCCTTGACAACAAAAATAAATTCTGATATGCTCTTTTTTGGTTCATCGGAGGACCGTTTTCAACGTAATTTGAAACGGGCCGGATAAGATGCCGTGCAGACAGCGCCCCGCCGGAGGTTTCGTTGCCGTAGTGACGAAGCAGATCGAGGCAGGGCGTGCACTCGCGGACATTTATCCGGCCCGTTTTTGCACCTTGTGCAGAAAGGAGGACACCATGTCCAAGCAGCGGATCCAGCTTTCCGACCATTTCACCTATTCCCGCCTTTTGCGGTTCGTGCTGCCCTGTATCGGCACCATGCTGTTCACCTCCATCTACGGCATCGTGGACGGCCTGTGTGTCTCCAACTTTGTGGGCAAGACGGCCTTTGCGGCGGTCAACCTCATCATGCCGCTGCCCATGCTGCTGGGCACCATCGGCTTTATGCTGGGCACCGGCGGCAGCGCCATCGTGGGCATCACGCTGGGCGAGGGCGACCAGAAAAAGGCCGACCGCTATTTCACCCTGTTCCTGCTGGCGGCTCTGGTCTCGGTCAGTGTGCTGGCGGTGCTGGGCATTGTGTTCCTGCGGCCCATTGCCGTGCTGCTGGGCGCAAAGGGGGAGCTTTTGGACTACGCGGTGCGCTATGGACGCATCCTGATGGTGTCCCTGCCCACCTTTGCGCTGCAGAATATGTTCCAGAGCTTTTTTGTCACCGCCGAAAAGCCGCACCTCGGCTTCTGGTTCACCGTGGGCGCAGGCTGCACCAACATGGTGCTGGATGTGCTGATGGTGGGCGTCTGGGGCTGGGGCGTAGAGGGTGCCGCCATTGCCACATTCCTCAGCCAGATCGTGGGCGGCCTGCTGCCGATCTTCTACTTCCTCGACCACAAGAATACCAGCCGCCTGCACCTGTGCAAAACGCAGCTGTACAGCAAGGTGCTGCTGGACGCCTGCATCAATGGCTCCTCCGAGCTGATGACCAACCTGTCCATGTCGCTGGTGAACATCCTGTACAACTACCAGCTGCTGCGCCTTGCCGGAGAAAACGGCGTGGCCGCCTACGGCGTCATCATGTACGCCTGCTTCCTGTTCATTGCCGTGTATGTGGGCTACGCCTTCGGCAGTGCGCCCATCGTCAGCTTCCACTACGGTGCAGGCAACCGTGCCGAGGTGCACAACCTGTATGAAAAGAGCCTGCGGCTCATTGCGGTGGTGGCCGTCACCCTGACCGCCGCATCCATGGTCATCATCCCCTATGTGGCACGGTTCTTCGTGGGCTACGACCCGGAGCTGCTGGCCCTGACCAGCCGGGCCTTCCGGCTGTACGCCCTGAGCTTTGTCATCATGGGCTTCAACGTATATGCCTCCTCCTTCTTCACCGCGCTGGGCGACGGCGTGACCAGTGCGCTGATCTCCTTCCTGCGCACGCTGGTGTTCCAGATCGCGGCGGTGCTCATCCTGCCCGCCATTCTGGGCATTGACGGCATCTGGCTGGCCGTGACCGCCGCCGAACTGGCTGCCCTGGCCGTGAGCGCGGCCATGTTCGTCACCAAAGACAAGGTATTCCATTACCGCAAGGCGTAACCTTCTCCCCTGCTTTTTGCGAAACGGCGAAAAGCAGGGGATTTTTTTGGTGATTCTGGCTCTGCCGCCGGGGCGAGAATCGTGCTAGAATGGGCATAGCTTTTATTCACCGTTTTGTGAGGAAGAACTATGACGTTATTTCTGACCAGCAGTCCCAGCGGCTGCCCCTTTGAGCCCGGCCCGGCCATTCCGGTACTGGACAGACGCAATCATTTTCTGGAAAACCTGCGGGCCGTGTGGCCGGACCACCCGGTGCGGGGCCTTGCCATCGCGGCAGACCCCCACGCTTACGCCCAGAACGACGAGATGTGCCGGGTATTCCTGCAGAGCTTTGCGGACGCCCACCTGCCCCTGACCGAACTTGTGCCCTGCGACGCCCGCAATCAGGAAGAGATCGGCACCCTGCTGCCCCGCAGCGGCTTTGTGATGCTGTGCGGCGGCCATGTGCCCACCCAGAACCACTTTTTTGCCCAGCTGGGCCTGCCGGGGCTGTTCCACAATTACCACGGCATCGTGCTGGGCGTGAGCGCCGGCAGCATGAACGCCGCCCGGCTGGTGTATGCCGCCCCGGAGGAGCCGGGCGAAGCCGCCGACCCCGGCTACTGCCGCTGGCTGAACGGCCTCGGCCTGACCAAAACGCGCATCCTGCCCCACTACCAGTTCATCCGGGAGCATATCCTGGACGGACAGCGGATGGAGGACATTGCCCTGGCCGACAGCAGAAAACGGCATTTCCTCGCCCTGCCGGACGGCTCCTACCTGATGTGCTCCGACGGGCACGAAGCATTGTACGGCAAAGCCTGGTACTTTGCGGACGGCACCCTGGAGGAGATCAACGAGGACGAGGACGTTCTGCCGCTGCGATAAGCAAACAAAAAAAGAAGCCCGCTGCAGCGTGCTTCTTTTTTTGTTTCGGATGCTCTGGCGCGCACCTCATTCCGCCGACAGGCGGACAAAGGGCGCAATGGCGTTGGCGTCGCCATGGCGCACGATGGAATAGGTGATGTCGCAGTAGGGCTGGATGGCGGTGCTCTTTTCCACGGTGGAGATGAGCAGCACCTGCAGCTGCAGGCGGCGGAACAGCTCCATCATGGGGCGGATGCGGTCGCTGGTCATCTTGCTGAACGCCTCGTCCAGCAGCACCAGACGGATGCTGTTCTCGCTCTTCTGGTAGATCTGCAGCAGGGATGCGCAGATGGCCACATAGAAGGGTGCCTGATTCTCGCCGCCGGAGGAGTCGCGGCTGACGCGGGACAGGTATGCCTGCTGGCCGGTGACCCGGTTGGTCACCTTGATGTCGTAATCCAGATAGGTGCGGTAGTCCACATAATCCGACAGGGTGGTGGTGCCGGTGCGGCCCTCCTGCCGGGCACGGGTGTTCTCGTCCACATCCGCCATGATCTTTTCCATCAGCGCATCCACCTGCCGCTCGTAGGCGGGGTCGGCGGTGGCGGCAAGGTTGTCCAGCGAGTCGCCCTCGGTCATCTGCTGGTTGCCCTTGTCCACGATGACCTGATAGAACGCAGCCAGCTGCGGGTCACGGCTGGGCTCCAGCTCAAAGCGGTAGACTTCTTCGCCGTAGGTCAGCTGTTCCATCACCTTGTTCAGCTCCCGGAACTGCCGCCGGGCATTGAAGATGTCGTCCTTCATGCGGAAGAGGATGTCCTTGCGGAAGCGGTCCTTGCAGTCGCGCTGGGCCTGCTCCAGACGGGCGGCGTAGCGTTCCAGGTCGATGCGCACAAGGCTCTCGTGCTGGGCACGGTACTGGTCCAGCCCCGCCAGACCCAGCGGGTAATCACAGACGTAGTGCTCGTTGTAGGCCTTCTGGGCGGGTTCCAGCGTGCCGGTGAGGTAGGCCGTCAGGGCATCGTCCAGCCGGGCCTGTGCCTTTTCGGCGGCCTGTGCGGCGGCTGCGGGCTTGTCGGCCGGAGCAAGGGCCTGCATCCGGGTGCGGGCCAGCGGCTCCAGCAGCGGATGGGCCGCAAAGAACTTCCGGGCCGCGTCGGCGCTCTGCTGTGCCGTCTCCCCGGCCTTTTTCTGTTCGGCTTCGCAGGAAGCGATCTGTTTTTCGCACACGCGGATGTCGCCGCCCACCTGCTCCACAGCGGTGCGGGCGGCTTCCCAGGCGGCTTCCCGCGTTTCTTCCTCGCGGTACATCTCCTGCAGCAGGGGGTTCTCGCGGTATTCGGCCAGCTTGCCCTCCTGTTCGGCCACCGCATTCCGGGCTTTTTCGGCGGCGGTGCGGGCCTCCCACAGGCCGGCCAGCTGCTGCGGCGCGGTGCCGCGCTGGAAGTTCTGGTACTGGTCGTAGGCGGTTTTCAGGTTCTGCTCGGTCTGGGCGGCGGTGCGGGTGCGCCCGGCCAGAGCTTCCAGCTCTTCGGCCAGTGCCCCGGCGCGGGCGCGGCGGGCTTCCAGGCCGATATAACGCTGCGGGGTGCGCAGGCGCTCCAGCCGGAAGGGATGGTGCCGCAGCAGGTCGCGGGTGGCGCTGTCCGGGTACTGTTCCAGTGTTTCAGGGGTGTCGCAGCAGACGATGCGCCGCAGGATGGTGTCGGCGTACTGGGCCGCCAGCGGGTTTTCGCTGGTGACCTGTGCCGCCAGACTGTCCGCCGGGGCAGTCTCGGCATGGCGGTTGGCCTTGCGGATGCCCGGCGTGTCCAGCAGGCTGATGGGCCCCACCTTGTCCTTCAGGGCCACAAAGGCGCTCTTGGCGGCCTCGTAATGGGCGGGCGGCACAAGGATGTCGAACCGGCGGTCGCCCAGGCAGGCTTCCACGCAGTCCTGCCAGCTCTCGTCCGCCACGGCCAGCAGCTCACAGAAGATCTTGGCGTCCGGCTGCATGCCGCGGCTCTTCAACTCCGCGTTCACGGCATCCCGCACACGGGTGGCGGCATCGCCGTGGGGGTACACCCACTTGCCGCCGGACACGGCGTCCAGCTCGGCGCGCTTGTCCGCCTGCTCTTTGCGCAGGGCGGCGGTGTTCTGCCGGGCCGCAAAGTAGGCTTCTTCCAGCGGTTTTTCCTGCGCGGCAAGCCAGTCGGTGAGCTGCGGCAGGGTGTCGGCGGTGAGGTTTTCCAGCTTCCAGCCGGAAGCAAACCCGCTGCGGCGCAGGGCCGTGAGCAGGGCTTCGGCCTTGGATGCGGCATCCTCGGCCTGCGCGGCTTTGCGGGCGGCGGCATCCTGCGCCGTCTTGCGGCGGGACAGTTCTTCCTCCATGGCATCCAGTGCCCGGCCCTCGCCGCTGGCACCGGCTGCGCTGTGGGCGGCAAGGTAGGCGCGGCGGGCTTCCGCCTCCGCGTTCTTGGCCTCGGCATAGCGGGCGTTCAGGGCCTCCAGCTGGCGGTGTCCGGCGTCCAGATGGCCCTGCCACACGTCCTGTTCCCCGCCGTCGGCAGCAGCACGGGCCAGCAGGGCCGCGCCCCGGTTCACAAGGGCTTCGGTCTGCTTTCCGGCGGCTTCGCGGCCATCGTTCACGATCTCTTCCAGTGCATCGGCGCGGGTCTGGGCTTCGGCCAGCACAGCGTGCAGGTTTTCCAGCTCCAGCCGGTCGCCCTGCAGTGCTTCCAGATCCAGCTCCGGCTGCGGCAGGATGTACTGGTACAAAAATTCCCGGAAGTTCGGGATCTCGTCCATGCTGGTGCCCATCTGGAACACTTCGTTGAACTTTTTGCCCAGCGGGCTGGACGCCCGCCCGATGCCCAGCGCCCGGCAGATGCGGTCACGGGCTTCGCTGGGGCTGCGGGTGTAGGAGAGTCGGCCGACGGCGGGCTTGAAGTTCTCCTTGGCGCTGGGGGCACCGGTACGCGGGTCGATGAAGGGCAGCTGTTCCAGCGTGCAGCCGTCCTCGGAGAGGTACCAGGTCTGGTCGCCGGGGTGCAGCTCCTGCATGGGGCCTTCCGACTCCACCCGCACCGCGATGACAAAGGGGGCGCGCTTGAGACTGTCGTAGAACTCCGCGCCGATGTAGGCCACGGTATGGCCGGGGCGGCGGTAAGCGTTTTCCCCGCGCTGCTTGGCGTGGACCGAGCCCTGCAGGGTGCGGCCGCTCTTCTTATTGCCCAGGGCATTGAAGTTGCGGTTGGTGGTCAGGCAGTAGCGGATGGCATCCAGAATGGTGGTCTTACCCACGGCGTTCACGCCGATCATATAGGTCAGGCGGGCACAGTCAAAGGTGACGTTTTCAAAGTTGTGCCAGTTGATGAGTTTCAGGCGTTTGAGTTCGATCATTCTTCTGCCTCCCCTGCGGCGGTGTCGGCCCCTTCCGGCCGTTCATACAGTCCCAGCTCGGTGCGGGTGCGGGCGCTCTCTGCCGCTGCGTCGGCAAGGTCGGCATCCGGCAGAGCCAGCAGCACGGTGGGGAACACCTCGATGCGGCTGTCCAGCCCGGAGAGCCGGCCCACCGGTCGGGCCAGATTGTACCGGCGCAACGTGCGCATCAGCCGTTCCAGCGTCTGCTGGTCCAGTCTGCGGGGCAGGTTCATCTTCTGCAGCTCGGTCTGCACCTCTTCCACGGTCACCAGCACCTGATCGGCGCTGGCGGCAAGGCTCTCCCGCTTTTGCAGGTAGAGCAGCCGCAGCACCAGCAGCAGGATGCTCTCGTATTTCAGCAGCCGGGCCTGGCTGCCCTCGTGCTCGTTGACCAGGGCCGCCGCCTGCAGCGGGGCCGGGTACAGCAGCACAGCGTAGCCCAGCGGTTTGAACACCGCCCGCACCTCGGGCAGATGATCCTGCACATAGAGATATTTTGCCCGCTGATCCTCCACGCTGCCCAGCACGAAGCAGTGGTTGAGCAGATAGTTTGCGGTCTCTTCCAGCATGTTAATCGTTGCCATCGTTTTCCTCCTTGCGGCGGGTCAGGACAAAGTCCTCGAACCGGAAGCCGCCGCGCTCCACCCAGTTGCCCGTGAGCCGGATGTCATAGTTCCGGTGCGGCGACTGGGAATAGGTATGCAGGCCGATGATGCGGGCAAAATCGCCCGGGTATTCGTCCGCCAGAGTGGATGCTTCCACCTGCGGGCGGGCAGCCAGTGCCTGCTGTGCCAGCAGGGCCACGTTCTCTTCGGTGACAGCCAGCCGGGCGTAGTCCAGCAGCAATTGCTGTTCTTTGCGCAGCTGGTCCGGGTCCAGCGTTTCCGCTTGCACCGGGGCCAGCGGGGCCGCCGTGCGGGGCGCGGCGGGCGGGTACAGGAACTTTTCGCCAAAGGCAGCCGCCGGGTACAGATGCAGATGGGCGGCCACCGGGCCGTCATCCGGCTCAAAGAGTTGGTCCGGGGTGCGGATGTCCTCGGCGTAGCGGCGCAGCAGGGCCGTGACGCTGCCCTGAGACGAGCGGTCGCTCAGCAGCAAAAACTGTGCCCGCTGCACGGCCCGCTTGCGGTAGCGGATGTGGCTGGCGTCGATCTCCCGGATGAGGTTGCTCATCTCTTCCAGCGCGTCCCGCTGCTGCTGGATGAGGGCCCGCACACGGGGCGCGGCCTCGCCGGGGGCGCAGCGCTCCACACGGGCGTAATCCAGTGCCAATTGGGGCAGATACGTTTCCTCGCAGGCGTCCAACCCTTCCTCCAGATAGGCGCGGTAATTGAACAGGTTGTCGCTGGTCTTGAAGCGATGGTAAGCCGCCGCCACCACCTTTTCTTCGTACTGGTCGAACAGCTCCAGCACCTCCTGCGGGGTGCGGTTGCGGGTGAGCCGGTCGATGTAGTGGCCGATGGACGCATTGAGCGCCCGCAGGGATTTGTTCAGCGCTTCCAGATCGGAAGCCACCTCCCGCAGCACATTCTCGTAGGGGTTCTTCTCTTCCCCCACGCCCTGCAGCAGCTGCCAGGCCTTGTACAGCTTGCCGGTGTAGGTGACCACACGGGGATTCAGGATCTCTTCCAGCGCGTCCAGCAGCGGGGCCACTTCCGGCACAAAGGCCAGGGTCGGCTCGCTCTCGTAACTGCCGGGCTGCTCTTCCAGCCAGCCGGTGCGGCGCAGCCGCAGCAGAAAACCCAGCGCCAGCGTATGGGGGTCGCGGGTGGGCTGTTCCTCCTCATCGCCGGCACCGTCTGCGTCCAGCGTCAGGGGCTTTGCCAGTGCCGCAAAATAATCCTCCGCGCGGGAGACTGCCTCCGCACGGGAAATGCTGTAGTCGGCCGTATGGCGGCACTCTTCCCACAGCAGGAGCAGCAGCTCCGCATAAAACGCCCGGTTCGGCCCCGCCAATGGACGGAACAGCCGTGGGCTGACCAGTTCAAACAGCTGCATGGAACGTTCCTTTCTGTTCACATCAGAATACGGTTTTATTGTATCACAAGCGGCAGAGTTTGTCACAAAAAGGCGCAAAAAAGCCCCGGGAGCGGGTGCTCTCCGGGGCAGGAAGATCCGGGTTTATTTTGCAGCCATCTCAGCAGCCGCCGCGGTGCAGCGCTCCGTCATCGGTTTACCCCCCTCCGGAGCCGGGTGCACCATACCCGGAACACCCTGTTCTGCGCCCATGGAAGGAGGATGCGCAGTTTTTTCAGATTTCGTGCCGGAACTTTTAAAAATTACACAGTTCTACCATTTTTTCATGCTAAAATGAGGTCGTAAAAATAACAGGCAAAGGATGATCTCCCCATGCAGCACTGTCCCGCCCGGGCAGCCCGGCAGCTGGCGGCAGCAGCACTTGCGCTGGTGCTGCTGCTTGCTCTTGCCGCGCCCCGCGCCCACGCCGCCTTACAGGAAAAACACGGCATCCGGCTGCTGACTTTTGACCACAGCCAGATCCTTTCCATCGGCAACCAGACCTCCGGCAAATGCAGCTGGTATGCACTGCGCTACGCCCGCACCATTCTGGACGGGCGGGTGTGCTCCGGCAGCGGCATGTGGTCCAACGGTGCCGTGTGGTCCGCCGGCGGCTACACCGGGTATTCCGGGGACCTGTCCGCCTGCCTGCATACCATTTACAACGAGCTCTCGGCCGGACGGCCGGTGATCGTGCACCTGAAAAATACCACGGTGAGCGGTGTGAACAAACACACCAACCGCACCTCTACTTACGAGTATCACCTGTCCGGCTCCGGCTGGGCCCAGGTGAACTACCCGCACATTGCCACCAGCGACACCTATGGGCACTGGGTCTGTGTGGTGGGCATAAGCCCCACGGCAGACCCCGATGACCTGAAGGAAAGCGACTTCTACGCGCTGGACCCGGCCCGTGTTTCGGCCAACGGAACGCTGGCGCTGACCCGGCTGCTGGACGGCACCATCTGGACTGCCAACTCTCCCCTCAAAATTGCAGGCTGAAGATAGAAAGAGCAAAACGGCGGACGCACTTGCGTCCGCCGTTTTTGCATGCATCTGTGATTCAGTAGCCGCGCACCGAGAAGCCCCGTTCCCAGGGGTCGGGCGGCAGGTCCTTCTGCCGGATGCCGGTGATGCGCACATAGTCGCTGCGCTGGATCATGGCGAACAATTCCGGGAACTTGTCCGGGTCGCCCTGCACCTCCAGCGTCACGCTGCCATCGTCCTCGTTTTCCACCCAGCCGGTCAGCTCCAGCGCCTGGGCCGCGTAGCGCGCCCGGTAGCGGAAGCCCACCCCCTGCACCTGCCCGGAGATGGAAAAGTGCCGCCGCACCGTGCCTTCCGGCAAAACCGGCGGGGTGCGGTCCTTCTGTTTCAGAAAATCAAACATCGCAACCTCTTGGGGAATGATGGATCGCACTGCGTGCAATGTAATGTGCTGCGCACCGCGCGGTGCATCATTCTTACAATTCCTGATAGGCCGTCATCAATGCGGGGATGAACTGCTTTTTGCGGCTCACCACGCCGGGCAGCGTCCAGCTGCCGTCCTCTGCCGGGTGGGTGCCGAACCCGTCGGCCAGCACCTCGGCGGCATAGCGTCCGTCGCTGATGACCACGCTCTCCTCCTTGGGCACGTCGGTGAGCAGCATGTAGATGTCCTCCACATTCTGCTTGTTGCGGGCCTCTTCCAGATAGGGGCGCAGCAGATTTTCGGCGGCCAGCAGGTTCTTACGGGTCATGTAGCTGCCCTGCGCCACACCAAAGCGGATATCGCCGCACATGAACACCTTGAAGTCCTGCAGGAACACCTCTTCGGCGGTCTTGCCGTCCAGCTTTTCACCGGCCTCGAACATCTCATTGGCAAACTCGTCGATGTCCACCCCGGCGATGCCGGCCAGACGGTTGGCCGCGTTCACATCCACTGCGGTGCAGGTGGGGCTGCGGAAAGCCAGCGTGTCGGACAGGATGGCGGCCAGCAGCAGGCCTGCGGTCTGGGACGGGATCTCCACGTCGTTCTCGTCGTACATCTGGGTGATGATGGTGGCCGTGCAGCCCACCGGCTGGTTGCGGAAGTACACCGGGCCGCTGGTCTCCAGGCTGCCGATGCGGTGGTGGTCGATGATCTCCAGGATCTCAGCCTGGTCAAAGCCCTCCACGGCCTGGGTGGCCTCGTTGTGGTCCACCAGGATGATGCGGCGTTTTTGCAGATTGATGATGTTCCGGCGGCTGACCATGCCGCAGTATTTGCCGTCCTCGTCCAGGATGGGGAAATAGCGGTGGCGCACCTTGGCCATCACGCGGGTGACGTCTGCCACCGGGGTGACGAGGGTGAACTTCATGATGTCGCTGCGGGTCATATAGTAGGAGATGGGAGCGCACTGGCTGATCAGCTTACCGGCGGCGTAGGTGTCCACCGGGGCCGACATGATGGCCACGCCCATTTCCTCGGCAATGCGCTGGATGGTGTGGCCCACCTTGGAGCCGTTGCAGATGATGAGCAGCGACGCTTCTTTTTCAATGGCGCACAGCTGGCTTTCGTAGCGGTTGGTCAGGATGACGATATCCCCTTTTTCCATGCTGTTTTCCAGCATTTCCGGGGTGGCGGTGCCAATGCGGATGTGTCCGGTGGTGCACACAGCGTCCTGGCTGCCCACCACCATGGTGCCGCCCAGCGTTTCCAGAATATTGCGGTAGGTGGTCTGGCTCTTGGCCAGGATGCCGGTGTCGAACACGTCCATGTTGGCGGTGGCAATGTCCTTGACCGTGATCACGCCCTCCAGCTCGTTGTCCGGGCTGGTGACCGGCAGGGTGTCGATCTGCTTGTCGCGCATGATCTCCCATGCTTTGCGCAGGCTGGTGGTGCCGGGGATGCCGGGCATCTCGCGGTAATCCACATCGCGGATCTTGGGGTTCACGTCGGTGCACATGCGCGGCGGCTTGACCCCGAACTTTTTGAGCACGAATTCGGTCTCCTGGTTCATCTTGCCGGCACGGCGGGCCTCGCAGACAAGATCGCTGGTCTTGTTTTTCAGCTCTGCATAGGCAATGGCCGAGCAGATGGAGTCGGTGTCCGGGTTGCGGTGCCCGATGACCACGACTTTATGGGCTGTTTTGGGCATAATTTTCCCCCTTTTTCGGGTCTGCTTCTTATCATGTTGTACGGCCGTGTGCTCCCTGCACGAACACACAGACTGTGGCTTTATTTTAGCACAATTATCTGCGGGGGTAAAGTAGAGCAAACGCACCCAGCTTCATTCTTTTTTGCCATTTCTTGTATACAACGTCTTGTAATTCTGCGCCATCCGCTGTATGATAAAGGTGTCTGAATCAAGTTCCTTTCATCCTGCGGAGGTTTTCCATGTCAACCACCCAAAAACCAATCAACCCGCTCTTCACCCGGCAGGCGCTGGTGGCACTGCTGCTGCCGCTCATCGCCGAGCAGGCCCTGAGCGTGACCATCGGCCTGGCCGACACCCTGATGGTGTCCTCGGTGGGCGAGGCCGCCGTGTCCGGCGTGAGCCTGGTAGACAGCTTCAACACCCTGATGATCCAGGTGATGAGCGCCCTTGCCACCGGCGGTGCCGTGGTCACCAGTCAGTACATCGGCCACCGGGAGCCCAAAAACGCCAAGGCCGCCGCTGCACAGATCCTGTTTGTGCTGGCCAGTTTCAGCCTGGTGGTGGCCGCCGTGGTCGTAGTGGGCCGCCACGCCATCCTGCGGGGCATCTTCGGCTCCATTGACGCCGACGTGATGCGCTACGCTGAGACTTACTTCCTGCTCTCGGCGCTGAGCTACCCCTTCATCGGCCTGTACAACGCCGGTGCGGCGCTGTTCCGGGCGCAGGGCAACAGCAAGATCAGCATGCTGTCCAGCCTGGTGATGAATGTGATCAACATCGGCGGCAACGCGGTGCTGATCTTCGGCTTCGGCATGGGGGTCATGGGCGCGGCGCTGGCCAGTCTGGTGTCCCGTGCCGTGGCCTGCGTGGTGGTGCTGTACCTGCTGCAGAAGCCCGCCTGCCCCCTGCGGGTGGACGGCCTGCGGGCCCTTGCACCGGACGGCGGCCTCATCCGCCGCATCCTGCGGGTGGGCATCCCCGCCGGCATCGAGAACGGCATGTTCCAGATCGGCAAGCTGTCGGTGTCCAGCCTGACCTCTACGCTGGGCACGGCCGCCATTGCGGCCAACGCCGTGGCCAACACCACCACCACCTTTTTGAACATCCCGGCCAACGCCGTGGGCATGGCCGCCCTGACCGTGGTGGGCCAGTGCCTTGGTGCCGGGGAGAAGGAGCAGGCCGTGTACTACTCCCGCCGCCTGCTGCTCACCGCCTACTGCGGTGCCTGGGTCATGAACCTGTCTGCCTTCCTGTTTGCCAACCGGTTCGCCATTTCCCTGTTCAACCTCTCGCCGGAGGCACAGACCATGGCCCTGCAGGTGATGGTGTGGTTCAACTTTGTGTCCCTGTTCTTCTGGCCGTCCAGCTTCACCCTGCCCAACATCCTGCGCGCCGCCGGCGACGCCCGGTTTACCATGGCCGTGAGCATCCTTTCCATGTGGGTGTTCCGGGTGGGCTTCTGCTATGTGATGGTGCTGGGCTTCCACGGCCGTCTGCTCTCCATCTGGATGGGCATGTTCCTGGACTGGGTGTTCCGCTCGCTGTGCTTCTTCGTGCGCTTTGCACGAGGCCGGTGGATGGAACAGAGCGTCATCTGACCCCCTGTGTTTTCCAAGCCGTCTGCACCCTTTGCGGGATGCGGGCGGTTTTTCTTTTTTGCCCTGTGCAGGAAAACGCCGCGCTGGATCGTATTGTAGTCAGAAGGTTCTTTTGGGTGCCAATTTTACGCAGATTCTACAAATAAATCGTTCGTTTTTTGACAAAGTTGTCACCTTTCCTTCTTGTTTTCGCAACAACGTGGGCGTATAATCTTTGAATGCTAAGAGTTTGCCCTGTCGCAAAAAGGAGGCTTTTTCCCATGAAACGCAACTGGTTTGCGCGCCACCCCATCGGGTTCATGGCGCTGTATCTTCTGCTGTATCTGTCCGCTTTCAACTTTCTGGAGACGCAGATCTCCATGCCCCGTGTCCTGCTGGTGCACTGTCGGCTGGACGATCTGATCCCCTTCTGCAAATACGCCATCCTGCCCTACTTTGCATGGTTCGCATGGATCCCCTTCACCCTGTTCTACCTGCTGTGGAAGGCCCCGCGCGAGGACTTCTGGCGGCTGTGCCTGCCGCTGTTCGGCGGTATGACCATCGCACTGGCCTGCTATGTGATCCTGCCCACCGGGCTGGACCTGCGCCCCTACTATGTGCCGGGCACCGATCTTTTTGCCCGTGCCGTTCGGATGCTGTACCGCACCGACACCCCCACCAACGTGTGCCCGTCCATCCATGTGTTCAACTCGATGACCCTGATGCTGGCCTACCACCGCTGCCGCCTGTTTGAGGAGCCCCGCCGCCGCTGGATGCGTCCGGCTGCCGATGTGCTGTGCTTCTCCATCGTGTGTTCCACCATGCTGCTCAAGCAGCACAGCTGCATCGACGTGGCGCTGGGTGCCCTGCTGGCACTGGTGCTGGATGCCCTGTTCAACCGCGCCGCCGAGCGCAGCGAACAGCCGCAGATCTGGCACGCTTAAACGGATCCCTTCAGAATGCCCCGCCCGGAAACCGCCGGGCAGTGACCCACAAAGCAAAAGGGCGGAAGCGCACCGAAAACGTGCGCTTCCGCCCTTTGTTGTAGTTTGATTCAGAACAGCCCCTCCGGCAGGCAGACGTCCTGCTTGGGCACCTTTGCCCAGGAAAAACCTGAGATGAGGCTTTCCGGCGTGCAGGGCGCCGGTTCCGGCTGCAGGCCGTAGGCATAGGCCAGCTTGCCCACGATCTCCTGCGCGGTGTATTTTTCCCGCAGGTTCTCCAGGCTCTGGTCCCCGTCCCGCTTGGACAGCCGCCGCCCGTCCGGGGCCAGCAGCAGCGGGCAGTGGGCAAAGGTTGGAGCCTGCAGGCCCAGCAGACGGTACAGGTACAGCTGCCGCGCCGTGGAGGACAGCAGGTCCGACCCGCGCACCACCTCGGTGACCCCCATGCGGGCATCGTCCACCACCACGGCCAGCTGATAGGCGAACACGCCGTCCGCCCGGCGCAGGTAAAAGTCGCCGCAGTCCCGCAGCAAGTTCTCCGTGTGGGGGCCCATGCAGCCGTCCAAAAAGGTGATCTCCTCGTCCGGCACCCGCACCCGGTAAGCCGGGGCCTTCTTTTTGCGCTTTTCGGCGATCTGGGCGGCGGTCAGATCCCGGCAGGTGCCGGGATAGATGACGTTGCCGTCCGAGGTGTGGGGCGCACTGGCCGCGTGCAGCTGGGCGCGGGAACAGAAGCAGGGGTACACAAGGCCCTGCGCTTCCAGCTTTTTGTACTGCCCGGTGTAGATGTCCGCGCATTCGCTCTGGTAGTAAGGCCCGTGGGGGCCGCCGGTGCTGCCGCCCTCGTCCCACACAAGACCCAGCCATGCAAGGTCCTGCTCCAGCAGGCCCGCGTAAATGCGCGGGCAGCGCTCGGCGTCCAGATCCTCGATGCGCAGCACGATGCGCCCGCCCTGGCTTTTGGCACTGAGCCAGGCCAGCAGGCTGCAGGCCAGATTGCCCAGATGCAGCCGCCCGCTGGGGCTGGGCGCAAAGCGCCCGACCACAGCCCCGCTCACAGGCCCAGCTTCCACTGCCCGTCCTCCGGCTGGAAGATGGGGGTGTTGTAGTAGGCAGCGCAGGCATTGGCCAGATATTCCGCATCCTTGCAGCTGGCCGTTTCCATCGCCGAGTGCATGGCCAGCTGGCCCACGCCAATATCCACCATGGGCATCAGGATCTGGCGGCCCAGCAGGTTGCCCAGGGTGCTGCCGCCCGCCACATCGGCACGGTTGGCAAAGGTCTGCACCGGCACCCCGGCCTTTTCGCAGATGGCGGTAAAGGCGGCACCGGTCAGGCCGCTGGTGGTGTAGGTCTGGCGGGCATTGTACTTGAGGATGACGCCGCCGCCCATGTTCACCGGCAGCTTCTGGTCGCTCTTTTCCGGGTGGTTGGGATGGATGGCGTGGCCGTTGTCGGCGCTGAGCAGCAGGCAGTTGGTGCGGGCGCGGATGCTCTGTTCCTTCGTCACACCAAGGCTCTCCTCAATGCGGGCCAGCACATCGCTCATCAGGCTGCCCTGTGCGCCCTGCCGGCTGGAAGAGCCCACTTCCTCGTTGTCGAACATCACCCAGATGTCGCCGCGGCCCGCTTCCTCACCGCGCCCCTGCAGGAAACCATACAGGGTGGCATAGGCACATTCCAGGTCGTCGATGCGGCCGGACATGAAATATTCGCCCTGCAGGCCCACACGCTGGGCCTTTTCGGTGATGCAGAGCACCAGGTCGGTGGCCAGGATGTCCTCTGCCTTTCCCCCGGCTTCGGCGGCAAGGGTGTCCTTCAGGCTGCCGCCCTCGGCCCCGAAGATGGGCTGCAGGTCCACCTGCGGGTTGTAGTTCAGGCCGGTGTTGGCCTCCCGGTTGAAGTGGATGCACAGGTTCGGGATGCAGGCCAGTGCCCGCTCCGGGTGCACCAGACGGCTCTCCACGCCGTCGGCGGTGCGCACCAGCAGGCGGCCTGCCACGCTCAGGGGCCGGTCGAACCAGGTGGACATCAGCATGCCGCCGTAGCCCTCCACCTCGGCGCGGGCAAAGCCGTGGTCAGCTCCGTCCAGCGTCTTGATGCGCCAGGTGGGCGAGTCGCTGTGGCTGGCTGCGGCGTGCCAGCCGGTGAGCGGGCCTTTGGGCATCCGCCAGGCCAGAATGGCCGAGCCGTTGCGGGTGGTGTAGTATTTGCCGCCGGGCACAAGGTGCCATGCCGCGCTCTCCGGGCAGTTCCGGTAGCCCTCGGCTTCCAGAATGGCCGCGGCGGCGGCCGTGGAGTGGAACGCGCTGACACCGGCGTTCAGAAACGCAAACAGATCTTCCATGGAAAATGCTTTGTTTTGCATGGGGATGCTTCCTTTCGCTTTTACTGGTTCTACTCATTATAAGCCCTTGCTCTGCAAAGGTCAATGCGTACAAAAAAGCCGCCGCAGGCGGCAATGCCTGCGGCGGCGGGAAAGCCGGCTGCTCAGTGCAGCTCCGGCCAGTAGCCCTTGTTGGCTTCGATCATATCGTCCAGAATGGCTTTGGCAACGTTCATGCTGGGCACAGTCTTATTCAGGGTAAAGGCCTGCAATACCTTCTCGTAGCTGCCTTCCACGCAGCCCTCCACCAGCAACTTTTCGCTGTTGAGCTGCTGCATCATCAGACCCTGCTGGAACAGCGGGATGTTGTCCCGGGCAATGACCTCCGGGCCGTTCTTGCCGATGTAGGCGGGCAGTTCCACCATTGCGTCATAGGGCATATTGGGGATCGCACCGCGGTTCTCGGTGATGATGAGGAAGCGTGCCTTGGTGTCGTTCTTCAGCGCAGCGGAAAGATCTGCGATCCAGTCGCCGTGACTGCCGGCATAGAAGGTGTTGGCGTCCACCTCGCCGGTCTTGAGGTAGTGGTCGATGCCGTCGAACAGGTTCTTTTCGCGGGTCTCCTCCACCTCGTTGGCGCGGGTATGGTTCGGGTCCGAATGCTCCACGAACTCCTTGGCCTGCAGATAATAGTTCAGGTAGGTATTGGGCAGGTACTCCGGGAAGTTTTCCATGATCTCGTACTCGCCCTTCCACACATAGTACCAGCTGCCCTTGGTGTGGCGGTTCTGGCTGGCGGAGGAAGTCAGAGCACCCATGCCCTTGAGGTAGCTTTCCGGCAGAAGGATCTGCTTCTCCTTGATGTAGGCGCGCAGCTTGGGCATCAGATCCTCGCCGTGGTACTGGATGGAGGTGAACCAGCCGAAGTGGTTCAGACCAAAGTAATCGTAAACGATCTCCTTCTTGTTCTGGATGCCCATGGCAGCTGCCACCACGTCAATGATGGCGATGGGCATATCGCAGATGTTGATGATCCGTGCCTTCGGGCGCAGCTTGCGGCAGGCTTCGGATACGATGGCGGCGGGGTTGGAGTAGTTCAGGATCCAGTAGTCCTTCTTGGCATACTTTTCCACGTCGTCGATCAGCTTGATCATGGGGAAGATGGTGCGCATTCCGTAAGCCATGCCGCCGCAGCCGCAGGTCTCCTGTCCTACGCAGCCGTGGCGCAGGGGGATCTTTTCGTCCTGCTCCCGCATGGCGTAGCCGCCCACGCGCATCTGGGCAAACACAAAAGAGGTATCGGTGTAAGCCTGCTGCACATCGGTGGTGACCACCAGCTTGATGTCGGTATTCAGCTCCTTGTGCAGGACCCAGTCCACCACAACGGCCACCTTGTCCTGCCGCTCCTTGTTGATGTCGAACAGACGGATCTCGTCCACTTCCAGTTCTTCCCGGCGCAGGGCGATGGATTTGACGATACCGGCGGTAAACGTGCTACCGCCGCCAGCAATGGTAATGACCATAGTATAAACGCTCCTTTTTTGTATTTTTCAGGTTAGCCCGGCGCAATCCGCCGGGGCACGGTAAAACGATTTACTGGTTTTCCAGCTGTGCCTCCACGGCACGCTTGATATCGGCTACCTGCAGACCGTAAACGATCTGGATATCGGTTCCTTTTTTCACGATGCCGCTGTTCGGCAGCTGGTTGATGCTTTCCTCGTTGAGCTTTGCGGGGTCCTTGATGTTTACCCGCAGGCGGGTGAAGCAGTTGTCCACCGACAGGATGTTCTCCTTGCCGCCCAGACCATCAATGACGCACTGCACCTCGGCAGCGTTCTTCACGCTTGCCTTTTTGGCGGGTGCTGCGCTCTTAGCGGTCTCGGTGCTCACCTCTTCCCGGCCGGGGGTGTGGATGTTAAAGGCCTTGATCAGCAGGGTGAACACCACAAAGTACACCGCGATCTGGCACAGCGCCAGCAGGTACAGGATGGGATAGTTGGTCTTATCTGCACCGGCAGAAAGGTTCATCAGCACCGAGCCAAGGAGGTTGGTGGTAAAGCCGGTGACATGGAAGGTGTGCAGCAGCACGATGAACAGACCGGAGATGCAGGCGTGCGCCACCCACAGGATGGGGGCAGTGAAGCAGAACATGAAGTCCAGCGGCTCGGTGATGGAAGCCAGAGAGGCGGTAAACGCCAGCGGCACCAGAACGGCAGCGGTCTTTTTGCGGTTCTCCTTGCGGGCACAGAAGATGAAGGCCGCCACGATGCCAAAGTAGCCGAAGGTCTTGGTAAAGCCGGTGTACATCCACACAATGCCGTCCGAGAAGGGCAGACCCATGCTGTACTCCATCATCATTACGATATAGGAGCCGGTGTAGGTGGCATCGCCCACGGTCAGGCTGTTGCCCAGTGCAGAGAACTGGAAGGGGGTGTAGATGAGGTGGTGCAGGCCGGTGGGGATGAGGAAGCGCTCCAAAAAGCCGTACAGGAACAGGCCGAAGTTGCCGGAGGTGGCGATCAGATCGGTCAGTGCACTGATGACGTTCTGTACCGGCGGCCAGAAGAAGCAGGAACCAAAGCCGAACAGGATGGAAAAGACCACCATGCAGGTAAAGGACCAGCGGTTGCCGGAGTAGATCTGGGTGATGATGCCCTTGAACTGCTTTTCACAGGTGCGGTTGTACACCCAGCCGCAGACCAGACCCAGCAGGATGCCGCCGAACACGCCCATATCCACCGTCTGGATGCCGAACACGGTGGACTGACCGGTGCCGTACAGACCCACCATAGGATCAGCCTCGGCCAGCATGCCCAGCTGGGTCAGGGTGACGTTGCCGGCGGTCAGGTACATAAAGTAGCTCATCAGGCCGATGATGGCAGCCTGCTGCTTGTTCTTTTTGGCAAGCGCCGCTGCGATGCCCACGCAGAACATCAGGCTGAGGTTGTTGATGATGACCATGATGCAGTTGTAGATCAGCTGTCCCAGCAGCTTGAGGGGGGTCCACTGCAGAACAGGGATCATCGCGCTAAGGCTTGTGCTGGTAAGCAATGCGCCCAGCACAAGGATCAGGCCTGCTGCCGAGATATACGACAGCGGTGAGAGCATGGCTTTGGAGAACTTTTCCAAGCCATTCATGACTTTTTCTTTCATCGTGTAATACTCCTCACTTTTTGACTTGACTGTTTGGGGGGATGATTTCTATTCCGCAGGGCTTCCGGACGCCCTGTTGAAACATTTTTCAGACGATCTTGGTCAGGTGGATGAGCAGATAGACCTGCTCCTGATGATCCAGCTCGTAATCAAATTCCTGACGCAGATAGGCATTGATGCGCTGTAAGCACACCTCGTTGCGGCTGTCGCGCTGCAAAAGCACCGTGTACATGGATTCCAGCTCGGCGTCCTGCCACGGGGTGTGCCGCAGGATGCGCGCCGCCAGAAACTTGAGGTGCACGGTCAGGCGGATGGTCTCGAGGCTCTCTTCCTCAAAGGTACAATGATAGGTATCGCAGATGATCTCCTTGACCGCCATGACGAATTTTACGGTATCATAAGCCAGCGCACCGTCCGCCGCACCGGCTACCAGATGCAGGGCAATGTAGCCCGCTTCGTCCTCCGGCAGCTGTACGCCGCAGAACTGCCGGACAAGCTCCAGTGCCCTTTGCCCCACCGCGTACTCCTTCGGGTACAGCATTCGGGTCTCCGAGAGCATGAGGTTGGGCAGAAAGGTGCCCTTTTCCACACGTTCCAGCGCAAAGCTGATGTGATCCACCAGCGAGATGGTGCTTTTGCTGCTGAGCAGGATGCCCTGCTCTTCTGCCGCCAGCGAGATGCGCTCGGCGGCCTGCATCACCTGCGGGGTAACGTTATCCAGCATCTTGAGGAACTTGGTCTGCAATTCATTCTGCACATAGTACACCTTGGAAACACGATTTTTGTCGATCACGTCCCCCGGGCGGCGGCCAAATCCAAGCCCGTTGCCCACGAGAATGGCTTCCCTGCCGTCCGGCATGATCACCGACACCGCATTGTTATTGAATACCTTTACAGCCTGCATCGCCGCACTCCTCCGCTTCCATGCCGCAGCTTTTGTGAAAAAGAAAAAGGGCACAAGAACCAAAGGGATGCCATTGCCGCATTCCCTCTGATGCTCATGCCTGATCGAACAGTTACACGCACTGATAAATTCACTTGTCTGCTTCGATTATACGAGCCAGCACAGAAAATGTCAATGCGTTGAACTGTCCGAAATTCAAGTCGCATTTTTGTATATCCTGCACAGGTCTGCTTGAAATTCGTCCTGCGCGGAACGATTGACAACGCCGGGCCCACAACGTATACTTAGGGTGTATCATTCCTGCAGCTCCGGCCCACCGCCGGGGCAAGACCAACGGAGGATCGACTTATGAAATTGAAATATATCCGTCCTTTGGCTCTGGCACTGTGCGCAGTGCTGCTGTGCAGCCTGTTCACAGCATGTTCCGGCACATCTTCCTCCAGCGAGCAGCCTTCCAGCGCTGCGTCCGCTGCATCGGACAGCGCGTCTGCATCGGCATCCACGTCCGACAGCGCCCTGCCGGACTCCACCACCCAGGCCAACACCGGCAGCCTGAACCCCGGCAACTTTGACGAGAACTCGGCGTTCTCCATCACCGGCACCACCGACGCCTTTGCGCCCTGCCTGGGCTGGGGCCCCGGCGTTTCCGGCTGCTCGCTCAAGTCGGTGATCGCGGCTGCCTCGCTGCTGCAGTGGGCCGAGAGCGCACACCTCTCTTCCCGCACGCCGGAGGCCATCCAGGACGCCTTCTACGACTGGTACGACAGCCTGTCTGCCGCCGATCAGGAGAACTTTGCCGAGGCCTGGACCATGATCGAGCCGGATGCCCTGAGCCTGCTCAGCGACAAGGAGAGCATGACCGACCGCATCACGGACGCTGGCCTGGACCCGGACACCCTGCCCGGCTGCACCCTGAAGAACTGGCAGGCCCTGCAGAACGTGCTGGACCGTTGCGTGCCCGCTGTGAACGGCGAAGAGTAAACGTTATCCCCTGCATTGCAAAAGGCGTTGACCGCGTGCGGTCAGCGCCTTTGTTGTTTTTTGCGTTTACACCTTTTTCAGCACATACTGGCGGGTGCCCATGCCGATCTTCTCGGCCTGCTCCAGCGTGGCCTTCCACTCGATGTTGGGGTTCGAGTCCTTGAAGTTGTCGTGGTAACAGTTCCAGCCGGGCTTTGCCAGGTTGCCGCTGAGCTGGCTGTTGGGCAGGGGGGCTGCTGCCAGGCAGGCGTCGGCGCAGGCCTGGTCCAGGGCCACCGGGTCAAAGGAGGCAAACATCCCGATATCCGGCAGGATGGGGGCGTCGTTCTCCCCGTGGCAGTCACAGTTGGGGCTGATATCCTGCACCAGTGCCACATGGAAGCAGGGGCGGTCATGGCAGACCGCAGCGGCGTACTCGGCCATCTTCCGGTCCAGCTCCTCGTTGGCGCATTCGTTGGGGGAATACACGGCGTCAAAGCTGCAGGCACCGATGCAGCGGCCGCAGCCCTTGCACTTGTCGTAGTCGATGACAGCCTTGTTCTGCTGGTTGTAGGTAATGGCGTCGGAGCCGCACTCCTTGGCGCAGCGGTGGCAGCCCCGGCACAGGCTCTCCTGCACTGCAGGCTTGCCGGCGGCGTGCTGCTCCATCTTGCCGGCCCGGGAGCCGCAGCCCATGCCGATGTTCTTGATGGCACCGCCGAAGCCGGTGGACT
>ERZ773169.881-NODE-881-length-31565-cov-7.802825_pt1 | contig 31565 bp, 25 predicted proteins | sample MGYA00580536_ERZ773169 | MGnify/ENA primary metagenome ERZ773169 (study PRJEB29015, sample SAMEA2737814) | human gut metagenome | biome: human gut; feature: human-associated habitat; material: faeces | place: China | collected 2012 ... | reverse complement strand
TCCAGAATGTCATGATATCCAAGGATCTGCCGGAACGCATGGCTCCAGTTCACATTGACGATTTCACCGTTTTCATTGCACTCAAAATACCACAGCGCAGAATGAATGGATTCGTTGACTTACGCAAGATTTTCATACGCCCAGTTCATCTGTACCGACAGGACCCAGATCGGCGTTCCATCCGTATCGGCTGCATCTTCTTTATAGAGACGCACATAGACGGGAGAGCCATCTGCTGTAAGGATCCGGCCTTCTCCTCCGCCCTGGATCTGACGAAAGCGTGCATTGTCAAGGAATGTGGCATCTTTCTTATAGAAAAGATTCTTCAGTGAACCCTTTGTCTGCTCCATCAGGGACTTATAGCTGTGGTTCAGATTATGCAGCAACAGATTACTGACCGACAGGATCGACAATTCGGCATCATAGTACCCGGTAATGGTTCCGACACCGCCATTATGATAGATCGTCTCCTGCATGGCCTGAAATGCATCTTTTCCCAGCCTTACTGTATCGGAAGTGTAGATTTCATCTGTAAGTCTTCTATCGAATTTCATGTTCTTCATCCTCGCAGGGTTTCGATTCCGCCGCACGCTTCAATTCTGGTATGTCTTTTATGGTCAACTGGCATACTGATTTTTAGTCAAGATTATACAGTATAACAAGTATAGTATACTTGTGCAGCGCTTCAATTTCAAGCGTTAGTTGGCATTGGCTGTGTAAAAAAGAGAGGCCAATCTTCGTGAAAATTTATGCAAGTTGATCCCTGTACTTTTCCACAATCCGACTATCCGTATAGACAGTCGCCCTGCGATGCGGTAAGGCGTGAATTGCGCGGTGTTGCCTTAATGGGCGAAGGTCTCCGCGTAGGGCGACCATGCGTAGCTCAGGCAGTAGGAGGTGTAGCTTGCGGCGGGCACGCGGATGCGGCAGAACGCGGGCGCACCGTCGAGCAGGGCCTGCCCCACGGAAAGCCGCGCGGGGTCCGGCTGGGTCAGCGTGATTTCCTGCAGCGCGGGGCATTTGGCAAAAAGTCCATCTGGAAGCGCCGTGATATTTTGCTGTATCGTCAGTTTTTCCAGCGTATTGCATCCCGCAAACGTGTCGGAGGCCAGCGCCGTCACAGGTCGTCCGTCCACCTCGCCCGGAACCGTCAAGCTGCGGCGGCCACGTCCCACTGCATTGACGACAAGACGGTCACTTTCCCATGTAAAATATGCAGCATCGCTGCTATTCGCGGCTTCTGTGTCGGTCTGTATCCGGCGGGCGGGCATGGCGGGCAGCGCGATTTCGGTAGACGAGGTATCTCCCAGTATAGCTTTGAGATCGCGGATGAGCTGCCGTGTAAAGACGGTCTTGCCGCTCACGTTCAGATGGAAATTTGTGTCATAGAACCACCCGGCGTCCATCACGCAGGTATGCGGATCGCCTGTCAGAGGTGCAGTCAGCTGCGACTGCAGATAGTCGGCATACGTGTCAATATCTTCTGCGTTCGCTACAGCAAGCACATTCATCGGCGGAAAATGATACAAGACAACTGCCCCGACAGACTCGGCCTGTGCAGTGTAGGCGTTGAGCGCATCACAGAAGTCGGTGTCCAGCATCGAGGGATCAAAGCGTATCGGCATTGTCGTGTCATAACCATCCGGCATAATATTGGCGCTGCAGAGCGGATTTACCACATCGCCCACCGCATTGAAGGAGCCGCGGCGATAGACGCCGTCCGGGGAAGGCGCACCGGTGAGAAAATAGCGGAACTTCGCACCTGCAAAGCGCGGAAACGCCCCCAACAACGGACCGAAATCCCGCGCGTGCAGGCAGGCAAGTGCCGAAAAGTCTCCGTCAACAGCCTGCCAAAAAGTATCCGCGCCGACGGTATCGGAAAGCGCCTGACGCTGCTGCTCCGGCATGATGACGACAAGATCGCCGGGGCGCAATTCCTTTATGGACAAATCCAGCATGACCCGTGTGCCGAGTGCTGCGTACAGGCCAAAATTTACGGGCTGATAGTCAGGCAGCTCCCGGGCCAGCAGAGCGCTGTCAACGCCGAAAGCGGCTGCACTGCCGCCCACAAGAATAAGACGCGGTTTATCGCTTTCCGCGGTCAGCAGGGCACGCTTGGCGGGCAGTTCCCCCACAAACGTATTGCCGTACTGTGCGGGCAGGGCAAAGCCCCACACCGTCAGGAGCAACGGTATGGCGATAAAAACACAGAGCATACTTGTAAACAGTTTTTTCATGGCAGGGTCAGAATTGGAAGTAGATAAAGGCATTGGTCGTGCCCGTGTGCAGTGTGGAAAACCACGCGGCGACCACAGTCAATGCCAAAAGACAGAAGGCCAATACGCTGCGCGGGGACGGTGCTGCGGACGACGTCTCGGGCAGCAGATGCAGGCAGAGCGCCCCCAAAACAAGCTCTGCCACCGGCTGTATACCGATGCTCAGCAGCGTTGCGTGCAGTGTGCTCAGCGACCAGTCGACAGGCAGGCGGGACAGCAGCAGAAGGGCATCCGAGACAGAGGCTGCCCGGAAAAAGACCCAAGCGATGCAGACCAGAGAAAATGTATAGGCGTGGCGTAGGCACACGGCGGTCCAGGTGCGGGCCTTGTGCTTTCCGCCGCAGGGGGTCAGGGCCTTTTCCAAAAGCAGCAGCGCACCATGCACACCGCCCCACACCACGAAATGTAATGCGGCGCCATGCCAGAGACCGCTTAACAGAAACACGACCATGGTATTTACGGCCAGCCGTACCGTGCCGCGGCGCGAGCCGCCGAGCGGGATATAGACGTAGTCCGTAAACCACCGCGTCAGGCTGATGTGCCAGCGGCGCCAGAAATCACGCAGGGAGTCTGCGCGATAGGGGTGGTCAAAATTGCGGCTCAATCGCACACCCAGCAAGGCAGCGGCCCCGACGGCAATGTCGGAATAGCCGGAAAAGTCCCAGTAGATCTGCCCGGCAAAAAGCAGTGTTGCCAACAGAACAGCCGGGCCGGAGGCATCGGTCGGGGAGGCGTAGACGGAATCCACAAATACGGCAGCGGTGTCTGCCAGCAGCAGCTTCTTTGCAAAGCCGCGCACCATCCAAAGCCAGCCGCTGCTGTCCATACGGCGCTCCTGCGCGTGCAGCTGAGGCAGAAGCGCCGTGCTGCGTTCAATCGGCCCCGCTACCAGCTGCGGGAAAAAGCTGACGAATAAGGCGTAATACCCAGGATGCCTCTCCGGCATGAGCCGCCCGCGGTAAATATCAATGACATAGCTGAGGGTCTGAAATGTGTAAAACGAGATGCCCGCGGGCAGCAGAAGCGGCACATCTGTGCGGAAAATCCCGGCATATTTGAAGAGGCACAGACACCCGATGCACAAAACTGCCGCGCAGGTCAGCCAGAGCTTTTTGGCCGTCTGTGTTTTGCTTTTTGCGATGCCCAGTGCCGCTGCATAGGTTCCCAGCGTGATACCTGCCAGCAGCGGAAGTGCCTGCGGGCTGCCCACAGCGTAAAATCCGAGGCTGGCGGCCAGCAGCAATACCCAGCGCCGGCTCGGCGGCAGCATCCAATGCAGGGTCAGTACGATAGGAAAAAGCAGCACAAAAGCGGGTGCGGTGAAATTCATAAGCGCCCTCCTATCGGCCACATTGCGGCGGCGCAGGGAATCAACAGACAGAGCAGCATTGTGCGGGTGGACACATCCAGTACCAGCGCTGCCAAAACCACCGCAGCACCCGAAACCATGCCGAGCGCTGCGGCCCATGCCCGGCGATGGGCCGCCAGTGCCAGCACAGTGGTCAGTGCAGCCAGAGCGCAGACAAGAATCATGGCGCAATCCCCTCCCCTTGCAGTTGTTTTGTCAGTGCATCAATGACCTGTGCCGTGCGCATAGTCACCCCGTTTGTGGACAGATGGTTGTCGGTGCCGTAGAAATACCGCCCGGGCATCAGGGAATCCTGCAGCGGCGTCAAGAACACAACATCGAGATTTTCTCGGAAATACGCATCCAGCGCGGCCACAGCCTCCGGCGTGGAATCCGCCGAAACGGCGCGGCTGTTGCGCGGGCTGTACGTCAGGTACACCCGCACGCCGTCTGCCGCAAAGCGGTCAAACTCGGCGTTAGCGGGGGCTATATACGTGTCATACGGGAAGGACGCTGTTGTGTAATCCACAGGCAGTCCGTAAATCGGCGTGTCATCGACGGCATCGGGGCGGTACAGAACATAGTCACCGTACTCGTTGTAGCTCGGCGTGTCAACGGCATTTCCGTCCTCGTCCAAATCGGACGGCGAGACGGCATAGCTGCGCGCCGCCATGTCTGCGCGGGTCTGCAAATAGGAGCCAAGTGCCGAAAAAACGCCGCTGTACTGTTGTAAATTGAGCCTCGCGACAATGTCGTAGTCAGCCTCGGCCATACAGAAGAAGGCGTCGTCAAAGGCGTTTGTCGTGCAGAACTGGCGCTTGGCGGCATCAAATTCGGGCGAGAGCAGCAGCAGGTCGCCGGGGCGCATCTGTGCGCGAATCAGCTCGAGCTGCGGCAGCGCATTGGTGTAGGCGAACACACCCATGTTCACGACCTCATAATGGGGCAGGGCAGCATCCAGCGCGGCGCTGTCATACCCGAACCGCGCCGAGGAACCGGAGAACAGCACAAGCTTCTGCGTATCGGCCAATGAGAGCAAGTGGTCGTACTTATCGGCGAACGTCGCGTAGTAGCTGCCGCTGTAGACGGGCGCAGTCGCGGCATTGATGTACAATGTTTGCAGGCTTGTGCAATCTTCAAATGCGTAATCGCTGATCTGCTGCAGGCTGTCAAACAGCGTCACGCTCTCCGCGGCGCTGCCGCTGAAGGCCCCGGGCTGCACGCGGCGCAGGGTATCCGGGAAGATGACTGTTTTACAGGGCGCATCGGCAAAGGCCCCCGCCGCAATTTCTACGACGGGTGCGCCGCCCAGCGTATCGGGGATGACAAGCACTTCTCCCCCGCCCTGCCAGCCCGTTATAGCTGCGGCGTTGTTTTCAACCGTGTAGGTGAACTCCGCGGCGTCGTTTTGAGCAGCCCACTGCGCGTAAAGCCGTGCGCCGGGCTCGGTCCGGCTGCCCAGCCCAACGGCCTGACCACTGCCGTCCGGGGCGGTGTTCCACCCCGTCAGCGTGTACCCGGGGCGGGTGAACAGCGCACCGTCGATGGCGGTGTTCACCCGCAGATGGCTCGCGGTAACGGGCACAGTGACCCAGCCGCCGCCGCAGTTGTCATTATAATACAGCACAGTATCGCTCTTTTCCGCGGCCACTGCCACAGCAACGGAGTAGCGGACATCGGGCAGCGTCAGGATGTACGCCGCGCCGGTGCGGGTAAGCGACGCACCGGGATAGTCTGTGCCCGTAAGCGTATAGCCGTCGGCCGGGGTCAGGGTGAAGGTAACACTCTGCCCCGGGGTAACGGCTGCGGTCTGGGTCTGCGCTGTAAACGCAGGCGAGGATTCCAAAACGATGCGGCACTGCACCGCAGGGGCTGCCGGGGCGGCGGCACAGCCTGCCAGCAGAACCAGCATGGCAAGAATAAGCATCAGGCGGCGCAGGTGGAACACATCCTTTCAGAACAATCTGTTTTTTACATCATAATACAAAATACCCCGGAGAGAAAGCCCCCCGGGGTGTGGATGAGGAAAAAGCTGTCACAATGAAGTGACGCGGGAATGGCGCAAATTACTGCTCGTTCACATTGGTGAACGCGGCAATGATGTTCAGCACCACGGCAATCAGCAGCGCGGCCGTGCCGTAGATGGCGCTGGACAGGTCAGCCATCGTCTGGGCGTTGTTCGTAAAGGTCATGATCGAGGCGATGGTGTTGACGCGGGGGCTGATGAACTGGGCAGCGGCAATCACCAGCGTAACACCGGCGACAACGCTCATAACATCAGCGGCGATGGCCTGCTTGCCGTCCAGCAGGACGCGCAGAACCAGTGCGACAATGGCAATCACAGCGCAGGCAATGACAACCGGGCTGGTGCCGATCTTGCGGAAGGAATCAGTCCCGGCGTTGACAATGCAGAAGGCAAGGCCGACAGCACCGGCAACGGCGGTCAGAAGCGACAGGATCAGACCTGCGCCCTTTTTATTCGTAGAACTCATGGTTTGCACTCCTTTACTGCTTCTTGGATTTGCGGTCATTCAGCACATACATGGCGGCGGCCAGTACGGTCAGGGCGGCAAAGACGACCTGCACGGCAACGAGGGCGTTGTCATACCAGGTGCGCACGCTGACAAGGCGGGTGCTGCTGGCCATGCCGTCCAGCGCGTTGGAGTTGGCCAGCGCGTAGGCCTGCCATGTCATGGCCTGCTTGATGGCGCTCATCAGCTCGGTGTCCTGACCAACATTCTCGGTGGTCCAGTAGGCAAACTTTTCGCTGACAGCGGCCATCGTGTTCTCACCGGTGAAGGTGGTCATCGTGCCGCCGTTGAGGGCATACTCCTTCAGCACGGCGTAGTTGGGGTTCATGATGAAGTCCTGGCTCTCCAGACCCTTGAAGCCCCACTCGCCGCGCAGAATGTTCTTGAGCAGGCCGGTGTGGGCGTTGGTGGCGGTGATGCCGACACGGTTGAAGGCGGTCATCACGCCCAGAGCGCCGGCATCCTCGATGGATGCCTGGGTGCCGCGCAGCTCGTTCTCGCGGGCTTGCTGCTCAGTCATAAAGACGGAAACGCCGGTACGGTTGATCTCGGTATCGTTGAAGGCGAGATGCTTGGGGGCGATAATAACGCCGTACTCCTTGCCGCCGCTGATGAAGGCAACGGCCTGACCGGAGGTAAGGACGGCATCCTCGGAATAATACTCATGGTTGCGGGCGTTGTAGGGGGAGCGGTGCAGGTTGGTGCCGCAGCCCCAGAAGATGGTCAGGATGCTCCACAGGCTGTAGTTGCCGCAGATCTTGCCGTACTCGTTGGCAAGGTCTTTGTTGAAGGTCTGGGCAATGACGGTCTCGTTGACCATTGTGCCGAACTTGTATGCGAGGTTGGGGTCGTTGGCATCCACGGCGCAGGGGTCGGTACTGGCTTTATCGGTGTTGGCATACTGGCCGAGAGGATAACTGTAGATGCCGTTGGGGCCATCGTTCTGGATGGTCTCGGGGCTCATGATAGACTCGATGGCCTTGGTGGAGGTGCCGCCCAGACCCAGACGAATCATGCCCTCCTCCAGGGTGAGCTGATCCATCAGCAGACTCCAGCGCTCATCGTTGATATCGGAAACGCCCTTCAGGTCAGCCAGCGTCAGGCCGTTGTCGGCACCGAAGGTGACGGTGGACGGATCGCCGTTTGCGTTGATCTCATAGATGTCATTGTCCAGAATGTCGAGCATCTCATCGGAGGCGGTCAGATTCTTATAGGTCTTGGGGAAAGTGCCTTCCCAGTCGGCACGGGTCAGATAGGTAGCAGTGCCGGGCAGCCAGCTGTTGATGTCCATGTCGGCCAGTTGGTTCTCAACGGCGGTGCCGTTTTTGGTCGTGGCAAAGGTCGTGTCGTCAAAGGAATCGAGCGTCCAGCTCTTGGCCTTGTCGGCGCTGCCGTCCACACTCTGACCCTCTGCGGCCAGTACATTGTTCACGGCCTCGTGTGCGCCGTTGCCGATGGTGAACCAGTAGTCACCGGCATCGAGAATGTAGCAGCCCTTGGTACCGGCCGCGTTGTCAGCGGTGGAATCCCAGCTGGCCATATTCTGCATGTCAGCGGTGATGGTCACGGTCTCGGAGGCACCGGGCGCAAGCTCGGCGGTCTTGCCGTAGTCCAGCAGCTGGATGGCAGCCTTCTCAACACCGTGCTCCTTGTCATAATCGGTGTAGGGCAGGCTGACATAGAGCTGCACAACATCCTTACCGGCGACGCTGCCGGTGTTCTTGACGGTCACGTTCGCGGTGACGGTCTCATTTTCAAGGTCAACATTCAGGTTATCGAGGGTCTGCTCAAACGTGGTGTAGGACAGACCGTAACCGAACGGGTAAGTAACCTCGTCGTCGTAGTTCCATGCGCTGCCGGTGGAGGAACCGACGGTGGAGGCGGCATTGCCCTGCCCCATGACGGTGTCAAAGTAGCGGGTCTCGTAGTATTTGTAGCCGATGTAGATGTTCTCGGCCTCGACAATGGCATCGTTCATGCTGATGTCGGGGTTGGCGTTAGCCCACTGCAGATCGCCGAAATTCTGGGCGCTGGGGGCGCTGGCGTTCTTGACGGCATAGGTATCGGTCAGATGACCGGAGGGGCTGACCGCACCGGAGAGAATGTCGGCCACACCGTAGAAGCCGTAGCCGCCCGGCAGACCGACCTGCAGGATGGCGTCAACACCGACGTTGTCCTCGATCTCCTGCACCTCCATGGCGCTGGCATTATTCAACAGAACGATGACCTTGCCGCCGTTGGCCGCCTTGGCGGTGACGGCTGCATTGATGAGGTCGCGCTCGTCGTCGGACAGGCCCAGCGGGTCAGTCTGGTTCAGGTTCTGGGTCGGGTCCACACCGGCGGTGCCGGGGTTGTAGCTGCCGTTTTCAGAGGCGGAGCGGGCAATCGTGACGATCATGACATTGTTGTCATTCATGCTGTCCTTCCAGCCTGCATCCTGACGATCCATCGCGGCCTGGCTCGGCTCCTTGCTGGAGAAAACGCCGGTGGTGGAGGGTGCGGTGATGTGGTTGTACTCCACAGTGCCGCCCCAGCTCTGGACCTCGGATTTGTACGTCGGCTTGAGAGCCTCGTACATGTCGGCCACAGTCTGGTTCAGACCAAAGCCCTTTGCCTTGAAGGCACCGACCATATCAACGGTATCGGCATCCGTGCCGGTGTTCTCCACAAGGCTGGAACCCATATCGCCGCCCTGTACGGGATAGTAGCTGGAGAAGCCCAGAAGGGTGATCTTCTGGGTCTCATCCTTGGTCAAGGGCAGTGCGCCGTTGTTCTTCAGCAGGACGCTGCCCTCTTCGCTCATCCGCTCACCCACGTCCTGAATGCCGTGCAGCAGCTCGGTAGTGGAGGTGTAGTCAGATTTGAAAGTATACAGGTCAGTGCCGTCGGAGTTCTCGGTCACGAGCTTGGTGCTCTTGGTGCCCAGGAACTTGTCAATGTCAGTACGGAATCCGTCCACGACGGTCGAGGCGCAGACACTGAGCGCCAGCAGCGACGCCGTGGCCGTGGTCACGCCGCGCCAGACGCGGCGGCCGGATTTTTTCTTACTCATGTTTTTCCTCCTTGTGTATCCTTGTGTATATCGTAATCGCGTGTAGGGCGCGTTACTTCTTGCTGCGTTCCTTGATAGCCTTCTGCTCCTCGGGCAGGTTTTTCTCAACCGTCCAGAACAGGATCAGGATGACGGCGCCGATGATATAGCAGACGGTCTCGACCCAGATATAGCTGACAGAGATCGCGGTCTGCACACTGGCGGTCTGGGCGGCGGTGCCCAGAGCGACGTCGGCGGCTTGGTTATAGCCGCTGCCGTTCAGCATGGCGCTGAAAATGGAGTTGCAGATCGGCGTGGCGGCGACCATAAGGGAGCTGTAGATGCTCATGGTCAGACCGTCGGTGCGGATGCCGGTGCGGTACTCAATGTGGTCGATAACGTCGGCAATCATGGCCAGGATCAGATAGCAGGCCGGGGAAGAACCCAGACACTTGAGGGCCACGCCGATGGCAACCGGCACGATATTGCCGCCGCCCAGACCTGCGATGATGCCGCCCACGGCACCCAGCAGCATGAAGCCGCCGCAGACCAGACGCTTACCGAACTTGTTGGCCAGAGGTACCACAAAGACCGCAGCCACGGCCATCGGGATAGCGCCCATGATGCTGAGCAGGCCCTGGGAGGCACCCCATGCGTCCGCCGTGCCGAAGAAAGTGTTGTCCAGAACCCATTTGCAGAAGTAGCTCATGGAGCCGTTCTTCATCGCGCCGCTCCACTGGAACAGCATATAGAACGCCATGACGATCCACCACATGCGGTCACCGGTCACGGCCTTGAGCTGCTCGCCCAGCGTGGCGGACTTGGCAGGGGTCTCGGTGTCGGCGCGGCCTTCCTCGGTGACGCGCTCACGGGTGAAGAGGAACTGCAGGTAGATGGTCAGTGCGCTGAAGATGGCGACGGCCAGCATGGTGAGGAACCACAGGTGCTGGTTCTCCTTCAGCGCGAAGGAAACGAGCATCGGGAATACCATCGAGCCGCAGCCCATAACGCCCAGACCCGCCACGTTGGTGAAGGAAGCCAGCGCACCGCGCTGCTTGCTGTCACGGGTGGAAACGGGGATCATGGTGGAGTTGGCGGTGTTGTAGATGGGGTAAGCGACCGCGTAGTACAGGTTGTACGCGATGGCGATCCAGACCATCTTGGCCATGCCCTCAAACGGTACGATAAACATCAGCACACTGGCGACGGAAAGGGTCAGCGCGGAGAGCAGGATCCACGGGCGTGCCTTGCCGGCCAGAGCCTTGGTGTGCTCAATCAGCTGACCGACGATGAGGTTGGACGCCACGATGAGCACCGTGGAGACCAGCTGCAAGGTCGTCAAAAAGCCAAGATCAAGCTTGAGGACATCGGTGAAGTAGTTCTGCAGGATGCTGGTGAAGATGCCCGAGGAAAGCAGTGCGCCGAAGGGGCCGATAAAATAGCCCAGCAGCATTTCCGGCATCTTGACGTCGTCGCTGGTGATACGGGACTTCGTCAGCGGCGAGGACCAGAAGTTGGATTTCGAGGTTGACATGATAGAGAGTCACTCCTTCTTTGTATATATAAGCAATTTGTTTATGCTATGCCTTTACGCCTTTGCCGTAACGGTATATTCCCCGCTGCCAAGCACCTTTTCTTCCCCGCTCGGCAGCACGACGGTGCATTCGGTGCCGACGGGCACCGCCACGGTCATCGTCATCTCGCCGTCCGCGATCTTCCATGCAGCCTTGATCACGCCGTAGGGCGTGCCCACCGTGCCTTCAGCCTCGGTGATGCCGCCGCCGACCACCGGCGCAAACTTGAACTTGCGGTACCCGGCCTCTGTGGGCTCCACACCCAGCACACGGCGGTAGAGGAACGCGCCCACCGCGCCGCTGGCGTAGTGGTTGTACGAGATCATCATGTCGGTCCCGTCGTCGCCGATTGGGCACTCGCCGTTCTCGTCCAGACCGTCCCAACGCTCCCAAACCGTGGTTGCGCCCACGCGGACCTCATACAGCCAGCTGGGACACTGTGTGTTCAGCAGCATCTTGTAGGCAGTGTCGGCGTGACCGTTGTCGGCCAACGCAAACAGGATGTACGGCGTGCCCGGGAAGCCTGTGCCGATCTTGTAGTCGTTCTTCTCAACCAGCTTGACCAGATTCTCGGCAGCCTTCGCCTTGACGTTTTCAGGGAACATATTCAAGTACAGCGGCAGCACATAGGCGGTCTGGAATTCGTCCTTCGTCTTGCCGCTGCCGTCGGTCAGCACACTGCAATAGGCATCGGCCACCTTACGGCTCAGCTCCTTGTACTTGGCGGCGTCCTCGGTCTTGCCAAGGATGCGTGCAATTTTCGCCAGTGTGCCGCTGGTGTTGCACAGGGACGCCGTGGCGGTGTACTTGCTGCGGGCCTGCCACTGACTCATCTTCGGCACATCGGGGGCGACCCAGTCGCCAAAATGCAGCACCGACGGCGTGTGCCAGATGTAACGGTGCTTGCCGATGCCGAACCCGGCCCAGAAGCAGCACGCCTTGACGTATTTCTGCATGGTGGGGTACATCATACGCAGCACATCCAGGCTGCCCGTGGCCTCGTATAGAGCCCATGGCACCAGCACGCAGGCGTCGCCCCACCAGTCCACGGCCATCTCGGGCATTGTGGCGGGGAAACCGTAGCCCTGCACAGGCACGGTGTTGGGGATGCCGCCGGTGGGCAGCTGCTCGGCCTTGACATCGCGCAGCCACTTCTCCAAAAAGCGGCTCAGTTCAAAGTTGTACAGCGCGGTGGGCGAGAACACGGCAATGTCTCCGGTCCAGCCCATGCGCTCGTCGCGCTGGGGACAGTCCGTCGGTATATCAACGAAATTCGACTTGGCGCCCCATGTAATGTTGGACTGCAGTTTGTTCAGCATCTCATTGGAGCAGCGGAAGGAACCGCTGTGCTCCACATCGGAGTAGAGCGCCACGGCCTCGATTTCCAGATCCTTCGCATCGACGCCCTTGACCCCCGCATAGCGGAAGCCCATATAGCTGAACCGTGGGCTGTAGGTCTGCTCGCCGTCGCGGCAGGTGTAGGTCGCCGTGGCCTTGGCCGTGCGCAGGAAGGTCGTGTTTAAGCTGCCGTCGGGGTTCAGGATCTCGGCGTGGCGCACGGTCACGACCTGCCCGGCCTTGCCGTTGAATTTGATGCGGACAACACCCGCAAGGTTCTGGCCGAAGTCGTAAATCGTCTCGCCGTCGGGGGCGGTCATCACGGCCACAGGCTTGCGCACCTCGTGGGCCTTGACCGGAGCACCGTAGTCCGCCGTGATGGCGGGGGTGACTTTCAGCGTCTCGGGCGCGGCGTTGTGCCAATCGCTGATTTCCTGCGTGGCATCGTAGGTCTCGCCGTCATACAGATCCGCCATCCGCACGGGGCCGCTCTCGCTGACCTGCCATGTAGCGTCGGTGCCGATGGTCTCCGTCGTGCCGTCCGTGTACTCGATGCGCAGCTCGGCCAGCAGAGCCTGACGGTCGGCAGTCACGCGGTTTTTGCGGGTAAACACAAAGCTGCCCACCGCCCAGCCGCCTGCAACCGTGAAGGTCAGCGTGTCGTCGCCTGTCAAAAGTGCCGTTACATCGTATGTCTGATACTGCAAATAGGACTTGTAGCTCGTGAAGCCGGGGGCGAAGTATTGCTCGCCCAGCTTTTGGCCGTTCAGCTCGGCCTCGTAGATGCCCATGGCTGTGGCGTAGAGCCGCGCGCGGGCAATGGGTTTGTTCGTTGTGATTTCCTTGCGGAAAACCATCGGCACGGGGCTGACCTTTACCTCGGTGAAGTGGTAGCTCGGGTCGCTGATCCACCGGCCCTTCCAGGGCGTCTCCATGCGGCCTGTCTCAAAGGCAGTGGTGGCGGTGGCGGTCTCGCCTGCGTCGTCGGTGGCGTTCAGGCGCACGCTGTAGGTGGTGAACGGCAGCAGCGCAGGGCCGACGTAGGCAGCGCTCTGGCCGCTGGTCACATGGGCGGACCAGTCACCGACGGTCAACTCGGCGTCGGCCAACTGTGCGCCCCGGCGGTCACTGCTCAGGGAAAACCCGATGCGGGGTGTGGAGCAGTCGGTCACGCAGCCGGCGGCCAGATGCTCCACCGTCAGGCGTGTGATTTCAAACATGTGTTCTCCTCCTTCGTCGGACGGGCAGCCCGTCCGGAGATTCTTCTTTTTTCTGTAAGCCTACCATACCACAAGAATCGTGCGGCGGCGCATAATTTGCACGAAATGCGCTCTTTTTCGCACAAACGGTTTTTGGTTTCGTCAGGTTTCACAAGGTTTTGCGCTTGTATTTTGTACACATTGCCAAACACGGCATCCAATCATAGACTTTTCCGAACAAACAACGCCCCCTGCACGGCATTTGCCGATACAGGGGGCGTAAAACTTCATTTTTTATTCTTGCTGCGGCTGCCCCAGCGGAATCAGCACGCGCAGTTCAAACCAACCCTCGCGGGTCGTAATTGTCGCGGTACCGCCGTATTTTGCGGCGGCGTTTTGTATGCTTTTTACACCGAAGCCGTGGTACAAGACATCCTTTTTCGTCGTGACGGGCAGGCCCTTCTCAAATTTCAGCTCACCGTCAAAGCAGTTTTCAATGCGGATGGCCGCAAAGCCTTTTTGCCTCGCCACGCTCAGGTGGATGAGCCTGCGCTCCGGGTCTGTGATTTTGTCGGTGCTCTCGATTGCGTTGTCCAGCGCATTGCCGAACAGGTTGCTGATGTCCATCACGTCCATAAAGTCCAGCGCTGTGCCGTCAGCAACGCAGGTCAATTGAATGTTTTTGGTGCGGCAGGTCAGACTTTTGCCTGTCAGCACCGTGTCCAGCACCTTATTGCCGGTGTCGTTCTGCGCCTCGTAGGCTTTGATTTCCTGCTCCATATTGTCCAGCACGGCATTGCGCTTCTCGCCGCTCTCGGCGCGAAGCACCGCGATTTGGTGCTTCAAGTCATGATATTTTTGGTTGATGAGGTCAATGCTCTCCTGCCGGATTTTGTAGTTTTCATACTGGATGTGCAGCATGTTCCGCAAGGCATCCGCCTCGCGCTGTGTCAATAAATCTCGCAGCTGCGATTGATATGCAAACAGCAGCGCCACGCCGCCGAAATAGACAACCGTGCGCATTGTGTAAATTTCCATCGTGCCGCGAGCCGAAAACGGCGTGTTCAGCTGCGTATAGCTGATGCTGGACAAAATGTAGATGGCTGCCGCCATGACCGCCGCGATGCAGGTCGTGCGGGGCCGAATGTCAAACTGAATGCTGCCCGTGCTGCCGCCATCCTCCAGAAGCCACATCAGGCCGAAGATGATGCCGAACCCCGCCGCAATAAAGAGCACCAACGCAGGCAGGCTTTGCAATGCTGCGATGTAACGCGCAAAATATACATACATCTGCCATGTCAGCGCCCCGGCAAAACCCGCCAGAATAAACGCCCGCGTGCAGAAATACCCCACCTGCCAGCGGTCTGCACGGGTGGCCGCCGCCATAAAAAGCAGCATAAGTGCGACAGAAACCGCGTACAGCACATTGAACCGCCAGCCGTTAAAGCCGTCGGTGGCCACAAGGTAGAGTGCCAATGCCGCCAATGCACCGCCGTACAGCGCCGCACGTTTGACCCCGCCGTAGCGCGGAGGCAGAAACCGCAGGTACAAAAGGCAGGCCAGCCAGTCTGCCAGCGCCGTGACAAGGCGCGGAATATCCATCTCATAATAAGGAATTTTCAGCGGCATACCGTCACCCTGCCCCGTTGATATAGTCGTTCAGTGCATCCAGAAATGCCTTGCGCCGCGCTCGGGCCAGCGGCACACGGTCTCCGTGGACGACGGCATCCTCACCGTCCATTCGGTCAACGTGTTCCAGATTCACAAGGCAGCCCTTGTTTACGCGAAAATAACGGTCCTGCGCCAATTTTTCCTCTGTCTCCGTCATGGAACCCGGGGCGGTCACCTCCCCTTCCGCCGTGTGAAAGACCAAGTCATGCCCGCAGTTCTCGATCCAATAAATGGCCGAGGTGTCCAGCTTATGTGCCGTGCCGTGGGCGTTGATCTGCAAAAAGTGCCGTGCGCGGCGCGCCACGCGCTCCACGGCGCGGCCAAGTCTCTGCGAAAACGCATAGTAGCTGACCGGCTTCAGCACATAGTCCAGCGCATCGACGGCGTAGCCCTTGATGGCATACTGCGGCGAATTTGTGATGAAGATAATGATAACCTCGGTGTCGACCTTGCGGATCTCCTCGGCAGCCATCATGCCATCCATAAACTTCATCTCGATGTCCATCAGGATGATGTCATAGACAGCCTTATAGCCAAGTGCGATCTCGTCGCCGTCGGAAAATTCTGTCACGGTAAATTTTTCGCCCGACACCGCGCTGTATTTGTCAATATATTCGCGCAGCTGGCTGCGGTAGAGCTCGTCGTCTTCGACAAGGGCCAAACGAATCATACCCGGCACGCCCCCTTTTGTTTTTATACTAAATGTAGCATGTTCGCCGGAAAATTGCAAGGAAAGCCGCGGATTTCCATTTTTATCGGTTTTCCGCTGCCTTCGGCTGACACTTCCTACCGCCGGCGCACCAATAAAAAAAACCGCATTGGTTTTGAATGCCAATGCGGGTTTTTGGTTTACGGGGCGGCAGACGGTCTTACGCTCTCATCAGCGTTCCCTGCAGGCTCTCCAATGCAGCCATGCGGGCGCTGACAGCAAAGACGCTGGCAACGTGGGTCAGCTCGTCGGACCGGATATCCTCCGGAATCGTGCGCGCCAGCACCGTGCAGTGGTCGATGGCGTCAAAGCGGACACCCGCCTTGCGGCACAGCTCCACCGTGCGGTGGGCACAGCCGGGCATCGTGGCCAGGGCCGCCACGGCGTCCGGTGCTTGGGCGGGGTGGGCTGCGCCGGTATCGCGCAGCTCCTTGCCCAGCACAGTGCCAAAATGCTTCACCGCACGGCGGTTCGCGCAGCCCGGCAGCGGATCCTCCGTTGTCAGGTCCAGCTCCATCGGCTGGCGGATAAAGTCCGTGTACTTCCGTGTCAGGCGGCTGTACTCCCGCTGCAATTCCTTTCTTGTCAGGTCCGTATACTGCATACTTTTCCACTCCTCTTTTACTTGCATCGACTATTATACACGTGGGAGTGGTGTATGTAAAAAGTATTTTCTGTATATCTGGTATACAAAATATACATGACAGACTGTTTTAGTAATTTCTTTGGATATGCAGCAAATGACAGCAGCCCTCTCCCCTGCTCTCACAGCTGCGCCAGCGCATCGCGCTCCTGCAGACGGAGGGCGGCGCGGCGGTAGCTGAACACAAAATAGACGATCTCTGCGGCGGCGGTCAGCGCCCAGGAGCAGGGATACAGCAGGTAGAGCGCCGGGATCGTGTGGAAGTGGGCAAAGATCGTGTAGACCCACGCAACGCGGAATACGCAGGACCCCAGAATTACGATGACCGTCGGCCCTACCGTCTTGCCGAGGCCGCGGGAGGCGGCAATCGTGCAGTCCATGAACGCCGAGGTGCAGTAGGCCCAGCCCATGACCATAATGCGCTTCATGCCCGCGTCGACGACAGCGCTCTCGGTCGTGAACAGCGCCAGGAACTGCCGCCCAAAGACGAGCAGCCCGCCGCCCAGGACCGCGCCCAGGCCAAACGAGTAGGCCAGCGCGATGAAGTAGCTTTTCTTGACGCGGTCTAGCTTGCCCGCGCCGTAGTTCTGGCTCATAAAGCTGGCGCAGGCCATGTAAAACGCTGCCATAGCGTCATAAATCATCGCGTCGGCGTTAGCTGCGGCGGAGTTGCCCTTGACCATCAGCGAGTCGAAGGAGTTGACGCCCACCTGAATAAAGAGGTTGGCAATCGCAAAGATCGCATTTTGCAGGCCCGCGGGCACGCCCAGCATCAGGATGCGCTTTGTCATGTTGAGGTCCAGCCTTACCTTGCGGAAATCCAGCGCATAGCAGTCGCTGACCTTTGTCAGCGCGTGCAGGATCAGCCCTGCCGAGACGCACTGGGCAATCGTGCTGGCCAGCGCGACACCGGCGACATCGAGCTTGCAGACGATGACGAAAAACAGGTTGAGCAGGATGTTCAGCACGCCCGCAAACGACAGGTAGGCCAGCGGCTTTTTTGTCTCGCCGATAGCGCTGAACACTGCGTTGCCGAAGTTGTAGAGCGCCAGCGCCGGCATACCGAGAAAGTAGACCCGCAGGTACAAAATCGCACCGGGCAGCAGGTCCTCCTTGGTGTTCAGCAGCTCCAGCAGCGCAGGCGAGCCGAACAGGCCGACGAACAGCAGCAGCACACCGGCGGCCAGGCTGACCAGCAGCGCCGAATGGACGGTCTTGCTGACGTCCTTGGGGTGCCCGGCACCGTAAAAGCGGGCGACCAGCACGTTGACGCCATTGCTCAAGCCGATCAGAAAGCCGGTGAACAGTGTGACAAACGTCGCCGTCGAGCCCACGGAGCCGAGCGCCGTGGAACCGGCGAACCGGCCCACAACGGCAACGTCGGACATGTTGAACAGAATTTGTAAAAGGTTGGATAAAGCCAGCGGCAGGCTGACCAGCAGAATTTGTTTGGCCAGCGGCCCTTCGATCATGGTTTTGGATTTTGAGGTGGTGCTCATGATGGATGGTTTTTGCTCCTGTTTTAATTGTGACTGCACAGTAGGGGCCGGGCATGCCCGGCCCTCGCGCGTAAGGCAGATGGTTTCTTGCGGGAAAGCCGCGGGCCGCACATCTGCGGACCCTACAGTTCTGCTTTTCGGTTTGTAGGGGGCGGCGTCCTCGACGCCCCGCGGGCGGATATGCAATCCGCCCTTGCATTTTTCCATTACATCTTGTGATCCGCAAAAATCGGGTCGTCCTGCCACAAAACGACCCGGCCCGCTGCGCGGGTCTTGTTCATGTCAATGATGCGCTGGTTGCTCGACCCGCGGAAGCGCAGACTGATGTCGTACTGGTCCTGCACAAAGTCGCCGTCCACAAGCACATCTATATATTGTAAAAACTCGTCGGTGACCTCGCATCGCCCGGGACCGGGCTGCCAGATCTCGTGCTCCAGATTGTTGCCGGTGTAGCACCAGATCGTCTTGTTGGGGTACAGCACCTTTACATTTTTAATAAAGGGCAGCAGCTCCCGCTGGTTCTCCGGCTCAAACGGTTCGCCGCCCAGCAGCGAAAGCCCATTGATGTAACCGGGGGCCAGACTCTCCAGTATTTCATTGCGAACTTCCTTGGTAAACGGCGCACCGTAGCCGAAATCCCATGCCACGGCATTGAAGCAGTTCGGGCAGTGGCGGCGGCAGCCGGAAACGAACAGGCTTGTGCGCACGCCCTCCCCGTTGGCAATATCACAATATTTAATGGTTGCGTAATTCATGGTGTTCTCCTGCGGGGACATCCCCATATCTTGTGTCGGGCGGGCGTTCTGCCCCCAAACCCTGACATAGTATACCAGCTTTGGGGGCATACTGCAAGGGGGAGCATGATTTTCGAAGAAGATATTTGCACGCTGCATCGACAAACTGTGTAGAACCACTCAAAATCACCAAAATTTCAGTCTTATTTTTGGCAGGACTTTTTTGCACGTTGAGGCGACGAAAACGGAACATTTTGTTTTCGCTCGCTCACAGGACACTATATCTTGTGGTTTTATGGATTGACTTTTTGCCCCCGGTGCGGTATTATAGTCTTGCTCGCAAAACGGGCAATTTACGAATCGGCATTTTATCTGTATTCTATACAGTTCGTATTGAACGCACTGTATTTATTTTTTTGTAAAGAGGAGTCACCATGAAGATCATCAAGCGCAACGGCAGCGAGGCTGTCTTTGACATTACCAAAATTATTGCGGCCATCACGAAGGCTAACAAGGTCGTACCCGATGCCCAGCGCCTGACGAAGCAGCAGATCATCGAGATCAGCGATCATGTGCAGGAGGTCTGCTATGCCCGCGGCCACGCGATGAACGTCGAGGAAATTCAGGACATCGTCGAGGACGCCATCATGGCCACCGGTGCGTATGAGGTTGCCCGCAGGTACATCACCTATCGCTACGTGCAGAGCCTCAAGCGCACCCACAACACGACGGACGACAAGATCCTCTCCCTCATCGAGTGCAACAACGAGGAAGTCAAGCAGGAGAACTCCAACAAGAACCCTACCGTCAACAGCGTACAGCGTGACTATATGGCCGGTGAGGTCAGCAAGGATCTGACCATGCGCATGCTGCTCCCCCCGGAGATCGTCAAGGCGCATGAGGAGGGCATCATCCACTTCCACGATGCCGACTACTACGCCCAGCACATGCACAACTGCGACCTCGTCAATCTGGACGATATGCTGCAGAACGGCACGGTCATCAGCGGCACTTTGATTGAAAAGCCGCACTCCTTCTCCACGGCCTGCAACATTGCCACACAGATCATCGCGCAGGTCGCGTCCAGCCAGTACGGCGGCCAGAGCATCAGCCTGACCCACCTGGCCCCCTTTGTCGATGTCAGCCGCAAGAAGATCCGCCGCGACGTCGAGGCCGAGATGAAGGATCTGGGCATTGACCCCGGCGAGGAGAAGATCTCCGAGATCGTGGAGAAGCGCCTGCGCGAGGAGATCAAGCGCGGTGTGCAGACCATCCAGTATCAGGTCGTCACCCTGATGACCACCAACGGCCAGGCCCCGTTCATCACGGTCTTTATGTACCTGAACGAGGCCGGTGACAACCAGCGCCTGAAGTCCGACCTAGCTATCGTCATTGAGGAGATGCTGCGCCAGCGCTACCAGGGCGTCAAGAACGAGGCTGGTGTCTGGATCACCCCCGCCTTCCCCAAGCTCATCTACGTGCTGGAGAACGACAACATCTATGAGGGCCAGCCCTACTACTACCTGACCAAGCTCGCCGCCAAGTGCACCGCCAAGCGGATGGTTCCCGACTACATCAGCGAGAAGAAGATGCTGGAATACAAGGTCGACAAGAACGGCGAGGGCCACTGCTTCACCTGCATGGGCTGCCGCAGCTTCCTGACCCCCTATGTCGACGAGAACGGCAAGCCGAAGTACTATGGCCGCTTTAACCAGGGCGTTGTCACCATCAATCTGGTGGACGTGGCCCTGTCCAGCGGCGGCGATTTTGATAAGTTCTGGCAGATTTTTGACGAGCGCCTCGAGCTGTGCCACAAGGCCCTGATGTGCCGCCACAACCGCCTGAAGGGCACTTTGAGCGACGCCGCGCCCATCCTGTGGCAGTACGGCGCGCTGGCCCGTCTGAAGAAGGGCGAGCCCATCGACAAGCTGCTCTACGGCGGCTATTCCACCATCAGTCTGGGCTACGCGGGCCTGTATGAGTGCTGCAAGTATATGACCGGCAAAAGCCACACCGACCCTGCCGCCAAGCCGTTTGCGCTGAACGTTATGCAGCACATGAACGACGCCTGTACTAAGTGGAAGAACCAGCACAACATTGATTTCAGCCTGTACGGCACGCCGTTGGAGTCCACGACCTACAAGTTTGCCAAGTGCCTGCAGAAGCGTTTTGGGCTTGTGCCGGGCATCACGGACCGCAATTATATCACGAACTCCTACCATGTCCACGTGACCGAGCAGATCGACGCCTTCACGAAGCTGAAGTTCGAGAGCGACTTCCAGAAGCTCTCCCCGGGCGGTGCCATCAGCTATGTGGAGGTGCCCAACATGCAGGACAACCTCGAGGCCGTTATCAAGGTCATGCAGTTCATCTACGAGAACATCATGTACGCCGAGTTGAACACCAAGAGTGACTACTGCCAGGTCTGCGGCTACGACGGCGAGATCCAGATCGTGCCCGAGGACGGCAAGCTGGTCTGGGAATGCCCCAAGTGCCACAACCGCGACCAGAACAAGCTGAACGTCGCCCGCCGCACCTGCGGCTACATCGGCACCCAGTTCTGGAACCAGGGCCGAACTGCCGAGATCAAGGACAGAGTGCTGCATCTGTAATAGAATAAGTTAGCCCCCGACACCTGCCGCTGTACGGTATTATGTCGGGGGCTTATTATTTTGTAGGGGAGGTATTCATCCCTTCCTGGGTGTATTGCGCCTGCAGGAAGATTAAGTCCGAGGACCTGCGCCGGGCCTTGCGGTGCCATGCAGTAAGGTCCGCAGATGTGCGGCCCGGCACTGTAAAATAAGCGCCCTCTTGCGGGAAAGCCTGCGGGCCGGGCATGCCCGGCCCCTGCCGCATCGTATAGCAAAACAGGCAGGCCGCCAATTTTGACGGTCTGCCTGTTGCTGTATGCAGTTGTGAATTTTACTTCGCGTACTCGGTTGCTCTGCTCTCGCGGATGACGCTGACCTTGATCTGACCGGGGTAATCCAGCTCGTTCTCGATCTTCTTGGCGACATTGCGTGCCAGCAGAATGACCTCGTCGTCGCTGACCTTGTCGGGCTGGACAAGGATGCGGACCTCGCGGCCTGCCTGCACGGCGTAGGAGCTCTCGACGCCCTCAAAGCCGTTGCAGAGAGCCTCCAGTGTTTCCAGACGCTTGATGTAGCTCTCCATGTTCTCGCGGCGGGCACCGGGACGGGCAGCGGAAATCGCGTCGGCGGCCATGATGATGAACGCCAGCGTCGTCTTGGGCTCCACGTCGCCGTGGTGGGCCTCGATGGCGTGGATGACCTGCGGGTTCTCGCGGTATTTCTTGCAGATGTCAACACCGATCTGGACGTGGCTGCCCTCGATCTCGTGGTCAAGGGCCTTGCCGATGTCATGCAGCAGACCGGCGCGGCGGGCCAGCTGGACATTGACACCCAGCTCACCGGCCATCAGACCGGCCAGCCAGGCCACCTCGAGAGAGTGGCTCAGGACGTTCTGGCCGAAGCTCGTGCGGTACTTCAGGCGGCCAATGAGCTTGACAAGGTCGGGATGCAGGCTGTGAATGCCAAGCTCCATGACGGCCTTGTCGCCTTCGCGCTTCATCTGGATTTCCAGCTCGCGGCGGCACTTGTCCACGGTCTCCTCGATGCGGGCCGGATGGATACGGCCATCGGCAATCAGGCGCTCCAGCGCCATGCGGGCGACCTCGCGGCGGGTCTGGTCAAAGCTGGACAGCGTGATGGCCTCCGGCGTGTCGTCGATGATAAGGTCACAGCCCGTGGCGGTTTCGAGTGCACGGATGTTGCGGCCCTCGCGGCCAATGATACGGCCCTTCATCTCGTCGCTGGGCAGCGGTACAACGCTGACAGTGGCCTCGCTGGTGGCGTCTGCCGCGCAACGGGCGATGGCCTGGCCGATCAGCTCACGGGCGAGGTTGTCGCACTCGTCCTTCATGTTCGCCTGGTAGGCGCTGATCTTCATCGCCTTCTCGTGAGTCAGCTCGTCGTCGACCTGCTTGAGCAGCACGGCGCGGGCGTCCTCCTTGGACATGGCGGCGATGGTTTCCAGTTTTTCGGTCTGGCGCAGCTTGAGCTGCTCCAGCTCGTCCAGGCGGGCCTCCACGGTCTCACTGCGGCGCTTGAGGTCCTCCTCCTTGCGCTCCATCTGGGCGGTGCGCTTGTCGAGGGCCTCCTCCTTCTGGTCGATGCGGCGCTCCTGGCGGGTGATCTCGGCGCGGCGGTCCTTGATTTCCTTGTCCGCGTCGCTCTTGAGCTTGAAGGCTTCGTCCTTCGCTTCGATGATGGTTTCCTTGCGCTTCTGCTCGGCAGTCTTGATGGCATCATTCACGATGCGCTTGGCTTCCTCCTCAGCGCTGCCGATCTTCGCCTCGGCGGTGCGCTTGCGGTTTTCACCGCCGAGGTAAAAACCAAGCGCCCCGGCAACAGCGGCAGCAACAAGGACCAGCACCACGGTCAAAATTGGTGACATAGTCGGTTTCACTCCTTATCAAAATAGGAGGATGCGCGCAGCGGGACGCTTTTCACTATGACATTGTTGCATGAAGAAACGCGGCAGGTCAGCCAAAAAGACACACGATGCCCCTGCACGCAGAATATACACAAACCGTCATCAGGACGTTAAATATCGTAAAAAAGCGGCGTTCCCGGTGGGCGACACCCTTTAAGGAGCCACGCACAGGCCGCGCCTGCCGTTTGGCTCTTTATTTCCTATATATAATTTTACTTTGATTTCGTGCAAATGTCAAGATAACACAGGGGGCAAACTGGTATTTTTCATGCAAAACGCCCCGCTTTTGTGCCAGCGGGGCGCAGAGAAATTATTTTTTGCCGCGGTATACGCCGGCCTTGCGCAGCAGGTCCTTGACGACCTCGGACCCGCAGACCAGCCCGCAGGCGGCGGGCACAAAGGCGTTGCTGGCGGGCACCGTGCGGCGCGCAGCGGTGGGGGCTTCCTCGATTTCCTCCTGCAGCGGCGGCAGGGTCTGCTCTTCCGAAAAGACGACCTTCACCTTGCCCAGACGGCGCTTGCGGCACTCGAGGCGGATGACCTTGGCCAGCGGGTCCACGGTGGTTTTTTCAATGTCGGCCACGCGGAACGCCGTCGGGTCCAGCTTGTTGGCCGCGCCCATGCTGCACAGGATCGGCACCCCGTCCTTTTTGCAGCAACGGATCAGCAGCAGCTTGGCGCTGACCGTGTCGATGCAGTCCAGCACGTAGTCAAACTGCGTCAGGTCGACGTCCGGGGCGGTCTCGGCATTGTAGAACATGCGGTTGGCGTGCACGATGATGGTAGGGTCAATGTCCGCAATGCGGGCGGCCATGGCATCGACCTTGTACTGCCCCAGCGTTGAGTGCAGCGCCACAAGCTGGCGGTTCAGGTTGGAAAGTGCGACGGTGTCGCTGTCAAACAGGCTCAACTCCCCTACCCCGCTGCGGGCCAGTACCTCAACAGCCTGCCCGCCGACGCCGCCGATGCCAAAAACGGCCACATGGGCGCGGCGCAGCACGTCCAGTGCGGGTGTGCCCAACTGGGCACGTGTGCGGGTGTATTGATCGGGCATGGTGTTACCTCCATAATAATCTTGCCTCCCTCTGCGATACAGGCTCCCCCAATATGGGGGAAGGTGGCGCTTGCGCCAGAAGGGGAGCAGGGGGCCAAGAAGTGTTTTATTTCTTTCTTTTCGCCTTCCGTTCCAGCACCGTCTCATAGCTCGACGATATCTTGTCGGCCATGCAGACAAGCGCGGCCTCGCGGCTGTGGGGTATGTCGGTGGGATTCAGCGGCCACATGTGGCTCTGGATGATGTCCTTTTCCTTGTCGGTCAGCTTAAACACGGTTTCGGCGTTGTAGCGTGCAATACGAGCATGCTTGAAGCCGTGCCAGTGGGTGATGTTGCTGCAATTATGCCAGTCGTACAGGTAAAAATCGTGCAGGAACGCCCCCTTTACCAGACTGGCCTCGTCCGCGCGGGCGTGCAGATGGATGTTGAGCCAGAACGCGATGCGGGTGACGCGCAGACAGTGCTCGTAGGTGGTCACGCTGCCGTGCTGGATGAACTTTTGCATTTCCAGCGCGTTCGGGTCATCGGCGATGCCTTTCAAAAGTATGTGCATACGCACTTCTTCTTCGGGGGTCAGTTTGCAGAGCATAGCAATTCCTCCACACGGGCGGCGGTCTCGGCCAGGGGCGCAGTGCCGTCCACCGTCAGGATCGGGCAGGCAAGCTGCTTCTGCCATTCATTATGCAGCACAGCGCTGCGCGTGTCAAGCCCGCCGTCATCATAACCGGCGGCCCACTGCAAAAATGCCTGATGATGGTCGTACATATCGCCGCCCGGCAGAATGCGCGCGCCAAACCGCGCGTACTCACGTTGCTTTATACGCGCCAGCCGGGTGGGCGTGTCGGTCACAACACGCACCGCCAGCGTGAAATCCGGGATGAGAGCATCTCCCCAGCCGACGAGCGAGCCGGAGAGGACAGCACCGTTTTTTGCGGCGGCAATGTCCTGCCGTATGAGCGGCACGCGCTGCTCAATGGGACGCTTTGTCGTGAATTTCGGGTCAGTGGGCAGCCAGAAATAGTCGTCTGCGTCGAGGAAGGCATACTGAAATTGCTCCGCCAGGTATCGCCCCAGCGTGGACGTCCCGGAGCCGGACGCGCCGTAGATGTGGATGAGTGGTTTCATGTTATTTCACCAGCAAGCGACATACCAATTTGTTTTGGTTCTGCTTTACCATTTTTTCTTTATCGGACAACTTAATCCATCCATTAGCTTCTATTGTATCAAGCACCACTGTTTTGCTTGCATTTGTACCGCACATCAAGGCTTACAGGAGTATCAAAAATCGTTTTTCATTTTCCAGAGTCATATCTTATCTCGCTTTCATATCTTCTAATATCATTTCACCAGCAAACATACCGTCTCGATATGTGCATCGTTGTCCAAACTCATATCTTCCGCAATGATTGGGAGCTTGAACTTGATGGACTTGAGCCACTGACCGTTGGGCTGCCGTTCCTCATAAATCTGGACTTCGGAAAGCAGCGATTCCATAAGCTGCCGCTTTTCCTGATCGTCCATGACGGAATAGAGCTTATCAAAGTAAATCAGCACCTTGTAGATGTTGTCGCCTGTCAGCTTTTCCGCCTCAATCGCCATCTTCTTGGCTCTGGCGGCAACGAGCTGGTTTTCTGTATCCTCGATCTTATCATACATCTTGTAAAGTCGGTCATCAAGGTCTGCTTTGCGTTTGATGTAATGCTTATCGTCCGGGTCGAGGGAATCAATCTCATCCATCAGCCGAGCCTTTACGGAGTAGCTCTGGCGAAGCTGCTTTTCATGCGCCGCAATCTCCTGCTCAATGGAAGAGGTATCCACCTTCATGCTGATTTTTTCCTGCACCATGGCAGCGAACTTCGGATTGCTTACCAGTTTTACGATAACCTCCGCAACGGCGCTGTCCAGCAGTTCTTCATTGATTTGTTTCTTGAAGTCGCATTTATGACCGCGCGTCATCGCACGGTGCTTACAGCCATAGTAATAAAAATCCTTGTATTTTGAGCCGTCCGCCTTGTGCTTGATGCTTTTGTTTCCGTACATTCCCACGCCACAGACCGGACATTTTACGATACCTGACAGCAGATGTATTTTTGTATCCTTGCCCCTGTTGACGTGTTCGTATTTCTCCGCTTGTGCCAGCAGTTTGACCTGTGCCTCGTGCCATAGTTCTTCGGAGACAATTCCCTCTTGCAGTCCGTCAACCAGCAAATAGTCATCCTGTTCCACAAGCCGGTAATCATTTCTTGTGCCATGCACCTTCTCCGTTCGACGTCTGCCATAGGCGATTTTCCCGCAGTATACCGGATTTTTCAGAATCCTGCGGATCAGCGCCGCATCGAATAAGGGATTTTTTCCGTTTTGCCTTTGGATTTTGTGAATCCCGTGGGTTGCAAGATATTTTGCAAGACCATTTGCGCCGGTATCCGTATGCACATACTGGTCAAAAATCACGCGGATTGCCGCTGCTTCTTCCTCATTGATGAAAAGCTGTCCCTTTTCCAGCTTGTAGCCATAAGGAGCAAAGCCGCCATTCCATTTCCCTTCACGGGCTTTCTGGATTCTGCCCTCCATTGTCTGCACACGAATATTTTCACGCTCAATTTCAGCCACAGCTGAAAGCACGGAAATCATCAGCTTTCCCGCATCCTTAGAGGAATCGATCCCATCCTCCACACAGATTAGGTTAACGCCAAAGTCTTGCATGACCTGTAGGGTAGACAAGACATCTGCCGCATTTCTGCCGAAACGTGAGAGTTTGAACACCAGTACATAGGACACGCCGTCTTTACCAGACTTGATATCCTCCATCATGCGGTTAAACTTTACACGCCCTTCAATGGACTTGCCGGATTTACCGGCATCCTCGTATTCGCCCACGATCTCATAGTCATTGAACTCGGCATAGGCTTTCATTCTAGATTTCTGTGCATCCAGAGAGTATCCGTCAATCTGCATGGCGATAGACACGCGAGTATAGATATAGACTTTTATCTTTTCTTTTTTCATCGCATCTTCTCCACCCCAGCTTACTTTTTATCTGTTTTCTGCTCCAACAGCTTGATGGTATCCAAATAATCCTGCTCCACTTCGCTGAGGGTGCGGGCTTTGTATTTTCTGTACTCGCCGGTTGCCTTGTCGATGGCCTGCTTGTGGCTGACGCTTCCATTGCCAACCAGTAACTGTTCTCCGCTCATGGTCAGAATCCGATCCAGATGTTCCGCCCAATCCTGCATGGTCATTGCCTGTTCCCGTTCTGCTTGACGTTCCGCAAAATCCAGATAGCCGGACACAAGCTGCCCCATAGCACGAAGCTCTTTCTCGTTCAGATAGTTCTTGGCAACTACCGCCTCTTTCAGCGTGGGCTGATTGCCCGCAAAGGTGGTCAAGCCCATAAATTCTTTCTCCGCATCGGCGCGTGTGTAAATGACCTCCGCCGCGGTTTGCCCATGAATGGCATAATGAATTTTATTTTGGACTTTCTTGAAAAACTGAACGGAGATGTCCGCCTTGGGATCATAGTCAATACTGGTCGCGTAGATTTCAAGTACCTGACGGTAAAACACCTTTTCGGAAGCGCGGATATCGCGGATACGCTCCAGCAGCTCCTTGAAGTATCCGCCGCCGCCCAGATTTTTCAGGCGCTCATCATCCAGAGCAAAGCCTTTTCGCATATACTCCTTCAAAATTCCCGTTGCCCAAATACGAAACTGCACACCACGCTGAGATTTCACACGGTAGCCGACAGAAATGATAACATCAAGATTATAATAATCGACATCATACACTTTTCCGTCGGCGGCAGTATGGGCAAATTTTGCCCATACTGCTTCCTTTTGAAGCTCTCCTTCTTTGAAAATGTTTCGCACGTGCTTGCCAATCACACTTCTATCACGCTGAAACAGCTCTGCCATCTTGTCAATGGACAGCCAAACCGTATCGCCGTCAAAAGTCGTTTCAATCTTTGTCAAGCCATCCTCTGTGGTATAAATTATCATTTCAGAATCGTTCAGCTCATTCTCCCAGCGTTCCATTGTCACTTCACCTTGCTTTCTGCCATTGCAGGAGCTTTTGCTCCTGCAATGGCGGTTTGGACACTTATTTCATGACAATTATATCATGCTGCTTTCACGGGTTCAATATCGTTTTCGTGAATATTCTTATCATCATCATCTTTTTCAGACACGGCTTCCTCTATGACGAGATCGGGCAGCGCATCAAGATTCAGAACCACGGCATACTTTTCAATCAAATTTGCCAGCAAAGCGGCGAAGCCGCTCCATTCATCTACCATAGGCAGTCTCCCTCTCTTTCTCCGTTCTGTGCGTATATACCGCCAGCACTTCCTTCGGAATACGATCCAGTACGGCGACGGCATCCTCATAATCCCGATGCAGCTTGGCGTCAGCCAGCTTTTTCAAGGTGCTTCCCTGCGTGGCTTTGTCCAGCGACTGCTCCGTTTTCTTTTTCAGCTTTTTATTTTCGGAAGTCGTAACCGTGAACGCCGTATTGTACTTTTTCAGTGTCGTGTGCATCTGCTCCACAGCAGGAATATACTTGTCCCAAAAAGTGCCGATTTCTGCTGCTTTTCCCTTGGCATTGAACGCATTGACGCCTGAAAGCAATTCTTCCAGCTTGGCCTTCTGCTTGGTCAGACGAGTCATTTGCCCTCACGGGCCTTCTGGATTCTGCCCTCCATTGTTTGGACACGGATGTTTTCTCGCTCAATCTCCGCAACGGCTGACAGAACAGACCAATGCGGCTTTTACCCTCGCCGCCTTTGCCAATCAAAAGAAGCATCTTCTGGCCTTTAGTGGAGGGGATAAAACAGTAACCCATAAATTCCCGTAAGGTCAGGATGTCCTCCGGCTCAAAAAGCTGAGACAAAAAATGCAGCCATGTCACTGGCTGCGGAGCTTCTGGATTGTAGGAAACAGGCAGACGGTTCCGGCAGAAATCCTTTTCCGGACTGAATGTGCCGTTCAGATAATAGGTGCCGTTTGCCACATGAATGCGGTCTTGGTACAGGGGCAGCTTTTCAGTACAGCACTTCATCCGCATGACATCTAACAGGTTTGTAACCTTCTTTGCAATGCCACTGGTCACATAATACTTGATGAGATCATAAATCACCTTTTTTCAGGCGGTTTTCATCGTGTACTCTGCCGTTGACCGTGAAAAACGCTCCGTTTACCGTGACCATTGGATATTCCCGGAGAAATTCTTCGCAGAATAGGGCTTCGTTGATCTTCTTGCCATCAAACCACACCGGATTATCAAAGTGCGCGGTCTGCGTCATTTTCTCGCTCACAACGTACATCCTCCTCTCTCCTTCTTACGGTGTAGCCCTGGAGGAACGCAATCTTGCCATCCCTCATCAGCTCGTCCACCACAGCAACACGTTCTTTCAAATCACCTACGGTCAGAATGTCCGTCAGATACTCAATGCGATCATGCATCTGGCAGGCTTCCACAAAACGGTCATCCAGATCATCGTCCGGCGTTTTGGGTGCATACCGTACTTTCCAATCTTCCAGCAGATGCTGCTCGCCCCTATTGGAAACCCAGAGCCAAAGGGGCTTTGCCCCTTTGGACGCCCCGCCTGTCCATGCAGTGGCGATCCATCCTGCTCCCACACGATAGATACGCTCCTGCCCGGAACAGGTAAAACAGGCCCAGAGGTTTGCCCAAATAGCGGGTAAATCTCTGGGCCTGTTTTGGTCAGCAGCGGCTGGGAAAAGGTGAACGGAAAGCCTTGCTGACTGATAAATTTGAGTTGGATATTTTCGTATTGAGATGCGAAAATCTGTTGTTCTGAATTCCTGTATCTGGTATAATTAAAGTGTCGAATTTTCTGACCGGAGGTGCCCATATGGCCATTTCTTACAATAAGCTCTGGAAACTGCTCATTGATCGTGAAATGAGCAAGGCAAACTTACGCCGTGCGGCGGGAATCGCCCCCAACACCATGACAAAACTAAACCGCGATGAAGAAGTGACCTTGGAAACACTGGGGAAAATTTGCGCAATATTGAATGTAAATATTGGAGATATCGTGGACTTCCTGCCGACTGATCAAATCACCGAAGTGAACTTGGAGATAAAATAAGTATGACAGAAAATGTATTGTGTGCGCTGATTGGCGTAGGGGGAACACTGTTAGGGACCATTGTTGGTCTTGCTTTTCCATACCTATGCAGCGGATTTGGACGCAAACTTCTTGTTATTTCCAATATTGATGTGCGGTTTGGTACAGGAAAACCAGACGGCGAAGGCGGATATGATGGCTCGTGGATAAATTTTAGGGCTTCGATTCTCAACAAGAAAAATAAATCGTTGATTATTGAGAAAATTGCATGCGAATTATACAGCGGTTCAAATAGAATTGCCGTATGCTCCTGTGCCGATAAAGACACCGTTAGGAAAAGCGCAGGAGCCTACAAATATGATGAACTTCGATATATTGATGTTGCTTCAAAATCAAGCACTACAAAAAACATCCATGTATTTGTGCGTGGAGATTTGACCTCATGTGATAAGGTGGTTTTTGTGTATTCATGGGGGATAGTAAAAAGAAAGCAAATTGTTTGGGTCAAGGAGGATACACCCCATGCCAACACTTGAATGGATTGGAAAAGATAAAGTGGTAAACCACCACCAAGAGGTGCCTTACCGGGTGCTGGAGCGCCAATACAGCTATGATGAAGCCGGACAGCATACCGAGGACAACGGCAGCGAAAACATGATTATCCACGGCGACAATCTGGAGGCGTTGAAAGCTCTGCTGCCACAGTATGAGGGCAAGGTGAAGTGCATCTACATTGATCCACCGTACAACACCGGCAACGAAGGCTGGTTGTATAACGATAACGTCAATGACCCCAAGATCAAAAAATGGCTGGGTGAAGTGGTGGGCAGAGAAGGAGAGGACCTTTCCCGGCACGATAAGTGGCTGTGCATGATGTACCCCCGCTTGAAGCTGTTGCAACGGCTGTTGGCAGAAGATGGATTTATTTTTGTAAGCATTGATGTTTTTGAATATGCAAATCTCAAATGTATAATGGATGAAATATTTGGGGTTGCAAATTTTAGAAATTGTATTTCTGTGCGTCGAGGTATAAAAAATGTTCAGGCCCAGTTTGAAACTGTGCAGGCGTTGTCATTAGGGCATGAGTATATTTACTTGTATTCTAAGAATCCTCAAGCTAAACTTCCCAAACTTTCCAAAGACTTTGAAATTGAAAAAGCAGGGAAATGGGATACGTTTTGGCGTGGAACAGATAGACCTACTATGCGATATGAAATTTTTGGATACTGCCCAGAAAAAGGTCAATGGAGATGGGAAAAAACAAGAGCCAGCAAAGCAACTAGAAATTATGAAAAATTTTTCTAAAATTTTATATCTAATTTTTGATTATCCGCATAAACACTATACTTTCAAGTATT
>ERZ773169.872-NODE-872-length-31751-cov-13.476369_pt1 | contig 31751 bp, 31 predicted proteins | sample MGYA00580536_ERZ773169 | MGnify/ENA primary metagenome ERZ773169 (study PRJEB29015, sample SAMEA2737814) | human gut metagenome | biome: human gut; feature: human-associated habitat; material: faeces | place: China | collected 2012 ... | reverse complement strand
GTTACTACTCACCACTTGCAGAAGTGGGAGTCTCAACTCAGACTGAGATGAAACAATGAACATACATAAATCATTCAAAAACAAAGAAAACTTTTGCAGACGTTAAGAGTTTTTTAAGATTTCAGTGGTATACTAAATTTATTAAAATTCAGGTCGAACGCACATGAGACTTGGCGCGTAACTCCGGTCAGCGTAAGCTGACATATTCTTTTTAGAAAAAGACACTACTCCGAAAGGGACGAATTTACCATGAAGAAAAAACTGATTTCTCTGCTGCTGTGCCTTGTACTGTTCGCGGCATTATTTGGCGGAGCACTTTACTATAGTATAAACGCAAACGAAAAAGCGGTCTGGTATTTTTCCAGTGACTGCGAAGGCAAATTGAACAGTCTGTCGCACGTTCCCCAAAGTGCCCTTGCCAGCTATGACTCTCTGATGATCGTCGCGCATCCGGATGATGAAACAATCTGGGGCGGTTCTCATCTGTTGAACGGAAACTATGTAGTTGTGTGCATCACCAATGGCAATAACAAAACCCGCCGCCGGGAATTTGAATCTGTCATCAGACAAACCGACTCCATCGGCATTATGCTGACCTATCCGGACAAAACACTTGGGAAACGCGATAACTGGAACAGCTGCAAAACGGAAATTGAAAAAGACATTGCTTCGATTCTGAAAATGAATGACTGGAAAACCATCGTAACCCACAATCCGGAGGGAGAATATGGGCACATTCACCATCAGATGACCAGCGAACTGACCACAACTGCTGTCTCTGACCAGGAACAGCTTGACCGGCTTTACTATTTTGGGAAATATGTGAAAGCGAAAAATATGGATTCCGACAAATATAAAAAATACCTGACCAATGCCATCTCCGGTCAGGAATTAGACCGTAAAATGGCATTGACCAGGTTATATGGTTCTCAGGAAAAAGTTATGGAGCATCTTGGTCACATGCTGCCTTACGAAAACTGGATTCCAGCATCTCAATCAACTTCTCAACATTAACCGGTTTGGACAAATGTCCAATGAACGTTTCCACAAAATCTCCATAAAAGTAAGAAAGCTTTTACTGGGTATCACCTCAACACACAATAAAAGCTTTTCTTTCACTATTAATTTTCCTTTATTACAACAATTCCCGTACCTGATATGCAAGGATCAGTTCAAACCGGCTCTGCAAACCACTGAAATCCCTGCCAAGGATCTTCTTGATCTTATTTAACTGGTAATTAATGGTGTTTCTGTGCACGTACACCGCATCTGCCAGTGCCTGCACGCTGCCGTCCAGCTCAAGATAGCGGCGCAGGAGTTCCAGATACTGTGTGTCATTTTCCCGGTCATAACGTTCCAATGCACCAAGCGTCTCGTGATAATAACTCTCCAGAACTTCATTATCTCCCACGGACAACAGAATCTTTTTCGCACCAAATTCATCATAAAAAAGTGGACTTTCCCCACGTTTTCGTGCCAGACGCAACAGGGTACAGACTTTTTTATAGTTCTCAGACAAATGCTCGATTCCGGGTTCATTCTGACTGACGGCAATCTTTAACGTCACAGTATCGGAACCTTCCTGCTCCTCCAGACGTTTTACCAAATCGTGGATCTCCTCGTTTGCGAAATCATTCAATACGATAAAAATAGACTCTGAAGACACAAAATATCCGATGGTTCCCACCATTCGCTCCACCCGGCGCAGCAGATGCGACCGAAACATTTTCTGCCGGTAGACATTTCGGTTCAGAAAATCAATGTCGATTCCCATGATGCAGAATTTTCCATTTACATTAAAGTTATTGCGGGCAAGAGCCGGAAGATATTCTCTGGCATTTTTCGGATCAAACACGATATTTTTCAATGTGTCCGCCAGATTTTCTTCTTCTTTTTCGTTCTGGAAGATCTGGTTGGAAAAATCTCTCGTAATGTCCACCAGACGGGTTTTCCACGGCACTTCCAGCAATGGAAAATTCATTTTATTACAATAATCAATGACGGACTGTGGCACGGATGTAATGTAAGGTCCCACATTAACCACCAGACCACTGGCTTCCCGCTCATACAGATTTTCTACAAATTCCAGTAGCCATTCATTGCCGTTCTGCGCAATTCCCGTGGTAAAGATCAGTTCTCCGCCGTGAATGAATCCACCGGTCTCCACGTCCTCCAGGGTATGGATCCACTGCACGATATTGCCTGTCCCGTTCTCTCCTGCCAGAATCCGCATTCCGTACAGATAACTTGCTTTTTCACATAACTGCCTCAGTAAAATAGCCATACACATCGCTCCTAACTGAAAATTTTCCGCAATAATCCTACAGAAATCACACTATTTAAGTCTCAAAAAAGCTCTTATTGTAATCACACAGAACTCAATTGCAAAATCATCTCTAAATAGTTCCAATTTCTGTAAAAAAGAAGCCATGACCAGAAATGGTCATGGCTTCTTTGCGTCTGTCTTCGTTATTCTCCGTCAGCATTTCCCTAAATACTGACTTTTGATATATAGTAACTGTATTTTACAAAAAAGGCAAGTATATTTTTCACAATTTTTCTTGTGCTGCGGCACAAACATTCTTGAACAGCCCCATTTTTTTCTTTTTGCTCACATATTTTTTTCTTGAAACAGTTTTCTCTCAATAAAAGGTTTAACCTAATCTCCAAACCGATAATTGACATAATCCACGATCAATTTTACACAATTATCAATTCCAACTTTATAGCTGTTCAGCACCAGATCATAGTTCATCGGATCTCTCCACTCACCGCCGTAGGTGTAATGGTTATAATACTCACTGCGATATTTATTTGTCTTTTTGTACATCTGCAGCGCACGCTGTTCCGATACGTTTGTCCGCTCCATGATCGTATGAATGCAGGCGCTCTGCGGTGCTTCGATAAAGACGTTGATGACATTTCCATATGGTCGCAACACGAAATCTGCACATTTTCCGATGACGATAAAGGATTCGCTTCGTGCCATGGTCTGAAGAATATCTGCCTGAATGTTAAACAGGTTATTGTCGGAAGTAAAGTCTTTTTCTCTTGGTTCCAGCACTGTGGAGAATGGCATGGATGCCAGTTTTTTTGCCAGAAAACCGCCGTTCAGACGTTCATCCATATCGACAAACAGCTTTTCATCGATGCCGCTTTTTTCGGAAGCCATCGTCAGAATCTGGCGCTCATAGCACGGAATACCAAGTTCTTTGGACAATGCCAGTCCGACACTTTTTCCACCTGCACCGAAATTTCGGGCAATGGTAATTACATAATTTGTTCGCATTTTCTCACCTCACTCACACGTTCAATTGTAAAATGCTATTCTACTTGTAGTTTTTATTCTGTTTTTCCATGTGAGATAGTAAAATACTGTCACAGATTATCTTTTCCATCCCACATGGTTTTTTCTTACATATTTTTCTGAAAAACTTGTATTCGTTTGTATTAATCTTCTTTATCGCATTTCAGAACTGCATTTAATAATACAGAAGCGCCCATGGTACACTGTTTTGTGGATGTAAACTCCGGTTCGCAGTGGGAATGACCATCTTTGGAAGGAACAAATACCATGGTTGTCGGGAGCATGTAGGATGCAAACTGTGCATCATGTCCGGCGCCAGAGTTGATTCTCTGGTTGGAGTTACCAAGTTCGTCAACAGCTTCCTGTACATAGCCAACTAATGTCTTGTCGTAGTAAACGGTATCGCGCGTTCATGCTACTTCATAATCCACTTTACATTTTGCAACTTCTTTCGGCAGCTCCCATATGATTTTCAAACCGGAAGGAGCGTATGATGTCGCTGACCGGAAAATGTGAGGTGCACGCATGACTGCAGGGAGCGTTTTCACATAACAGACAACGACTGGTCTGGTTTTCCACACCGGCACATCCGTTTGGAATTTTTGTAAAATCATCTTTACCCCAGTCTTTCTCATAGGACTGGAACGAACAGTGATCGGTTGCTATCGTATCAATAAATCCATCTTTGATTGCTTCCCATAAGGCATCCAGACTTTCCTGTCCTTTCATTGGCGGGGAGCATACGAAGTTGCGTCCGTCTTCCCGTTTGTATACATCACAGGTAAATTCCAGATACTGCGGACAGGTTTCCACATAAACCGGTGCGCCTTCTTCTTTGGCTCTGATGCAGGCTTCCAATCCTTCTTTGTCCGCCATATGCACGATATAGATCGGTGCATCTAAATGTTTTGCCCAGTGAACCGCTCTCTGATCGGCTTCTGCCTCTACAAATTCCGGACGGCTCAAGTAATGATACCAGGCACTTATTTTTCCTTCTTTCAGGAAATTTTCTGTATTTAAGTCAATCAGATCCGGATTTTCCGCATGTACATTGATCATTGCTCCCAGTTCTTTTGCCCTGAGCAGCAATCTTGCCAATGTCGCATCGTCTACCATCATGCCTTCTTTTTTGTATACAAGGAAGCATTTAAAACTTGTGATGCCTTCTGCTACAGCTTTCTCCATCTCATCTAAAATTTCACCGTTATTTAAGTTTGTGATACAGCAATGCATTGCATAATCCACGCAGGCTTCTTTTTCCTCCTCAACCGAAAAATTTATTTAATGATATTTCTTCATTACGATTGCTTCCACGATCATTAAACCCGCGTAAAATATAATTCCGATGGCACATGCAACCACGATGTATGCCCATGCGGTGGAATACTGCGCCTGTACAATGTTTTCACGGATCTCACGTCCGACACCCACGATATATTCTGCAAAATACTCACTTACAATGGCACTGATAACGGCATTTGGAGTACTTACTTTCAATGCGGTAAAAATATATGGCACGCTGTTTGGCATTTGCATTTTGAAAAATACCTGGCGTTTTGTAGCTGCGTAAGAGGTCATCATATCTTTTGCAAATGGTTTCAGTTCATTTAAACCGCGGTAAGCATTGATGCTCATGGACGCGATACTGACGATCATAACTACCAGTATTTTTGCTACCATGCTTCGTACTTCCGGCTGATTGCTGACATCTTTTGTCCAGTTTGTCATAACCGGTGCCAGCGCAACGATAGGGATCGCATTAAATGCGGATACGATCGGTAATCCTGCACCGCCCCACTTCGGAGCCATGGTTGCCAGAACTGCTACCAGATAACCGATGACGGAACCGACGATCAGTCCGATGGCAGATACCATCACCGTGGACTTGATATTTACCAGTATCGCGGACCAGTTATCATGAATGATCGCCGCGATTCGTGTCGGGAGCGGAAGGGTAAATACATCCATCCGCAAAATTGCGTGTATTGCCTGTGACTGCCACAGGATAAAAAAGGCGGCAGAGAAGTTTTGTTGTGACTTCTTTGCCGCTTTAAAGTTTCCTGTGAAAAGGTTGTTCCTTAATTTACGGTTGATTATACGCATTCGCTAAAACAATTTCAATTTCTCAGTGCACAATTTTTTTTGTGCTGTTGCACACAGTATCACCATCAAAAGAACGACAGGTCAAACATATGTAAGACCTGCCGTTCTTTGTCTATTACTTTTTTACTTTTGTTCTGTTTCCAGAAGTTCTGCATCTTCCAGTTCTGTTTCCGCCTCTTTCGCAATTTCCTGCGGCCGCTCAGATTCAAGTACCATACTGTGTTTTACCACCAGAATCCAGCCCGTTGCCAACGGTACAGATCCCAGATATGCCGCGCGCACCGCAAAGGCATTGACTGCTATCGCTCCATAGCATGCCCCGATAAAAAAGGAAAGTACTGTATTGGTATACAAAATTCCTTTTTTCTTAAATTCCGGATCTTTTGTCAAAAAATACTGCGTCCAGCCGAGCATGGCCTGTTTGAAATTATTACTGGAAAAGATGGTCGCACTGTTGTAGCCGTTTGCCGATGAATATACGCCCCACTGAAATGCAGAACAGAAAAAAATCGGATACAGACCAACCAGCACTGGTTTTAACGGCAGTAATGAGGATACCACTAATCCTGCTGCATCCACCAGAATCGCCAATTTACGCATATTTATGTTCGTATAATTCGTCAACAGGTAAGAAACTACCACTCCGCCGCCAAAAAGCGGTAATGCAAGCACTCTTAACAGCACATCGTACCACTCGCCTGATACTAAAGATGCTGCCATTTCCATGATATTTCCGGTCTGCGCCGAACCAAAATTTCCCATATGTAATAAAATCGCGTAAGCTCCAAGAAATCCACCCACAAGAGCAAAATTCCAGTGAATCAAAGCTTCCCACTGATCTTTTGTTACTTTTTTTCTCATTGTATTTGCCTTTCTTTTCAGAAATTGTAATGTCTTTGATTTTTTCCTTGCCTATCATAGCACTATCTCTTTTATTAATCAAAAATTTTTTTACATACAAAAAGCACCCAGAGTTTAAATGCAGTCATTCCGTAACCTGCGTTCAAACTCTGAGTGGTTTCCACACATATTTCATCTCAGTCTGAGTTGAGACTCCCACTTCTGCAAGTGGTGAGTAGTAACAAGTATTTCTCAGTGGGAGTTCAATCTCCGACTGAGATAAATGCTCCGCGAGGGCGCACATTGTCTGGGAGACAATGGTTTTGCGCCGACCGGAACGGAGTGTAGAGTGCAGTGATTCTGAAAAGAAGATGTCAGCTTGCGCTGACCAGAATCACGCACCAAGTCTCACGTGCGTTCGACTTGAACTTCTACCTGGCATACGCCGCCTTATAAATCTCCTGACAATCCTCAAAGGTCGGCGCCTTCCGTGTATTTCCCGGACTTCCGCTATCCAGCGCATCCTGCACCATCTTCGGAATCGCCGCATAGAACTCCTCTCGCGGAATTCCATACTTCTCTAACGTCGGCACTTCACACACCTCACAAATATGCTCGATCGCTTTTAGGAACTGCTCTGCTGCCGCGATATCGCTCATTTGAGCATCTGCCACACCAATTGCCCTTGCAAGGTCTGCAAACCGCTCATACGTTCCTTATAATGCAAAGGAAAAGCATGCCTTCAGCACCATGGCATTGGAAATACCATGCGCCACATGAAACAGTGCTCCGATTGGGCGGCTCAGTCCATGCACCAGTGTCACACTGGAATTGTTGATGCAGATTCCTGCCTCTAATGCCGCCAGTGCCATCTGATGTCTGGCTTCGCGATTTTTTCCATCACGATAAGCAATCGGCAAACATCTCCGATTTCACCACATACGGTCCCGTCACCAGCAGCGCCTTTTTCCCGCATTGTTTCAGATATCCGACCGCCTCAGAGAGGCAGTCCCTTCCGGTAAAAATATGTTCCGGGATCAGATAGTGAGCCATGAATCCACCTCCGTTAATACTTCATCTACTTTTACCATTTCCTCACGCAGCTGCTCCTCGGTAATGATCAACGCCGGGTTGACAAAAATCATATTTTCGTGGGAATAGGTCATAAATTTCTTTGCCTTTAACATACCGATGATCTTGCCCATGGTTCCTTCCGGATCTTTGCCATATGGTACTAACGGTTCTTTTGTTTCTCTGTCTTTGACAAGCTCAATGGATGAGAAAAGACCGATGTAACGAACATCACCGATACACGGATGTTTCTCTTTTTCTTCCTGTATACATACGGGCGATTTTTACCGCATTTTCATTGGCATCCGCACCGGCATTTGTGAAAAATACTTTGCCGAAATTATCCGGAAGCCGATCAATGATTATTTTTCCAAGAGTTGCTCTGCTTTCTGCCGCATAAGCCGGTCCCACAAAACAGAATTTATCTACCTGTGCCTTGATGGCATCTCCGATTGCTTTATTTCCAAATCCCACATTCAGGTTTACAAGCTGAGAGGACATATTGGGTTTAAAAAAGGAGCCCGCACCATATTCGGTGTTGGCTCCTTTGCGCTACCTTTATGTCTTTTGGTTAACGCCATTTTAATTTGTTTTTTCGGTGGATACAAGGATTCTAAGCCTAAGTTTTTCTGTGCTTAAGCACACACAATGCAAAGATAGTTTTTTATATTCATTCTGCAAACTGCGTGCCATATGACATTTCCATAATCATTCTGCACATCTCAACCGTCTTATCTTTTCTTCCTGCTTCTTCTCACCCTGAACTTCGGGCATTCCACCACCTGACAGCGAAAACTCTGCTTGCAATCCTGTCTGCAATCCTGACACATTTCATTGTACTGGATTTCCTGCGCCTCGTTCAGCATAAAATCTGCTTCGCCCATGGGCATACCATAGATCAGCTCCGACAGATCTAACTGTTCATATGTCTCCGCATTTTCTCCATTTGAAAATGCTTCTTCCGCCAGCAGATTACTCTTGCTCATCGCCTGCTGCCTCTGTCGCAGTCTCTGCTTCGATACCTTTGGCATCCTCTGCAACTTCTTCACCTTCTAAAGTCTCATCTTCTTTGACTTTAGTGATACTTGCTACTTTCACATCATCTTCCATGTTGATCAGTTTCACACCTGATGTGACACGACCAAGGATAGAAATATCACTGACTTTCATACGGATGATAATGCCCTCAGTGTTGATGATCATGATCTCGTTATCATCATTTACAGCCTTCACGCCAACCAGATTTCCGGTCTTCTCTGTGATCTTGTAGCATTTTACACCTTTACCGCCACGGTTCTGAGCAGTAAATTCATCAATGGAAGTACGTTTTCCAAGTCCGCGCTCAGATACGATCAGCAGATGCTCACCCTGAGTGTTGAGCTGCATGCCGACTACTTCATCACCGTCTGTCAGACTCATACCGATAACCCCCATGGATACACGACCGGTGCTTCTTACATCAGTCTCATGGAAACGGATACACTGACCGTATTTTGTCACAAGGAAAATATCCTGTGAATCATCGGTAAATTTAACCTCGATCAGTTCATCATCTTCTCGTAACGTAATCGCTGCCAGACCTGTCTTTCTGACATTTGCATAATCGGTGATTGATGTTTTCTTAACAATACCGTTCTTGGTTGCCATAAACAGATACCAGCCCTCTTTGTACTCCTTGATCGGAATAACAGCTGTGATCTTCTCACCCGGTGCCAGCTGCAACAGGTTGATAATAGCAGTTCCGCGGGCCGTTCTGCTTGCCTCCGGAATCTCGTAAGCCTTCATACGGTATACTTTTCCGGTATTGGTAAAGAACATCAGATAATGGTGGGAAGTTGTCATAAACAGCTCCTCGATATAATCATCATCGATGGTCTCCATACCTTTGATACCACGACCGCCACGATGCTGTGCACGGAAATTATCAGCGCTCATACGTTTGATATAGCCAAGTTTTGTCATTGCAATGACAGTATTTGTCACTGGAATCAGGTCTTCCATGGAAATATCGTACTCATCGTATCCGATGGATGTACGTCTGTCATCACCATATTTAGCACTGATCACCATGATTTCTTCTTTGATAACACCAAGCAGTTTTTTCTCATCTGCCAGGATTGCTTTCAACTCAGCGATACGTGCCATCAGCTCTTTGTACTCAGCTTCCAGCTTCTCGCGTTCCAGACCGGTCAGAGATCTCAGTCGCATATCTACGATTGCCTGAGACTGTGCATCGGTCAGACCAAAACGCTCCATTAATCTTGTTTTTGCTTCCTGTGTCGTACGGCTGCCACGGATGATGGAGATTACTTCATCAATGTTATCCAGCGCGATCAGTAAGCCCTGTAAAATATGGGCACGTTCTTCTGCTTTGTTTAATTCAAATTTTGTACGTCTTGTTACAACGTCTTCCTGATGTTTCAGGTAATATTTCAGCATATCAAGCAGGTTTAATACCTTCGGCTCATTATTGACCAGAGCCAGCATGATAACACCAAATGTATCCTGAAGCTGTGTATGTTTAAATAACTGATTTAAGATAACGTTCGGGTTTACGTCTTTTCTCAACTCGATACATACACGCATACCCTGACGGTCAGACTCATCACGGAGATCTGTGATACCGTCCACACGTTTATCTTTTACCAATTCAGCAATTTTCTCAATGAGACGGGCTTTATTTACCATGTATGGAAGTTCTGTAACAACGATACGGTTTTTGCCATTTGGCATCGGCTCGATATCTGTCACGGCACGCACACGAATCTTGCCACGTCCGGTACGATATGCTTCCTCAATACCTGCGGTACCAAGAATCATGCCTCCGGTCGGGAAATCCGGACCTTTGACAACATCCAAAATTTCCTCAATGGTTGTGTCTCTGTCTTCTTCTACACGGTTATCAATGATTTTTACAACAGCACCGATGACTTCACGCAGGTTGTGTGGCGGAATGTTTGTCGCCATACCTACGGCGATACCTGTGGTTCCGTTTACCAGAAGGTTCGGGTATCTGGAAGGAAGCACTACCGGCTCTTTCTCTGTCTCATCGAAGTTTGGCTGAAAATCAACGGTATTTTTGTTGATGTCAGCCAGCATTTCCATGGAAATCCGGCTCAGACGCGCCTCAGTGTAACGCATGGCGGCTGCACCGTCACCATCTACAGAACCAAAGTTTCCGTGACCATCCACCAGTGGATAACGTGTAGACCATTCCTGTGCCATGTTTACCAGAGCACCATAGATAGAGCTGTCTCCGTGTGGATGATATTTACCCATTGTATCACCGACAATACGCGCACATTTACGATGCGGTTTGTCCGGTCCGTTGTTCAATTCGATCATGGAATAGAGAACACGGCGCTGTACCGGTTTTAATCCATCTCTGACATCCGGAAGAGCTCTGGATGCGATTACGCTCATGGCATAATCGATGTAGGATTTCTCCATGGTTTTCTTCAGGTCCACGTCGTGGATCTGATCAAATATCTTGTCGTCCATTTATATTCCTCTCTTTGATGCGGGAAAAATGTGTTTTATTTTTTACGAAACTGTTGTGAAAAACCACACGCAGACACGGACGATTTTCTATCTTCGTTGCGCCGCTTATTTCCGCCTCCTTCCGCGAACTCGCTTGCAAGATCAGCAAGCTCAAACACACTCACGGAGGCGGGCTATGCTCACTCCGATAACGAAAATCGCCCTACCGTCTCGCTTTGTGGTTTTTCACTTCCAGTTTCTGTATAAATTTCAATATTCTATTTTTCCCTTATTACGTTTCGTCTGTCACTACAGCATGTATAATGTATAGCAAATCAGACATTACAATGTCTGATTCATCCATTCGCAATCCACTTCGCTTCTTGCTCATAGATGTTACGTTCGTCAAATACATACCTTCTTTTATGCCAGCATAACGCATGTATGTATTTTCCTCACTTGCTATACATCTAAGTTCTCTACGTATTTCGCATTGGCTTCGATGAAGTCACGACGCGGCTCTACTTTGTCTCCCATCAGGGTTGTGAATGTAAGGTCAATCTCTGCAGTTGCAGCTTCGTCCATGGTGACACGGCGCAGGATTCGTTTTTCCGGATCCATGGTTGTCTCCCAGAGCTGTTCTGCATCCATCTCGCCCAGTCCTTTGTATCGCTGGATCTTGTTGCTGGAGTCACGTCCTACTTCTGCCAGAATGGCATTTAACTGCTCATCACTGTATGCGTACCATACTTTTTTGTTTTTCTCCAGTTTGTACAGTGGCGGCTGTGCCAGATATACATAACCCTGTTTGATCAGTTCCGGCATGAAACGATACAGGAAGGTCAGCAGTAAGGTACTGATATGAGCACCATCCACATCGGCATCGGTCATAATGATGATCTTGTGATAACGCAGTTTTGTAATATCAAAATCCTCATGGATACCGGTTCCGAAAGCAGTGATCATGGCTTTGATCTCGGCATTTCCATAAATCTTATCCAGTCTTGCTTTCTCTACGTTCAGGATTTTTCCACGCAGCGGAAGAATTGCCTGTGTTGCACGGCTTCTTGCTGTCTTTGCGGAACCACCGGCGGAATCACCCTCTACAATGTAGATCTCGCAGTTTTTCGGATCTTTATCGGAGCAGTCTGCCAGTTTTCCCGGAAGGGACATTCCCTCCAGAGCGGTTTTTCTTCTGGTCAGATCACGGGCTTTACGGGCTGCCTCACGGGCACGCTGTGCCAGCAGGGATTTCTCGCAGATTGTCTTTGCAACCGTCGGATTCTGCTCTAAGAAATAAGTAAGTTGCTCACTTACCACGCTGTCTACCGCACCGCGGGCTTCGCTGTTTCCAAGTTTCTGTTTTGTCTGTCCCTCAAACTGAGGCTCAGAGATTTTAACACTGATGATAGCGGTCAGACCCTCACGGATATCCTCGCCGGAAAGTGCTGCTTCGTTTTCTTTCACCAGTTTGTTTGCCTTTGCATAAGAGTTAAATGTCTTTGTCAGGGCATTTCTGAATCCGGCAAGATGCGTACCACCTTCCGGAGTCGTGATATTGTTTACAAAACTGAAGGTTGATTCGTTGTAGGAGTCATTGTGCTGCATTGCAACCTCTACATAGACACCGTCACGCTCTCCCTCACAGTAAATAACGTTTTCATACAGAGCTTCTTTGCTCTTGTTCAGATACTGAACAAACTCTTTGATACCGCCTTCGTAATGGAAGGTTTCTGTGCGCTCCTGTCCCGGTCTCTTGTCTGTCAGAACGATGCGCAGGTTTTTGGTCAGGAATGCCATTTCACGCAGACGCTGACGCAGTACATCATAGTCATATACAGTATCCTCAAAAATGCTTCCATCCGGAGAGAACGTTACTTTTGTACCAGTCTGCTCTGCCGGGCAGTCACCAACGATTTTCAGCGGATACATGGTTTTGCCACGCTCATAACGCTGCTGATAAATGTGTCCGTCTCTGCATACCTGAACTTCCAGCCAGTTCGAAAGGGCGTTTACTACGGAAGCACCTACACCGTGCAGTCCGCCGGATACCTTGTACCCTCCACCGCCAAATTTTCCGCCTGCATGCAGAATGGTAAATACAACCTCTACCGCCGGTTTTCCAGCTTTGTGGTTGATGTCTACCGGAATTCCACGGCCGTTATCGGTAACGGTAATGGTATCACCTTCATTGATCACTACATTTATCTCCGAGCAAAATCCTGCAAGTGCCTCATCCACTGCGTTATCCACAATCTCGTATACAAGATGGTGAAGTCCGCGGGAAGAAGTACTTCCGATATACATACCCGGTCTTTTTCGTACTGCTTCGAGACCTTCCAAAATCTGAATCTGATCTCCACCGTATTCTGTACTCATTCCTGTCCTCCTACTGTTCTGCTATCGTGCCTTCCCTGACGAAAAACACTTTATTTATGTGAAATCTATTTTTAACAAATTCATCCAGACCCGTACATGTGATGATGGTCTGAATATCATGGATGCTGTTCAGCAGATAATTCTGCCGGTTGCTGTCAAGTTCTGACAACACATCATCCAGAAGTAATACCGGCGTATCGTGGATCAGCTGTTTCACCAGCTCGATCTCCGCCAGTTTTAACGAAAGTGCAGATGTCCTCTGCTGCCCCTGGGAACCGTATTTGCGGATGTCCGTCTCATTGATCAGGAAGGAAATATCATCCCTGTGCGGTCCGTAAGACGTCATTCCCATTTTCAGATCCTTCATGCGGGATTCCTCCATACGCGCCGCCAGCTCCTCTGCCGTGGCAGACGGTTCATACACAAGTTGCAGCGTTTCCTTATTTCCGGAAATATTCTGATGGATTCCCCGAACCATTTCATTCAGTTCCTGCAAAAACGCCTGTCGGCGCTGAATGATCTTCGTTCCATAGAGCACCAGCTGCTCATCCCACACCGGAAGCGTTGCCTCCAGATCCGGCCGGAAATGGATGTCCTTCAGCAGCTTGTTACGCTGCTGCAAAATCTTGTGATATTTCGTCAGATTGTGCAGGTAAATGCTGTCTAACTGACTTAATTCCATATCCATGAATCTGCGGCGCCCCGCCGGTCCGTCTTTGATAATATTCAAATCTTCCGGAGAAAAAACAACCAGATTCAGGATTCCAAACAGTTCTCCGGCTTTTCGGATCGGAATGCCGTTGACTGCGATTCCCTTGGCACTGTTTTTCTTCAGATGAATATCAATCCTGTTTTCCACACCGTTTTTTTCCACAATGGTGCGGATATGTGCCTCGTCCGCGTCAAAGCGGATCATTTCCTTGTCCTTGCTGCCTTTGTGGGACTTTGTGGTTCCGCTGACATACAGGGATTCCAGCACATTCGTCTTTCCCTGGGCATTATCTCCGTACAAGATATTGGTTCCGGCATCAAAAGCGATGCCGAGAGCCTGATAGTTGCGAAAATTCTTTAATTCCAGTGATTTTATAATCATTTGCCGATCTGAACACTCTCTCCGTTAAATGTAATGACATCTCCTTCGTGGAGCTTTTTGCCGCGCTGGTATTCTACCTCTCCGTTGACCTCTACCTGTCCGTCCTGGATCAGCATTTTGGCATCCACACCGGAGCCAACCATACCTGCAAGCTTCATGGCCTGGCCAAGTTTGATAAAATCATCTCTGATGATAACTTTTTCCATTTGTCTCTCCCATCTTCCGTTTAATCGTAAAACCTTACAAAAGGTTCTACAACCAAACCTCTGTTTTCTGTATTACTGACACCACTGCGTTTATACGGTTGCTGCGTTAAAGTTAACCGGAAGAATCAGGTATGTATAAGTGCCTGCATCATCCTTGATAAAGCAAGGTGCCTTCGGGTTTACCATATATAAAGTAACTTCTTCATCATCAATGGCACGAAGTGCATCGATAAAGAAACGCGGGTTAAATCCGATCAGCAGATCTTTTCCCTCTTTGTCGATCTCAAGTTCCTCATTCATGGAACCTGCAAAGGAATTGATCTTTAACTGAAGGCTTCCGTCCTGAATGTTCAGGATGATCGGTTTCTTGTCACCCTCACGGATCAGCAGAGTTGCACGGTCAATACAACTTAAAAACTCACGTTTGTTTACTTTTACCTTTGTATCATAATCAGAAGAAAGCATCTGATCAATGTGGAAATACTCGCCTTCGATCAGTCTTGATACCACCTTTGTCTGATCAAACTCAAATAAAATGTGGTTGTCTGCAAAATAAATATCCACCATATCCTCAGCTTCACCTGTCAGGATCTTGCTGATCTCCTGAAGTGTCTTTCCAGGAACGACAACCTTTAACGGACTGTAGTTTTCTTTTAACTCGATATTTCGGATGGAAATACGGTGTCCGTCCAGAGATACAACTCTCAGACGGTTCTCGTTGATTTCAAAAAGTTCACCGGTCATCAGTTTGTTTGTATCGTTATCTGCGATAGAGAAAATGGTCTGGCGTACCACATCCTTTAACGTAAACTGGGAAATGGTGATGGACTCATTTTTCTCAATATATGGAAGATAAGAAAAATCTTCACCGGATTTTCCTGCGATGGTAAATTTTGCTTTTTCACAGGTAATGATGGTCTGGAAAGAATCATCCGACTCGATCACAACCTCATTATCCGGAAGTTTACGAACAATCTCAGAAAAGAATTTTGCATCCAGTGCGATGATTCCTCTCTCAACGATCTCTCCTTCAATCACGGTCTCTATTCCAAGTTCCATATCATTCGCAGTCAGCTTGATCTCATTTGCCGATGCATCAATAAGAATACATTCCAGAATCGGCATGGTTGTTCTGGACGGAACAGCCTTTGATACAATGCTGACACCTTTTACCAGGTTTGCTTTTGAACAGATTATTTTCATAATGTTAATAACTCCTTTCAGGCATCATAGCTTCACATAATATATCTATATATAAATGGTTTTCGTCGTAATCGTCTTAGCGCATGTGTATAAGTGGATAACGTTCCACCACCTTACGTTAAGCAGATTTTCACCATATTTTTTTCTGTTTTTTGCTGTGGATTTGCTACTTACAGTTTGGGGACAATCTGTGAAAAATTCCGTTTTTCTCCGGCATCAGAGCACACCTTAAAGGATCTCACGTACATTTTCTCTCAACGTGATACCTGAGATTTCCGTTTTTCCACAGATTTCCACAACGCTTTCCTCTGTTATCTACACGTATATCAACATGTAATCAGCATGTTTCATCTGTTTATCCACATATTGTCCACTTAATTTGGGTTAATTTTCTTCTTGATCGTCTCTACCGTCTTTGCAACAGCTTCATCTGCACTGACATCCTCTGCCACCTTCTTAATCCCATGAACCACCGTGGAGTGATCTCTGCCGCCAAGCACTTTTCCAATGGCTTCCAGCGATGCATCCGTCATATTTTTACACAGATACATGGCAATCTGCCTTGGTTTTGCCACATCATTACTCCGGGATTTTGACAAAATCTGTTCGATACTGATGCCAAAATGCTCCGCAACCACTTCCATAATGAGCTGTGGTGTCACAATGCGTGGCTTGTCCGGTGAAATGATATTCTGCAATTCCTTCTGCGCGATCTCCATGGTGATCTCCGTCTGAACCAGATTGACGTACGCCATCAGCTTATTTAAGGCACCTTCCAGTTCACGGATGTTCGACTTAATATTGACCGCTATGTAATTCAGGATCTCATCACTCAGCTCAAATCCATCCCGCTCCGCTTTCTTTTTCAGGATTGCCATACGGGTTTCATAATCCGGCGAACCGATATCTGCCAGAAGTCCCCATTCAAAACGGGAACGGATGCGTTCTTCTAATGTCTCCATTTCCTTTGGCGGACGGTCACTGGACAAAATGATCTGCTTTTTCGCCACATGAAGTTCATTAAAGGTATGGAAAAATTCTTCCTGCGTGCTTTCTTTTCCTATAATAAACTGCACATCATCGATCAGAAGCACATCGATACTGCGGTATTTCTCCCGAAAACGGCTCATAGCAGTATTATTGCCATTTCTAATCGCCTCAATCAGTTCATTGGTAAATGTTTCCGATGAAACGTACAGCACCTTCATCCCCGGATGATTTTCCTGAATAAAATGTGCAATGGAATGCATCAGATGTGTCTTTCCCAGACCTACACCACCATATAAAAACAGCGGATTGTAGATTTCTCCGGGTGATTCTGCCACTGCCAGCGACGCTGACTGTGCAAACCGGTTATTATTTCCCACTACAAATGTATCGAATGTATAGTTCGGATTCAGGTTCGACCGTTCCGCTTCCTCTGTCGTAGCCTGCCGCGCCGGATGCGGCATTTTGAGTTTTCTGGCCTGCTCCGGAAGAACAAATTCAATCTCATATTCCATCCCGGTGATCTCTGCCACTGCAACCTTGAGCGGAAGGTAATACTTCTTATTAATATAAGTAAGTCCCATCTGCTCACTGGAAACCAGTACAAAAATGCGGTTATTCTGGATAGAAAAGATCTGAAGCGGCTTCAACCAGGTATTAAAAGAAATATCTGTCAGCTCATGTTCCCGTTTTACAGTCAGAAGGATCTCACTCCATTTTTCTTCGACTAACTGCATAACTATCTCCATTTCTTTATTAGTAGCGGTAAGTATCCAATGTCTATGATAACTCAAATCGCGCCATTTTTCAATGAAAACTTCCGAACCGTACAGGGGATAATAGACGGGGCAAAAATGGATTTTCGGGCGTTTTACACGTTTTTCTAAAACTTTTCAATTTTCTATTGACTTGTCTGACTTTTTTTGTTATCATCCGAAATGATGCTACGAGGAATGGAGGTGTATCACATATGAAAATGACTTATCAGCCGAAAAAGAGACAGAGAGCGAAAGTTCACGGTTTCAGAAAAAGAATGAGTACAGCAGGCGGAAGAAAAGTTTTGGCCGCTAGAAGATTAAAAGGAAGAAAAAAATTAACAGCTTAGGCCACAACGTTTGTGGTCTTTTCTTCTCTTTAGACAAATTGTTGTAAATCAGAGGACAAGAGACATGCATTTTTCAGAATCATTAAAGAAGAACAGAGATTTCCGGACAGTTTACCGGGAAGGTAGATCTTATGCAAACAGACTTTTAGTCATGTATACGCTGAAAAATGACTCGGACAGAAACAGATTAGGAATTTCCGTTAGTAAGAAAGTTGGTAACAGTGTTGTCCGGCACCATATTACCAGATTAGTAAGAGAAAGTTACAGACTGCATGAAGAGATGTTCCATAGTGGTTGGGACATTGTAGTCATCGCAAGGGCAGGCGCAAAAAACGCATCATATCACGAAATCGAATCCGCATTGCTGCACTTGGGAAATCTTCAGAAAATTATGAACCCCGAAGAAAAGAAGATGGAATCACATTGAAAAAAATATTGATTTTTTTAATAAAATGGTATCGTAAATATATTTCTCCGATGAAAACCACGAAATGTCCGTATTACCCGACCTGTTCCACCTATGGACTGGAAGCGGTAGAGAAGTATGGAGCATGGAAGGGTGGATTACTTGCGCTCTGGCGCATTTTACGCTGTAATCCGTTCTCAAAGGGTGGTTACGATCCGGTTCCATGATTATAGGAGGCAACCAGATGGATTCCTTATTTTTACTTACTCAGAATTCAGGTAAGATTTTAGGACCAATCGCAAAGGTACTCGGTTACCTTATGAACGCAATCTACGCTTTTATGGATAAATTTTTACACATCCAGAACGTAGGTTTAACAATCATCTTATTTACGATTGTTATCTATCTTTGCTTACTTCCGCTTACCTACAAGCAGCAGAAGTTCTCAAAGATGTCACAGATCATGAATCCTGAGATTCAGGCAATTCAGAAAAAGTATAAAAACCGAAGAGATCAGGCATCTGTTCAGGCAATGAATGAAGAGACACAGGCCGTTTACCAGAAATACGGCGTATCCCCGTCCGGTAGCTGTGTATTTATGCTGATCCAGCTCCCGATCCTGTTTGCTCTCTATCGTGTTATTTACAACGTACCGGCATACATCACAAACGTTAAGAGTACATTTGACGGCGTTGTAACCGGTATTATGGGTACCAGCGGATATCAGGATACCATGAACAGTTTCCTTGAGACAGTTTCCAAGAAAAACTCCGTATTCCGTGGTATTTCTCTGAATTTTTCAGGAACGACTCAGCAGGCTCATGATTCTATCGTTGACGTATTGTACAAATGTACCAGCGATAACTGGACATTACTCCAGGATAAATTCAGCGGTCTGTCAGATGTTATTGCAAGTACCCAGTCTGCAGTAGAGCATTTTAATAACTTCCTCGGAATCAATATCGTATATTCTCCGAAGACAATTATTACAACAAGTGCTCACGAAGGACATTATGTACTGATTATTCTGGCTTTACTTGTACCGATCCTTGCAGCTTTAACACAGTTCCTGAATATCCGTCTGATGCCACAGGCAGCTTCAAACGGCGGACAGCAGGAAGCTATGGCAGGTCAGATGAAGATGATGAACTACATGATGCCTTTATATTCTGTATTCATCGTATTCTTCCTTCCGGTCGGTGTTGGTATCTACTGGATCGCAGGTTCCGTAATTCGAAGCTTCCAGCAGTTCCTTCTGAACAAGCATTTTGATAAGATGGATCTTGAGAAAGTGATCAAAGAGAACCAGGCAAAAGCAGCTGCAAAGAATAAGAAGAAAATTGAGAAAAAAGGCGTAGCCGGCGAACAGATCGCAAACGCTGCCAAAGTAAACACTCGTAATATCCAGTACAGATCTATGGCAGACAAAGCAGCTTCCGTTTCCAGCAAAGACATGAAACAGGACACAAACAAAAAATATAAAGAGGGAAGCATGGCTTCCAAAGCAAATCTTGTAAAAGATTTTAATAACAAAAATACAAAATAGGGGAGGGCATTGTAATGGATTTTATCGAATTTACAGGAAAAACTGTTGATGATGCACTTACAAACGCTCTGGTTGAATTTGGCGTAACAAGCGATCAGATTGAGTATGAAGTGTTAGAAAAAGGCAGTTCAGGATTTCTTGGATTCAACAGTAAACCGGCAAAGATCAAAGCCCGTAAAAAATATACCGTTGTAGATCATATCAGAAATTTCCTTTCTCAGGTATTTGACGCTATGGGACTGGAAGTTGAGATTCTGATCAAACCTTCCGATGAAGAAAATGTATACGATGTAGAGCTGAAAGGCAATGAGATGGGCGTTCTGATCGGCAAACGTGGTCAGACACTTGACTCTTTACAGTACCTTACAAACCTCGCGATCAACAAACATTCTGAGACTTATACCAGAGTAAAACTTGATACAGAGGATTACCGTAAGAGAAGAAAAGAGACACTGGAAAATCTCGCAAGGAATATTGCTTACAAAGTAAAACGTACGAAAAAGGCAGTATCTCTTGAGCCGATGAACCCATTTGAGAGACGTGTGATCCATTCCGCATTGCAGAATGACCGTTACGTTTCTACACACAGCGAAGGTGATGAGCCTTACAGACATGTTGTAATTACATTAAAAAGACAGTAATTTTTGAGTTTATTTTAAATTAAAAAACTTTCAGCAAAGACGGATGTGGACACGGATAATTTTCTGTGTCTGCTGCGCCGCTTATATCCGCTTCCTTCCGCGAACTCACTTGCAAAACCAGCAAGCTCAAACACACTCACGGAAGCGGGCTATGCTCGCAGCCACGATGAAAATTAACCTATCGTCCGGCATCCGTCTTTTGCTGAAAGTTTTCTTTACGTTATGAAATAAAAATATTATAATAAAAAACAAGATGCATAATTGTGAGAGTACGAAGTACGAAACAATTCGTATGGCATCTTTTGACCCCACCATCTAATTTATTTTCTATTAGATACTTTCGGATTCTTTGATTATAACAAAATAACTATTTTGAAATGTTCCGAAAGTATATTAATATTTAATCTGAGAGAAGAACACAAATATGAAAACTGATACAATCGCAGCGATTGCAACAGCCATGTCTAATTCCGGTATCGGAATCGTCCGCATCAGCGGTGACGAAGCATTAGAAGTTGCAGATCGCATTTTTCGTCCAAAAAAGGGAAGCCGCAAGGTTTCCGATATGGAGACACATACCATCCATTATGGCTATGTGGTAGACGGTGAAGAAGTAGTAGATGAAGTTATGCTTCTGATCATGAAAGCACCGCGCAGTTATACCTGCGAAGATACCATCGAAATCGACTGTCACGGTGGTGTTCTGGTTATGAAAAAAATACTGGAAACAGTTTTAAAATATGGAGCCCGCCCGGCAGAACCGGGAGAGTTTACCAAACGGGCATTCTTAAACGGACGTATTGATCTGTCCCAGGCAGAGTCCGTAATCGACGTAATTAACGCCCAAAATGAGCTGGCGCTAAAGAGCTCCGTCAGCCAGTTACAGGGCGCCGTTTTGGAGAAAATAAAGGACATCCGTGCCGTTGTACTGCATGAGATCGCCTTTATCGAATCCGCTCTGGATGATCCGGAGCACGTTTCACTGGATGGCTATCCGGAGCAGTTACGTGGGATCATGAGCGATGCCCACTCCAAAGTAAAAAAACTGCTGGATTCTTCCGATAACGGAAAAATATTAAAAGAAGGTATCAACACCGCCATCGTCGGAAAACCAAACGCCGGAAAATCCTCCCTGCTGAATATTCTGGTGGGAGAGGAGCGTGCCATTGTTACAGAGATTGCCGGTACAACACGCGATATTCTGCAAGAGCAGATTCAGATCGGTGGCATTGGATTAAACGTCATTGATACTGCCGGGATCCGCGACACAGAAGATATTGTTGAAAAAATCGGTGTCAACAAATCCAGAGAATATATTGAAAAAGCAGACTTGATCATCTATGTTGTGGATTCCTCTACAGAACTGGATGAAAACGACCAGGAGATCATTGAAGCCATTCAGGATAAGAAAGCAATCGTTCTGTTAAATAAATCCGATCTGGATGCCAAGACTGATGCAGCCATTTTACAGGAACGTTTAGACAAACCGATTCTTTCCATTTCAGCAAAAAATAACACCGGAATCCATGAGCTGGAAAAACTCATTGAGGAGATGTTTTTCAGTGGAAAACTGTCCTTCAATGATGAAGTATATATCACAAATATCCGTCAGAAAAATGCTCTGGCAGAGGCAGAGAGCAGCCTGAAAATGGTGTTACAGAGCATAGACGACGGAATGCCGGAAGATTTCTTTACCATTGATATGATGAATGCCTATGAGGTCTTAGGCACGATTATCGGCGAATCTGTGGGTGAGGATCTGGTAAATGAGATCTTCAGTAAATTCTGTATGGGTAAATAAACTAACAGGATTTAGCTCAATTATTGTTTTGTGAAATAATAATTAGATTATGAACAAGTACTATAAGTAGATTACAAATATCTGCTCGGATAAATTCTCTTTGTAAAAACATGGAGTAATGTTTATTTTGTATATTGTTTGTATGCTATATAATCAATAGAAAATATGATAGTATTTTCCATTTGTTATATAGCAGTTGTAATATAAAGTAATATTTCTATGAGGAAAAATATATGCCAGTTATAAAAGAAAATTATGATGTTTGTATCGTCGGCGCAGGTCATGCGGGCTGCGAAGCAGCCCTTGCCTGCGCACGACTGGGACTGGAAACCATTCTTTTTACCATCAGCATTGAAAGCGTAGCCATGATGCCGTGTAATCCGAATATCGGAGGCAGCTCCAAAGGTCATCTGGTGCGCGAAATCGATGCCTTAGGCGGTGAGATGGGCGTCAATATCGACCATACCTTTATCCAGTCTAAAATGTTAAATAAATCAAAAGGACCTGCCGTTCATTCCCTGCGTGCACAGGCGGACAAAGCCGATTACAGTGCCAGAATGAGACAGGTATTGCAAAACACCGACCATCTGACACTGCGTCAGGCAGAGGTTACCGAATTAATGGTAGAAGATAAGCAAATTCGTGGTGTGAAAACGTTTTCAGGAGCAGAGTATTATGCAAAAGCGGTCGTACTTTGTACCGGTACTTATCTGAAAGCCCGCTGTCTTTACGGAGATGTGGTCAATCACACCGGGCCAAACGGACTGCAGGCAGCTAACCATCTGACCGATTCCCTGGTTGCAAATGGAGTAGAAATGTTCCGTTTCAAAACAGGTACACCGGCACGTATCGACAGACGTTCCGTTGATTTTTCCAAAATGCAGGAACAGCTCGGCGATGAGAGAGTCGTACCGTTCTCATTTACAACCAATCCGGATGATGTACAGATCGATCAGGTCAGCTGCTGGTTGACCTATACCAACGAAAAAACACATGAGATTATCCGCGAAAATTTAAGCCGATCCCCGCTTTTTTCCGGCATGATCGAAGGAACCGGTCCTCGTTACTGTCCGTCTATCGAAGACAAAGTAGTGAAATTTGCAGATAAAAACCGCCATCAGGTATTCATTGAACCAGAAGGAATTCACACCAATGAAATGTATATCGGCGGTATGTCCAGCTCCCTTCCTGAAGATGTACAGTATGCGATGTACCACACTGTACCGGGATTAGAGAATGTCAAGATTGTAAGGAATGCCTACGCAATTGAGTATGACTGTATCAATCCGCGTCAGCTGTATCCGTCTCTGGAATTTAAGGAAATCTCCGGTCTGTTCAGTGGTGGACAGTTTAACGGAAGTTCCGGATATGAAGAAGCAGCAGCTCAGGGACTGATTGCCGGAATCAATGCTGCTATGAAAGTAAAAGGTAGAGAACCGCTGATTCTGGATCGTTCCGAATCCTACATTGGCGTATTGATCGATGATCTGGTTACAAAAGAAAACCATGAACCATACCGTATGATGACTTCCCGTGCAGAATACAGACTGTTACTCCGTCAGGATAACGCTGATCTGCGTCTGACCAGACACGGTTACGAAGTCGGATTAATTCCGCAGGAACGTTATGACTATGTTGTAAAAAAGGAACAGCTCATCGAAGAAGAAGTACAGCGTGTGGAAAATGTTCATTTAGGAGCATCCGCACCGGTACAGAAATTGATGGCAGAGTACAACAGCCAGCCACTCAATACCGGTACATCCCTTGCAGAACTGATTCGCCGTCCGGAATTAAATTATGATGTTTTGGCACCGATTGATCCGGAACGTCCGGAACTGACAGAGGACGTCCGCGAACAGGTAAATATCAATATTAAATATGACGGATATATCAAACGCCAGATCAAACAGGTAAAACAGTTTAAGAAACTGGAAAGCAAAAAGCTACCGCCAAACTTTGATTACAATCAGATCAGCGGCTTACGCATGGAAGCACAGCAGAAACTGAACCTGTATCAGCCGATCTCCATCGGACAGGCTTCCCGTATTTCGGGTGTGTCCCCGGCGGACATTTCTGTCATTTTAGTATATTTGGAACAATTACACTATCAGCAGAAAAAAGAACAAGAACAGGATAAATAAACGTATGAGTTATGATCTGACCAAATTCAAACACGGTCTGGAAGAACTGAACATCACTCTGACAGACGAACAGATAGAACAGTTTCTGCAGTATTATGAAATGCTTGTAGAAAAAAATAAAGTAATGAACCTTACTGGCATTACAGAATACGAAGAAGTCATTCAGAAACATTTTCTGGACAGTCTTTCTCTGATCCGCGTGATTCCGGATATTGCCAGTCAGAAACTGACCGTCATCGATCTTGGAACCGGTGCCGGTTTCCCAGGTATTCCGTTAAAAATTGCATTTCCGGAATTAGAGATTACCCTGATGGATTCTCTGAACAAAAGAATCCTGTTCCTTCAGGAAGTGATCGATGCACTTGGCCTAAAAAAAGTATCTGCCGTTCACGGAAGAGCAGAAGAGATGGCTTCCAATGCTACGCACAGACAGCAGTATGATCTCTGTGTTTCACGTGCAGTCTCCAATCTGGCAGTACTTACAGAATACTGTTTGCCATTTGTAAAAAAAGGTGGATTATTTGTTTCCTACAAATCCGCAGATTCTGATGCAGAAATTCAGGAAGGAAAGAAGGCGATTTCTATTCTTGGTGGAAAACTTACTTCCGTAGACAAATTCCAGTTACCGGATTCCGATCTGAGACGTGCACTGGTTTGTATTAAGAAAGTAAAAGATACACCAAAGAAATATCCAAGAAAAGCAGGTACACCTGCAAAGTTACCACTTAAATAACAAATATATGGTATAAAAAATATAAGAGAGAAAATATATTGATTACACTTGACGAATGACAAAATCACAAAATAATAAAATTGTAATAGAAATAGAACTGCTGTTAAAAAATAGCAGTTCTATTTTTCTGAATTTATGAGTCAAAAAAGACACAACAGAAATGTTTCACGTGAAACATATTTGCTGTGTCTTTTTATCATTATGAGTGAAGAATAATATTTACCAGATGTACAAATTTATCCGGTGCTTCCATCTGTGGAAGGCAAGTAGTATTCGGAATATATGCATCTTCAATCGCTGGATTGAACTCCTGATAATCATTAATAACATCTTCAATAAACGGATGCTCTTTTCCACCGATCAGACAAATGCTGTTGTTGATCTTTTTAATTGCAGATACCACATTGATATTGGTGTAATAACTTTTGATACTTGCAAGCAGATATTTTCCACCGCCATCACCAATATGTGCTGCCTGATAGTAAGTCTGGATCGTTTTTTCAGAAACCATGTGTCCTTTGTAATAGTAGTTATTTACAAATGCATCAATGATCCGGTTCTTACTTACTTCCATATTATAAATAAACGTACCGATAATTGGCAGTTCAATCAGGAACTTCAGCATATTTTTTCTACGTCCCGGTGCTTTTGCCAGTTCGTACAAGTCAGTTGGTGTTACTCCGATGATCTTATCATAGTATTTAGATTCCATCTGACATCCCATAATTACAAAGGAAAGGGAATCTCCCGTAGCAATAACATCTGTCTTTTCTTCAATTACTGCATGGATAAAATCATTTACTAACTGAACATATAAATAATTGGTGTATGTCATATTCGGTTTTTCAGAGCGTCCACATCCTAATAAATCAATGGCATATACGGTATGATCCTCAGACATTTTTTTGATCACTGCCTTCCACTCATAAGAAGATGAGGTCGGATCCAGATCATGGATCAGTAATACAGGCTTTCCTTTTCCGCTTTTTGTATAATAGATATTTCCATACTTCCAGTGATAATATTTTCCACCACCGGTCGGTAAATGGTCTGTCATATGTGAGAAAACACTGATCAGCTTATTAATAATAATAATCAGACCAGCTACAATACATAGTAATAATGCGCTATTCTTAATATGCTTTTTCATCAATAAACCCCTTTCGCATTTAATCATTTTAATACCTATATTATAATCCATTGCCCCTTGAGATACAAATACTTTTTTTTCAAGAATGCTCCGGCATTCTTGTTGCGAGGTGCGTGTCATGCAATTGCATGACATACTTCAACTGCGCACCTCTGTAATCCTGCCGGAGGCTATATCAGATGGGGGATTGGCTCCCACCACTGATACTAGCTTGTTTCTCACCACCCTATAGAGGTGGGAGTCATCTCCCATCTGATATAGCATTCGCTTATCTCATAAGATTGCGTACTTATAGAAAAAGTAATTTCCTAATTATATGAATAACGGGAATATCTTTTGTAGCAATTCAAGTCGAACGCACGTGAGACTTGGTGCGTGATTCTGGTCAACGAAAGCTGACATATTCTTCTCAGAATCACTGCACATCTACACTTCGTTCCGGTCGGCGCAAAACCATTGTCTCCCAGACAATGTGCGCCCCCGCGGAGCGTTTATCTCAGTCGGAGATTGTACTCCCACTGAGAAAGACTTGTTATTACTCACCACTTGCAGAAGTGGGAGTCTTCTCGACTGAGATAAATTAATGCCTTTTTAAATGTTTCACGTGAAACATTATAACTTATACTTTTTTATTGTCGCCCGCTCATTTTTCAATTTTTTTCTTTCTATTTTCCATCTGCATTTTTTAATCACAACTTACTATTTTTAAGTTCCATTTACGTTTCACGTGAAACAGTTTTTCCATACGAATCTATTTTTATCCATGTTTCACACTTTTTTAGATGTTTCACGTGAAACATTTTGTTTTTTTGTAGATATCCATTTTAAAAAGTGTTATACTCAAAAAAGTAATATTTCACAGTATAAAAATGCCGATATGTAGTTGTGCAATATTTTTTTAAACATAGCAGCTTACACTGATAAAATTACGTACAGTCTACAGTCTCATATGCGTATAACTTGAATTTTCGCATAAATACTGATGAAATCAGAGTATAACTAACAGGAATGAGGAAACTTATGGGAAGAATTATTGCAATTGCAAATCAGAAGGGTGGCGTTGGAAAAACAACCACCACGATCAACCTTTCTGCTTGTCTGGCAGAAGCCGGCAAAAAAGTATTGACCATTGACATGGATCCACAGGGAAATACCACCAGCGGATTAGGTGTCGATAAAAACGAATGTGAAAATACAGTCTATGAATTAATTCTTGGAGAATGCAGTTTTCAGGAATCTCTTGTACATACAGAGTTCGAAGGTCTTGATCTGATCCCATCCAATGTCAATCTGGCGGGAGCAGAGATTGAATTATTAAACATTGAGAACCGTGAATATGTACTTCACAATGAAATTGAAAAAGTAAAAGATGATTATGATTTCATTATCATCGATTGCCCTCCTTCCTTAAATATGCTTACTGTCAATGCTATGACAACTGCCACAACCGTTTTGGTCCCGATTCAGTGTGAATATTATGCGCTGGAAGGTCTGACACAGTTAATGTACACCATCAATCTGGTACAGGAGCGACTGAATCCATTATTAAAAATGGAAGGTGTCGTATTTACCATGTATGATGCACGTACAAATCTTTCTCTGCAAGTTGTGGAAAATGTCAAAGAGAATCTGGACACAACCATTTACAAAACCATTATTCCGCGAAATGTACGACTGGCAGAAGCACCAAGTCACGGAAAACCGATCAACGTATATGATTCACGGTCAACCGGTGCCGAAAGCTACCGTTTACTTGCGCAGGAAGTAATAGACAGAGAGGACGATTAATCAATATGGCAGCAAAAAAAGGTGGGCTCGGGAAAGGACTGGATTCCCTACTCGTGAACAAAGTAAATAAAACAGAAGCTGCAGAGAAACCTGCTACAGCTTCCACCACAACAACTACAAAGAAGAAGAGTACCAAAAAAGAAACACCTGACAGTATGGTAAAAATCTCCCTGGTAGAACCAAATCGGGAGCAGCCAAGAAAGCATTTTGATGAGGACGGATTGCTAGAACTGGCAGAATCCATCAAACAGTATGGCATTTTACAGCCACTGTTAGTTCAGGAAAAGAACGGATATTATGAAATCATTGCAGGAGAGCGTCGCTGGAGAGCAGCAAAACTGGCAGGTTTAAAGGAAGTGCCTGTCATTATCCGCAAACTTACCGATCAGCAGATCGTAGAAATTTCACTGATTGAGAATATCCAGCGTGAAGATCTGAACCCAATTGAGGAAGCACAGGCATATCGCAGATTAATGGAAGAATTTCATTTAAAACAGGATGAAATCGCCGAACGTGTTTCCAAAAGCAGAACAGCAGTAACCAACTCCATGCGTCTGCTCAAACTTTCCAAACAGGTTCAGCAGATGGTGATCGATGAAATGATTTCTACCGGTCATGCCCGTTGCCTGATTTCCATTGAAGATCAGGAATTACAGCATCAGCTGGCACTTCGCATTTTTGATGAAAAACTCAGTGTACGTGAAACAGAAAAACTGGTCAGAAAATTACTGCAGGGCGATGATACATCAAAGAAAAAGGAAAAAGATCCTGTATTATCTGCCATTTATGCAGATCTGGCCGATCAGATGAAACGTATCTTTGGAACCAAAGTAGAAATTCATCAGAAAAACGACCAAAAAGGAAAAATTGAAATTGAATATTACTCACAGGACGAATTAAACCGTCTGGTTGAACTTATTCAGAGTATTCAGTAACCCAACAACTTTTGCAGGACATCAGAACCTGAATCTGCCAGAAACTGAATACACTAAAAATAGAATGTGCTGGAATCACAGATATCATCTGATTGTCCTCAAAATTTCAAAAACGAAGAGAGGACTAAACATTGGATTATTTAAAATTGCATATTGAAGATCTGACCGGCATCAGTCTTGATGTGATCACCGCCGGTCTCGCCGCCCTTGTTCTGATTATGATCATCATCATGATCATAAACGGAGTCAAGATGCGCAAATTGAAAAAACGTTACGAAGCATTTATGTCCGGCAAAAATGCCGCTTCCTTAGAGGATACCCTGGTAAAACGTCTGAATCAGGTAGATGATCTGATTGCTTCCGATGAGGACACAAAACGCAAAGTTCAGATGGTTCTTGACCACCTTGACAATACTTACCAGAAAGTCGGACTTGTAAAATACGATGCCTTCAATGAGATGGGCGGCAAACTTTCCTTCTCCCTTGCACTGTTAAACCGAAAAAATGACGGATTTATTATCAACGCAATGCACAGCAGAGAAGGCTGCTACACTTATATCAAAGAGATTATCAACGGCAACTCTGTGATCATGCTTGCAGATGAAGAAAGAGAAGCTCTTGATATGGCATTAGAAAACACCTATGAACAGGGAAAATAATCTATGATACATACATTTTTAAGATCTATTGGATTTCGCGATCTTACCAAAAATGCAGAACTGTACCCCGTACTGGAATCTATTTTGAATCGTCCGGATGAACAGACCATTGTAACCGATGAAACAGGAAACGAATTTGCATGTTTCTCCAAAAATTTTGGAACCGACATTGGCATTATGGTTTGTGGAAATTTCATCAACGACAAAGAATTTCGTATGGAATATTATTATCCTTATCTGCACGGCTCTCAGATCACCACAAATGAGATGATCGAAATTGAACGCCACGCAGGAAGAGAGGCATTTGCCGGAATCTGTGACGAATTAAAATTAGGCGTCACACTGATTTTTTATATTGAAAATATTGCTGATGTGCTGCGTGAGAAAAAATATGCACTGCATGGCACACGTGGACCGGAAAACGCTGTATTGGCAGGTCTCTCTACCGGTGGAAAAATTCTGCTGCCAGTTATGAAAACAAGTAAGATGCTGGCAAACAAAGAAAAATCTTCTGAACAGCGGTTAAACCTGATGAAACAGGCACGGGACGGAAATAAAGGTGCCATGGAAAACCTGACCATGAACGACATGGATCTGTATTCCTCCCTTTCCAGACGTGTTATGAAGGAAGATGTTCTTTCTATTGTAGAGAGCAGTTTCATTCCATACGGAATCGAAAGTGATCAGTATGTTGTGATCGGAGAAATTCTGAATTTTTATGAAGCAGAAAACAATCTGAGCAATGAAAAGCTCTGGATTCTGACCCTCAACTGTAACAACCTGATTTTTGACATTTGTATCAACCAGAAAGATCTGCTAGGCGAACCGGAAGTAGGACGCCGTTTTAAAGGCAGAATCTGGCTACAGGGACATGTCAATTACGGGTATTAATTTCATACAGTGATACATTATATTAAATATAGAGCATTTCCTGTATACACAGACCACACAAAAACAAACACAGGAAATGCTTTATTATTTTTATTATGATAAAGTGCAGGAAAATACTTTTTTATAATAACATAACAATAGAAGTAACAATTTTACATAATATAGGAACCGCCTTTTTATTACGATCGCATTTTTAGGATGAATGCTTGCAGAAAACATGGTTCTCTGCTATGATAGAGAAGTTAGCAATCATATTTTTATGTTCTCGTAGTTAAATGGATATAACAAGCGCCTCCTAAGGGTCAGGTGGAGCAATCCCCTTTCGGAAGCGATTTATGAAATAAATTTGAAAATTGCTCAATTACAATTAAATACGTCTCAGTACCTCAGTAGGATAGAGGGTTCGCCTCCTAAGCGAAACGTCGCAGGTTCGATTCCTGTCTGGGACGCCAGCAAACAACGCTGAAAGCCTTGATTTATCGAGGTTTTCAGCTTCTTTTGTTTTTGGCTTATAACCTGTCGGATAAGAACATATTCAATTTATATTTTGCAATTTCTTTTGATTTTCAGAATTTGTAATTCGATATTTTTATGACTGTTTGAGTAGAAGAGTTTGCTAACACTTTTTTTATTTTGAAAAAATATCAGCAGATTTTTGAAGATTTGCTAACACTTTTGAAAAATTACTTTGAAGCTGATTGTTTCAAAAGCATTGCTTTCATCTCCGGCGTAAGTGATTTTAAAAGCTGTAAAAGCTCCATATCACTGTCTGATAAGCCGTTGTTTTCTGGCTGAACTTCCTCATTTTGTGGTTGCATTTCTGAATCATGGTTTAGAGTGGAATAAAATTGTTCGTCCATCTTTTGAGCATTGTAACGTCTATCTTCGTCTATGATTTCTGAATAAACGTCTGTAACCATTTCTGCTTCTGCATGACCTGTATCGCCTTATACCGATTTTACATCGCCGTTGGTCATTTTCAATTTGTATCCTGTGGATAAATGACGCAGACTGTGGAAAACAACTTTTTCATAGCCATTTTGTTCGCATAACTTTTGAAATCTGTCTCTCACAATTCTACTTTCAACGGGATTTCCATTTTCCAAAGCTATAACAAGGTTGTAATTGTTATAAGCGTCTCCTAGAAATTCCTGTAATTCCTTTTGGTCTTTTTGATATTGCACCAGCAATTCTGCAACTGTCTTTGGCAACCATACGGTACGATTACTTGTTTCTGTCTTTGGTGTCTTTAATACAAGCCTTGTTGTGCAATGTGGCTTTTGTGT